>Ga0164294_10003788_pt1 | contig 13404 bp, 12 predicted proteins | sample GEODES005metaG_FD_111479 | JGI IMG/M metagenome (GOLD analysis project Ga0164294, IMG submission 111479) | Oligotrophic lake water microbial communities from Sparkling Lake, Wisconsin, USA - GEODES005 metaG | ecosystem: Environmental > Aquatic > Freshwater > Lake | place: USA: Sparkling Lake... | reverse complement strand
TCATAAAACTTTTGTTTATTGAATTTTTATCTTTACAGTTGCTGCAATTTTTTTATAGCGAATTAAATCATCTTTTATTTGAGATCTAAGTAAATTGGGTGGTCCAACGGTCGCAGTTAAGCCCATGTCCGAAAGGCGGCGTTTAACACTATTGTCGGAAGTCGCTTCATTCAAGGCTTGGTTAAGTCTAATGATTTGTTTATCAGTAAGTCCGTTGGGTGCAAATAATCCTAGCCATGAGGCAAATGTGAATTCAGGTAAGCCCGCTTCTGAAACAGTAGGAATATTTGGAAATCGAGGGTCTCTGTTGACATCAGTCACAGCAATGATTCTGACTTTTCCAGAATCAACATATGGCTTGACAGAGCCTTCAAAAGCAATATCGATTCTGCCGCCAGCAACATCTTGAGTTGCGAGTTGAGTTGACTTGTACGGAATATGCAATATATCAGTGCCAGTAAGTTGCTTGAAGTGCTCCCCCATAAAATGAGTACCACTTCCTAATCCTGCACTTCCATAAGTCAATTTACCAGGATTCTTTTTGGCAATATCGATGAGTTCTGCGAGCGACTGTACGTTGGTAGATGGGTTCACGATCATGGCCATGCCATAGGAGGCGCTCAAACCAATTGCAGTGAGATCATTTTCTGCGTCGTAACCTGGATCGCTTTCAAGTGCAGCAAGAATAGAGTAACTGTTATTGTTCAAGTAAAGGGTATATCCATCTTTGGGCGCCTTGACAGCCATGAGCGTTCCAAGTTTGCTTCCCGCCCCAGGTCTGTTTTCAATTAAAATGGGTTGACCCAGAGAAGTTGACATTCGATCTAAAACAATACGTGCACCCAGATCAGTAACTCCACCAGCTGGAAAAGGAACAATAACTTTTATTGGTTTGTTTGGATAATCCTGCTGGGGTAAAGCCGGTGATGAAAGTATGCCAAATAAAAATAAACAAGCAAGCATTCGACGTGTATACATTTGTCAATTTCCTTTTTTTAGTTGGAATGATGTTCTTTATTTTGATTTCAAAATTCAGGGCTAAGCAGGCCAACAATCTGGGTTACATAGTGCATTCTTGATGGATACGATAACAATATCTATTTCCAAAGCCTTGATGCCATTGAGTGGCTTTCTTAATTCAGTTTGAATTTGATGACCAACTTCAAGGTTGGCAGTCTCAACAGCAATTAGGAATTCTCTTGACTCAATGCCTCCAATTGGTTGTGGATGCTGCGCCTCATTTAAACATGCTAGACGGCTAACTAGGGCGCCACTAGACTGAAGAAAAGCCCGCGCACTCGACTTGTGCCAATCGCTAACAGCGGTCATGTCGCCATTGAATCTAGCTAGGACAACTACTGGGCCCATTAGTCGCTGTCGAACAAGAGGGCGAGAAACTCCATGCGGTTCAATATATGAAATTTGTTTGTAAATGGCTTTGACGAAGCCAGGGTTTGGTCCACTTGAGAACTTTTCTTCATTGCGCAGCACTGTTGGATTGGTAGTGCGTGTTCTTGCGTAAGCGTCCCCGAAGGCAGACATATCACTGACTTCGTAATAGTTAAGTAAAGGGACCGAGCTATTTAGAACGTTGCAGTGATTAAGCGATAAAAATCCAGAATTGATCAAGTTTGGTGCATGATTTGCCATGTACCAATCAGAGAAAACTTTAGGTTCTGACCGAACTGGAACCCAGACAAGATAAAGCAGGGGGCTTGCGGGTTCAACATTTGATGGAACATCTGCAATAGGTTTATCTTCGTTCATTTCATCTCCATGATTCATTCAGTAACTAAAATTATTCATGCGAGTATATTATAAGATTATTGAGTATGCGTCAATAATGGGGCGCACCATCTGGGGCGCTCTCCTTAGTAATAATGCTAAATCAACTGAATATGTTGACTATTTAAGAGTAAGTGATCGTACTAACTAACTAATTAACTAATTAATCTAAGTAACTGCGGGAGGTTTTCAAGTAAAAGCCTAAGTTGCTCGGGGTCGCTTGATTATTCGGAATTTTGTATGAAATAAAAAAAGCGACTTGAGGTTAAAGAAATATTTTTATCTTATTTGAAGTATCTCTATTTTTAAGCGTATGCAAATTCAGTTTTAAAAGAGGTGTCTTTATAGCCTTGCTCGCATTTCTTCCCATGTTGAGTAAAGATGCTCTCGATGTTGTGGAGCTGCGATTGCAATCAATGCTTCTGCGCGGCGGGCGATAGACATTCCACGCAATTCAGCTACTCCATATTCCGTGACGACGAAATCTGATAGGTGTCGGGGTAGGGTGCACATACTTCTTGAGTCGAGACTTGTCACAATGCGCGATAACGTCCCTGAGCGTGCAGTGGATGGAAGACAGATTAAAAGCCTGCCTTGCCGGGACAAATGACTTGCTTGAGCATAAGCTGGAAGACCGCCAGCGCCCGCATGAAGGGTGCCATCAGTTCTCTCTGAGTTCACTTGCCCGAAAAGATCAATCTCCACGGCACTATTGATAGCGACGAATTGTTGCACCTTCGAAATCGCCCGTATGTCGTGCGTAGCTCGAACATCGTCAAGGAAGACGCGATCCAGACTATCTGCGAATTCATAGAAGTTTGCATCACCGAACAAGACACCTGTCATGATTCGTGCGTCTCGATCAATGGCCCCACTCTCCCACAGTGTCCGAAGCCAAGGAGCCACCATCCCGGACAGCACACGCAGGCGACGATGACCAACAAGAGACCGAGCCACTGCATTTGCTATCGCCCCGATTCCAAACTGCAGTGTGTCTCCATCGCGGATCAGGCTGGAAGCATGACGCCCAATTTGATCCGTGACCTCATCTAGATCGGAAAATTGTATGGAGAGTGGTGGGTACGTTGCTTCCACTGCATTGTCCAGTTCAGAGACATGTAAACGGAAGCTACTTTCGATCCTTGGTAGTGCAGGATTGAGATGAGCTACCCGTCGTCTTGCCCGCTTCCAAACAAGAGGTAAAAAGTCAGCTGACAGGCCAGGGTGGCACCAACCCTGCGAGTCTGGGGGAGTGAATTGACCGATCGCGATGTCGTATGGAACGGATTCCTCAAGGTGGCGAGCGATCCCCATGTAGTCCAACGGATAAAGAGCTGTGCGTCCTTCCAAGAGTCCCTTGCGAACGCTTGGCGTCATGAAAAATGCGCACGTACTAGATTCCGGATTAATACGCAAATAGTCGGTCTGATCAACCCCCGATAATTGGACGCTAGTGAATTCGACGCCAGCCGCACGCTCAGGATTTATCACCAACTCCTCTCGCAGCATCGAAGACTCACTCGTTAAGCCCGCCACAAATACCCGTGCACCTCGATGGAAGTCTTTCGTCAGAGTCATGTCTTCAGACTGTACTTATATAGGGTGGTTCTTGTCCAAGTGCCTTCCAGAGGGGGTCGTTCTTGTCGCGCTGAGCAAGCGCGTAATCAGCCTTTAACCGAACAGGTTGCGCGGACACTTTCACTTCTTCCATTACGACGGTGCGCCGAGCGATACGCCACTCACCTTCACGCTGCTCGAAACGATCCACATAACGGCACGAGAGTTCTGCCATGAGTTTCTTCCCTGGGGGTAATTTCTCATCACCAAGCCAAGTCTGAATAGTTTCGAACGACTCTTCGCCATAACGTTGATACACAATGCAGTAAGTCTCTACAACTGCCACTGTTTCGGACAGGAAGTCGATAATGCAATTACCAAGAAAGTGCATCGATTGTTCGATTTGGGCATGGCGGCGTTCTAACCATTTGAGTAGTCCTGGCAAGTCACCCTTGTATCCACCATGATCGTCGTATGCATCTAAGTGATATGACTTAGACACCAGTGCCCAGTCCCTTCGGTCGACCCCTCGGGCATACCTTTGCAGGGCGTTGCGAATATTTTCTCGCTCTATAAGCTGCTTGATCTCTTTTTCCATATCGGGAATCCTTTCATAAAAATTAAATTGAACGTTATTCCTCAAAGATAAGCTTCAAAAAGTTATGAGTGAGCCGGCACTGCTTGTTATCATCTTGTCGACAAAGCCGAAACAGTCGCTTGAAAATAAGACAAAGAATCAATAGTCTCAAGACTAGGTTAGTAAGATTTTGGGAGACCAAGGACTTTTTCAGCAATGAAGCACAGGATGAGTTGCGGACTTACTGGAGCAAGCAAAGGTATCCAAGATTCGCGCAAGTAGCGTTCAATGTGATACTCTTTTGCGTATGCCATTCCGCCATGGGTAAACATTGCGTTCTTGCATGCTGCATGGCCTGCCTCTGCCCCTAGGAATTTAGCGGTGTTTGCCTCCGCCCCGCATGGCAATCCTTTGTCATAGAGCCATGCAGCCTTTTGCGTCATTAGATGAGCTGCCTCAAGTTCCATCCAAGAGCGCGCTAACGGATGCTGAATTCCTTGATTCTGTCCAATTTGACGGTCGAAAACTACGCGCTCGTTAGCATAGTCAGTCGCGCGCTTCAATGCAGCACGACCCAGACCAATCGCCTCGGAAGCAATTAGGATGCGCTCCGGGTTGAATCCGTGCAAGATATAACTAAAGCCCTTACCTTCTTCACCAACTCGGTCCTCGAATGGGATGCGCAATCCGTCAATAAACACTTGATTGGAGTCGACACATTTGCGGCCCATTTTTTCAATCTCGCGCACTTCGATAGCTGAACGGTCTAGGTCAGTGTAGAAAAGGGTCAAACCTTCCTTGCCTTCACACAATTCTTCATCCTTTGTGCGGGCCAGCAACAGAACTTTGTTAGCCACTTGGGCAGTGCTGATCCAAACTTTTTGGCCACTCACAATGTAGTAATCTCCATCGCGCACTGCTTTTGTCTTGAGCTTTAGCGTATTGAGTCCTGAGTTGGGCTCGGTAACGGCGAAGCAGGCGCGGTCTGTACCAGCAATAAGCGGTGGCAGCCAACGTTGCTTCTGCTCGGTGGTTCCGAACACCACCACCGGGTGTAACCCGAATATATTCATGTGAACAGCTGAGGCGCCAGAGAGGCCGGCTCCGCTGGCTGAAATGGTGTGCATCATCAAAGCAGCTTCACTAATCCCTAGACCGGAACCACCGAACTCTTCTGGCATTGCGATACCAAGCCATCCGGCGTCTGCCAATGCCTTATGAAAGTCAAATGGAAATCCGCCCTCACGGTCCTTTTGCAACCAATAGTCGGCGTCGAAAGGCATGCAGATCTTTTCGATGGCAGTGCGTATTTGTTCGTGCTCTGGCGCTGAGCTAAAACTCATAAATTATCCTTATAAAGTCGTAGAAAGTAGGTTTAAGTAGAGAACCCGCCATCCAGAACAAGGCGTTGGCCAGTGGTATACCCCGATCGGTTGGATGCAAGAAAAACGATGGCATCCGCAGCTTCCTCTGCTTTTCCAATGCGACCGAGCGGTGGTCCTTTGCGCATCCCCTCGGCTACCTTGGGTGAAAGATGTGCCCATACTCTGTCCATCAAGCCTGTATCAAATGCTCCCAAACCGACCGAATTCGCACGAATGTTGTATCGACCTTCCTCACGGGCAACGGCTCTAACGATAGACTCAATAGCTCCTTTTGGCCCGGTCGAAAGAATGTCCATTGGAGAATGTCGACTCATAGCTGCTGAGCTAATAGCTACGATAGATCCTCCCCCCCCTTTACGAAAATGAGGAAGAGAAAGCTTTACCGCATTGAAGAAGCCAATGGCGTCGTTCATGATTACGTCACGCCACTCATCGACTTCTATGTTGTAAAGGTAGTCCATTCTGATGTCCGCGCCTGTTGCGACTACCAGAGTATGGATCCGCCCGAAGCGCTTTATGATGCCTGCGTAGTAACTCTTGACCGCTTCGGGATCGGTCAGATCCAAAGGCTGAGCATCAGCACGACGCCCAATACGTTGGACCATGTCAGCGACTGCGGTACCCTTGCCCACATTGTTTCGATACGTTAAAGCGACATCGGTCCCGCATTGCGCCAAGCGTTCGCAAACAACCTTGCCGATTCCACCGCTCCCCCCTATAACTACTGCAACACCGTCGCTTGGAAACTCTGCAAAGAAGCCGGTTCCCTGCCCGACATTTGATTGACTGTTTTTCATTTCACATACCCATAATTAATTGCGGTACTTAGCTCTTGTTCGCCATTTTTGTATTGGTCCTGCAGCATTCGGCGCAGCAACTCCTTTTGCACTTTTCCAGTTGGTGTCATCGGAAGTGCATCTACGAAGATCACTCGCGAAGGAATCTTGAAGCGAGCGACCTTTCCGTCAAAGTAGCTAAAAACTTCCTCGGCGCTTGGACGACCTTCCTTAGCGGTTACCAGAAAGGCCACTGGTACCTCCTGCAAGCGATGATTCTTCTCTCCAACTACCGCTGCTGCTTCAACACCAGGTATGCGGCAGAGCAGGTCCTCAATTTCTGCGGGCGCGACGTTCTCGCCACCCACCTTGAGCATGTCTTTGTAGCGCGCAAGGAATCTTAAATGTCCATCTTCTCTCAGGATGCCGGCATCTCCCGTGCGAAACCATCCTTCAGCGTCAATGGCCGCCGCAGTCGCAGCTGGATCCTCATAGTAGCCAACCAGTCTTGTATAGCTACGTACGTGGATCTCGCCAATCTCGCCTAACGGAAGTACTCCACTTGTCTCGGGGTCGACAATCCGGATTTCAACTCCTGGTTGCGCCAAGCCGCTGCCCTCGCAGCGCTGTGAGAGAGTTGAGTCGGGTGGGGATATAGTGATGCCACCCCACATCTCTGTAAGACCGTAGCTCGAACATGTGGGGCAAAGAATTTCCTGAACCTGCAATGCAATTGCTCGCGCAGTCTCCGATCCAGAAGCAAAACTTGCTGTGCGCAGGCTAGGAATTTCTATTTTTTGTGCACGTTGTGCCGATAAAAGATCTGAAAAATGTGCTTCAAAACCATGGATGACGCTTACGCGATGTTTTTGGATAAGGCGGAGTGCCTTTTCTGCATTGAACACCTCCATTAACACCTGAGATGCCCCACACATGAATGACATGATTACCGAGTAGCCGATGGCGTAAATATGGAACAACGGAAGATATGTAAGTTGCACGTCATCTGCGGTCATACCCATAATTTGGGCTCGATCACGGCATAGACGAAGACCTGCATGATTAAGCAATACACCCTTTGGTCGGCCTGTCGTACCAGAGGTGTACATAATCATTGCAGGATCGCTTGGCGCTATAGGTGGACGTTGAATAATGCCTCTCGCTGTCAAACCAGTCGTCCGGAATGCTGACCATTCTTTGCTACCCGGCACCTTTGATTCACCGATCATCACGATCTGTTTAAGCTGGGGTGCACCTGCGTAGATAAGACCGCCTTTTCCTTGGGTCGTAATAGGGCCCAAAGCATCCAATAAGATCGAATCGAGATTGCTCAGTCCGGCATGCGTACAACCTATCAAAAAAGTACTTCCTGAATGCTTAAGCGCGTAAGAAAGATCCAGTGATTTATAACGGGTGTTAAGTGGAATCACTAAAGCACCAATTCTCATCACGGCAAACATTAGAAATTCGAGTTCAGGGCAGTTCGGTAGCCAAACTGCCACCCGATTAAATGGCTTTACACCTGCCATTTGCAAGCACCTTGCAAGCAAGTCCACTTCGGTGCTGAAGTCTTGGTAGCTCCAGACTTTTTCACCGAATGTCAATGCTGCTCTACGATCCCAGCGAATTGCCGCTTGTTCTGGTAGGTCGCCAATAAAATCGCAGGAAATAATGTTTTCCAAAATCACTATCTCCTCATGCACAAGACGAATGCAAAATTAGGTACATAGTGAACCGATAGCTCACTAATACCCAGATCAGATTAGTTGTCGAGCTTAATATTATTGTCTTTAATTATTTTCTGCCAAAGTTCCGATTCTGCAGCAATATTTGATCGGAACTGTTCTGGCGTTAGCTGAGATGGGACTATCCCTAACCCCTTTATGCGATCCTGAATTGGTTGTTGCTTCATCGCAGAAGCGAAAGCTGTACGTGCCAAATTTAGCGCTGGTGCCGGAGTTCCTTTGCGCGCGAAAATTGCGTACCAAAACGTAAGTTCATAGCCCCCAGGAACAACCTTTGTTTCGTTAAACGTTGGAAGTTGAGGCAAAGACGGGTCACGCTCGGCAGAAGTTGTAGCCATTGCCCCGACCGAATTTGCCTCAATATGAGGCTTGTGAATAGGCACAATATCAATTGCGCAATCAATCTGTCCAGAAATCAGGGCTTGTGCGACCTCTGTTGAGCTTTTAAATGGTACGTGGATCATTTCTGCTCCCATTCTTGACTTGAGGAGAAACAATCCCAAATGACCAATCGAACCAACACCTGCAGATCCAAAGGTGTATTTGTTTGGATTTGCCTTGACTGAAGCCATGAACTCTTGAAGAGTATTAAATGGCAAGCGAGGACGAACAACCATTACGAACCCGCTAACACCCACATGTCCAATTGGCTCAAAGTCTCGCGTGACTTCGTAGCGAGTGGTACGCAAGTAAGGGAGGGTGAGAGTTGAAGATGGTGCCAACAAAAAGGTATATCCATCTGCAGGTGCACTTGCGACGAATTCTGCGCCTATCTGACCTGCGGCTCCGGCTCGATTCTCAACAATTACCGGTTGGCCAAGCTCTTTGGAAAGACGATCAGAAAAGAGTCGTGCGATTGTGTCAGTGCCTCCCCCAGCTGCAAATCCAGTTACTAATTTTATTGGCCTCGATGGATAGGCGTCTTGCCCAACAGAAAAGCCGCTAAGTGCAATTAGGGCAGCTAAGAGTGCCCCTTTCAGGAGAAAAGATCTCGCCATAATTTGTGCCCCTTTTTAAAGTCAACAGATACCTACGTTTCTCGCAAGAAGGTAATACTAACAAGACATTTATTTAAACTCAAAAGTATTATAACCGACTCAAGAAATTGTTAAAGAGAGCGCAGGATATCAAAATAGAATTAGCCTGCCAAATTTTCTTGCTGTTCATATTTATCAGTTGAATTTTGTCGAGACCTGATCCATTCAACGGAAAAAAATTTCTCCAAGACTATTTCACATAATCCTTAACTGACAAGGCTTTGAAGTTGGAGCTTGAAGGGTGAGAGTTGGCGATATTCAATATCTCAAGGACTTGAACTTGCTTAACCATTATCTATTTGCGAAGTACCAAGCCATGTAAACCTATATCGAGGCCAATGATATTTAGCTAACGTACGATTAAACAAAACCCATAATAGGGCATCTCATAAAAGTACCGCTGTGACAGGAGCCAGATTTTTCTCGCTAAGTGTTAAGTAATGGAATCAGGATCAGTTGCACCCACGATGCGAAGAGCTGTGCTCGCGTAGAAGTCGGCGATGCTCTCTCTAGATAGTCGGCGATCATTTCGCCACCAAGAGTAAGTAAAAGATATCATCCCAGCGATAGTGCGGGCAGTAGTGCGAACGTCAACCACTTGGAACTGCCCCTTTGAGACACCCTCGCGAATGATAATTGTGACAAGGTCATCTATTGCCCGTCTCTCCAGCGCAACAGCCTCGCGTCCTTTTGCTGTGAGAGAACGCTCCTCGCGCCAGATCACACCAACTACTTTTTGATTGTCAACCACCCACGCGGAGTAAAGACGGGCAAATGCTGCCAGCTTTGTGCGTGGATCGCTTCCCTGATCAATTGCTTGGCGAATTAACTCTTGAGCCTCGCCAAGTGCGCGCCTAAAAATCGCCTCGAGGATTGATCGTTTGTCATCAAAGTAGTAGTAAACGATAGCTTTTGTTCCTGACAACTTCTGGGCAATCATGTCCACACTGCAATCGTAGTAGCCGTGCTCGAAGAATGCATCAGAAGCAGCCCGAACTATCAGATCTTTGCGATAGGCCGTTACCTCGTCACGCATGCTGGCTTGACCCTTTTTGCTCTTTTGTCCTACGCTGGAAGTTTTACGTGTAACGCGAGCCCTAATTTGCGAGGGCTTATCTGGCTTAGTTTTAGCAGCAATTGTCATGTTTAACTGAATGAATTTTTTTAGATAGCTTAAAGCCATTCTACTTGCCGATCTGCTTATAACTAATCGGCAGGCCTCATCTATTTCTATATTTTTTAGGCTGTTCAGTAGATGAGTTTTAGTTGGGAGCAAACTATACAAATGCTGACAACAATAATACGTAGTAGTATGATAATATTACTTGGAGAATTTAAGGGAAATTGAAGTATGCCAAATCATGATCATGTTTCGCACCATGACGTAATCGTAATAGGTGCGGGCATAACCGGCATATACCAGGTTCATGGTTTGCTAAAACTCGGTATGGATGTCAAGGGGTACGAAGCAGGATCCGACGTCGGCGGAACTTGGTACTGGAATCGATATCCAGGCTGTCGTCTTGATACGGAAAGCTATGCATACGGCTATTTCGTCCTTAATGGAATTCTTCCCGATTGGCAGTGGCAAGAGCGGTTCGCGAGCCAACCGGAGTTATTGAAATATGTCGAACGAGCTGCTGATGCGATGGGTGTTCGCGCTTCCTATCAATTCAATACTCGTGTTCAGTCCGCGCACTATGAAGCGGCTACAAACCGATGGCTCATTGGCCTCGATGACGGCAGTAAGGTAACCGGCACGTTCTTGATCTCCGCAGTTGGTCCTTTATCGGCCACAAGAATGCCTAAAATTCCGGGCGTCGAAAGTTTCAACGGCGAGTCATTCCATACCTCGCAATTGCCGCGCAATAAAAACGGTGATTCTTTCGAATTTGACTTCAGTGGTAAGCGTGTAGGTGTGATTGGCACGGGTGCAACAGGTGTTCAAATTCTTCCTATTGTGGCAAAGAGTGCGGAAAAGCTGCACGTCTTTCAGCGAACGCCCAACTGGTGTATCCCACTTGGAAACGGGCCGCTGACTTCGGAGTTGATTCAGGATCTTCGGGGTGACACCGCAACTTTTCTACAATTTCTTAAAAGTACCGAAACGGCATTTCCCTATAAACGCGGCACTAAAAAAGCAATTGATGATTCCGCATTAGACCGGCGGGCATTCTTCGAATCCCTTTACTCTATGCCCGGGTACGCACTCTGGCTCTCTAGCTACCGTGACCTGCTAACAAACAAGATCTCCAATGAATATTTGGCCCATTTCGTAGCCGACAAAATTCGTGAGCGAGTTATTGATCAGAGTGTTGCTGAGCAGTTGATCCCGAAGAATCATGCTTTTGGAACGAGACGAGTGCCAATGGAAACTAACTACTACGAAATTTATAACCAAAAGAATGTGGAACTCGTCGACGTAAGCAAGACACCCATTGAAAAGATCACTCCACAAGGTATTCAGATCGATGGGCGTTTTATAGATCTGGACATGTTGGTTTATGCCACCGGTTTCGACGGTGTTACCGGCGCGCTAGATCGTATCGACATTCGTGGCTGCGGTGATGTCTCACTGAAAAGTGCTTGGGCTGAGGGGCCTGTAACCTACCTTGGTCTTCAAACGCTTGGGTTTCCAAACTTTTTTACGCTCGTCGGTCCACACAACGGTGCGTCCTTTTGTAACATTGGTGTTTGTGGTGCTCTTCAAGTGGAATGGGTAACCGAGATGATCGCTTACATGTTCAAAAATGGCCTTACTCGAAGTGAGCCTGCCGTCGAGTATCAGAACCAGTGGACGCAGCACGTATACGATGTCTACGCCAAGACACTGTTAGCCCAAAGTGATGCATGGTGGGTGCGGATTACCCAAAATCCGGACGGGACCACCTCACGACGCGCGCTGATATACGTGGGCGGCGCTCCAGAGTATCGCGAACGCTGTGCCGACGTCGCGTCGAAAGGTTACGAAGGGTTTGTGCTTAATTGAAATTTGGTGATTGAACGCGAAAAGCCTGATCGAGGGTGAAGTTATCGATAGTTACGACTTGTACATGCTGATTTCCCAGAATAGAAGAGGAGAAATAAATGCTCTTTAAGTATGATGACCATTTAAACCATATTGACAATCTGTTACCTGAAGAAGTTCAAGGAACTGATCGCCGAAAGAAAGCGTTTTATAACGCGATTAATTTTTTTAAAGAGTTCTATCAATTTTTACGTTATAAATGCTCTTATGTACAGGTTTCGTTGATTGTAGACACGCATCTTCTTAAATATGTAAGCGTAGCGACTTTCACTGCTGCCCGCTGAAAATTGCCATGTTATTGTCCGACCAATACTTCGAGGACCTGAAGGTTGGTGATACGTTTTATGTTCAAGGCCGAGCGATCACCGAGGAAGACCTCAGGCTCTTTGCTCACATCTCGGGTGATCATCATCCGATACACACTGACGAGTCTTACGCACGTAAAACACGGTTTGGGCAGCGAATTGCGCACGGACCGTTAGGACTAGCGTTAGCTATCGGCATGGTGGCTCAGCTTACACAATTTAACAAATCGACCTTGGCCATGACAGACATCCGCGAATGGATATTCCTGAGGCCTGTCTTCATCGGGGATGTATTGTCGTTAGAGTTCACTATCCTTGGAAAGCGCCAAAACCGAGATACTGCAGGGATCGTAGAGCGCAGGTTGCGCTTAGTCAAAGCGGATGGAATCGTTGCCCAGGAAGGTTTGAGCAGCCTACTTATGGCATGTCGGACACCGGTATCGGGCGGGTGTGAGACCGATAGTGGCACTTGATTAAAGCAGTGTTTTGGTTCATCTTTCAATTTAGGCAGCGAAGTTGAATTAGAAATTCAATCAACTTAAGTGCATTGGCCAGAAGGCGAGGGCAAAGTGATCTCGCGCATTAAATAACTCTCAATATTTTGAAATAAACCAGACAAGCTACCGTGTAATAAAACGTTTAATGGCTGACGAAAATCGGTCTAAATCTTGCCCTAAGTTTCGACCAGAGAACCCCTGTAACAGAAAACAGTCGATTTACCTAACCCTTGTTTTATGCGGCTTGTAGCGTGATTTTTAATTATGTGCAACAAACTGTGTAATTGAGGCAATTTTTACTCTGGACGCTTGAGATGGTCTGGACGCTGGTTTGCTCTGGACGGTCGGGTTGATCTGGACACCCCTGGGGCGTCCAGAGTCTGGACGCTTGGGGCACTCTGGACGGTACGAGTGGTCTGGACGGTCGGGTTACTCTGGACGCTTGTGCTGTTTTCAACACCTCAGGGCGTCAAGAATCTGGACGGTTAGTGATTGTTTGGAATTGAAAACCGTGTGATGCTGCGTGCGATTGGTTTGCAGTTCGTAGGCTGCTGCTCAACTATCTGACTTAATCTATTTGAAGACGAATATGGTACTTCGCACTCAAACTCACACCACGTTTGAGGTTCAGCGATCGGGTAAAGGTCGGTTCTTGCCATCAACGAAATTGGCCAGAATGGTGGGTAAAACTGGCATGAACTGCCGTTCATGG
>Ga0164294_10003787_pt1 | contig 13404 bp, 13 predicted proteins | sample GEODES005metaG_FD_111479 | JGI IMG/M metagenome (GOLD analysis project Ga0164294, IMG submission 111479) | Oligotrophic lake water microbial communities from Sparkling Lake, Wisconsin, USA - GEODES005 metaG | ecosystem: Environmental > Aquatic > Freshwater > Lake | place: USA: Sparkling Lake... | reverse complement strand
GACGGCAGCAGCGCCTGCCCCGCGGGGTTCCCGAAGGCGCGCGCGGTCCCCATCACGAGGCCCACCGCGAATACGGTCGCGGGGGTGAGCCCGTCGGTCGCGGCGAGCCCCGCGAAGGTCGCCGATGCGCCGGCCTGCAGCAGGTAGCAGGCCGCGAGCAGGGAGCGCCGGTCGTAGCGATCGGCCAGCTGTCCGGCAGGGAGCGCGAAGCAAAAGACGGGCAGAAACTGGGCCAGCCCGACCCAGGCCAGATCCAAGGGATCGCGGGTCGCGCTGTACACCGCCCAGCCGATGGCCGTGAGCTGGATTTGGGCCGCGGTCATGGTCGCGGCGCGCAGGCTCATCCAACGGCGGAAGGCAGGGACGCGAAAGGGGGAGCCCATGCCGGCTTCTAGCCTGCCTCGCTCGGTTCGTGCTAGGGTAGGGCGTCCGGGGGACAGGTGGAGCGACAGGTCGACACCGACGATCGTTGGCTTGACGACGGCGTCTATCCCACGGACGGCGCTGGCGGAGCGTTGCCGCCCGTGGACGATCCCGGCGAACCGGCTGGTCGCACCCCGCGTCCGCCCGAGCCCGACCCCGAGACCGGACCGTGGTATCCGCTGTCGATGGCGGTGTTCGTCGCGTGGTCGGGCGTCACCTTCGGGGCGATGGCGGCGGGGGCGCGGGGCGGACCGCTGCTTGCTTGGCTGCTCATCTCCTGTTTCCTCACCTTGTACGTGGTGTTTCTGGTTGTGGGCGCGACGTGGTTCTCCGCCCACCGGGCTGCGGGACGTCGGTAGCGTTAGGGGAGGCGCATGGAACACACCGCCTGGATCGCTGCGGCGCTCTTCGGGACCGCGTCGCTGGCCCTGCTGGGACTGGGGCTGCTCCTTGCGGCCGTTCGACGGATGTGGGCGATCGTTCGTGTGTTGCTGGTCCTTGGGCTCCTCACGCTGCTCGCTGCCGCGGGAACGGCAGCCGTGTTGATCGGCTTGTTGTGACGGCGATCGCCTGCTTTGGCTGCGGCGCCTGCTGCGTGGCGCCTGACATCGCGGCGCTTGGCAAGGCGATCGGTCAGCCGTGTCCCCACCTGCTGCCCAACCAGCGCTGTGGTCAGTACGAGCAGCGGCCGCAGGTGTGTCGCGACTACGCGGCCGACGACCTGTGCTTGCAGATCGACGCGCCCACCCTTGACGAGCGGGTCGCTAAGTACCTGGCGCTGTTCGGCTTGGCGGCGCCCGGCGCTTAGCCCTGCGAGAGGGTGGACGACCACCCGTCGTCGTAGGACACGACCAGGAAGGTGCCGCTGCCGTGACGGACGAGCTTGAGACGCGGGTTTTCCCCGGCGGGTGTGAGCCAACCGTCGCGGGCCAGGGCGTCGAGATCGGCGAGCGTGCGCGCCCGCTGCAGTCGGTCGCGTTCGCGTGCGTGCCGCACGGGGTCGAGCGGGGCGATCAGCTTCGTCAGCCGTTCATCGAGGGGGTTCGAGCGGCTGCGGATCATGCGTCCTCCAGGTCCGTCCAACCTCCCGGCGGTCGGGGCAGATCGTCGGGAAAGGGCAGCAGCGAGGGGGGGGCGGCGAGCGCCCGGCGGATGGCATCGAGCGCAGCGCGCTCGCGGGGGTCGACCGTCCAGGCGAGCCCGAGCAGGCCTCCGGCCGCTTCGGCGACCTCTTCGCAGCGCGCGCGGAGGTCGACCAGGAGCCCCGGGGGCGCGTCGGATCCGATCCCGCGGTGACGGTCTGCCAAGAGCACGAGCAGGCGTCGGGCTTGGTTGAGGAAGGCCTGGGAGGGGCGTTGGGCCAGCCACTGCTCGAGCAGCTGCCATCCAGACGCCAGCACGCCGTGTTCGGCGGCGACCGTCAGGATCAGGTCGCGCTCGGCCTCCTGGACACGCTCGTCGGCCCAAGCCACTTCGACCAGCGGGAGGAGGGCGATCAACCGCCATTGATCGGGTGGAATTCCCAGCGCATCCAGCGCTTCGCGCAGCGCGTCTTCGGTCATCGCACGCCCCTCCTTCGGCCGATCCACCCGGCGGCGCCGAAGGCGAACCACCATCCCAAGGATCCTCCAGTCGGCGTTGTCGCGCAAGCGCACCCGCCCGCGTTCGGACAGGGGGCGTCGACGCCGTCGCAGTCCTGGTCGATCCCGTCGCCGCAGCGCTCGACCGCTGCCGGGGACCGGGCGGCGCTGTCGTCGTCACAATCCGCGCACACCCGCACGCCATCGCCGTCCTGGTCGGACTCGTCAGCGCCGTCGCAGTTTTGGTCGACCCCGTCGCAGGCATCGGGCAGACCGGGGGCGCGGGCGTCGTCGGCGTCGTCGCAGTCGAGCGCGCAGTCCGATCCGTCGCCGTCGTCGTCTCGGGCGGGGAAGCAGCCTTCCCCGTACGCCGAGATGCGGTAGTCCCAGATGCCACGTCCATGGGTTCCGAACCGGATCGTGTTTTCGTGAAACAGAGACTCACAGCTCCAATAAATGGTGATCGGAGCTGTCCCGGACGTGATGTCGACCCAGGCGTCGTCTGCGCGACCCCGCCGCCAGGCCGAGGTCTCGGTGCCGGCAAACCAGTCCCCGGATCCGTCGGGTGCCTCGCACAGCGCGTAGACCAGCGTGGGCGGCAAGCCTTGGGACCAGTCGGACCAGGTCGCACCACCGTCGTCGGTGCGGAACACCGGGGGACTGTCGTACCCTGACCCGCCCACCAGCACTTCGTCTGCGTTGGCGCGAGAGATCCCGACCGCTGCGCCATAGAGCCAGCTGCCGGACGGCCCGGCGACGGGCTGCAGCGACCACTGGCCGCCCGTGTCGTCGGTCCGAAACATCCTCCCGCGGCTGGTGACGCCGTAGCCACGCTCGGGTGCCGACGGCGCGAAGGCGAATTGCGAGAGGTACTCGCCGGGCGACTCCTCGAAGTTGCGCCACGACGCCTGGCTGATGAGCCAGTCGTCTCCTTGCTTGTCGTAGTGCCACAGCCGACCGCCCCCCAGAAAGACATCCGTGCGGTCCCGCGGATCGGCCACGACGGCCGGCATCCAGGGCGAGAGGGTGGCGTCCGCGGGAAAGTTGAGAAAGAACAGCTCAGGATCCGTCTCGCCATGGTGGACGAGGACGAACCCCGGATAGACGCTGAATACCCAGGTGTGTGTCCCGTCAGCGGACGTGAGCTGGCCATAGTCGCCCGACTCGAGCTGGTCGAAGGCGAAGCGCTCTGTGTCGGCGGCATCGGCCGATCCGGCGCGTTGCCATCCTTGATCCTGCGAACCCGCCAGCACATGGGCGGGGTCCGCCACGGACGTCAGCGTATCGTAGTACTGCGATACACGAAGTCCGGACAAGCTCATGTTGGTGACCGACCGCAGCTGATCGTCGCTGCGGTAGACGCCCCCGTGGGTTCCCAGGTACCACTGCTCACCGCCCTCCGGGGTGGGCAGGACGGAGGTGGCCATCAGGTCGGCATGGAGTTTGGTGGAGGGATCATCGTAGTATGCCCACCACGCGTTGACCTTCGCGGCGGAGGCGCCGCCGTCGCGCGACACGAAGACCTCCACCCCGCCCCAGACCACGAGGTCGGGGTCGGTGATCGACGCGTCCAGTCGCCCCCAATCGTCCTGCACGGCGACCGCTTGCTCGGTCCAGGTCCAGCCGTCGTCGTCCGAGCGCCAGAGCGCGCGGCTGTCGACCATCGCATACAGGCGTCCGGCCTCGGATCCGGCCAACTCGATGTGGTCGAACGCCGGGAGCGTGCCGCGAACTTCCCAGGTCGTTCCGCCATCCGTGGACACCCGCAGCACGTCGCTGGCGACATAGACGGTGAGGTCGCCCACGCGCGGCGCCCAGAGATCACCTGCGCGCCCGTCGAGATCCAGCACCTCGACAAAGGACGCCCCGCGGTCGTCGGAGCGGTACACGGTCGCGGACCCGCCCCAGCTGGCTCCCATCACAAGCCACAGGAGATGGTCGGTGGAGCGGGTCAAGCGCCGCAGGGCCTGGTGGTCCCCCGCGACCCCATCGACCGGCCACCAGCTGGCGCCCCCGTCGGTGCTGCGGTGGATCAGGCCGCCGTCGGTCGCCACGATCCAGGCCTCGGGCTCGCCGGGCGCGATAGCGATCCGGTGCGCGCCGCCGTAGACGCCGTCCGACAGGGGCTCCCAGCCGGTGCCCGTGCCCTCGCCGCGCCAGAGTCCGCCCATCGCCGATCCGGCAAAGATGCGCCCGTCCCCTGTGGCAGGCGCGACCGCGTACATCGAGCCCGCCTGGTTCTCGCTGCCGCGCTCGATCCACTGTCCCTGGGTGCGCGCGCCGGCGCGCCGGCGGGCCATCTGCTGCAGGCCGTTCTCGCGCTCGATGGCACGCCAATCGGTGCCGGGTGCGTGCCGATGGCGTTCTTCGAACCACTGCCGTCTGCGGGCCGCGTTCCGCTCTTCGGCCTCCTCGTCCGGTTCGGGCGCGTCGCGCGGGGTGGGCGCGGGCCGACCCTCCACGGGTGCACCTCCGCGGATGCGCGTCCAGCGGAGCTCGGGCGGCTCGAAGAGGGCCGCCGTGGTGGCGAGGCAGGTCACAAAGGTGATCACGGCGATCGGCGCGCTGCGCATCGGGAAACTCCCCCGTCGGGTTATCGATGTGCGTCGTGGAGCGCTCCCCATGTGGTGGACCCGGTTCGCAGGAGTGGGCCTATGCCTCGCGGCCTGTCATCCAGACGATGACTTTCGGTTTTCCGCCACCCTCGACGCCGCTCCGCGGGCGCGCGACGTGCCCGCAGTCCGGGAGCTACACGCCAGCGCCGCCACGCCGGTCTGGCTGTCGGTGGTGCTCGACGATGGCGAGCGACGGTCCGAAATCCACTTCGAGGCGATGGCGGAAGAGCGCTCGGTGCCCATCCTCGGCTTTCGGCCCGGCACGACCACCGAGGTGACCCTGACGGCCATCGACGCGACCGGCGGTCAGGCCGTTCGGCGCTGGGAGGTCGACACCGACCCCCTGCCACTCGACTTTCCGATGGTGGAAACCCTGATCGCACGATCCGACGCCATGGAGCCCGGATGGTTGTTGCTCGACCTCAAAGTCCCCGATCAGGGCATCCAATACCTGCTCTTGCTGGATGGCTCCGGCGCGCCGATCTGGTGGGACACCCTGGAGCAGGAAATCGGCGACATTCGGCTCCGAAATACCGGAACGCTCATCGCATTGTCTGCGGGAGACGCCGTGGAGCGGGACTGGCTCGGGCGCACGCTCCGCCGGTGGAGCGACGATCCGCGTGGGGAAGGGGAGGGAATCGCGATCGGACCCGATCAGCTCAACCACGAGATCGTGCCGATGGCGGATGGCTTCCTCGCACTCGACGACGGCCGGTTCGACGCTGAGGCCTTCCCCACGTCCTATGGCGCGCCCGAAGTGACAGCGCCGGCCAAGTTGGCCGACGATGCCGTCGTGCATGTCGGCTGGGACGGCACCTTGCGCTCCCGGACTCCGATGTCGTCGCTCCTGGACGTGGAGCGCATCGGGTTTGACAGCCTCGACACCACGGGAAACGGGCGCGACTGGGTGCATGTCAACGGGGTGGTGCCCGATCCCGCCGACGGCGGGTGGGTCCTCTCGGTCCGCCACCAGGACGCCCTCGTCAAACTGACTCCGGAAGGGGAGTTGGACTGGATCCTGGGAACGCCAGCCGGTTGGCGCGCGCCGTGGTCCGATCACCTGCTGGCGCCGGAGAACGGAATGATCTGGCCGTACCACGCCCATGCCCCCGAGGTGACCAGCGACGGGACCATCGTCGTGTTCGACAACCAGATGCATGGCTACAACCCCTATGAGGAGGCGGTGCTGCGGCGACCGAGTCGGGCGGTTGGGTTTGCGGTGGATCCAGATGCGCGAACCGTCCGCGAGGTGTTCTCCTTCGATCAGACGGCGACAGGTCCGCTCTATTCCGATGCCCTCGGCGACGCCGATGTGCTCCCCACCACCGGAAATGTGCTTGCGGACTATGGATTTTTGGATGCGGAAGGTGGTGTTGTCCACGCGGATCTGGGGTGGGGACGCAAGGCGATCCGCTTGGTCGAGTGGACGCCGTCCGGCGAGGTGGTGCGAGACATTCGCCTTCGGAGCGATCTTTCGGAGATCGCGGACGGCTGGAAGGCGTATCGGGTCGAACACCTGACCGACCCTTGGCCAGGCTCGGGTCCGACCGGTGGCCAGTGGGTGTCGGACCCCTGATCGACCCGGCGGGGGCTTCTCCCCAGGCGCTGCGGGCGGTACACTGCGGCGCCGGAGGAGACATCCATGGCCACCCGCTTCGAAGACCTGGACGACGACGACCGCCTGCGCCTCCTGCGGTTCGTTTGCTCGTTCGCTTGGGCCGACTTGCAGGTGGCCGACGCCGAGCGCGGCTTTGTCCATCGCCTGTTCGACCAGCTGGGCCTGTCCGCCGATGAACAGCAGGCCGTGGAGGGTTGGCTCCGCCTGCCCCCGCCGCCCGAAGATGTGGATCCCACCGACATTCCCGCGGAGCATCGCCAGCTGTTCCTGGACTATGCCCTCCGGACGGTCGGCGCGGACGGCCATCTCTCCGAGCAGGAGCTGGAGACCCTCAGCCTGTTTGAAAGCCTGCTCCCCGGGTGACCGAGCGCCTCGACCGCATCCTCGCCCATGCCGGCTTTGGGAGCCGCAAAGACGTGGCGCGTCTTGTACGGTCGGGACGGGTCTCCGTCGGCTTGGCCGTGTCGCGCGACCCCGGCTGCGGGGTCGCGTGGGGGGTGCCCATCGCGGTGGATGGGGCCGAGGTGGTGCGTCGCCGCGCCTGGCATGTGCTCACCCACAAGCCGCGCGGCATCGTGACCAGCACGCGCGATCCTCGCGATCCGTGCGTGATCGACCTGTTGCCCCGCGATCTCGCGCGGCCGGACTTCGCCCCGGTGGGCCGTCTCGACAAGGACACCACGGGCTTGCTGCTCCTGACGACGGACGGCGAGCTCGCGCATCGGTTGACCCACCCGCGACACAAGGTCACCAAGCGCTACCTGGCCACCCTGCGGGATCCCGCGACCGCGGACGACATTCGTTCCTTCGCGGCCGGAGAGATCACCCTGGACGGCGAGCGCGTCCTCCCCGCGCTGCTCGACATCGGGCCCAACCCACGCGAGGTTGGCGTGACGCTCGCGGAGGGCCGGTACCACCAGGTGCGGCGGATGTTCGCCGCGCGCGGCAATTGGGTCGAGGCACTCGCGCGGGTTCGCTTCGGTCCGCTCGAGCTGAGCGAGTCGCTACAATCGGGCGTGTATCGCCCGCTCACGCCAAGCGAATGCGATGCCCTGTATGGGGCGGTCGGTCTCGTCGATCCAGACCGCTCTGCGTCCTAAATGCAACCGGCGGCTGTGCAGGTGAAGGTGGCGTTCAGCCCGTACTGATGGGTCGACGCTGGCGTGAAGATGTCGCTCGGTGTGTTGATCAGCCAGTCACACGCCATGCTCACCAACGTTCCCCCTTGCACGGCGAAGGCGCCGCCGGCGCTGGACGCCACATTCTGCGTGTACACTCCCAGGGCGCCGCTGCACTGCAGGCTCCCGGCGTCCAGGGTGCCGCCCGCGCCGGTGGTCGCCGTGTTGGCCTCCGTCCGCACATCGGTCGTGATGACGGTTGCCCCGTCGACCAGCCAACCGCCCCCGCGATCGGCGCTGTTCCCGGATACCGTCCCCCCGGTCATGGTCATGGCACCGCCGGTCGCCGCTGCTCCTCCGCCGTCGAGCGCGCTGCTCGACAGCAAGTGGCTTTGCAGCAGGGTGGTCGTGCCGGCAGACCACAACGCGCCACCCGTTGCGGCGTCCCCGTTGGAGAGGGTCGAACCATCGAGGGTGAGCGTCGCGCCCGCGCCCGCATAGACCCCACCGCCCAGGCCGGTGGCCGCGCAGGTGTCGACCTCGCTGTCGACCAGCGACAGGCTCGCGTTGTCGACCCACACGCAGCCGCCATCGGTCGCCGCGCCGTCGACCAGGCGCACCGCGATGGCCAGCGCGCTCCCGCCGGTGACGGTCAGCGGTCGCGCCACGCCTCCGCCCGACAGGGTCACCTCCGCCGCGGTGGCGCCGTGTCCCTGGACCACCACGTCGTCGCCGAGGGTGAGAGCGACATAGTACGTTCCTGGGCAGATATCGAGGATCCCAGGCTCGAGGACGTTCTGCAGCGCGGGCGCGCCGGAGAGGCCCGCCGCGAACGCGTCCGTCCAGGACACCGGTCCGCTCGCGCCCGTGAAGGTCACCTGGCCATCGTCCGACGCCCAGACGCTGCCGCAGTCGTTTTGGACCAGGTCGCAGCGCTCCACCGCCCCGGGGTAGGTCTCGGGGGCGGTGTCGTCACAGTCGCCGTCCACATCCGCCACGCCCATCGCCGCGTCGCACGCGATGATGGGCAGATCGCCGAATCCATCGTTATCGGCGTCGAGGTAGTAGGTGGTTCCACCGGTGGCGTTCGGATCGGCGTCGTCGGACAGCCCGTCGCAGTCTTCGTCCACATCTCCCGCGTCGCAGACCTCGGTGGCCAGCGGGGAGATCGCGGCGTCGCCATCTGCGCAGTCCCCGTCGACGAAGGTCTCTCCCGGGCCATCATCGCAGGCCTGGCCGATCGCGGGGGAGGTGCCGAATCCATCGCCGTCACCGTCCGCAAAGAGCGTCTGCTGTGTGGTGGGGTCGACATTCGGGTCGTTGTCGTCGGCAGTCCCCGAGCAGTCCTCGTCGAGATCCGCCGCATCGCACAGCTCGGTTTCGGAGGGCGAGACATCGGCGCGGTTGTCGTTGCAGTCGTCGTCCAACGCCGCAGTACCGAGAGACGCGTCGCAGGCCGGCTGGGCGACCGAACCTGCGCGACCATGGCCATCCCCGTCGCCATCGGGGTACCACCCGGTCCGCCCGAGCGGGTTCACATCCGCGTCATCCGCCACGCCGTCGCAGTCCTCGTCGGCGTCGCTTGCGTCACAGCGCTCGGGGTCGGCGGGGCTCACATCGTCCCGCGCGTCGTCGCAGTCGAGGTCATTCGCAGACAGACCGGCCACCAGATCGCACACAAGCAGGGGGGCGCTGGCCGCGTCCCCAAAGCCGTCGACATCGGCGTCGGGCCAGGCATTGAGCGCTCCGGCGGCGCCTTCTGGGTCCAAATCGTCCGCCGCGCCGTCGCAGTCCTCATCGACCTGGGACGGGTCACAGACTTCGGTGGCGCCCGGAAACACATCTGCGCGGCCATCGTCGCAGTCGGTGCAGGCCGGGACCCCGTCGCCGTCGGCGTCGGCATAGCCGGTGGAGCCGTCGCAGTTGTAGTCATTGGGGTCGGCACAGTCGGCCTCGGGCGCGCCGGGCTGGAACGCGACGTCTCCGTCGTTGCAATCCCCGGCCACCAGGGACGCGCCGGACGGGAGGTCGCAGGCGGTGGTGGAGGCCACGGCGTCGTCGCCGAAGCCGTCTCCGTCAACATCGGGCCAAAAGGTAAGTTTGCCAGCGGCATTCACGTCGGCGTCATCGGTGGCGCCGTCGCAGTCCTCGTCGGCATCCGCTGGATCGCAGATCTCGACGCCGAGGGGGTTGATGTCCCCGCGGTCGTCATCGCAGTCGCCGCCGATCGCAGCGGAGTCTGGCGGCGCGGTACACGCCTCCGTTGCTTGCGTGTCGTCGCCGAAGCCGTCCCCGTCGACGTCCGCGAACCACGTCAGCGCATCGATGGCCCCTTCGTCGGTTTGGCCGTCGCAGTCGTTGTCGAGGGTGTCGCAGACCTCGGGGTTGCCGGGAAAGCGGTCTGCGTTGGCGTCGTCGCAGTCATCGTTGTTGTCGGTCGTCTCGGGCGGTGGCTCACACGCGCGAACGGCGCCCGTCGCGGCGCCGGCGCCGTCGGCGTCGGCGTCGGGGTACCACACCGGCGCGTCTTGGACGTCGTCCACGGTGGTGTCGCAGTCGTTGTCGACGCCGTCGCAGACCTCGTCCCCACCCGGGTAGGCCGTCGGATCCGCGTCATCACAGTCTCCGGCCGCGGCGGAGAAGCCGTCACCGTCGCCGTCAATGCCGGTGGTGAGCCCGGTGTCGGTCGGCGTTCCGGGTGCCTCGGGAAAGGGCGGCAGACATGCGGTGAGCCACAGCAGGGCGAGCGCGGCGGTGCGAGGGGTCATCATCGGCTCCCGAAGTGCAACATCACGCCACCACCCTGTGGGGTCCACCACGGGGTGAGGGGGGCGTCGGTGAGAAGCAGGGCGCTGCCGGCGCCGATCAGCGCGAGGCCCGTGGCGGCCGCCGCTTCGCCGATCCAGAGCTGGGTGGCGCCGCGGTTGTAGGTGGCCTGCTGCTCGGTCCACACCGCCGAGGTGACACCGGGCGCGCCCGCCGCGTCAATGGCCTGATTTCCAGCTCGGTACGCCAGAATGGCCAGCAGTGCTCCGCCGGCTGCCAGCCCCGATCCGGTGGTCGCGAGCGCGGCACCCGCGGTGGACGCACCACCCTGGCGGTCCCGCTCCGCCACCAGCGGCACCCAACCCGTGGCCGTGGTCTGAAACCCATGGCCCGATTCGTCGACGAGGTAGTACACGTCGCCATCGGGGTTGCCCGACGCGGCGTCGAGCAGGCGCATGATCGACTTCCCTCGCTCGCCAGATGTACCGTCCTGAAGCTGGATCTTTGCAAACCGCTGGGGGATGAGCAGATGTCCGCTGTCGCGCACGTCCAACAGCGCGCGCACCGCGTCTGCCTCGATCCAGTGCAATCCCGTTCCCAGGGTGACGACGGTTTCGCCGACCTCCGTGCCGTCGAGCCACACGCCGCCGGGGACCGAGATGGCCCAGGTCGCGTCGTGCTTCTTGGCGTTTTCCAGAGCGATTTTCATGGTGTCGGCGTAGGCGGCAGGCACCTTCGACGCCCAGTCGGCATTGCCGTCCAGGCGAGAGGCCAGCGCCCATGCGGCGCGGGCCGCGTCGACGTCGCCGGCCTGTGCCCGCGCGACCCCGATCGCGAACTCCGTTCGTGCAAGCTCGGCGATGGGTGGGGACTCGGTCGCGCAGAGGGCGGCCTTTTCGGCGGCGAGCGCGGGCCCGAGGGCGAACTCCTGGTCACCCTCCTCCAGGGCGGCTTCGGCGGCGGAGAGGCCCTTGTGGAAGGCCTCGATGCTGGCGGGGGCGTCCGTACAGCGGCGGAGTATGCCGCCCGCCGCCAGGGGATCTGTCCGCACGACCAGGTCGCCGAGCGTGACCACGTCGAGGGACGCAGGATCGAGCGCCGTGGCGCGCGCCACCAGCGCCCGCGCGGCGTCGGCGTCTCCGGTCGTCAGCACCTTCGGGCCTGCCCATGCAGCGCCGAGGCCCCACCAGATCAACCACATCGCTCCCCCCGTTCGGACCGCGTCCGCCGTGGGAAACGTAACACTGGCGTCAACACGGCGCTTCGGCGGCGGACGGGTGGTGGATGAGGTCCAGGGGTTGGCTGACGCTCCTGGGATGCGCAAGCACGGGGTCCGAGGTACGGTCGGCAGGCCGTGTCGAAGGGAACCATGCACCGGTTTTTCACGCCCACCCTCTTGCTGCTCGGCGCCGGAACGGTCGCCTGGTACAACCAGCAGCCCGGTGACCAGCGGCTCCTGTTCCCGTTCGTGAGCTGGATCTTCCCGGCGACCCAGGGCGACCCGGACGCGCAGGGGGCTGCGTCCGTTCAGCTGCTGGCGGGGTTGGGCGCGTTGACCACCTGCCTCGCCCTCGTTGGCTGGTGGCGCGACATCCGCCGGGGTGACCCGTGAACCGGCTGCGACCCGTGCTGTTGTCTGGTGGCGCCGGGACCCGCCTGTGGCCGGTGTCGCGGGAGCAGGCGCCGAAGCAGTGGGCCGAGCTGACCGGACCGCGCACCATGCTGGGCGAGACGCTCGACCGCATGCGCCGCATCACGGACGCGCCGCCGATGGTGCTCACGAACGAGGTCCACCGATTCGGTGTCGCCGAAGTGCTGAGGCAGCGCGGTGAGCGGGGGTCGATTGTGCTCGAGCCCTGCGCACGGAGCACGGGGCCTGCACTCGCGGTGGCGGCGCTGTTGTCGGCGGACGACCCAGACACCATCGTCCTCGCCGCACCCACCGACCATTGGATCGGAGACGAGGCGGCGCTGGCGACCGCTGTGGCCGATGCGGTCGCTGTGGCCGAGTCGGGGGAGCTGGTGATCTTCGGCGTGGAACCTACCACAGCGCACACAGGCTACGGCTGGATCCGTGGCGGCGACCCGCTGCTCGGTGGCCGGGCCTTTCGGGTGGACGCGTTCGCCGAGAAGCCGGAGCTCGCCCGTGCGGAGGCGCTGCTGCGAGAAGGCGGCTGGCGGTGGAACAGCGGCATGCTGGTCTTTCGCCCGCGAGACCTGCTGGCGGAGTTGGAGCGCCTGGCGCCGGAGGTGTTGGCGGTGGCCCGCGCGGCGGTGGCTCGCGCGATCCGCGATCTGGACTTCTTTCGGCTGTCGGAGGACTTTGGACAGGCGCCGATCGCCGCCTTCGACACCCTGGTGCTCGAACGCACCGCGCGGGCAGCGGTGGTGCCCCTCGTGGCGCCGTGGAGCGATCTCGGGTCGTGGGATGCGCTGTGGGAGGTGTCCGAACGAGACGCCGAGGACAACGCCGTTCGCGGCGACGCGATCCTCTCGGGCGTCTCGGGCTCCTTGGTGCGGTCGGATCACCGGCTCGTCGTCGCCATCGACGTCGCGGACCTCGTGGTGGTGGAGACGCCGGATGCCGTGCTCGTCTGCCCCCGCGGCGCGCCGGAGCGCCTCAAGGCGGTCGTCGGAGCGCTCAAGCGCGCTGGGCGGCCGGAGGTGAGCGAACACCCCGTCGTCCATCGTCCGTGGGGGGTGTCCGAGCGTGTGGCGACCGGCGCGGGCTTTGCGATCAAGCGGCTGCGGGTCGCGCCCGGTGAGGCGCTGTCGCGCCAACGTCATGGACACCGGGCGGAGCACTGGGTGGTCGTGCGAGGGGTTGCTGAGGTCGAGGTGGACGGGGTGCTGTCGCGTCTGGGTCCCAACGCGTCGATCGACATCCCCGTCGGGGCGGTGCACCGCCTCGCGAATCCAGGCGTCGAACCCCTCGAGATCGTGGAGGTGCAAACCGGCTCGTACCTCGGCGAAGACGACATCGAGCGGTTGGAGGATCGCTACGGTCGGTTGTGAGTGGGCCTCACAGCTCCAGGATACCACCAGAGGGGGGATATCGAGCGCGTCGCTCGGAGGTCCTGCAGCAGGTCGGCCCACCCATGGACGGCCGCGAACCAAGCGCCTTGTCGCTGCAGAGGGTAGGTGAGCCCATAGCGCACCGGCTCGTCCTCGGCCGCGAAGGTCCCGAAGAGTCGGTCCCAGATGATGAGGATCGCCCCATAGTTTCGGTCGATGTACGCGGCGTTGGATCCGTGGTGGACCCGGTGATGGCTCGGCGTGTTGAG
>Ga0164294_10003785_pt1 | contig 13410 bp, 16 predicted proteins | sample GEODES005metaG_FD_111479 | JGI IMG/M metagenome (GOLD analysis project Ga0164294, IMG submission 111479) | Oligotrophic lake water microbial communities from Sparkling Lake, Wisconsin, USA - GEODES005 metaG | ecosystem: Environmental > Aquatic > Freshwater > Lake | place: USA: Sparkling Lake... | reverse complement strand
TTTATTGTTTACTGTTTTTATAGTAAGAACATTTTTCAGAATAAAAAATGAACAGATTATTCATTCCATTTTTATCAGCAAATTGATGAATTTCTTCTATCAACTTTTTTCGTCTTTTGCAGCTTTGTTGGTAAATATTTCTGAATGGATTTTGAAATACATATTTAATGTAAAAATTAAAAACAAAAAAGAAGCGTTTACAAAATTAGATCTTGAACATTTTTTTCAGCAAAATAAAAACCAAGAAATTGAAGAAGCATCAGAACATAATAAAAAATTGTTTGAGAATGCATTGTCGCTTAGTGACATTAAAATCCGCGCTTGCTTGTTGCCTAGAAAAGAAATTATTGGTGTAGAAAAAGATACCAGCATTGCTTCTATTAAAGAAAAATTTATAGAAACGAAGTTGAGTCGAATCATTGTTTTTGATAAAAATATCGACAATATTATCGGCTATATACATCACCTAGATTTATTTAAAAATCCGGCAACTACTTCAGAAATTCTTCATCCCATTGCAGCTGTACCAGAAACGATGAACGCAACAGATTTGATGAATAAATTAACCAAAGACAGAAAAAGTATTGCTTGGGTAATTGATGAATTTGGTGGTACTGCAGGTATTGTAACCATGGAAGATTTATTAGAAGAACTTTTTGGTGAAATAGAAGATGAACATGACACCTCTGAAAATTTTGTAGAAAAACAACTCGCAGAAGATGAATATCTTTTTAGCGGAAGAATAGAACTAGACTACATTGAACAGAAATACAAGTTTAATTTTTATGGGAAAGAAGGTGCAGAAACGCTTTCGGGATTTATCATACAAAATAACAATGCTATACCAAAACAAAAACAAAAAATCATTATTGGCAATATCGAGTTTGATATACTTCATGTAAGCGATACTCGTATTGAAATGGTAAAAGTTAGATTATTGAAATAACTGCTTATGATAATTGCTTTTCAAATTATAAACACAACTTCGGATTTTAATTACAATTGCTTTATACAACTTGCGTTAAAATATCCTACGCAGCAGTTTATAATGCTACATCAGAAGCAGCAAGTAATTAAAAAAGATATACCCGAAAATATCAAACCTGTTAAATTAAAATACGCGCACAATACTGGTGTTTATCATAGCGTATTAAATCAAATTCAATTACGCGCTTATTTAAAAAAATATAAAGTAGATTTTTATTTCAGTTCTAATGAATCAACGATTCCAGTAAAAGGCATTACAAAAATTGTATTGATTCATCATTCAAAATTTATTAAGCAAAAACAGAAATTTAAACAATCAAATCATGCTGATTTTTTAATTGCAACGAACGAATGTGTACATGAAAAAATAACCCAAACCATTCCGGAAATAAAAAATAAAACCCAAATGATTCCTTATGGTGTTGAAAAAATGGAACCCCTTTCCATGGATGATTCCATCAAAATAAAACAACAGTATTCGGATGAAAGAGATTTTTTTATAGCCATTCAAAAAGGATGTTCAAGTGCACAATTGTTGGTGCTTTTAAAATCCTTTTCTGCGTTTAAAAAATGGCAACAGTCTAATTTCAAATTGATTATTTATGTAGATGAAAAGCAAGTAAAAAGTTCGAAGAAATTGCTAGCAAACTATAAATACCGTTCAGATGTTTTGTTGATTCATAAAACGGAAGATTATCTAGCATTGTTTGGAGCTGCTTATGCTGTTTTATTGGGAGGAAATGAATCTTATTTTATGGAGATGAATCAATTGGCGTTTAAATACAAAATCCCGATGCTACTTCCAGAAGATGAGCATTACAATTCGATTGCTAAAAAAGCAGCTGTTTATTGCGATTTATCAGAAAAAGGAATTGCAGATAATTTGATATTGTTGTATAAAGATGAAACCTTTCGAAATTCAATATTAGATAACATGAAAAAACAATCCGAGCAACTTCAATGGGAAGATATTTCTGAAAAACTATGGGATTGGATAATCAACAAAAAAGCATAGAATAGTATAACTTTGACAAAATTTTTTTTATGCAAAAATCAACCATAACAATAGATGTAATGCTCGATCCGAATAAAATTCCGGAGCAAATAAATTGGCAAGCATCAGACAGTTCAGCAGAAATGACGCAAAAGTCAAAAGCAATGTGTTTGGCTTTTTGGGATGCAGCCGATCAAACCGCAATGCGCATTGATTTGTGGACAAAAGACATGATGGTAGATGAAATGGGTGATTTCTTTTATCAAATGTTGATGAGCATGGCTGATACCTTTGACCGTGCCACCCAACAACATGAATTAACAAGCGAAATGAAAGCATTTGCAAATCAATTTCATCAGAAATTTAAAGCGCAAATGATTAGCGAACAATCATCTAACTAAAAATTATTAAAATGGCATTAGAACAACAAATTATGGCTGAAATGAAGGAAGCCATGAAAGCAAAAAATGAAGCTGCGTTAAGAGGACTTAGAGCAATTAAAGCTGAAATCATTAAAGCAAAAACAGAACCAGGTGCTTCTGGAGAAATTGATGAAGCAACTGAATTGAAGTTTTTACAAAAGATGATGAAACAACGTAAAGATTCGCTTGATATTTTTGAAAAACAAGGAAGAGAAGATTTAGCGGTAAAAGAAAGAGAAGAAATGGCGGTAATCGAAAAGTTTTTACCCAAGCAAATGACTGAAGCTGAAATAAAAGCTGCTATACAAATTATCATAACGGAAACCGGCGCATCAACAGCTGCAGATTTGGGTAAAGTAATGGGTGTTGCTTCAAAACAATTGGCAGGAAAAGCAGACGGAAAAACTATAAGCAGTTTGGTAAAAGAGATGTTGGGATAAAATCAACGTATATTTTTATTGTTCATTGTTTTTGAAAGCCCACCGTTTAAACGGCAGAAAAACAGAATTATGTATATAGACATTATATTCATTTGTTTAGTTGCCATAGCATGTTACAAAGGCATAAAAAAAGGATTTATAGGATCTATTTTTTCATTTGCTGCTTTTTTCATTGGGTTTTTTATTGCCACCAAATTTGCCGCATCTGTTGCTGTTTATTTAACCAAACATCAATGGGTAAATCATAAATGGATACCCTTTTTATCATTTATTCTCGTTTTGGCGCTTGTGTATGTAGCGATGAATCTGCTGGGTAAAATCATAGAAAAATCAGCCGAATTGATTCTGTTGGGATGGTTCAACAAATTAAGCGGTATAATGTTGTACTTGCTGATTTATGGTATTTTTTACAGCATGATTTTGTACTATCTTAATCAAATGAATGTGTTGTCGATTAAACAAATCAATGCTTCTTTTTTTTATAATAAATTAGTCCCAATTGCACCAATGGTTATAAATCAGGTTGGAAATTTAGTTCCTGTGTTTAAAAATATGGTTGTACAATTGGAGGAATATTTTAAGTCGGTTTCAAACAAATCATAGTTATTTTTTCAGTATTCTTTTTTTACCGTAATTTTAACCCAATTGAGATTTAAAAGACATTTTTTTAAATCATTAATAATTTAGTTTTTTAAGTATGGCGTATACAATTAAAGAGGATGGAAAATTCAAATTCATAGAGGAAGGAGAAGGCGAGGCTTTGATATTATTACATGGTCTTTTTGGGGCAATGAGTAATTTCGAACCCTTGATTGAACACTTCAAACATACGCATAAAGTAGTGGTGCCCATGTTGCCCCTTTTAGAACTTGACTTATTGCACACATCTGTTGGCGGACTAAAGAAATTTGTATCAAAATTTGTTGACCATAGGGGATATGATAATATTCATTTAATGGGTAATTCATTAGGTGGACATGTGGCGTTGGTTTATGCTCTTAATAAACCCGAAAAAATCAGGTCCCTTATTTTAACTGGAAGTTCAGGACTATTTGAGAATGGAATGGGGGATTCGTATCCAAAACGTGGCGATAAAGAATATATTCGAAATAAAACGTCGCTTACTTTTTATGATCCAAAGTTAGCGACAGATGAATTGGTAAACGAGGTATTTGAAATTACCAATAACAGACTTAAAGTAATAAAAATCATTGCCCTAGCGAAAAGTGCCATTAGAAATAATTTAGGCGAAGAGCTAAATCAAATTAAAATTCCAACCTGTTTGATTTGGGGAAACAATGATACCATTACACCGCCATTTGTTGGAGAAGAATTTCATAAGTTAATGCCCAACAGCGAATTGCATTTTATAGATAAATGTGGTCATGCGCCAATGATGGAAGTACCAGAAACCTTCAATGAAATTTTAGAAGTGTTTTTGAAAAAAATGGCCTTGCCACAAAATAAATAATTCATTTAAAATGAATTAAAACGTCCGCTATGCTAACAGCACAATTAATCAATTTTGGTATACCTCAATTACAGTTGGATGATTCCGTTGGAAAGGCCAAACAGTTGATTAATGATTTTAAATTAACGCATCTACCGATAGTTTCCGATAAAAAATTTCTTGGATTAATTAGCGAAGAAGAATTGTTGGATATTGATGAAGATAAAATCACCATTGAAAAAATTCAAGATCAATTTTTACTGTTTTACATTCAAGAGGATGTACATTTTTTAAACGCCATTAATTACTGCAATCAATACGAAACCAATGTAGTGCCCGTTATTGATAAAAATGCAGAATTCATGGGTGTAATCACCACGGAGAATCTTTTAAAATCAATTGGCGAATTTGCAGGTGCTAACGAAATTGGCGGCTTGATTATTTTAGAAATGCAACGCGTACAATTTGCCATTTCAGAAATTAGTAGAATCGTAGAAAGCAATGATTGCACAATTTTACATTTAAACACCACAACCGACCCAATTACAGGATTACTAACGGTAACGTTACATATCAACAAAAAAGAAATCGCATCTATTGTAGCTACTTTCGAAAGATATGAATACAATGTAATCCACCATTTTGGGGTGAAAATTTACGAAGACAAATCTGATGTCAATTATAGAAACTTGATGAATTATCTCGATTTAAAATGAAAAAAATAAACGGCATATTTTTCATAATTTTCCTTTTTTTTACTCAACAAATTAATGCCCAACCCAAACACAATAGTTTAATTTTTGATTCTACTTACTTTGAATCTTTACAAACCGATACTTTACGTTTTCTTACTGCGAAAACTATAAAAATCAGTGGAAATAAAAAAACGAAGGACTATATCATTTTGCGAGAAATGAAATTGAAAGCAGGTCAACAAGTTAAAGCAGTACAACTTCTAGAAAAATTAAATGCTTCTCAAGCGCTCATTTACAACACCAATTTGTTTTCAACTGTAACGGTAACGCCTGTAATGATTGGTGTTGATGAAGTAGATATTTATATTGAAGTGTTAGAACGATGGTACATTTATCCAACCCCGTATTTGAAACTTACCGATCGAAATTTTAATGATTGGTGGACAACCCACAACCATGATTTAAAACGCACCACTTATGGTTTAAAATATGCTGATTTTAATGTCAGTGGAAGAGGTGATCAATTGAATATTTATTTATTAACTGGTTATGCCAGAAATATTTCCATTTCGTATACAGCGCCTTACAGTAACAAAAAACTTACCGAAGGATTTTCAGTTGGTTTGTCTTATGTACAAACTAAAGAACTTGATTACAAAACAACCTCAAAAAATAAATCATTACTATTTAAATCAAATCGTTTTGACAGAACTGCATTTACTGCCGTTGCAGCATATACCGTAAGAAAAGGGTTTTATAAAAAACATACCTACAAAATTCAATATAGTTTTATTGATGTAAATGACAGTATCGTTTCACCATCTTTTAACGCCAATTATTTCAATTCAAATAAATCAAAAGTTGGTTTTACCGATTTGTATTATGGGTATCAATTTCTCAAAGTAGACAACATCAATTATCCATTAAAAGGTAAGCTGGTATACATTTCTTTAGTTAAGCGTGGCTTAGGATTAACTGGAGGAATAAATATGTTTCAAGTTGATTTAACATGGAGAAAGTATATGACACATCCCCATCAATTTTATAGTAGTGTACAATTTTATTCAAAATTAAAATTACCATTTAAACAACCTTATATCAATCAACGTGCATTGGGATTTGGCGATTATTATGTAAATGGTTTAGAAAACTATGTGATTGATGGTGTGGTATCGGCTGTTGCCAAATTTAATCTGAGTAAAAAATTGTTCGCTTTTAAAATAAAGGTTCCTTTTAAAATAAAGCAATTTCCATATTTGCCTTTTTCGTTTTATGCTAAAACATACGTAAATACAGGGTTTTCTTACAATAAACCTAATGGAAGTGGGATGCTCAATGATCGATTTTTATATTCTACTGGGGTAGGATTAGATCTTTTAACTTTATATGATTTTAGGATAAGCACTGAGTTTAGTATGAATCAATTAAACGAAAAGGGGCTATTTTTACATTTGAGAAGTATTTTATAAAGCATTTATTTTAGAAAAAATGAAAATTGCCATTTATAGCCGCGGCGTAGAAAATGATCAACTGAAGGATATCCATAAGTTGTTTGAAGAGTTAATTAAAAATGGCGTTGAACCTGTTTTTTTTCAGGATTTTTTCAATCAATTTTATTCGTCTATTGATCTTAATAATCAGTACTCCACATTCAATGCTTTTGAGGATTTAGACAGCAGTATTGATTGTGTGCTTAGTTTGGGTGGAGACGGTACAATGCTCGACACGGTTACAATGGTGCGCAATTCGGGTATTCCAGTACTTGGGATTAATTATGGCCGTTTGGGGTTTTTAGCCAATATTGGTAGAGATGAAATTCAAGGGGTTATTGATGCCATTGCCGAAAGAAAATATGTACTCGATAAAAGAACCTTAATTCATCTTGATGCCAATGTACCCTTATTTGGGGAAACGCCTTATGCGTTGAATGAGTTTTCTATTCATAAAAGAGATACCTCGCCAATGATAAAAATTCATACCTATTTAAACGGAGAATTTTTAAATACTTATTGGGCAGATGGAATTATCGTAGCCACACCAACGGGTTCAACGGGTTATTCATTAAGCTGTGGCGGTCCGGTGGTTTTTCCCGAAAGCAACAGTTTTGTAATTACGCCTGTAGCACCGCATAATTTAAACATTCGCCCAATTGTAGTACCAGATGATAACATCATTTCATTTGAGTTGGAAGGAAGAACAGATGATTTTTTGGCAACGCTTGATAGTAGAAAAGAAATTGTAAGCAAAGAAGTACAACTTGCTGTAAAAAAAGAAACCTTCGACATCAAACTGGTTCGCCTTAATGAAAATAATTTTTTACAAACTTTGCGCAGTAAATTAAGTTGGGGATTGGATAAGCGCAATTAATTCAAAACCATTTTTCAAAATAAAATTCATGTTTAAGAAATCAAAAAAAATAAAATTGATATTTTTTATTTATTGGTTTCTGTTGCTGTATATTTTTTCTGCGTTGATTTGGTGGTATATCGCATTAAGCAGACAAAATACGTCAATGGCTAATTTTAAAATAAATGAAATTAGCAAACAGGATGCTGCTTATTCCATTAAGGTTTGGAAGATTGAAGATGAACGAAAAAGAAAGACAGCTCAATATCTTGGTGAAGGTTCTATATTTTTTCTCCTGATTTCTGCTGGTGCCATTTTTTTATTTCGTGCAGTGAATAAGCAATTGATAATAAGCAGGCAACAACAAAATTTTATGGTTGCCATTACACATGAATTAAAAACGCCGATTGCTGTTACCAAATTAAACTTAGAAACGTTGCAAAAACGTCAGCTAGATGAAGCGCAGCAGCATAAGATTATCAGCAATACCATTCAGGAATCCAATAGAATGAATGCGCTTTGTAATAATTTATTGCTGTCTTCTCAGATGGAAGCGGGTGCGCATCAATACACGCCAGAACGATTAGATGTAAACGCTTTATTGCAATCCGTAATTTCTGATTTTAAAAACCGTTTTCCAAATCGGGTAATTCAATTTTTTGAAAATGCTTCTTTGTATTTAATGGGGGATGTCTTTTTACTTCAAATGGCATTCAATAATTTAATCGATAACGCCATTAAGTATTCGCCAAAAGATCAACCCATAGTTATTAGTTTAGAAAATCAACAAAATCAATGCAGCATTACATTTGCAGATTTTGGTTCAGGAATACAAGATGCAGATAAAAAGAAAGTATTTGAAAAATTTTATCGCATTGGAACAGAAGCTACGCAAAAAGCAAAAGGGACCGGACTAGGTTTGTATTTGGTTTATCGAATCATTAGAGCGCATAAGGGTAAAATATTTATAACAGATAACGAACCGAGTGGAGCAAAATTTGTTATACAATTAAAAACAGTTGCTTAATAACATGCCACAAAAAAAACATTCCATTTTACTGGTTGAGGATGAAGAAAATCTTCAAGATGCATTAAAGCTTAATCTTGAACTAGAAGGGTATGAATTAACTGCTTGTGCGGATGGATTGGCAGCATTGAAGATTTTAGAGCAAGAGCATTTTGATTTAATGGTATTGGATGTGATGCTTCCAGAATTAGATGGCATTTCGGTATGTGAAACTGTACGGCTTCAAAAAAATGATATTCCGATATTAATTTTAAGTGCCAAAAACAGCAGTGCAGATCGAGTGTTGGGTTTAAAAATGGGCGCAGACGATTATCTCACAAAGCCGTTTAATTTGGAAGAGTTATTATTAAGGGTAGAAAAATTAATAAAGAAAAATGATCAGCTTTCATTAAAAACAAATGTTCCTGAATTATTTGTTTTTGGAAAAAATAAAATTGATTTCAATGGACTATTGGCGAACAATTCGGCAGGGCAAGAAATTCAGCTCACCAAAAAAGAAGCCATGTTGTTGAAGTTGTTAATTGATCACAAAAATGAAGTGGTTACCCGCGAAAAAATTCTACAAGCCGTTTGGGGTTATAATGTATTTCCAACAACAAGAACCATTGACAACTTCATTTTGAATTTTAGAAAATACTTTGAGAAGGATCAAAAAAATCCAAAATACTTTTTATCCATTCGGGGAATGGGATACAAATTTTCAACGCATTAAATCATCATAAATCGCCCAACTGTGGACGAATGGTGATTTCTTCAACAACGGCTTGTGGCGATAAAGTAGAAGCTGCAAAAACCATTTTTGAAATGTCTGTAGCTTCCATAATCCTTTTATTACTATTATCAAAATCTCCCCAAGAATCGGTAAGCACCGCTCCAGGAAATACTGCTGTAACTTTTATACCATGCGGTTTCATTTCGTGTCTTAAATTTTGACTAAAACCGTTAAGTGCAAATTTGCTGATGCTATACGTTCCACCGCCATCATAAGCCCTAACTGAAGCAATAGAACAAATGTTAAAAATATGTCCACGCTTTTGAACAATCATTGAAGGCAGTAATTTCTTCGTTAAATAGTAAGCGCTATAGAAATTCAGGTTCATCATTTTATTAAAATCCTCATCGCTTGTATCCATCGAATTACCTGGCGTATATGTACCAGCGTTATTTATCAAAATATCAGGCGTAAATTTATTTAAACAGAAATCAGCAAATTCTTCCACCTCCGTTTTTATAGAGAGGTCGGCTGCAAAAACATCAACAATGCAAAAAGGAAATTTTTGTACAATCTCCGTTTTCGTTTTCTCTAAACGCTCTTCATTCCTTGCACATAAAATAATGTGAGAAGCGGAAGCAGCAAATTCCATTGCCATAGCTTTTCCCATTCCCCTACTTCCTCCTGTAATAATGATGTTCATATGATAATGATTAGATTAAAATGTAGAATTCAAAACAGAAATTCTTGACGAAAACTTTTTTACTTTTTACTTTTAAATTTTTAATTCAGTTCTTTTGAGCTTATTTTCAATAATTGTTTATTACTTACCTTCACAAAAGCATAAAGGTATTATTCATTTTCCAAACTTTAATTAAGTTCATGCGCAAGTACAATCATATTTTTTTTGATTTAGATCACACGTTGTGGGATTTTGATGTTAACGCAAAAAACTCTCTTATAGATATTTATGAGGAGTTTGATTTACATCAAAAAATTCAAGGCGAATTTGATTTGTTTTATGAAAAATATTTACACCACAATAAGATACTTTGGGAGCGATATCAAAATGGATTTATTAATGCTGAAGAATTAAAGTGGCGCAGAATGTGGCGTACCTTACTAGAATTTAAAATTGGTGATGAAATTCTTTCAAAAACATTAAGTGCAAGGTTTTTAGAGATATTGCCCACAAAAAATGGTTTGTTTCCACATACGGTAGAAATTTTAAATTACCTAAAGGAAAAAAAATACACCATGCACCTGATTACAAATGGATTTGAAAAAACGCAGTGGAGTAAAATACAAAACAGTAAAATAGATCATTATTTTACGCACATGATTACATCAGAATCCAGCAACAGTATGAAGCCGGAAAAAGAAATTTTTGAATACGCGCTTAATAAAGCTAATGCAACAGTTTCGGAATCAATCATGATTGGTGATAATCAATCTGCGGATATAAAAGGAGGAATCGATGTGGGAATGGATACGGTTTTTGTAAATCACATCAATGAAGTATCAACGTTAAAACCAACGTATGTAATAACGCATCTTAATCAGTTGGAGCAGATATTTTAGGCCAAAGGTGAAGTAAGAGTTGAATAATTTCAACCGAAAAAAATGGTTAAAAAAGTAAGGGTTGAAAATTTTCAACCCTTACTTTTTTTAAAATCTCTTTCGAATTAGTTTTTAATCTCTGCAGTTTTTTCTTCTTTGTCTTTATCGCAAGATTTAGCTTTTTTGCAACAAGTTTTACCTTTTGCACATTTTTTCTTTTTGTCTTGAGTTGGACCAGCAAATGATACTGCACTTACTAACATAGCAGCTGTAGCGAATAAAAATAATTTTTTCATAATTTATAATTTAGGCACTAAAAGTAGCTATTTAACTTAAAAAACACAAAGAAATAGCTGTTAAATTTTATAAAGTGGCAATATTTGTAACACCACCTTGTACAACCTCGTTTAAACTAACATTGAGTTTAGTTCCCAATGGTAAAAGTAAATCTACTCGGCTACCAAATTTTATAAAGCCCAACTCTTGTGATTGAGATACTTTTTCCCCCACCTTAAGATAGTTTACAATTCTTTTAGCCACAGCGCCCGCAATTTGTTTCACCAATATTGATTTGTCTCCTTTTTTTAATACAACAGAATGACGCTCATTTTCTGTAGAAGATTTGGGATTCCAGGCAACAAGGTATTTTCCTTTATGATATTGACTGTATAGTACTTCTCCGCTAATTGGGTTTCTGTTTACATGCACATTTAAAGGGCTCATAAAAATAGAAACTTGCAACACTTTTGCATTAAAATATTCTTCATCAAATACTTCTTCCATCACCACCACTTTTCCATCGCAAGGCGAAACCACCGCATTTTCGTCAATGGTAAGTTTACGGTTGGGTATTCTGAAAAAAGAAACGATGAAAAGCCAAAATATCAATGAAATTGCCAAAACTGACATTGAAATCCAACAAAAATAAGCACATAAAAATTTAAACGCAACAACATTTATCAAAGCAAGCAAACCGCCCACTATCAATATTGTTCTATACCCTTCACGATGTATCGTCATAATAAAAAATTTAATTGCAAATGTAATGAATCAGTGTTGTGTTATTTTATAAAAAAATGAGTATATAGCCAAACAAATGGCGTTGCAATTAGTAATGAATCAAACCGATCTAAAAAACCACCATGTCCTGGCATAAAACTTCCACTGTCTTTTATGTTTGCCATCCGTTTCAGTTTGCTTTCTATTAGATCACCTATAGTACCAAAAACGGCACATAATGTGGCAATCGATATCCAATGGATTACATTTATTTTTTGTGCAATAGGAATGAATTTTCCCAATAAAGCGATGATGAGTATACATAACAAAGCCCCACCAATCGTGCCTTCCCAGGTTTTTTTGGGAGATATTTTTGAAAAAGGTGTTTTGCCAATAAACGAACCTACCAAATAAGCCGAGGTATCATTTATCCAAATTGAAAACAAAATTGCACATGGCCATAAAGGCGAAAAGTTTGCGTTTGCTTCTATTCCATTTGTACCTAAATCCAACATTAAAATGATGGGTATGATAATGTAAAAAAAAGCAATGGGAAGATATAAAAAGTATTTTTTTGGATGTATGATTTTTACAATTTTGCTGAATTCATACAAACAGCCAAACATGATTAAAGTAAAGAGCGCAAGAAATAAATACACATGAATAAATAATCCTGCAAACATCACCATTACAAAAATAATGGCTGTTAAAGTACGTGTTTTGAAAGTTTGAATATTAAGCGACAATTTTTTTATTTCAAAAGTAATCAAGTTGATTCAATGGAATTAAATAAGTATAAATAATTCGATGGTTTTCGTCTAGAAGCGAATTCTATTTTTTTCGACACAACTATTTAAAGATTAATTTTTCTATTTTTATGCAAATTATACAACCAAATGGCATTAAAGCACCACACTGATAGTGATTTGAGAATCAGTCAACAAGTTGAGAATTCAGAAAATTATGTATTGGCATTTATCAACGAAACGTTTAAAGTTGTTTCTGGGTTAAATGTGCTTGAGATTGGTTGTGGGGAAGGTGGTGTGCTAAAACCTTTTATTGACAGGGGTTGTAATTGTGTTGGGGTAGATTTAGATGATGTTAGAATTGACATTGCAAATGATATTTTTAAAAATGAAGTCAAAGCAGGGAATGCGATTTTTAATACGAAGAATGTTTATGATGCAGATTTCGTAGAAAAATATAGTAACCACTTCGATTTGATTATTTTAAAAGACACCATTGAGCACGTTCCCAACCAAGAAAACTTTATACCGCATTTAAAAAAAATTTTAGCGCCAAGCGGACAAATTTTCTTTGGGTTTCCACCATGGCAAATGCCATTTGGCGGACATCAACAACTTTGCTTGAAAAAAGTAACAAGCGTTTTGCCATATTATCATTTGTTACCAACAGGGATTTACAAAACGATATTAAAGTTATTTGGTGAGCCTAAAGGTAAAATTATCGAGTTGGTAGAAATAAAAGAAACGGGTATTTCAATTGAACGTTTTGAGCGCATCGTAAAGAAAAGCGGCTACAGCATAAAAAACAAAACCCATTTTTTAATCAATCCCATTTACAAATATAAGTTTGGTTTAAAACCACGTAAACAGGCCGGTTTCATTACCCATTTGCCTTATTTGCGTAATTTTTTAACTACGTGTGTGTATTATACCATTGGGTAAATTACTCTTTCGCTCCTACGGAGCTATTACGATATCGCTCCTCTGGAGCTATTGCTATTTTTCTGCAATGAAGCTGATGTTATTTAGACC
>Ga0164294_10003783_pt1 | contig 13414 bp, 15 predicted proteins | sample GEODES005metaG_FD_111479 | JGI IMG/M metagenome (GOLD analysis project Ga0164294, IMG submission 111479) | Oligotrophic lake water microbial communities from Sparkling Lake, Wisconsin, USA - GEODES005 metaG | ecosystem: Environmental > Aquatic > Freshwater > Lake | place: USA: Sparkling Lake... | reverse complement strand
GGTGAGCGATCAGGCGACGCTCGAGGCCAAGCTCAGGCAGGCGGCCGCTGAGGCGAATCCTCCCGAGCTGCAACTCAGGCCCGAAGGCGCAGCCCCCTACGGTGCGGTGGCCCGAGTTCTCGCGGCGGCTCAACGCTTGGGTGTGACCCAGCTGGGGATGGCGGGCAACGAACGGTTCGGGGCCGCCGAGAGGTGATTGCTCTGGCACCCGGCAAGGTGCCAGAGACAAATCAGCCGGGCGCTAGAACGGCTCTCAGGCCAGCGCTTGCAACGCGCGAGCGGTGATCTCGTCGACGCTGCCGGTGCCGCTGATCATGCGATAGCGAGGAGCGATCGGATCGCCTGACGACGACCAGTCCGAGTAGTAGCCCACCAGCGGACGGGTCTGCTTTTGGTAGACATCCAGACGCTTGCGCACGGTGTCTTCCTTGTCGTCATCGCGCTGCACCAGGGCTTCGCCCGTTGCGTCGTCGATGCCTTCGACCTTGGGCGGATTGAACTTGACGTGATAGGTACGGCCCGAGGCCATGTGCACGCGGCGTCCGCTCATGCGCTCGATGATGGCCTCGTCGGGCACATCGATCTCGAGCACGATGTCGAGGTTGACGCCGGCCGTCTTCATGGCATCGGCCTGCACGATGGTGCGTGGGAAGCCATCGAAGAGGAAGCCGTTGGCGCAATCGGCCTGGGCCAAACGCTCCTTGACCAGCCCGATGATGATGTCGTCGCCGACCAGACCGCCCGAGTCCATCACCTTCTTGGCCGCGATGCCCAGCGGGGTTCCGGCCTTGACCGCAGCACGCAGCATGTCGCCGGTGGAAATCTGGGGAATGCCGAACTTCTGGCAGATGAATGAGGCTTGGGTGCCTTTGCCCGCGCCAGGTGCTCCCAACAGGATCAGTCTCATCGGTGTCCTTCTGTGTCTCGTGGTTGATATGCGGAGTGCGCTCCGCGGGGGGTTGTCCAGAATAGCATGGCCCCCGAGGGCGAAGTGGGGCTCCTAAACGAGCATCTGACGCACTCGCGCCAGGTCTTCTGCGGTGTCCACGCCGATGCCCGAAGGTGTTTCGCTGCGATGCACCGCGATGCGCTCGCCGTGCCACAGCACGCGCAATTGCTCGAGCGATTCAACCGCCTCCAGCGGGCTGGCCTCAAGCCCTGGAAAGCGCCTCAGGAAGCCCGCCCGAAAGGCATAGATGCCGATGTGCCGCAACGGTGCGACGCTGCCAATGCCGGGCGATCCGGCGGTGCTGCCATCTCGCCACCAGGGGATGGGCGCGCGCGAAAAATAAAGTGCCCGGTCTTGGCGATCGCACACCACCTTGACCACATTCGGGTTGGCCAGTTCGCTCGCGTCGGACATCGCATGCGCAGCCGTGGCCATGACGCAGTCGGCACGCGCGATCAGCATCGCAGCGACTGCGTTGATCAGCGCGGGTTCGATCAGTGGCTCGTCGCCTTGCACATTGACCACCACATCGTCGCCATCGAGTCCGAGCAGTTCACACGCTTCGGCCAGGCGGTCGCTGCCGGTGGCGTGATCGACCCGGGTGAGCACGGCGGCCACGCCATGGGCGGCGCAGGCTTGCAGGATTTCGGCGTCGTCGGCAGCAACCACGATCTGCTCCGCGCCGGACCTCTGCGCCTGACGAGCCACACGCACGACCATGGGCAAACCCGCGATGTCGGCCAGCGGTTTGCGTGGCAATCGGCTCGAGGCCAGCCGCGCCGGGATCAAAACCGAGAAGCTCACGCGGGATCGGTCGGATCGCCCTGCCGCAGATCGCCGAAGGCCGGCTGCGCAGGTGCTTCGCCGCTGATGGCGCGAGCCTCGCTCTCGAGCATCAAGGGAATGCCGTCGCGAACCGGAAAGGCCAGCCGGTCGGCGTGGCAGACCAGTTCGTGGTGTTCTTGCGCCGGCGGGCGCCAGTGCTCGAGCGGGCCCTTGCAAATCGGGCACACCAGCAGGTTAAGCAGTCGGGTATCCATCGGCATTCCTGATCGAAGGGGGAGGGGGAAGCAGCGCACGCAGTTCGCCAAGGAAGGCAGCGTCGCACTGAAAGTCTAGCGGGGCCACCCAGATCCGGGTCTTGCTGCCCGCGTGAGCCCAGAGTTCTGGCCTGAGCTTGACGGCATCCTTCTCGGTGACGATCACGTGCTCGGTCTGATCGGGCCAAGGGGGCGTCGGGTAGCCGTGGTGGTCCGGCAGCGGCAGCGGCGTGAAGCGCAGCCCGGCGGCGCTCAGCATGTCGAAAAAACGTTGCGGGTGTGCCAGACCGGCGGCTGCCGTCAGCGTCGCACCGCTGGCCGCCAGTGCGTGCAGGTTGCCCATCGTCGCGCTGAGTCCCGTCCACCAGCTGGCCAGGTCGACCAGACCGGTCAGCTGGCGCCTGGCGAGGTGACCCGGCCACGGCGTGGAGGCAGCCGGCGCGTTGTAGAGCACCACGCTGCGCGCCGGTGGTTGCTCGGCCAGCGGCTCGCGCAGCGGGCCGGCGGGCAGCAACCAGCCGTTGCCCGCGCCACGTTCGTCGAACACGAAGACCTGCGCCGTGCGCGGCAGTGCCAGGTGCTGCAAGCCATCGTCGCTGATGAGGATGTTGGTCTGCGGATGAGCGGCCAGCGCCTTCCTGGCCACCGCCACCCGCTTGGCTCCGACAAACACCGGCAGGCCGCAGCGCAGGCGCAGCAGCAGGGGCTCGTCGCCCGCCTGTTCTGCGGTGCCGTCTGGCAGGACTTCCATCGTCGGCGGCGCCTGTTCAGAGCGGCCATGGCCGCGCGAAATGATGGCCGGCGTCCAGCCCTCGGACTGCAGCCAGCGCGCTACCGCCATCACCGTGGGTGTCTTGCCGGCACCGCCTGCGATCAGGTTGCCCACCACGACAACCGGCACGGGCAAGGTCTGCGGCCTGAGCCCTTGAACGCGATAGAGCAGCCGTCGCGCACCGGTGATCGCGGCGAATACGCAGGCCAGTGGCCACAAGGCGATGGCCAAGGGGCCGCGACTCAGCCAGGCGCGCTGAAGCTGGTCTTCGATGTCAGGTCGCATGTCGCAGGGCGTCAGCGCCTGGTGTTGCTGCGGGGCGCGGTGTCTTGCCCTGCTGGAAACGTCGCAGTGGGCCGATCAGGCTGCCGGATCACCGAGCGTCACCGGGCGCTGTGCGCTGAGCCGCGAAGGTGATGCGCGCCAGGCCGGCCCGTCGGGCTGCATCCATCACGTTGATCACGCTTTGATGGGCCGAGGTGGCGTCGGCTGACACGATGATCGGCATGTCGTTTCGACCGTCGGCCGCCCGACTCAGCGCCATGGTGAGCAACTCCACGCTGCGGCCATCGACGGCATCTCCGTTGACCGAATAGCGACCGTCGGCGGACACGGAAACCGTGATCTCTCTCGGACGATCACGGCTGGCGTCGGCGTCGGCGGTCGGCAGCGTCACCTGCAGTTCGGTGAACTTCGCGTAGCTGGTCGACAGCATCAGGAAAATCAGCACCACCAGCAGCACGTCGATGAACGGGATCAGGTTGATCTCGGGCTCTTCAGGACGAGCCTTGCGAAAGTTCATCGCCATCGGAAGTTCAACTGGCCGAGCGGGGTACGGCAAAGCGCATCAGGTGCGGTGTGAGGCGATCGCAGGCCTGCTCCATGTCGAGCGTGTAGCTGTCCACGCGCCCTCTGAAGTGCCGGTAGGTCATCAGCGAAGGGATGGCCACCATCAAGCCGAAGGCGGTGTTGTAGAGCGCTATCGAGATGCCCTGCGCCAGCTGCGCCGGGTTGCTGCCACCAGACGGCGCTTGCGAGCCGAAGATCTCGATCATCCCGATCACCGTGCCCAGCAGGCCGAGCAGCGGCGCGGTCGAGGCGATGGTGCCCAGCGCGTTGAGGTAGCGCTCGAGCCGATGAACCGCAGCGCGCCCGGACGACTCGAACACGTCGCGAAGCGCGGCTTCGCTGATCTGCGGCTCGGCGATCACCGCACGCAGCCCACTGGCCAGCACCGATCCGAGCACCGAGTTGTCGGCCAGCTTGTTGACCACATCGGCCGACGGCAGTCGCGCCCGGGTCACCGATACCACCTCGTCGAGCAATTGGGGCGGCGCCACCTTCGATGTTCGCAGGCTGGACAGGCGTTCGATGATCAGCGTGAGGGCGGCCACCGAGCAGAAAATCAAGGGCCAGATCGGCCAGCCAGCGGCTTGTATGATCGAAAACACGTGGTGATTTTCCGTGCCGTGGTGTGGTCGGTGGGGGCTGATTTCTCAACGATTATGGCTCGCTTCAAATCACGCGAACCATGAACTTCATGCCCTTTCAGATATGCACAGTTTCTGTTGATAACTTTGTGGGCAAGTCCATCGTGACAGCCCCGAAGCGGCGATTTCTAAGGGCTCGCGACAAATTGCCCAATCTGGTGGCAGCAATAAGACCATGCGAATCAACAGCTTGAACGTTCTTGTCAATTCCGCAGTGCCGCGTGCTGGGCGTTTCGCGTTTTCTGACGCGGCTGTGGAGTTGTCGAGCCGCATGGATGCTGGGCTGGCGCTTGATTGATCGCCTGGAGGCCCCGCCGCAGCGTGTGATCTGGAGCGTCGCAGGCCTGGTTCATGCGGTCAGCGATGCGCTCAGTGCGCGCTTTTCGGCTTGCACGGTGGCAGGCGAACTGTCGGGCTTTGCGCGAGCGGCGAGCGGCCACAGTTATTTCACGCTCAAGGACGCTGATGGCGAATCGGCGTCGTTGCGTTGCGCGATGTTCAAGCGCGCTGGCAGCTTGCTGCAGTTTCTTCCCGCCGACGGCCAACAGGTCCAGTTGCGCGGCCGACTCGCGGTCTACGAGCCCCGAGGCGAGTTGCAGTTCATCGTCGAGTCCATGCAATTGAGCGGCGAGGGCGCGCTTTACGAGCAGTTCCTGAAGCTCAAGCACAGGCTCGAGCAGCAGGGGCTTTTCGACAGCGACCGCAAACGCCCGATCACGCCTTGGCCGCGGCGAGTCGGTGTGGTCACTTCGCTGGATGCGGCTGCCTTGCACGATGTGGTGTCGACTTTCGCCCGCCGGGTGCCTCATCTCGAGTTGATCATCTATGCGTCGCTTGTTCAGGGCGACCAGGCGCCCGAGGCGCTGGTGGCGGCCATCGCACGTGCAGGCCTGCGGCGCGAGGTCGACACGCTGTTGATCTGCCGGGGCGGCGGATCGATGCAAGACCTCTGGGCCTTCAACGACGAGCGTGTCGTGCGCGCGGTGGTGGCTTCGCCCATTCCAGTGATCAGCGGGGTCGGCCACGAGACCGACGTGACGCTGGTGGACTTTGCCGCCGATCTGCGCGCGCCCACACCGACGGCGGCTGCTGAACTTTGCGCCCGCTCCACGCGAGACGCCCAAGGCGATCTGACCCGCGCTGCGGTGGCGATGCGCAGGCGCATGCACCAGGCGATCGACACGCAAGCGCAACGCGCCGACCGGGTGGCCGTGAAGTTGCTCCGGCCGGCCGAAGCACTGCACAGACAGACCGCAGTGCTCGACTTGCACGCGCATCGGCTGGCAGCGGCCGCGCAACGCGTGCTGACGGCAGCGCGCCAGAACCTTCAAGGCCGCGCCGCCGGGCTGCAGCGCGCCAACATGAATTCGCTGCAGGTGGCAGGGCGCCGGCTTGATCGGCTTGGCGAGCGGCTGTGCGGTCTGGACCCCGAGGTCGTGCTCAGGCGTGGCTACGCGTGGCTGACCGATGCCCAAGCCCAGCCGCTGACCTCGGTGAGGCAATTGACGGTGGGACAGAGCGTGCGTGCGGTTCTGGCCGATGGGCAGATCGAAGCCCATGTCACCGGTATCGTCAAGCGCGACTGATCGCGGCCGCTGCCTACAATTGTTTGGAAGTTTTTCAACTGTCTGAATCTCACCCAAAGGACGAACATGGAACACACCCTGCCCGCATTGCCTTACGCGATTGGCGCCTTGGCCCCGCACCTGAGCCAGGAAACGCTGGAGTACCACCACGGCAAGCATCACAACGCTTATGTGGTCAACCTGAACAACCTGCAAAAGGGCACCGAGTTTGAATCGCTGAGCCTGGAAGACATCGTCAAGAAGTCCTCAGGCGGCATTTACAACAACGCGGCTCAGGTCTGGAATCACACCTTTTTCTGGAACTGCATGAAGCCCGCCGGCGGTGCCGAGCCCAAGGGCGCGCTGGCAGCAGCCATCAACGCCAAGTTCGGCAGCTATGCCGCCTTCAAGGAAGCCTTCACCAAGAGCGCCGTGGGCAACTTCGGTTCGGGCTGGACCTGGCTGGTGAAGAAGGCCGATGGATCGGTGGACATCGTGAACACCGGCGCGGCTGGCACGCCACTGACCTCTGCCGACAAGGCGCTGCTGACCGTTGACGTGTGGGAGCACGCGTACTACATCGACTACCGCAACATGCGGCCGAAGTGGGTCGAGACCTTCCTGACCTCGCTGGTCAACTGGGAATTCGCAGAAGCCAACTTCGCCTGATCGGAATTTCTCGCCAATGCAAAAAACCGGCCTCAGGGCCGGTTTTTTCATGGCGGTTGAGCCTGGTCAACGTGTGAACGGTTTGCCCGTGAGCTTCGAACCCGGCGACACGCCTTTTTTGGCGAACCACCCGCCATTCATCTCCAGCACCAGGCGCACGGGCTTGGCTGAGCAGTGGTTGTCGAGGCTGAGCGGCTTCATGTGTTCGATGTTGATGATGGTGCCGTCGCCAGCCACGAAGGCGATATCAAGCGGGATCAAAGTGTTTTTCATCCAGAAGCACTGCTGCTCGGCTTGCTCAAACACGAACAGCATGCCCTGATTGGCCGGCATGCTCTGCCGCAACATCAGCCCGGTGGCGCGCTCTTGCGGTGACTGAGCGACCTCGGCGCTGATGTTGTGGATGCCCGCATTCAGGGTGATGCGGGGCAAATCCTGGGGTTGGGACTGCGCCTGGCAGGCCATGGAAGCGAGTGCGATGACGAACCACAGGAGCGGCTTGGGTGTTCGGATGGCCATGATTCGCATGTCGGGTTCGGGCAGCTTGAAGAGGGCTTTCGGGGATGGGATTCATCACATCGTAGGGGGATCTAGCGATGCCTTCGTGCCAGGTCGCTGAACTAGAATTGCCCCCGAAGCCAAGCAGCCTTTGTATGGCATCCGCCTCAATGTTTCCGGAGCTGAAAGCACATGTACCAACACATCAAAGTACCCCAAAACGGCGAGAAGATCACTGTCAATGCTGATTTTTCGCTGAATGTTCCGGATCACCCGATCATTCCCTATATCGAAGGCGACGGAACGGGGTTCGACATCACGCCTGTGATGATCAAGGTGGTTGATGCAGCCGTGGCCAAGGCCTACTCTGGCAAGAAGCAAATCCGCTGGATGGAGATCTATGCCGGCGAGAAGTCGACCCGCATCTACGGCCCGGACGTGTGGCTGCCTTCTGAGACTCTGGAAGTCCTCAAGGACTACGTGGTGTCGATCAAGGGTCCATTGACGACGCCTGTGGGCGGCGGCATCCGCTCACTCAATGTGGCGCTGCGTCAGGAACTCGACCTTTACGTGTGCCTGCGCCCGATCCAGTATTTCACCGGAGTGCCTTCGCCGGTGAAAGAGCCGGAAAAGACCAACATGGTGATCTTCCGCGAGAACTCCGAAGACATCTACGCCGGTATTGAGTTCGAGGCGCAAAGCGAGAAGGCCAAGCGCCTGATCAAGATCCTTCAGGACGACTTCGGCGTCAAGAAAATACGTTTTCCCGACACCTCGGGCATCGGCATCAAGCCGGTGTCCAGAGAAGGCACCGAGCGCCTGGTTCGCAAGGCGATCCAGTACGCCATCGACAACGACAAGTCCTCTGTCACCTTGGTGCACAAGGGCAACATCATGAAGTTCACCGAAGGTGGATTCCGTGACTGGGGCTACAACCTCGCGCAAACCGAGTTTGGTGCCCAGCTCATCGATGGCGGCCCGTGGTGCAAGTTCAAGAACCCGAAGTCGGGCAACGACATCGTCGTCAAGGACGTGATCGCCGATGCGTTCTTGCAGCAGATCCTCTTGCGCCCCGCTGAGTATTCGGTCATCGCCACGCTCAACCTCAACGGCGATTACGTGTCAGACGCACTGGCCGCTCAGGTCGGTGGCATCGGCATCGCACCGGGCGCCAATCTGAGCGACTCGGTCGCCATGTTCGAAGCCACCCACGGCACCGCGCCGAAATATGCCGGCAAGGATTACGTCAACCCGGGCTCTGAGATCCTGTCGGCCGAGATGATGTTGCGACACATGGGCTGGTTCGAGGCCGCCGACCTGATCATCAGCTCGATGAAGAAATCCATCCTGTCGAAGAAGGTCACCTATGACTTCGCCAGGCTCATGGACGGTGCCACGCAGGTGTCTTGCTCAGGCTTTGGGCAGGTGATGATCGACCACATGTGATCAGTGCCAGGACGTTGGGATCGAAAAAAACCCGCCGACAGGCGGGTTTTTTCTCAAGGTCTCGAAACACGGACCTTCACATGTCTGGGTTCACACACGAGCTTCGGAAGTCGACTCTTCGGCCACTTTCAAGTCAACCGCGACGATCCCCTGAGCGAGTTGCCCCTTGGGGCCTTGCACCAGTTCATAGGTGACTTTGCCGCCTTGCTTCAATGTCTTGAAGCCTTCCATCTGGATGGCCGAGAAGTGCGCGAAAACATCCATTCCGCCACCTTCGGGCTCGATGAATCCGAACCCTTTGGCGTCGTTGAACCACTTGACGGTGCCTTTAGCCATGATGTGACCTCGAACGTAAAACCCGTAAAACCCTGGGCACGATTCTCTGGCTGCTTGGGGTTGAGTGTCAAGCGAACGAGACACATTGGAATGTCAAGTCAAAGCGATAAATCGTGTCGAATGCGAGTAAAACCAAATGCCCGAAGCTGATCGATCGTGCGCAGCGCTGCGCTGTCGGGTGGTCAAGATCGTGCCGGCCCTCGTGAGGGCTTTCATGTCGATAGAATGAATCATGGCTACTGAAAAACCTGTACCGATTCCGTCCGTTCCGGGGACTCCCACAGAGGTAAATCCGGACGTGGCTGTGGTTGACCGCCAAGTGGTGAAGGTCGATCCGCCTCGCATGTACCAAGTGATCCTGCTCAACGACGACTACACCCCGATGGAGTTCGTGGTGATGGTTTTGCAGGAATATTTCAATCGCGACATCGAGAGCGCGACCCAGATCATGTTGAGGATTCATCATGATGGGCGAGGGGTATGCGGCGTGTTCTCCAAGGACGTCGCCGCGACCAAAGTTGAGTTGGTTCTGGCCGCCGCAAGGCGCGGTGGCCACCCGTTGCAATGCATTATGGAGGCCGCATGATCGCGCAGGAACTTGAAGTCAGTCTGCACATGGCGTTTGTCGAGGCGCGCCAGCAACGCCATGAATTCATCACTGTCGAGCACCTGCTCATGGCATTGCTGGACAACCCCTCAGCCGCAGAAGTTTTGCGAGCCTGTTCTGCCAACAGTGATGATTTGCGCAAGAGTCTCGCGCAGTTCATCAAGGAGAACACCCCCACGGTGGGCGGCGTGGACGAGGTGGATACGCAACCCACCTTGGGTTTCCAGCGGGTGATCCAGCGCGCCATCATGCACGTGCAATCCACTGGCAGCGGCAAGAAAGAGGTCACAGGCGCCAATGTCCTTGTGGCGATCTTCGGCGAGAAAGATTCGCACGCCGTTTACTACCTTCACCAGCAAGGGGTGACCAGGCTCGATGTTGTCAATTTCATCGCTCATGGCATCAAGAAGTCGGAGCCGCCCGAAGCCGCCAAGCCCACTGAGGGCGCCGCCTCCAGTTCGGAAGGCGACAAGGAAGAGGCCGATGGCAAGGGCAATGCGCTCGACCAGTTCACGCAAAACCTGAACCAGCTCGCGCGTGACGGAAAGATCGATCCGCTGATTGGCCGCGAACTCGAGGTCGAGCGTGTCATCCAGATCCTGTGCCGGCGACGCAAGAACAATCCCTTGCTTGTGGGCGAGGCTGGCGTCGGCAAGACCGCGATCGCCGAAGGACTGGCTTGGCGCATCACCGAAGGCGACGTGCCCGAAGTGCTCGCCAATGCGACTGTTTATTCGCTGGACATGGGCGCGTTACTGGCCGGCACCAAGTACCGCGGCGATTTCGAGCAGCGTCTCAAGAGCGTTTTGAAGACGCTCAAGGAACAAACGCACGCCGTGTTGTTCATCGATGAAATCCACACGCTGATCGGGGCCGGCGCGGCATCCGGTGGCACGCTGGACGCGAGCAATCTGCTCAAGCCGGCGCTGAGCTCCGGAACCATGAAGTGCATCGGGGCCACGACCTTCAGCGAGTACCGCGGAATTTTTGAAAAGGACGCCGCGTTGTCGCGCCGCTTCCAGAAGATCGATGTGGCCGAGCCTTCTGTTGAGCAGACGGTGGAAATTCTGAAAGGTCTCAAGTCTCGTTTTGAAGAGCACCACAGCGTCAAGTACGCGCTGGGGGCTTTGCAGGCAGCGGCAGAACTTTCGGCGAAATTCATCAACGACCGTCACCTGCCCGACAAGGCGATCGACGTGATCGACGAGGCCGGCGCTGCCCAGCGAATCCTGCCCAAGAGCAAGCAGAAAAAGACCATCACCCGCAACGAGGTCGAAGAGATCGTCGCGAAGATCGCCCGCATTCCGCCAGCCAGCGTGTCCAACGATGACCGCTCCAAGCTCAAGAGCCTGGACCGTGATCGCAAGAGCGTGGTGTTCGGTCAAGACCCTTCGATCGAGGCGCTGTCTGCGGCGATCAAGATGGCACGATCGGGTCTGGGCAAGCCCGACAAGCCGATCGGCTCATTCCTGTTTTCTGGGCCCACGGGCGTGGGCAAGACCGAAGTGGCCAAGCAACTCGCCTATGTGCTTGGCATCGAGTTGATCCGCTTCGACATGAGCGAGTACATGGAGCGCCACGCGGTCAGCCGGTTGATCGGCGCGCCTCCCGGTTATGTCGGCTTCGATCAAGGCGGACTGCTGACCGAGGCGGTCACCAAGAAGCCGCACTGCGTGTTGCTGCTCGATGAGATCGAAAAAGCGCATCCCGATGTCTTCAACGTGCTGTTGCAGGTCATGGATCACGGCACCTTGACCGACAACAACGGCAGGAAGGCTGACTTCCGCAACGTGATCATCGTCATGACCACCAATGCCGGTGCCGAGACGATGAACAAGTCGACGATCGGTTTCACCACGGCCCGCGAGCAGGGTGACGAGATGGCCGATGTCAAGCGGATGTTCACCCCGGAATTCCGCAACCGGCTCGATGCGGTCGTGAGTTTCCGTGCGCTCGATGAGGATGTCATCTTGCGTGTCGTTGACAAGTTCTTGCTGCAACTTGAGGCCCAGTTGGCCGAGAAGAAGGTCGAGGTCGCCTTCACTGACGAGTTGCGCAAGCATCTGGCGAAGACCGGTTTCGATCCGCTGATGGGCGCTCGTCCGATGCAACGACTCATTCAGGACACCATCCGGCGCGCTCTGGCCGATGAGCTCTTGTTCGGTCGACTGGTCGACGGTGGTCGCTTGACGGTGGACGTTGACGCAGAAGGTAAGACGCTTCTGGACATCCAGCCGCCCAAGCGCAGCGACAAGCCCAAGGCGGAGCCGGCAACGACGGCTTGATGTGCAGGGAACTGCATGAGACTGTGGCCGCAAGCTGATTCAGCTTGCGGCCACAGTTCATTGCGGGGTGATTCTTGTCAGGCCATCACGCTGCCAGCGCAGCACCTGGATGCGTGGTGGCGTGGCATGGTCGGCATCCCAGTCGCTGAGAACGTGCCGAGTGAACCCCGGCGCCAGTTCGTTGGTGCCAGGCATGTGGGTGTGGCCGTGGATCATCACCGGCGTGCCAGCCTCGTGCATCCATCTCACCGCCGTCGCCGTGTCGATGTCGAAATACTCGCCGGCTGACTGCTCACGCTTTCGGCGCTCGCTTTCTTCACGGATGTGGCGAGCCGCCTTGCGGCGCTCGTCGAGTGGTCGGGCCAGAAAGTTCTCGCGCCAAGCGGGGTTGCGCACCTGCGCGCGAAACCTTTGATAGTCGATATCCGAGATGCAAAGCGCATCTCCGTGGGTCAGCATCACCCGCTGGTCAAAGGCGATCATGACCGTCGGATCCGACAGTGCCATCAGGCCACAAGACTTCAGCATCTCAACGCCGACCAGAAAATCGCGGTTGCCCGCCGTGAAGCCCATCTTGAATCGCGAGGCGGCCTCGCTCAGCAAGTCGACGCAGCGAGCCTCGAAACCTTCGTGTCGCGAGTCGTCTCCCACCCAGACTTCGAAGAGATCACCCAGGATGTAGACCGCATCTGCCTGGGTGTTCTTGAGGTAGCGAGCAAGCGCATCGAACGTCTTGGGCGTTCCCTCATCAAGATGCAGGTCGCTGATGAATTCGATCGTGGTCCAGTCGGCGGATGCCTCGACCTCCCAGAAGGTGGGCAGGGCGGTCAGGCTCTCGGCGGCCGTCACCTCAAACCGCCACGGCCTTGATGATCACGACGTCGTCGTTGGGAACATCGTCATGGAATCCCTTGCGGCCGGTCTTCACGCCTTCGATGGCATCGACCACCTCGGTGCCACCGATGACCTTGCCAAACACGGCGTAACCCCAGCCGCTTTGCGTCTCGCTCTTGAAGTTCAGGAACTCGTTGTCATTGGCGTTGATGAAAAACTGCGCCGTGGCTGAATGTGGATCCGAAGTGCGGGCCATGGCCAGCGTGTAGCGCTGGTTCTTCAAGCCGTTGCCGGCCTCGTTCGCGATGGGCTCTTGGGTCGGCTTTTGCTTCATGCCGACTTCAAATCCGCCGCCCTGAATCATGAATCCCTTGATGACACGGTGAAACACGGTGCCTTCGTAATGGCCGCTGGCCACGTAAGACAGAAAGTTGGCGGTGCTCAAGGGCGCCTTGACGTCGTCAAGTTCGATCAGAACCAGGCCGTGGGAGGTGTGCAGTTCAACGTTTTTGCTCATGATGAATCTTGTGGGATGGGTAATGAAAAGAGGGTGTGGGTGATGAAGCGCTCGGCTTCAGGGCTTGATGACGACGGCCTTGGTGATCAGCACCGGATCCACGGGCACGTCCTGGAAGTTGCCTTTGTTTGCGGTCTTGACCGTGCGGATCTTGTCGACGACATCCATGCCTGAGACCACCTTGCCAAACACCGTGTAGCCATTGCCATCAGGCGCGTTGGCTGCGTTGAGGAAACTGTTGTCCTTCACGTTGATGAAGAACTGGCCCGTGGCCGAATTGGGGTCCATGGTGCGGGCCATGGCCACCGAGCCACGCACGTTGTTCAGGCCGTTCTTGCTTTCCAGACCGATGGGCGCGCGCGTGGCCTTTTCCTTCATGTCTGGCGTGAAGCCGCCACCTTGGATC
>Ga0164294_10003782_pt1 | contig 13415 bp, 10 predicted proteins | sample GEODES005metaG_FD_111479 | JGI IMG/M metagenome (GOLD analysis project Ga0164294, IMG submission 111479) | Oligotrophic lake water microbial communities from Sparkling Lake, Wisconsin, USA - GEODES005 metaG | ecosystem: Environmental > Aquatic > Freshwater > Lake | place: USA: Sparkling Lake... | reverse complement strand
CACGAATTCCTCGACGCCGGCGTTATCGCCAAGGATGCCGACGGCAACCCGACGCCGGAAGGCTCCAAAGTGGCGCTGGTGTTCGGCCAGATGAACGAGCCGCCGGGTGCGCGCGCCCGCGTCGCGCTCTCGGGCCTGACCATGGCCGAATACTTCCGCGACGAAGAAGGCCAGGACGTGCTGTTCTTCGTCGACAACATCTTCCGCTTCACGCAGGCGGGCTCGGAAGTGTCGGCGCTGCTCGGCCGTATTCCTTCGGCGGTGGGCTACCAGCCGACCCTGTCGACCGACATGGGCGCGCTGCAGGAGCGCATCACCTCGACCACCAAGGGTTCGATCACCTCGGTTCAGGCGATCTATGTGCCTGCCGACGATTTGACCGATCCGGCCCCTGCCGCCTCGTTCGCCCACTTGGACGCGACGACCACGCTGAACCGCGCGATTTCGGAGCTGGGCATCTATCCGGCGGTCGATCCGCTCGACTCGACAAGCCGCGTGCTGACACCAGCCGTGGTCGGCCAGGAGCACTACGAAACCGCGCGCCGGGTTCAGGAAACCTTGCAGAAGTACAAGTCGCTGCAGGACATCATCGCCATTCTGGGCATGGACGAGCTTTCGGAAGAAGACAAAGTGACCGTGGCGCGCGCGCGCAAGCTGCAGCGCTTCCTCAGCCAGCCGTTCCACGTGGCCGAAGTGTTCACCGGCATCTCGGGCAAGTTCGTGCAGGTCGAAGACACCGTCCGCTCGTTCAAGGCAGTGGTCGACGGCGAGTACGACCACTTGCCAGAAAGCGCATTCTACATGGTCGGCGGCATCGACGATGCGGTCGCCAAGGCCAAGAAGATGGCCGAAGAAGCCTGATTGACCTGAAAGCCCCTCCCCGCGCGGGAGGGGGGAGTTAGAAAACGATGTCGCTGCATTTCGAACTTGTTACCCCGGCCCGCCTCGTCCGCTCGGAAGACGTCTACATGGTCGTCGTCCCCGGCGCAGAGGGCGAGTTTGGCGTGCTCGAGGGCCATGCCCCGGTCATGTCGATCATCAAGGACGGCGCGATCAAGGTCTATCGCAGCGCGGGCGCGGCACCTGAGGAAATCATGGTCGAAGGCGGCTTTGCCGAAGTCGGCGACAAGGGCCTGACCGTGCTGGCCGAGCGCGTCGTCGGCTGACCATCAGCAGTTCTACGTTATAGCACAGGGCCGGCTCGGAAGAGTCGGCCCTTTGCGTATCCGGCAGCGCCAGCATGCCCTTTTTCGCGGCCCCTTTCGTCATGCGCCCGTCATAACATCGCCCCACAGACGCCGTGCTGAACACCAGACGTCCGGGGGCGGAAGACGATGCCACAGATCGATATCCTGCTGACCGGTTCGCTGGCGGGCGGGCATGAGCCTTTCGCCCACGGCGATCTGCGCGTGGTGTTTCATCTGTGGGATGGCACCTCGCGGTTGCCGCTCCTCGAAGGGCGTGCCTGGGCCTTTGTCGATTGGCTGCTGCCCACGCTGTCCGGGCTTGAGCTGTGCCGCCGCCTGCGCCTCGATCCGCAGACCGAGGCCGCGCATGTCACCATGGTCCTCGAGGAAGACGACGACGACGCGAAGCGCCGCACGCTGCGCGCTGGGGCGGACGATTACATCATCGGCCCGCTGACCCGCGCAGCGCTGCTCGACCGGGTGCTCGCGGTGCAACTGACCCGGCAGGAGGTGGCGGCGCGCACCTTGCGACTGGGCGAGCTGACGCTCGATCTGGCCGCCTTGCAGGTGCGCTGGATGGACCGCCCGATCCCGCTGATGCCCAACGAGTTTCGCCTGCTGCGCTATCTGATGGAGCAGCCGGGGCGCGTCTTTTCGCGCGCGCAGCTGATCGCCGCGCTGGGCAAAGTCGAACCGCCGCTCGACGAGCGCACGGTGGACGCCTGGGTAAGCCGCCTGCGCCGCGCGCTGCGCGCGGCGGGAGCGGGCGACATCCTGCGCACCGTGCGCACGCTGGGGTATGTGCTTGATCGGCCCTGATCTGCCCCGCTAGAGCACCTTTCAGCCGATCTGGATCACAGATCGTGCCCGATCTTCAGCCCGAATACTTGCGGCTTGATCGGATAGAAGCGCCGACCAGCGCCGCAGATCGTCGGCGTGCAGACCGTGTTGATGCTCAGGATGCCGCGCCGGTCGAAGGCATTCTCGATGTAGACGGCTACATCGAAACCGGAAATCTTCGCGCCGACCGAGAAATCGAACGTCTCGAACGCGCCCGTCCGCCCGAGCAGGTCGGCCTCGAGAATCGTCAGGTACGAGCGCGTACCCGACTGGTGCAGCACCGAAGCCTGGGCAAAGGCCTTCGCCTGCCCGAGGTCGAATTCGTACCGCGCGGTGGCGTTGCCCTTGAACTTGGGCTGGACCGGAAGCGACGTGCCCTTGGGCGCGGCGACCGTGCCCAGCGCGCAATCGACGTTTCCGCTCGCCCCGATCGAGCAGAAATCGGTGGTCAGCTTGGCATCGATGAAGGCACCCGAACCCGACAAAGTCAGCCCGCCGAGCCTGAGATTGGCATCGAACTCGACGCCATACACGCGCGCGTCGCCGGCGTTGTAGATATTGGTGACACCGGCCGAACCAACCGGGCTCAAGCCATATTGCAGCTTGTTCCACTTTTCATAGAACACCGCCGCATTCAGCCGCAGCTTGCGATCGAACCACGACGTCTTGAAGCCCAGCTCATAATTGCTCAGCGTATCGGCATCATAGGGATTGATGCCCGGGCGGCGGTTGTTGCCGCCGGGGCGATAGCCGGTCGAATACGTGGCATAAACGAGCCGGTCAGGATCGATCCGCCACGTCAGGTTCAAGCGATGCGTTTCACCGGTTTGGTTCGTGATCTTGTCGAAGTTATTGCAAACCCGGTTATCCGCTGTGACGGGCACGCAGTTCGCAGCGGTGGTGTTGGACTTGAAGCCCGAAAATCCGACGAAACTGTTCTTGACGATGAATCCCCGGATGCCAGCCGACAAGGTCAACTGCGGGGTAATGTCGAACGAGGCATCGAAGAACGCGGCGTAATCGCGGTCTACGCGATAGGCCCGCGTTGCGAAGAGGTCGTCACCCGCCTTGGGCACAGCGGGCGATGCAGGAATCCCTGCCAGCCCCGGGATGAAATAGTCGGCGACGATGCGATCGGTCTGGCGCTGGAAAAACAGCCCTGCGACCATCTTGAAGCGGTCGCCCGACGGCGAGGCTATGCGCAGCTCATGCGATTGCTTGGTGTATTCATCGTGATTGTGAACGACTTGGGTCGGATCGAGATAGCCGCCATTGGCCGTGGGGAAATTCGTGTAATACGATCCCTGAAAGGCGTCATACGCCACCGAATACTCGGAATAATCCCCCTGATTATCGACCCTGCGGTCAAAGTAGCCGCCGGCGTACGTAACGTCCCAATCGCTCAGCTTGCCCTGGATCGTCAGCGTGGCCAGTGCCCAGGCATCGCGATTGAACGAAGGCGAATAGTCCGTCACTTTCAGATCGCCTCGGCGCGGATCGAAAAGGAACGACCCGCGGGTTTTTTGATTTTGATAAAGCACGGACGGCTGCACCGTCCAATTGTCATCCAGATCGACCTTGAGCGCGACGCGCCCGCCCACGGTGTCGGTGGTGTTGACGTTGTCTTTGACCAGCGCCGTGTTGTTGATCGTCAGATTGGTGGCTGGATCGGTATCGCCCAGCGTGTAGGTCCGCGTGCCCGGAATATTGTCGATAAAGCCCGCATCGCGCTGGTAGAACGCCATGATCCTGACCGCCGCGCGGTCCGAAATCGGCAGATTGACGAAGCCCTCGGCGCTTCCACCCGCGCCGCCCTTGCCGACTTTGTTGCCCTGCAGATCGATGCGCCCGGCAAAGCCCTTGGTATCGGGCTTGTTGGGAATGATCCGCAGCGTTCCCGCCAGCGAGCTTGCCCCAAACAGCGTCCCTTGCGGACCGGACAGCGCCTCAACCCGCGCGATATCGTAAACGTGCAGGTCAACCGCGCCGGCGATCGTCGTAACCGGAACTTCGTCGAGATAAAGCCCTGCGGTAGGCTGCGATCCGCCATGCAGCCCGTCGCCGCCGCTGGTGATCCCGCGGAACGAAAGCTGGGTCTGGCCCGGGCCGAACGACTGGAAGCTGACGCTCGGCAGCACTTTGGCATAATCGTCAAAGCTGCCGATATTGAGCTGCTCAAGCTTCTGTGTGCCGAAGGCCTGGATGGAAATGGGCACATTCTGAAGGTTTTCGCTGCGCTTTTGCGCGGTAACGATGATCACGTTGGGATCGGAATCGACAATCTCTGCCTGCGCCGCGGCTTGTGTTTCCGGTGCAGCGGCTTGCGCCATCGCGGCAGGCGCGGCCAGCGCAGTGGAAGCCAACAAAGCCAGCCGGGTCAAACGACCGGCCACCGCTGCGCTGCACATTCTCATGATTTTGCCCATCCCACTTTATACGTATACCGATCAAGGTGCACCGGAGGGGTTTGGCACGTCAAGCAAGACCCATGATCGCCAAGCGGGTGACGCGTGTTGTGTTGCAATTGTGCTACAGGACCGACGGCGCGTCTGCCGGAGCATCCGGATAGGCCGCAAGCACCGGCCCCAGCGCTGCCTTGAGCGGCCCCAGCCAAGGTTCGAAGGCCTTCCACGCCTCTGTCCCCTCGCGGGAGATGGGCTGGCGCACTTGCTCGGAACTGGGCGTGCGCACCGCACGGTCGTTGTTGTAAAACGCAAGGCACGCCGGCTCGAACGCCAAGCCGCAAAAAGCGAGCAGCGCGCGCACCTCCTGTTCGGTATCCTCGATCAACGCCTCGTGAATCACGCGGTGGACCTGCCCCGGCAGCACCGCATCGAAATGCGCCATCAGCCGCACATAGTCGCGGTAATAGCGGCCCATATCCGCCAGATCATAGGTAAAGCCCTGCCCGCGCGCGAAGTGCTGCTTGAAATTCGAAAAGCAGCAGGCGAGCGGATGCCGCCGCGCATCGATCACTTTCGCATTTGGCAGGATCAGCTTGATGAAGCCTGCGTGCAGCCAGTTGTTCGGCATCTTGTCGATAAACAGCGGCCGCGATGTATGCCGCTGCACCCGGGTGCGCGCCAGATAGTCCTCGCCCAGCGCGCGCAGCTGGTCCGCCGATAACTGCGCCAGCGCGGCGGGATAATCGTCGATGGCGCGGGCCAGCATGGCGATATCGGCCAGTTCGGTGGTGCCTTCGACCGCGCTGTGGCTGGAGAGGATCTGCTCGACCAGCGTGGACCCTGCGCGCGGCATGCCCAGCACGAAAATCGGATCGGGCGCCGTGCAGCCGGCCCCTGCCCCATGTGCAAACAGCGCGGGCGTGGCGGCGGCGATCATGGCATCGACCTGCGTCGTCGTGTCCTCCGCCCGGTAAGCCAGCCGCTTGCGGCGCTCGGCATTGCCGGCGGCATAATGCGCAAACGCGGCCTCGGCCTCGCCGCGGTCCTCCAGTGCCTTGCCCAGTGAAAAATCCAGATGCCAGCGGTCTTCGCTGGAAAGACCCTGCGCGCCGAGCGCTGCCCGCATCGCGGCCAGATCCTCATCCGAAAAGCGCACCGTTTTCAAATTGGCAAGGCTCCACCACACTTCGCCCAGGCCAGGGCTGAGCGCCAGCGCGCGGCGATAAGCGGCGATCCCCTCGGCGGTGCGGCCCACAGTCTTGAGCATATGGCCATAGCTCATCCACACCTTAGGTTGGCCGGGTATCTCCTTGAGAACCGTGGCGTAAAGCGCCAGCGCCTCGTCGAATTCACCGATCCGGCCAAAGGCTGCCGCCTGCAGGTTGGCCGCGCCGAGGTTGTCCGGATCTTCCGCCGTGACGCGCGCGAGTTCCTCGATCGCCTCGCCGGCGCGGTTGGTGCGATAGAGCACCAGCGCCAGATTGGCCCGCGCCGGGGTGAAGCCAGGGGCAAGCTCGATCGCCCGGCGCAGCAGGTTTTCCGCGTCGGTATAGCGCCCGATCCGCCCGGCGAGCTCGGCAAACAGGCGGATCGCGCGCACATCGAAGGGGTTTTCCTTGAGCAGCGCGCGCAGCAACGGCTCCGCCTCGTGGAGCACATTGTCGTTCATCGCCATCGCTGCGGCGACAAGGCGCGGATCATAAGCGGTCACAGTGGTCATGGCCGCTGCAACAAACACGGTGACGGCGCGCGATCAAGCGTTAGTGTGTTCCGCTCATTCCCCAAGCAGGGAGAAGGGGAGGCGCGTATGGGCACCACAGGCAAAGGTCTCGGCTTCTGGATGGTGCTAGCGCTGTGCGTGGGCAATATGATCGGATCGGGCATTTATCTGCTGCCCGCCACGCTCGCGCCGCTAGGCACCAACCAGCTCTATGGCTGGATCGTGACCATCGGCGGGGCAACCTGCCTTGCCGCCGTGTTTGCGCGGATGGGCGCGAAGCTGCCGATTTGCGGCGGGCCTTATGCCTATGCGCAGGCCGCGTTCGGGCCGGTGGCGGGTTTTGCCACGGCGTGGAGCTACTGGGTGATGCTGTGGGCGGGCAACGGCGCGATCGCGGTGGCGGTGGTCAGCAATCTCAGCCTGATTTTTCCCGCAATCGGCCAGACCACCGGCCTCCCTGCGCTGCTGTCGGTCGGCTGCGTCTGGCTGCTGACCTGGGTCAATGTTCGCGGCGTGCGCTCGGCGGGGGCGTTCTCGGTCGTCACCAGCATCCTCAAGTTGATGCCGCTGGCGGCGCTGATCGGCCTTGCGCTTTGGTTCACGCTGAGCGGCACGCCGCATGTGGTGCAGCCGCCGGTGCCGATTGCAGCGGGCGCGATTGCGACGGCGGCGGGCCTCACTTTCTGGGGCTTCCTCGGGCTTGAATCGGCGACCGTGCCGGCGGGCAAAGTGGAAAACGCCGAGCGCGTGGTGCCGCTCGCCACCTTGATCGGCGTGGTGCTGACGGGCGCGGTGTACCTTGGCATCAGCCTCGCGTTCTGGGCCTACATGCCGCAGGGCGAAGCCGCCGCCTCACCCGCCCCGGTTGCCGACTTTCTGGGGCGCTTTTTCGGCAGCGGCATGGGGCAAGTGGTCGCGGTATTCGCCGCGATCAGCGCATTCGGCACGCTCGGTGGCTTTATCCTGCTGCAGGGCGAAATGCCGCAGGCGATGGCGCGCGGCGGGGTGTTTCCCGCATGGTTTGCCAAAGAAGGCGCCAGCGGCACCCCGGTGCGCAGCCATGTCGTCTCCAGCTTGCTGCTCTCGGCGGTGACCTTGCTCAACTTCGGGCGCGGCATGGGCGATCTGTTCCAGTTCATCGCCTCGGTCAGCCTCGCGGCGGGGATGCTGAGCTATTTCATCAGCATGTTGGCCGCGATCCGGCTGCTGCCGGGCGAGCGCGGGGTGATCGTGGTGGCGCTGATCGGCGCGGCGTTCATTATCTGGGCGACATGGGGCCTCGGCGCGAGCGCGGTGGGCTATGGCGCGCTGCTCGTCGCGGCCGGGCTGCCGGTGTACTGGGCGGTGCGGCGGGGGCAAGGCGCGGCGCTCGCATGAAGCCTCGCTGGTGGAAGCGGCTCTGGCTGCGCTATCTCTATTATTGCAGGCAGCACTGGATCATCGCCGGGGTGATCACGGGGTGGGCGCTGTGGGGGGTGCTGCAAGTGGCGATCCAGCTGCTGCCTGTTCTGCTGCAGTTCGTGTTCGAGTTTGGGATCTCGCTGATCGCGGCGATCTAGCGCCCCTACCCCTCCACCACCCGCTGCGCGGGCGGTCCCCCTCCCCGAGCAAGCTCGGGGAGGAATTTGGCTCCTGGATCCCTCCCCGAGCTTGTCTCGGGGAGGTGGCAGTCCGAAGGACTGACGGAGGGGTTCTTTAGCGCGCCCGGTGCAGCGCTTTCCACACCACCGAGCGGTCGCGGATGATCTCCGCCGCCGCATTATGCCCCGGCGCGCCGGTCACGCCGCCGCCGGGGTGCGTGCCCGATCCGCACATGTAGAGGCCCTTGATCGGCGAACGATAGTCGCCATTGCCGAGCACGGGCCGCGCGCCGTAAAGCTGGTCGAGGCCCATCTGGCCGTGGAAGATGTCGCCGCCGATCAGGCCGAACTTGCGCTCCAGATCGAGCGGCGAGTGGATTTGGCGGCCCAGCACCGCGGCTTTGAAATTGGGTGCGTGGTCGTTCACCGTGTCGATGATCAGGTCGGCGACCTCCTCACGGCAATCATCCCACGACTTGCCATCGGGCAGTTCGGGCGCAAACTGCTGGCAGAACAGGCTGGCGATGTGCTGGCCTGGGGGAGCAAGGCTGTCGTCCACCGTGGTGGGCAGCTTGATCTCGATGATCGGCTTCTTCGACCAGCCATGCGCTTTGGCATCGGTGAAGGCCTGATCCATGTAATCCATGCCCGGCGCGATGATGATTCCGGCGGTGTGGTGCTCGGCCTTGTCCTTGCCCGGCAGCACGGTGAAGCTGGGCAGCTCCGATAGCGCGACATTCATGCGGAAGGTGCCCGAGCCGGTCTTGAAACCTTTGATCCGGCGATTGAAATCGGCGTCCAGATCGCTCGCATCCACCATCTGGCGATAGAGCATCGCCGGGCCGACATTGGCCGCCACGATCGGCGCATAGAGCTCCTCGCCGCTCGCCAGCTTCACGCCGGTGGCTTTGCCGTTGTTCACCAGCACTTTGTCGACCGGGCTTTCTAGGCTGATCTCCACGCCGTATTCGGCGCAGGCCGCCGCCATCGCGGTGGTGATCGCGCCCATGCCGCCGACCGAGTGGCCCCACGCGCCCATCTTGCCGTTCACTTCGCCGAACACGTGGTGGAGCAGCACATAAGCGCTGCCGGGCGTCGAGACGCCGGCAAAGTTGCCCACCACTGCGTCGAAGCCGAACGCGGTTTTCACATAGTCATGCTCGAACCAGCCATCGAGGAAATCGCGCGCCGACTTGGTGAAGATGTCGAGCAGATCGCGCTGCGCGGCCAGGTCCATATTGGCGAGCGGCCAGCCCTGCTGCGCCGCCAGAAACAGCGAACGCGCGCCGCCGCCTGCATTGGGCGGGGTTTGCAGCGCGATATCGCGCAGCACTTGCGCCACCTTTTCGAGCGCGGCGTCGTAATGTTTGTACGCATCAGCGTCCTTCTGGGAGAACCGCGCAAACTCCGCCTCGGTGCGCGCGGCCCCGCCGCCGAGCTTGAGGTACGTATCCTCAAACGGGAAGAAATTGCTGATCGTGCGCTCGATGATGCGAAAGCCGCGGTCGTGCAGCTTCATGTCGGCGATCACTTTGGGGCGCAGCAGGCTGACGGTGTAGCTCGCGGTCGAATTGCGAAAACCGGGGTGAAATTCCTCGGTCACGCAGGCCCCGCCAACAATGTCGCGCCGCTCGAGCACGCGCACTTTCATCCCCGCCTTGGCGAGATAGAAAGCGCAGACGAGGCCATTGTGCCCCCCGCCGATGATGAGCGCGTCGTAGCGATTGGTCATTCTGGTATGCTCCCGATTTCCTAAGTGGGAAGAACCCACCCCCACCCCCTCCCGCAGGCGGGAGGGGAGTCAATGTTGCGCCCCTCCTTCCCCCCTCCCGCAGGCGGGAGGGGTTGGGGGTGGGCCTGTTCCTTTAACCCTTGCTCCACCCCGCAGGCGGCGCTTTGTGCAGCCGGGCCTCGGGCGTGATCGCGCGGATCTTGCGGGCGAAGCTGCGCAGGCAGACCTCGCTCTTGCCGATCGGCCCCGCGCCATAGGTCTGCGAGGCCATGCCCTGCTGCACCCGCTCGATCAGCCAGGTGTCCTCCTTGTTGACCACGCGGTTGATCCGCCAGTTGGCATAGCGTACCAGCTTCATCGTGCGGCTCGCGTCGGGCAGCGCAAAGGCCATCTCGCGCAAAACGCAGGTGGTCGGACCGGTCGGCAGCCACTGCATGAAATCGATCTGATCGGCATAGATATCGAACGCGATATTGGGCCATAGCTTGTAATAGAGCCAACGCCGCTGGCCCGCCTCGGGCAGATGCGGCGCGGGCGGCAAGTGCGCCTGATAAAACCGCTCCCAGAACAAGGGCGACGGCTTCTCGACCAGATCGCCCTTCATCCGGTCGACCCATTCCTGCGCCTCGATCTCGTAGGACTTGGCAAAGATCCGCACCAGTCCGTCGTGGACCACCGGAATGTGCAGGTTGTCCGAATAGTTGTCGCCGACGTTCTTCCAGTTCACATCGCGCGGCCGCAGCCGCACATCGCTGATCCGGCGCATGTCCGCAAACCGATAGGGCGCGACTTCGGCCTCATAAGGCGCCATCATTTCCGCCACCGAGGGAAAGCCCGCATCGGTGAGCCGCACGAACACAAAGCCGTGCCAGATCTCCAGCGCCACCGGCACCAGACCGTTTTCCTCCAGCTTCAGCGCCGGATAATCGGCCTTCATCGGCACGCCGGTCAGCCGCCCGTCGGTCTCATAGACCCAGGCGTGATAGGGGCAAACGAGCTTCTTCGCGCAGCCCGCCGGCCCTTCGACCAGCCGCATCGCGCGGTGGCGGCAGACATTGGCAAAGGCGCGGATCACCCCGTCCTCGCCGCGCACCGCGATCACGCTCTCGCCGATGTAGTCAAGCGTGCGGTAATCGCCCGGCTGCGCCAGATCGCTCTCATGGCAGACGATCTGCCACGACGGGCGGATCACTCGCTCCATCTCGCGCGCATGGTTTTCAGGGTCGGTATAGAGCCAGCCGGGCAGGCTCCAATCCGCATCGGGATCGTGCTCCGCAATGGCCAGCGCCGGAAACGCGGATTGATCACCCATGACTGCCGATTCCCTGCGCCGCGAAATTGCCTGTTGGACGATCGTACAACAACGCGTAAGCCATGCAAGATGAAATCGCCCGCCTTCTCGCGCGCCGAGCCCGATGCCCGCCGCCTCAGCCTGATCGAGGCCTGCGCGCGGGTCCTGGCCGCTACTGGTTCTGCGGGGGCCAGCGTGCGGGCGATTGCGCTCGAGGCGGGTGTTTCGCCCGGGCTGGTCGGGCATTATTTCGGCGGGATCGACGCGCTGGTGGCCGCGACGTATGCCCATGTCGATGCGCACGTGGCCGACGCGCTCGATGCAGCGGTCGCGGCGGCAGGCCCTGCCCCGCGTGCGCAGCTCGAAGCCTTCGTCACCGCCAGCTTCGACGCGCCGATTGCCGATCGCGCGCTGCTCGCCACATGGATCGCGTTCTGGAGCCTGATCACCGCGCGCGCCGATCTCGCGCGCCAGCATGATGCGCAATATGCCGGCTACCGCGCCCGCCTCGAACGCCTGCTGGCGGGATGCGGCGTGCCCGCGTCAGATTTGCGCCGCGCCGCCATCGCGGTGACCGCGCTGGTCGATGGGCTATGGCTCGAACTGTGCCTCTCGCCCGGCTGCTTCAGCGCCGAGGAAGCGAGCGACATCGCGCGCCGCTTCCTCGATACGCTCATTTCGCCAGATCGGGCACCAGACTGAGGAAATAGGTAATGCCCGGGCGGATATTCGAGAGCCGCACGCGCTCGTTCAGCCCGTGCGAGAATTCCTCCGAATCCTTGGTGAACAGCGGGCTGGCTCCGTAGCTCGGCACATCGAGCGCCCGGTAATACATGCTGTCCGAAGCGCCCGAGGACTGGCCGGGCACGACCGGGATATCTTTGCCCCAAGCCTTGCGGATCGCCTTCTCGCTCGCCGCGACAAAGTCGGCGCGCATCGGCGAGGCGTGGGTTTCGAGCGAGCCTTCCGACACATCGGTGATCTTGACCACCGGCATATCGATCACTTTGCCCAGCTGCGCCATGATTTCGGCGCGCAGATGGCCGGGGAAAATGCGGCAATTGATGTTGGCGGTGGCGCGCTGCGGCAGCGCGTTGACCGCGTGCCCGGCGCTGACCATTGTCGGCACGCAGGTCGTTCCCACTTTGCCGACAGTAGCCGGGTTGGCGCGCAGGATCGCCAGCGCGGCCGCATCGCTAGGATTTGCGGCAAAGGCGCGCATCGCCGCGGCAAGCGCCGGATCGGGCTCCAGATCGGCGGCCTTGGCGAAAAAGCCCTTGGTCAGCTCGTTCTGTTCGGGGGGAAATGTGTAAGCGCCAACTTTGGTCAGCGCCTGCGCCAGCTGCAGGATGGCGTTATCGGGGCGCGGCGCGGAGCTGTGGCCGCCGGGATTGGTCACCTCCAGCTGGAAATCGCCATAAGTCTTTTCCGCCCCGTCCCACGACCACGCGAGCGGCTTGCCCGAAGCCTCGTCCAGCTTGCCGCCGCCGCCGTCGATGTTGATCACCATCTCGGCATTTTTCAGCTTTTCGGCAATGATCCCGCTGGTCTTCATCACCGTTTCTTCATCGCCCGAAAACTGCAGGATCACGGTGCGCTTGGGCTTGAACCCCGCGCACCGCAGCTCGACCAGCGATGCCAGCGCCACCGCGCCGTTGAACTTCATGTCGGTCGCGCCGCGGCCATAGAGGATACCGTCCTCGACCACCGGGCCAAACGGATCGCGCGTCCAGTCGGCGGGCTTGGCCTCGACCACATCCATATGGCCCGAGATCACCAGCGGTTTGAGCGCCGGATCCGATCCCTTCCATGTGGCGATGATGAACGCGGTATCATCGACCGGCGTGATCGCGATATCGCCTTCCGACCAGCCGCCCGCCAGCAGCGCCTGCTTGTACAGGTTCGCCACGTCGATGGTGCGGTTGTTCGGTCCGCGCACCGAACGCATGGCGATGGATTTCATCGCCAGGTCGAGTACTTGCGCTTCGGCCTGCGGATAGCCGGGCGCCGCGGCCAGTGCCGGACTGGCCATAATTGCAAACGCTGCAATCGCGGCGGAGAGGGTGAGGCTGGTCTTGATCATGTCTGGCTGGCTCCTTGATGCGCGCAACGCTGCCCCGCCCGCGCCGCGCTGGCAACAGGTTTTGCCATGCGCGTACAATTTCCGAGATTTGCCCCACCCCGAGCAATCGATTGCATTAAATGCACCTACTGGCGAGTATTTCGCACTTGCGAGATAGCCCCCCCGCGCGCATCTATGCTGAGCCTTTCAGGCATCCTCTCCCAAACTTTTCAAGGGCCGCCCGGTAACGGGTGGCCCCTTTTTTTGGCTTGGGCACGCGTTCGATGGCGATCGCCTCAAAGTGAGACATGCGGGGCACAACAACCTTGGCCCATGGATGGACATTCAATCGACTTATTCGCTAATAAGAAACACGCTGGGCAATGACGTACCACCGCAAACCGCGCCAAGTTCAAGGTCTCGCGTCGGGGACCATAGTAAACGTCGCCCTGATTTGGCACTTGGCTGGCGCACCCAGCTGGACACCCGCAAAAACTGGGTAGTTCGGAGCGGGTCGGTCCGGCGAGGACTGCCGCCGGATGTTGCCCGACCATAATGGGAGCGCCGTTGGTCTGTTTCCGGCGGTATTTCGGGCGGT
>Ga0164294_10003781_pt1 | contig 13416 bp, 13 predicted proteins | sample GEODES005metaG_FD_111479 | JGI IMG/M metagenome (GOLD analysis project Ga0164294, IMG submission 111479) | Oligotrophic lake water microbial communities from Sparkling Lake, Wisconsin, USA - GEODES005 metaG | ecosystem: Environmental > Aquatic > Freshwater > Lake | place: USA: Sparkling Lake... | reverse complement strand
TCGAATCGATCCCTTTTTATATTTCTACTCCCCAGCAAGATCGCGACACATTATTTACACTCCTAGGCGAAAACCAGGGTTATCAGTGGATTGCTGATGAGGCGATTATTCAAGCGAATCCCCGTGCGCCAAAAGATCTTCAAAAAACCAGACCTGGCGGCATTGCACAACAAGTGATTAAGTCTGAATTTTGGCGATTAGGTTTGGCAAGTAATTATTTATGTATTGACTCAGATAGTATTTTTATTCGTGATTTTGGAAAAACAGATTTTTTAGCTTCCGATGGGCTACCTTACACCGTACTCCATCAAAATAAAGAACTCTTTCAGATGGCGACCAATCGTGGTCACCTTCGGGTTGAGAGAGAACTTCGAAAAGAGGCAGAAACGGTTAAGGCCTTATTTGGTCGAGTAGGCCCCAATTATTACTGCGCACCAGCTCCTTTTATCTGGTCGTCCAAAGTATGGGAGTCCTTAGATCAGCAGTATTTACAACCCAAGGAAATGACGCTTTGGGACCTCATTACTCCAGAGCATCCAGAGACCTTGATTTATGGTGAAGCCTTACTGAAATATCAAGCGATACCTGTGCGCATGATTGAGCCTCTGTTTAGGATTTATCACTATGACTGGCACTATTACTTGTCCCGTCGCTTGGGCGAGACCCAGGAGAAATTAAAACAAAACTTTATGGGCGTGATTTATCAGTCTGCCTGGGAGTCTGAGTTAGATTATGGTGTGCCAAGTAAGCCTTTGCTTTCTAGGATCTTAAAAAGAAGTAAGCGCTTCTTACGTTTTTTACAAAGCTACCTTTAAATACGTATGAACGACCTTTCCAAGACTTCCCATCTGCAGCAATCCGAAAATCAGGAAATGAAAAATATGCCATTGGTCAGCGTATCAATGCCGGTGTTTAATTCTGAGCGTTATATCGCTGAAGCGATTGAAAGTATTTTGGCGCAAACTTATACTAATTTTGAGTTAATTATTGTTGATGATGGATCGAGTGACCGTACTCGCGAAATTATTGATCAATTTACTGATCAACGAATCATTAAAGTGTATTCAGATCAGAACCGCGGTTTGATTACCACTCGCAATCTTATTGCAGGTATGGCAAAAGGGAAATACCTTGCTTTACTGGATGCCGATGATCGTGCTTTCCCAGAGAGATTGGCGCTTCAGGTAGAGTTTTTAGAAAATCATCAAGCTGATTTATGTGGTGCCGACCATTTCACCTTAAACCAAGTGACTGGCGAAAGAAAAAGTTCTAAGCAGCGTCACTCAAATTCTGATATTCAAGCTTTATTGAGTGTATGCAGTCCAGTCTGTAATCCAGCCATGATGGGCAAGCTGGAAATCTTTAAGCAGTTTCCTTACAAAGCTTCTTACATGCACGCAGAAGACTATTGTTTGTGGACTGAGATTGCTTTGGCTGGTTATCGGTTCGCCAATATTAAACAGAAACTCATTACTTATCGCTTGCATTCTACGCAGACGAGCGTGAATCACCTTCAGGCTGCGCGTAATGTGTTTTCTAATGCCCAGGCGAACTACTTAAAAAAGCTAGGTATATCAGAATCTTGCTTGCCAAGGCCGCTGCCATTTTATGAGCGCTTAGATTACGGGATTACTTTTATGCGGCTCATTAATCAGCGCATCTCTCATATATCGATTGGTGCAAATATGGAGCTCTATGCCCGCTTTCAATTTCGGGGCAATGGTTTATGGACACCATTAACGCGTCTAGAGCGTGCCTGCATTGCTCTGTATGGCAGCATACTAGGGCGCATTGCTAAACCAGCTTAAGCAGGAATTTTTTGCCAGTGCGCTGGTAGTAGATTGGATAAATCTAGGCTACTGTCGCTGATCCAGCGATTAGGCGCAAATACGAAGCCACCACAATCTTGTTTAAGCCAGGCGCCCCACCAACTTAATGAACTATTCGCAATGATGTGATGCTTACACGCGTACATGAGCTGTAGTTCTTGTGCGGCATCATCAGCTTGCAAAGCATTTTCCACAAAAGAAATTTGCAAATCCTTTGGCAAGGCTTCTTTGGCCCAAGGTAAATCATCTGAAAAAATAAAGAAATAGGCGTTCGGTTTATTGAGTAATAACTCCTCAATCGCCTGTTGGTAGTAGCTTAAGGCAAGTGCACCATGAAACTTTGCTGCTGAGGGTGAGTTCACATAATCCCCTCTACGTATATGGATCATGACGGATTCAGAGGTACAAATGTGTTCGAGATAGGATTGATAGTGATCTGATATTGGCTGTTGAGTTTTAAATTCCTGCTGCAATATCATTTTGATTGGTTCTAAATATGGGAATGCTTGCCAGTATCCAAATAAAAATAGATCTCGTTGTCCCAACTCATCTAAGTTCAATAGTTCAGCATTAAATTCAAAAGCATTTTGTTGGTAGTAAACAATTGGTCCAAAGGGTAGAAATTTTTGTATTAGCTTTTTCAGCCTCTTAGGTCTCTTAGGAAAACCTACTGTAGTTTGGGCCACTTCCTGGATTTTCAGAAACCTAAGCTGATATGGGCGAGGTGTTGTCTCTATTTGTGGTGTATCAAACCAAGAGTGATCAAGCAAAAAAGTGCTTTGATAATGTTCTGAGAGGGCTCTAGCAATCGCATATTGAAACATTTGATTGCCTAAGCCGCCCTGAAGGTAGGAATAAATAGCCATAACCCTATAATTAGACCATTAACAAACAATCACATCGGTATCGATTCATGCTGGTGCTTGATCAGAACTTAACCTTAAATAAGCGGCCTGCTATGTTAGTTGGAGGGATTGTCGGATGGGAGGATGGTCAAGATGATCTATTTAATCCTCAAAGCCCTCGAAATCGCGATGATTGCTTGGCGCCATTTAGGGTGCTGCGCTCTAAAGCTGCTGAGCGAGGCATTGAGCTTCATACTTTGGATGTTCTTGAAAAAGAGGGCATTAAACCCAATTTCACGCTGTACTTAGAGGCATTGCCGATTATTCCAATCGACAATTGCCAAAATTATCTGATCCGTTTTGAAACTGAGCTCACAGTACCTGTATATGGCGATGCAAATTATCTCAATCAATACGATGGCATCTTCACTTGGGATCAAGAATTGCTCAATGCAGATTCACAGAGCTCGCTCTCCCAAAAAACAGCAGCTATCCCTAAGTTTCCAATTGCTTATCCTAATGTGCTTCCCGCACAATTTAGAGTAAATGAAATAATCAATCCAGGTTTTATAAATCGCAATCTCTTTTGTGTATTAATCGGTAGTAATCGGCATGCTAATTTGCCAGATGAAAGAGAGCTCTACTCTGAGCGCGTCAAAGCGATTCGTTGGTTTGAGGCGAATGCCGCAAAAGATTTTGCTTTATTTGGTAATGGCTGGCTTGTCCCACAAAAGCGTTTTGGAAAATCAGGCAAGTGGCGCTATCGCTTAGAGAAGGTTCTACCATTTTTGCTAGGCAATGCGGTCTTTCCTAGTTACAAAGGGCCTGCACAAAATAAGTTTGAGGTATTAGCCAAAGCGCGTTTTTGTATTTGCTTTGAGAATGCCAAAGATATTCCGGGATATATTACCGAGAAGCTATTTGATTCTTTATTTGCAGGGTGTGTACCAATTTATTGGGGTGAACCACAGATTCAGGGTGTTGTTCCTCAAGCTTGTTTTATCGATTTTCGTCAGTTTTTAACTAGCGCCAATCCTTATCAGGAACTTTATCAATACCTTAGTAAAATGAATGAGCAGGACTTCATGGCTTATCAAGAGGCAGGCAGCCAATTTTTGGCCTCTGCCGCATTTAAGCCGTATAGTTCAGAAGCATTTGCGGATGCCATTTTAGGACCACTTCAATCATGATTTTAGTTACTGGCGGTGCAGGTTTTATTGGAGGTAATTTTGTTTTGGATTGGCTTACTAATCCAAAGGCAGAAGGCATTGTGAACCTTGATAAGTTGACCTATGCCGGTAACCTGGCCACTTTAGATTCTTTGAAGAATGATTCTCGCCATGTATTTGTGCGGGGCGATATTGGCGATAAGGAACTTGTCGGTAAATTATTAAAAGAGCACCAGCCACGCGCCATTGTGAATTTTGCAGCAGAGAGCCATGTGGATCGCTCCATTCATGGCCCAGCTGAATTTGTACAAACCAATATTGTGGGAACCTTCAACTTGTTGGAGTGCGCACGCGAGTATTGGAATGGTCTTCAAGGTGATGTAAAAGAACACTTTCGCTTTCATCATGTTTCTACTGATGAAGTGTATGGTTCTTTATCTTTGACGGATCCGGCTTTTACTGAAACCAATTCTTATGAACCTAACAGCCCATATTCAGCGTCTAAGGCCGCATCGGATCATTTAGTACGCGCTTGGTTTCATACTTATGGTTTTCCAGTAGTCACCACTAATTGCTCTAATAATTATGGCCCGTATCACTTCCCAGAGAAGCTTATTCCCTTAGTAATTCTTAATGCACTCAATAGTAAGCCGCTGCCAATTTATGGTGATGGTCAGCAAATTCGAGATTGGCTCTACGTTGGTGATCATTGCTCAGCGATTCGGGAAGTCTTGGCTAAAGGAAGGTTAGGCGAGACCTATAACATCGGTGGTTGGAATGAAAAAGCCAATCTCGATGTAGTCAAAACTATTTGCCAAATTTTAGATGAACTGAAGCCACGAGCAGATGGCAAATCTTATGCAGAGCAAATTACATTTGTTAAAGATCGCCCAGGGCATGATCGACGCTATGCAATTGATGCAAGCAAAGTAGAGCGAGATCTGGGGTGGAGACCTGCTGAAACCTTTGATACGGGCATTCGGAAGACGATTCAGTGGTATTTGGATCATCCAGTCTGGATTGAGGGCGTTGTTAGTGGCTCTTATCGTGACTGGTTACAAAAGCAATACAACTAAGCCATCCCAAATATTAAGCATCACGAATGAACATTCTCATCTTTGGTCAAGACGGTCAACTAGGCAAAGCTTTTCAAGCCTTATTTGCTAGCACGACTTTTGATCAGGATTTGCAGATTCAATTTGTAGGACGCAGTGATTGTGATCTTTCTCAAGTTGAAAAAGTAAATGCTTTATTGAACACAGCTAAACCAGACCTCATCATTAATGCGGCAGCATATACCGCTGTAGATAAAGCTGAAACGGAAGTTGCCTTAGCGAATGCGATTAATGCCAGAGCTCCTGAGGCAATGGCTCAATATGCTGCTGCTCGTGGAGCTACTGTATTGCACTACTCTACTGATTATGTTTTTGATGGCAGTAAGGCTGGGTATTACCTTGAGAATGATGTACGCAATCCACTGAGTGAGTATGGCAAGAGCAAGGCTGCTGGAGAAGTGGCTATCGAAAAAGCCTTTTCAAATTCGACTCAGGGTCAGTACGCTATTTTTCGTACAAGCTGGGTGTATGGAGCAGGCGGCAACTTTATTAGAACGATTTTGCGTTTGGCTAAAGAACGTGAAGAGCTCAAGGTGATTCAAGATCAACTAGGTGTTCCCACTTCAACTGACTGGTTGGCAAGCTTGAGCCTAGATTTGGCTCTTGATTCCAAGGGTCAACTCAGAAAATTTGAGTCTGGTATTTATCATGCCGTTCCCCCTGGGGAGAGTAATTGGCATGACTTAGCTTGCTTGGTCGTGGAGTCGGCGCTTGAGGCGGGCGTTTCTTTAAAGTCTTCACCAGGCTCCATCAAGCCCATTAAGGCCGTGGAATACCCCTTACCAGCCCCTAGGCCCATGAATTCTCGAATGGCCACTGACAAGCTCAGACAAGCCATAGCAGCAAGCGGGGATGTGTCAAAATTGCAGCGATGGAATAAACCTTGGTCTGATGATGTGCGGGCCTATGTGCAGCAATTGGCTAAAGATGGCCTCTTATAAAAAGTAGATAAGAAAATGGCAATGAATCGTAAAGGCATTATTTTGGCTGGTGGGTCTGGAACACGTTTGTATCCAGTCACTCAAGCTGTCTCAAAACAATTGATGCCGGTCTATGACAAGCCGATGGTGTATTACCCGCTGACTACCCTCATGTTGGCAGGCATTCGGGATATTTTATTGATCTCGACACCGCAAGACACCCCCCGTTTTTCTGAGTTATTAGGCGACGGCTCACAGTGGGGCCTCAATATTCAATACTGTGTACAGCCATCACCTGATGGCTTGGCACAGGCATTTACTTTGGGTAAGCATTTTCTTGGTAATGATCCAAGCGCTTTAGTGCTTGGGGATAATATTTTTTATGGGCATGAGCTCGTAGCTCAGCTCAATAGTGCGAACCATAGAACGAGTGGCGCTACTGTTTTTGCTTATCACGTTACTGATCCAGAGCGTTATGGCGTAGTGGAGTTTGATCAGGCTTACAAAGCATTGTCGATCGAAGAGAAACCTACTAAACCGAGAAGTAATTACGCTGTTACTGGCCTGTACTTTTACGACAATCAGGTGTGTGATGTAGCGGCTTCAATTAAGCCTAGCGCCCGCGGTGAATATGAAATCACCGACGTCAATCGTTTTTATTTAGAAAAAAATGAGCTCAATGTCGAAATCATGGGGCGGGGTTTTGCGTGGCTAGATACGGGCACACATGATTCTTTATTGGATGCCGCTGGTTTTATTGCAACCCTTCAAAAGCGTCAAGGTCTGATGGTCGCTTGTCCTGAAGAGATCGCCTATCGCCAAGCTTGGATTAGTGCTGAGGCGGTACAAAAAGTGGCTAGTTTGCTAAGTAAAAATACTTACGGTCAATACCTCAATAAGATTTTGCTCGAGCTTAATACTTCAGATCAACCCATCTCTTTGTCTTCGAAGAAATAAAGGAAATATAGCGGTGTCTGCTCCTAATCCTAAACTCCAAGTGACCTCCACAGCAATACATGATGTATTGATTATTGAGCCAAAAGTATTTGGTGATGAGCGTGGCTGGTTTACTGAGTCCTTTAATGCGCAGGATTTTACGCAAGCCACAGGGCTTATCGTCGACTTTGTGCAAGATAACCATTCCTTTTCCAAGCAATGGACTTTGCGTGGTTTGCACTACCAACTAGAGCAAGCTCAAGGTAAATTGGTGCGTGTTGTGGCAGGCAGCGTCTTTGATGTCGCGGTAGATATTCGTAAGTCATCGCCCACTTATGGCAAATGGGTTGGCGTTGAACTCAGCGCTCAGAACCATAAACAGATGTGGATTCCGGCAGGTTTAGCCCATGGCTTTTTGGTGCTATCTGGAGCTGCGGAGTTCTTGTATAAAACGACCGACTACTATCACCCTCAGAGTGAAGCCTGTCTAGCTTGGAATGATCCTACCGTAGGAGTGCAATGGCCCTTCCCAGAAGGCGTGGCTCCTAATATGAATGCCAAAGATCAAAATGGCTTAGCTTGGGATGCTGCTCCGAAGTTTTAAATCGCCTTGCAAGCAAAAGATAAGATAATGCTCACATGAGCACTTCATCGCCCAAAATTTTATTAGTAAAGCTCTCCTCTTTAGGTGACGTACTTCACAATTTACCGCTAGTTTGGGATTTACGAGCACGTTTACCTGATGCGCAAATTGATTGGGTAGTTGAAGAGGCTTATGTTCACCTACTTGAGCCTTTGCGGACAAGAGAGGGCTTTAAGGGAATTGATCGCATTATTCCTTTTGGTCTGCGTCGCTGGAAAAAACATCTTTTTGAGCTTTCTACTTGGAGGCAATTTTTTTCCTTTAGAAGACATTTGCAAGAAATCCCTTATGACGTAGTGATTGAAACCCAAGGTTTACTGAAATCAGCTTTAGTCTGTGCATTGGCTAAAAAATCACCCAATGCAGTGGTGGCTGGTTTGGCAAATGCTACCCAATTTTCAGGATACGAGCCGATTGCGAAATGGTTCTATAAGCATCAAGTACAAGTTCCACTGCAGACTCATGCAGTTGATCGTTCACGCTTAGTGATGTGCTCAGCATTTGATTGGCCGGCAATCAAGCGTTCAGACACCCCCCAGTTCTATGCATCACGAATTAAAGTAGATTTACTCAAACCTTCCATTTCTCAATTAAAGACCCCATACGTCTTATTTTTTCATTCCACGGCGAGAGATGCCAAGCGTTGGTCTAATGAGGACTGGACTACCTTAGGTATTGAACTTAGCAATCGTGGATATCAAGTTGTTTTGCCATGGGGTAATGCTGCTGAGAAGGCTGTTAGTACTGAGTTAGCAAAGCAGATTCCACATGCTTTGGTACCAGCCGCATTTTCGATTGAAGATGCCTTTGCCGTGATTGCAGGCGCTGCGCTGACCGTTGGAGTTGATACCGGTCTTACGCATCTAGCGGCTGTCTTGGGCTTGCCTACAGTCGAAATCTATTGCGATTCTCCGCGTTGGAAGACTGAGGGTTATTGGGCTCATCACATCCGTAATGTGGGAGATATTGGACTGCCTCCAGATGCTGCTGAGCTTATCAAGGCATCTGTAGAGCTACTCACGAGACCTGCTCAGGAATTAACGCAGTAAAGTATTGATCGAGATGAGATCTTGATCGGTAAGGGCAGCAGCATGCGCCTTTAATTTAATCGCGCTGAGAATAGTGTTATAGCGTGCTTGTTGTAACTGTAATCGAGTGTTAATCACAGAATCTAAAGCAATCAACACATCAATATTAATTAAGGTGCCCACCTGGAATCCAAGTTTGCTGGACTCTAATGCTGAGCTGGTTGAACGCTCGGCAGCTTCAAACGCTTTTACACTTGCAAGCCCACCATAAAATCCAGTAAATGCAGCGCGTGTATTTTGCGCTGCTGTACGCCTAGCATTATCAAAGTTGGCCTTAGCGGTATCTACTAAGGCTGCATTTTGACGAATGACAGAACTGGCATAGCCACCAGATACCAAAGGAATGTTCATCTGTAATGCAAGTGTGTTGTTATAGACGTTTGTATTGTTAGGTTGATAACTATTTGGAGTGCCATTAGAAGTGTTATAGCCACTAGTCCCTATAAAGTTAATTGAGGGATAATTTAAGGCTTGTGAGCCACGATAAGTGCTCTCAGCAAGATTGACGGTTAGCTGGCTAGCCAAGACAGTAAAGTTTGCTGCCTCTGCTTGTTTAATCCAATCATCCAAGGTTTGGCCTGGAGGTAGTTGTGGATTGACGCTATCTGTAATGGGAATATCTTTTGCATCTTTACTCTTTGAGCGAGGATCCTTAAGAACTCCATCGATCTTCACCTCTTTAGTGAGAGGTCTTAATGCGCCAACTGGATGGCCAACCAATTGCTCTAAAACACCGCGTGTCACTACTAAACCCGCTTGGGCTGCAATCTCTTGAGAATTGGCTAAATCTAAAGCAGCTTGTGCCGTATTGACATCGACAATTGTTGCAAGACCCGTATCAAATTTAGCTTGTGCAATTTCAAGTTGTTGTTTGATCAGACTCTTTTTATTGCGATAGAGTTCAACGTTGTCTTGACTCGTTAATGCATCAAAATAAGCCTGTGATACCCGAATAATTAAATCTTGCTGAGCCGAATAAAAGCGCATATCGGCAAGCCTAGTATTTAAATCACCTTGTTTAAATGCTTCAAGGGCTGTGAGATTGAATACGGGTTGCGTTAGGGTGACGGTGTAATTCTTTTGATCAAACACACGTGAGTTACCGGAACCCGGTGAAACGATGGTACTTCCTGCACCATGCTGGAAGTAGCGTGTACCGCCTGGTGTGGCACTGGCTTGTGGAAGTAAGAGCGACAGGCCTTGCCAATACAGTTCTTTACTGGCCTGGTAATTAGAGCGAGCGGCATTTAAAACGGGATCGCTAAAGGCAGCCTCTTGATAAAGAGTGATCAAGTCAGTTAATCGATTTTTGTCTATAGATCCTGAGCTATTTGCGTTGATATAAGAAGGGGTAGCTTGGTCTGGTAAAGCAGTCTTAGGCTTTGCAATGAATTGTGGCGGTTGATCGATACCAGTCAGTGACTGAACACTTACTTTGGAGGGTAAAGAGGGTGGCGCCCCACTGGCACTTTGTGCCCAAACATTGCTGGAAACCCATCCAAAGCCCAGCGCTTGTCCCAGGATTAAGCTCATTGCTGTTATCTGAGAGGGTAGAGGGCGGCTTCTGTTCATGTAATTCAAATGCTTTTTAATGTGCCATGCAGTTTAAGGCTAATTTATCCAAATTGCTTATTTATGAGCTATTTTGCCAAATACTCTAATTCTTGCCTGGATACCTATAAAATTTAGGCCATGGATCTAATTTTGTTAGCTAAAGCAGTCATTTTAGGGATAGTAGAGGGCTTAACAGAGTTTTTGCCCATCTCTAGTACGGGACACCTGATTTTGGTCGGGGATTTATTGGACTTTAATGACGATCAAGGCAAGGCGTTTGAAGTCATTATTCAGTTCGGTGCAATCTTGGCAGTGTGTTGGGAATTTCGACATAAGCTCATCAGTGTTGTTACCTCATTGAAGACTAGCCCACTAGCGAGGCGTTTTGTCTTGAATCTTGTGATTGCCTCTGTTCCGGCAATGGGTTTAGCCTTCTTATTTGGTAAATATATAAAAGAAGTTTTATTTGCCCCTATTCCAGTGGCGACGGCTTTTATTGTGGGCGCCCTTGTGATTTTCTGGGCAGAACACCGTCAGCTTCATTTAAGCCCTTCAGAAAGAGCAATTCATACGGTAGATGACCTCACTCCATTGGATGCCCTAAAGGTAGGCTTAGCCCAATGTGCTGCCTTGATTCCGGGTACCTCTCGGTCTGGTGCAACGATTATTGGTGGCATGCTGTTTGGTATTCCAAGAGTAGTTGCTACTGAATTCTCTTTTTTCTTAGCCATCCCAGTGATTGGTGGTGCAACGGCTTATGAATTACTAAAGCTTTGGAACTCACCGGTTACTTTTACTGGCGCTTATAGTTTGGCTATTGCAGTAGGTTTTGTTTCAGCTTTCATCTCTGCATTTATTTGTGTGCGCTGGTTAATTCGCTATGTTGGACACCATAACTTTGTGCCATTTGCTTGGTACCGAATTGTATTTGGCTTGTTAGTGCTCATTACAGCATATACAGGTTTGATAGCTTGGTCTCATTAATTAACTGCTAGCCTCTTAGGAAATCAATATGGATGTCTCGATTGACGCGATTACCAATAATATTCAGCTGGCATTAGCTCCAGTTTTTTTATTAACCGCTGTCGCCACTCTGATTAATGCCATTTCAGGGCGCTTGGCAAGATCAGTAGACCGCATGCGTTCGATTAATAAATTAATGCATAGCGATCATCATTTTTCAGATTCTGCCCGTCAACAAATGCTGCTTGAGGCGAGTGAAGCAAAGATGCGAGGTCGTCTCTGTACCGTAGCAATTTTTTTTGATGTTTTAAGCGGCCTATTTATCTCGCTGACAGTTTTAGAGCTCTTTTTCTTCCAAGCAGGGGCGGTACGTTCTTTGCATGCACCTTATGTCATTTGGACATTTGTCCTGGGATTAGTCGCTTTTATGACCTCTTTAGGCTGTGTTTTGGCTGAGATCATTTATGCCTATCGGTCAGCTAGCTGGGATTCACCTCACAGCTAGCCCCCTCAAAACGTTAAAATTGGTAGAACTTAATTAAAGATAAGCAAAATGAAGAAAATTCTCATTACTGGTGGCGCAGGTTTTTTAGGCTCACATCTCACTGAAAGACTCCTCAAGGATGGGAACGAGGTTTTAGTAGTCGATAATTTCTTTACCGGCACTAAGCAAAATTTAACGCACTTACTGTCAAATACCAATTTAGAAGTGATGCGCCACGATGTTACCTTTCCTCTGTATGTAGAAACTGATCAGATTTATAACTTAGCGTGTCCAGCATCCCCAGTGCATTATCAATACGATCCAGTACAAACTACCAAGACGAGTGTGCATGGTGCGATCAATATGCTGGGTTTAGCTAAGCGGACCCGCGCGCGTATTTTGCAAGCATCGACGAGTGAGGTGTATGGCGATCCAGAGGTACATCCTCAGCCAGAAGAATATTGGGGTAGAGTCAATCCTATCGGCATTCGCTCTTGCTATGATGAAGGCAAGCGCTGCGCAGAAACACTATTCTTTGACTATTACCGCCAGCATGGCCTTGATATCAAAGTAATGCGTATCTTTAATACTTATGGTCCACGCATGAATCCCCAAGATGGTCGAGTGGTCAGTAATTTTATTGTTCAGGCACTTCAGGGCAAAGACATCACTATTTATGGCGATGGTCAACAAACGCGTAGCTTTTGTTACGTGGATGATTTAATTGAAGCCTTTGTTCGTATGATGAATTCTGAACAAGGCTTCACAGGTCCAGTCAACACTGGCAACCCAGGTGAATTTACGATGTTGCAGTTAGCTGAAACCATTCTGAAGATTTCTGGAAGTAAATCAAAATTGGTTTTTGAGCCACTACCTTCAGATGATCCTAGGCAGCGTCAACCCAATATTGAGTTAGCGAAAGCTAAGCTGGGCTGGGAGCCAAAAGTGAATCTTGAAGACGGCCTCAAAGAGACCATTGCCTACTTTAGGAAGGTATTAGCTTAGCTTGTCGCATCCAGTTGAGCGTATTCGCTCATTTGTCTTAAGGGCGGGCAGAATTACTGCAGGTCAACAACGCGCACTAGATCAACTGGGCCCACAATTTTTAATTCCTTTTCAAGAAGAGCAGATCTATCTTCCAGCGATTTTTGCAGGATCGATAAAACCTAAGATTCTAGAAATTGGTTTTGGCATGGGCGAGACCACTGCCAAAATAGCTGCACTCCGAACTGATGATGATTTTTTGGCGATTGAAGTGCATACCCCTGGAGTGGGCGCTCTTCTGAAACTCATTGGCGAAGGCCAACTTAGCAATCTCAGATTAATTCAACACGATGCAGTCGAAGTGCTTGAGAAAATGCTTTCAGAAAACGCTTTGGATGGTATCCATATTTACTTTGCAGATCCTTGGCATAAAAGGCGTCACCACAAGCGCCGGCTGATACAAGCTGGCTTTATAAAGCTGCTGGTTTCTCGCTTAAAGCCAGGGGGCTACATTCATTTAGCAACCGACTGGCATAACTATGCAGAGCAAATGTTACTCGTTCTCAATGCAGAAGCTAGTTTGCAAAATATGTCTAGTGAACAGGTTGGGATTGAGACATTTATTGAGTCGGATGTTGCCCAATTCGATCAGTCTTCAAATGAATTTAAGCCTACGCTTGAGCAACTTAAGGTAATGCATGCGGGATATGTTGAAAGACCAGCCTATAGACCTATTACTAAGTTTGAGAACCGTGGCATCAAGCTGGGCCACGGTGTTTGGGATTTAGTCTATAGAAAAAAATGAGGTAAAAATCTTAGAGCGTAATACAAACGTATTTCAACTCTAGGTACTCATCCATACCAAAGACACTACCTTCTCTGCCTA
>Ga0164294_10003780_pt1 | contig 13417 bp, 12 predicted proteins | sample GEODES005metaG_FD_111479 | JGI IMG/M metagenome (GOLD analysis project Ga0164294, IMG submission 111479) | Oligotrophic lake water microbial communities from Sparkling Lake, Wisconsin, USA - GEODES005 metaG | ecosystem: Environmental > Aquatic > Freshwater > Lake | place: USA: Sparkling Lake... | reverse complement strand
GTCGTCGCTGAACACCGCGCCCTGAAAGCCGAGTTGCTGGCGCAAGATGTCTTGCAGCCAACGTTTGGAGAACCCTGCTGGGCGGCTATCGACTTTGGGGTAAATGACGTGGGCAGGCATGACGCTGTTCAAACTGCTGTTGAGCCAACCGTAAGGCAGCGCGTCATCGCTGAGTATGTTTTTCAGACTGCGTTTGTCTACTGGTATTTCAGTGTGCGAATCAGCTTTGACGAAACCATGCCCCGGAAAGTGTTTACCGCAATTGGCCATACCGGCTTGCAACAAACCTTGCATCAGGCTTTTGGCCAGCAGGCCGACGATGCGCGGGTCGCGTGCGAATGCGCGGTCGCCGATGACGCCGCTGCTGCCAAAGTCCAGGTCCAGCACCGGCGTGAAACTCATGTCCACGCCGCAAGCGCGCAACTCGCAGGCAAGCACATAACCGCAAGCGGTAGCTGCATTGGTCGCGTGCATGGCGCCGCTGCCCGGCAGCCCGGCGTCGTCTTGCATCCACAGTTCGCCAAAGGCGCGCATTGGCGGCAAGTGGGTGAATCCATCGGTGCGAAAACGCTGCACCCGACCACCTTCATGGTCAACCAAAATCAACAAGTCCTGTCGCACCGATTTGATGTCAGCGCACAGCGCCGTCAATTGCGCGCGGTCCACCCAATTGCGGGCAAACAAAATCATGCCGCCGGTGAGTGGATGCGCCAAGCGTCGCCGGTCGGTGTCGCTCAAAGCGGTTCCTGCGATATCCAAAATCAGCGGCGCGTGTGTGTGTGTTTGGCTCATGTTTCGGCTTGTTCAACAATGACATAACTGGTGGCGTAATCACTTTCATCACTCAGCGACACATGGGCGCTCAACTGTTTGTTGACACACCATTCCTTGAGTACGCCATGCAAGACGATGGTCGGCTGGCCACTGGGCTTGCGCCCGACTTCGCAATGCCGCCAGGTCATGGGCATGCGCATGCCCAAACCAATGGCTTTGCTAAAAGCTTCTTTCACCGAAAAACGCGTGGCCAAGAAACGCACACCGCGATCCGGCCAACGCGCGCTGCGGGCGCGAAAGGTTTGCATTTCCGCTTCGCTCAAAATCTTCAAAGCAAAACGTTCACCGTGGCGATCCCAGGCAGCGCGTATGCGCCGGATATCGCAAATATCGGTGCCTATGCCGTAAATCCGGCTCATGGATTCAAGCAATCCAAGTACGCTTGCACCGAGGTGGTGTAACCCATCTCTAAGGCGTCGCCCATGAGTGCGTGTCCGATAGACACTTCTTTCACGTCAGCCACGCCTTGAACAAAATCACGCAGATTGAGCAAATTCAAATCGTGTCCGGCATTGACTTCCAAGCCGGCGTGTTGCGCCGCCACAGCAGCCGCGCTGAACATGGACAACACACTGGCGTACATGGGCGTACCGTGTGCTTGCGCATAAGGCTCGGTGTACAACTCCACCCGGTCAGCGCCCACTTCTGCAGCTGCACCCATCGCGCGTGCGTCGGCATCCATGAACAGGCTGACGCGTGCGCCCAAGTCTTTCGCCTCGTCAATCACATCTTTCAATTTGGCCGCGTCTTCGGGAAAGCGCCAGCCGTGGTCTGAGGTGAACTGGTTTTCACCGTCGGGCACGAACGTGACTTGTTGCGGACGCACCAAACGGACCAAGTCCATCAGATTGTGAAACGGGTTGCCTTCGATGTTGTATTCGCGGTCCGGCCAGTCTTTGAGCAGCGCGGCCAGGTCGTGCACATCACCGGGGCGTATATGCCGCTGGTCCGGACGCGGATGCACGGTGATGCCGTGCGCACCGGCTTGCAAACACAGCGTGGCCGCTCGGGTAACGCTGGGAATACCTAGCATGCGCGTGTTGCGCAACAGCGCGACTTTGTTGAGATTGACTGAAAGATGTGTATTCATAAGGATTGCAATTCCATCATCACTTGGCGGGTGCGCAAGCTGCTGACACCGCAATGGTAGTGCAACAAATTGCGCAACTGGGTTTGCAGTGAAGCCCGGTCTTCACCCGGCCATTCGGCGCAGGTGCGCAACAAGCCGGTCAACGTGTTTGCGCTGCCTAAGGCCGCGTGCAGTTGCAACCATTGCGATCCCAGCAGATAAGGCGCTTGTTGGCTTGAGCGCAAACCAGCTTCAGCCAGCAAGACATAGTGTTTGTCAGCTTGCAAGGCTTGCAGTGTCAGCGTTTGTTGCGACAAGTCCGGCAGGAAACCGATATCGCGCAGCAGCATCAATTCAAATGCGCGAAGCAATGGCGCGGTGGTGTTGTCCAAACCGCTGGCAAGCACTTTGACGGTTTGGCGGTAAATATCAAACAGGTCTGCATGCGGATCGTCGCGTGCAATCAAGCGCAGAATGAGTTCGTTCAAGTAATAGCCAGACAACAGCGCGTCACCAGTGGGCATGACATGACCGCCTGCCCATTCGGCAGATTTCAAAGTACGGATCTCACCTTCACCGCCAAAGCAAACCAAGATCGGCTGCAAAGGCAAGAGCACGGCACGCAATTGAGAGGTCGGTCTTTTCGCGCCTTTGGCCACCAAGGCCACGCGGCCTAAATGCCGGGTGAAGACTTCGAGAATCAGACTGGATTCGCTCCAGTCGTAATGGTGAAGCACGAACGCAGGTTCGTCCAACACTCGTTGCATGGTGCTTCTACTCGTAGCCAAAGCTGCGCACCCGCGCTTCGTCATCGGCCCAGCCGGAGCGTACTTTCACCCACAACTCTAAAAACACTTTGGCGTCCATCAGTTTTTCCAACTCCTGACGCGCAAGTGTGCCGATTTGTTTCAAACGCTCGCCGCCTTCGCCGATGACCATGGCTTTATGACCATCGCGCTCGACAATGATGGTGGCCGCCACGCGCACCATGCGCGAAACCGTTTTGCCCGGTTCTTCGGTGAATTTGTCGATCACCACGGTGGAGGTGTAAGGCAGTTCGTCACCGGTCAAGCGAAAAAGTTTTTCACGGATCATTTCACTGACGAGAAATTTTTCACTGCGGTCGGTCAACTCATCAGCCGTGTACCACCATGCTTGCTCGGGCAAATATTTTTCGCATTGCACCAACAAGCGTTGAATGTCTTTGGCATTTTTCGCTGACATGGGCATCAACTCAGCGAACTGGTGTTTCTCTTGCATCTCCTGCAACCAATGCGCGAGTTCATGACGTTGATTGATTTTGTCCAATTTGTTGGCAATCAAAATGCAAGGTATGTGCTTGCTGAGCAATTTCAGCACTTTGGCATCTGTCTCCGCAAAGCTGCCTGCATTCACCACGAACAACACCAGATCCACATCACCGACCGCGCCAAGCACGGTTTTGTTCAGCGAGCGGTTCAAAGCGTTCGCGTGCGCGGTTTGAAAACCGGGTGTGTCTACAAAAATAAACTGGGTTTGTTCCGCATTGTGTATGCCGGTGATGCGGTGGCGCGTGGTCTGCGCCTTGCGCGAGGTGATGCTGATTTTTTGGCCAACCAGCGCGTTCAAGAGTGTGGATTTACCGACGTTGGGTTTGCCGACAATGGCGACGGTACCGCAGCGCTGCGGTTTGGGATTTGTATCAGTGGGGTCTGTCATTGCGGGTGCTCCTTGAGCCATTGGAGCATGGCGAGTGCAGCGGCTTGTTCACCGCTGCGGCGTGAACTGCCGATGCCGCGTTGCGACTGCTTGAGTTCAGTCACTTCACATTCCACATCAAAGGTTTGCTGGTGCGCCGCACCCGTGGTGCCGACCACGCGGTAGACAGGCAGTTGCCAGCGTCGTGCCTGTAGCCATTCCTGCAATTCGGTTTTCGGGTCTTTGGCTGCTGCAGTCATGGTGGGCGAGAGTTCGATGTTTTCAAACAAGCGCATCACCAAGGTCTGCGCCTTGTCATAACCGGCGTCAAGGTAAACAGCGCCAATCACGGCTTCGAGTGCGTCTGCCAATATAGAGGGGCGGTGTTGACCGCCGGAGCGCATCTCGCCTTCACCCAATCTGACCATGCCGGCCAGTCCCAAATCCATGGCCAATTTGTGCAGTGTGTCTTGCTTGACCAGGTTGGCGCGCACCCGAGACAAATCGCCCTCGGGCTGATGTTGCAATGCCTGGTAAAGCATGCCGGAGACAGCCAAGTTCAATACAGAGTCGCCTAAAAACTCCAGACGCTCGTTGTGCGGATTGCCGAAACTGCGGTGGGTGAGTGCCAGCGACAACAGACTTGCATTGGCAAATCGGTGTTGCAAGCGGGCTTGCAGTGCTTCATGGTTTTTGGCGTCTGGCAACTGCTGGCCCATGCTCAGTCGAAACTGCCTACGCGCGACGGATTGGAGAAATTCATCCAGACAAAAAAGGCTTTGCCCACAATGTTTTGATCCGGCACGAAACCCCAGTAACGCGAGTCCAGCGAGTTGTCACGGTTGTCACCCATCATGAAGTAATGACCGGCAGGGACTGTGCATTCCAAACCTTCAACGCTGTATGTGCAATTTTCTTTGAACGGAAAATCTTCGATGCCGCTGACGAAGTTGGGTGCCTTTTCGTCATTGAGCAGGCGGTGTTTACGCAATGTACTCATCTCGGAAGGGGATGAACCAATCGGCATGTCTTCCTCAAACTGCAAGCTGTAGCGCATATTGTCAGCGTCGAAAAACTCAGGAACATTGACTTTGCTGACTGGCTGTCCATTGAGGGTCAACACTTTGTTGAGGTAAGCGATTTTGTCGCCAGGCACACCCACTACGCGCTTGATGTAATCCAAACTGGGCCGGGGCGGATAGCGAAACACCATGACATCGCCACGGTTGACAGGCGTACCTTGAGTCACTTGGTAATTAATCACCGGCAAGCGAATGCCGTAATGGAATTTGTTCACCAAAATCAGGTCGCCGACATGCAGCGTGGGAATCATGGAGCCGGAAGGAATTTTGAAAGGCTCAAACAAAAACGAGCGCAAAAAGAAAACTGCGGCGATGACTGGAAACAATCCTGCGGTCCAATCCATCCACCAAGGCTGTCTGTAAATTTCTTCACGTGCTTTGATATAGGAAGCGTCATCGTCTTGCACGGTGATGCCTTGCTGCTTCAAATCTTGCAGGCGCTTGGCGTGTTGCTCATCAAGTTGGAGTGCAGCAGCGCGGCGGCGTGGCAAATAAAAGAATTGCTCTGCCATCCAGTACGTGCCGCTGACGGCAGTGGCCATGAGCAGAAGTAACGCGAACGAACCTTCAATCTTGCCGCTGTACCAACCTGTGGCGTAAGCGACAAAGCAAGTCAACACAATGGCGGTGAATGTAGGCATCAATCCTCCACCTGCAATATCGCCAAAAAGGCTTCTTGGGGCACTTCCACCGATCCGATTTGTTTCATGCGTTTCTTACCTGCTTTTTGTTTCTCTAAGAGTTTGCGTTTGCGACTGATGTCACCGCCATAGCATTTTGCCAGCACGTTTTTACGCAACGCCTTGATACTTTCGCGCGCAATGATGTTGGCACCGATGGCGGCTTGAATCGCCACGTCAAACATTTGGCGGCTGATGATCTCGCGCATTTTGGACACCACGGCACGGCCACGGTATTGCGACTGACTGCGGTGCACGATGATGGACAAGGCGTCCACCCGTTCTCCGTTAAGCAAAATATCCACTTTCACCACGTCCGAGGCGCGGTATTCTTTGAACTCATAGTCCATTGATGCATAGCCACGGCTGACACTTTTGAGTTTGTCAAAGAAGTCGAGCACGATTTCGCCCAGCGGCATTTCATAGGTCAACATGACCTGTCGGCCGTGGTAGGCCATATTAAGTTGCACGCCACGCTTTTGATTGGCCAGTGTCATGACCGCGCCCACATAGTCTTGCGGCATGTACAAATGCACCGTGACGATGGGCTCGCGAATCTCTTCCATCTTGCTGGCCTCGGGCATCTTGGACGGGTTCTCCACCATGATGATTTCGCCATCGGCCTTGAGCACTTCATAGACCACGCTGGGCGCGGTGGTGATCAGGTCTTGGTCAAACTCGCGCTCCAAGCGTTCCTGCACGATCTCCATGTGCAACAAACCCAAGAAGCCGCAACGAAAGCCAAAGCCCAGCGCCTGCGACACCTCGGGTTCATAGCGCAAGGAGGAGTCGTTCAGCTTGAGTTTTTCCAGTGCATCACGCAAAGAGTCGTACTGGCTGGCTTCGGTGGGGTACAAACCCGCAAACACCTGCGGTTGGATTTCCTTGAAACCTGGCAGTGCTTGCTCGGCGGGGCCCAGGTTATTGGGCAGTTTTTTCTCGAGGGTGATGGTGTCGCCCACCTTGGCGGCTTGCAACTCTTTGATGCCTGCAATGATGTAGCCCACCTCACCGGCCTCTAGCGAGTCGCGCGGTTCGTTGGCCGGTGTGAACACGCCCAAGTTGTCGGCGTTGTAGACCGTCTCGGTGGCCATCATTTTGAAGCGTTCGCCCCTACCCAAGCGACCATCGACCACGCGCACCAGCATGACGACACCCACATAGGTATCGAACCAGCTGTCAACAATCATGGCGCGAAGCGGCGCGTTCGGGTTGCCTTTCGGGGCTGGAATTTTGGCGACCACGGCTTCCAATATTTCTTCCACACCCATGCCGGTTTTGGCAGAACAGGGAATGGCTTCGCTCGCGTCAATGCCGATCACATCTTCGATTTCAGTCTTGGCGTTGTCAGGATCGGCAGATGCCAAATCCATTTTGTTGAGTACCGGCACCACCTCCACACCCAAGTCGAGTGCGGTGTAACAGTTGGCCACGGTTTGCGCTTCCACGCCTTGGCTGGCATCCACCACCAGCAAAGCACCTTCACAAGCAGATAACGAGCGACTGACCTCGTAAGAGAAGTCAACGTGTCCCGGTGTGTCGATCAAATTCAGGTTGTAAATCTGTCCATCTTTGGCTTTGTAGCGTAGCGCAGCGGTCTGTGCCTTGATGGTTATCCCACGCTCTTTCTCGATGTCCATCGAGTCCAGCACCTGCGCTTCCATCTCTCTGTCGCTCAAGCCTCCGCAGCGCTGAATGATGCGGTCAGCCAGCGTGGATTTGCCGTGATCTATGTGCGCGATGATGGAAAAATTTCTGATGTGGTTCATCAATGCAAGCTGTTAAGTAATTGAATTTACAGAGGAGAAAGGCATAAAAAAGGGCGCGTCAGGTGATGACGCGCCCGGAACCAACAATCTATGGCAACTGCGATAGTTGGAAGTTCATTGTAGGCAGAAACCCGGGCATCAAACAGGTTTGAGGGGCTTTCAAACACCCGTTGCAGGTCAACGACAGTCAAGTTATACACAATTTATTCACATTTCGATAACGGGTTTGGCAGGATAACTTGTGGGTGATCTGTGGATCGATATGTACAACTCCAAAATCATCCCGCATCATGGAGTTTTGGCGGCGACATATGCCATCTTTCACAGTTTCTTGCCCTTGCTTAGATTTTAAAATGGTGTTTTTACTGAAAAAGTTAGTTTGCACTTACATCAAAAATATTTTTTCAGCCCGTTGGAAGAACCCATCATTTTGGCAAAACAAGGGTTAACCCTTGGGTCTGCCATGGCTTTATTTGGGACGTATCACGGTGTATTGCGACCACTCGCCGCGACGCAGCAACACGCTCACCGATTTTGACTTGTCGAGCTTGGCCATGAGTTGGGCAAAGCTCTTGGTGTCAATGACTTCGATATTGGCGATCTGGGTGATGATGTCTCCCTCTCGAATACCGGCTTTGAGCGCAGGTTCAGCCACTGCATCTACTCTTACACCGGCGCGCATCTTGGATTCTTTCTTTTGCGCTTCGCTCAAGTCACTGACGGTCAAACCCAGCAACTGCACCACAGCTGCGGACTCAGGCGGTTTCTCAGCGGCGGCCGGTTTGGCAGCAGCGGCTTTCTCCGGCTCAAATTCGCCCACAGTGATGGCGATATCGCGTGTCGCACCTCGACGCAGCAAAGTCAGTTTGCTTTGAGTGCCGGGCTTGGTGTTGCCAACAGTTCGCGGCAAGTCAGAGGATTTTTCAATCGTCTTGCCATCAAACTTCAAAATAATGTCACCGGCTTCAATGCCAGCTTTCTCAGCGGGAGAACCGGCTTCTACGCTGCTGACAAATGCGCCTTGGGGCTTGCTCATGCCCAGCGACTCCGCCACATCCTTGCTGACTTCACCGATGCCTACGCCCAATCGGCCGCGTTGCACCCGTCCGTTAGCGCGCAATTGGTTGCTGACGTTGGCAGCCTCATCAATCGGAATGGCGAAAGAGATACCCATGAAGCCGCCAGAGCGGGAATAAATTTGGCTGTTGATGCCTATGACTTCGCCGCGCATATTGATCAAGGGTCCGCCCGAATTGCCAGGGTTGATGGCGACATCTGTTTGAATGAATGGCAGGTAGTCGCCCGTGTCACGCCCTTTGGCGCTGACGATGCCGGCCGTCACGGTGTTTTCCAAGCCGAATGGCGAGCCAATGGCCATCACCCATTCGCCTACTTTGAGGCGGTTCGGGTCGCCAAGCTTGACCGGCGGCAAACCGCTGGCTTCAATTTTCACCACGGCCACATCGGTGCGCTTGTCGATGCCAATGATGCGCGCCACAAATTCACGTTTGTCTGTCAATGTGACGATGACTTGCTGGGCACCGTCGACCACGTGCGCATTGGTCATGATGAAACCATCAGCGGTCAAAATAAAACCGGAGCCGACACCACGTGGTTGATCTTCGGGTTGGGGTTGCTGCGGACGGTTGGGGCGTTGCTGGCGCGGCGCGTTAGGGTTGGGTGGCGGCATACCGAAGAAGCGGCGAAACAACTCCTGCATTTCCTCGTCTTGCGGATCGGTGGGTTGGTTTTGTGCGGTAGGTTGGGATGAGGGCTTGTCAATGGTGCGGATATTCACCACCGAAGGACCGACTTGCTCAACCAAATCTGTGAAGTCAGGCAAGGTGCGGTTTTGCGCAGTTGCAGTAGCAGGCAAGCCGACAAAACCGGCGACGCTGACGCCAAACGCCAAAACGCTCAACAAGGATAAAACTTGTTTACGAACATTCAATATATGAAACATCTGTTCTTCTCCCATGGGTGTTAAAGCAGTTTTAACGTGTTTCAAGCCATTGCGGTGAAAGCGATCCAATTTCCCTTAAATCAGCCGCTTTTATCAGTAAAGATCACAGTCGCTTGAATACAAGCGTTCCGTTGGTACCACCAAAACCGAAATTGTTTTTCACAGCCACATCAATGCGCATGTCACGCGCTTCGTTGGGGCAGTAGTCCAGATCACACTCGGGATCCGGGTTGTGCAAATTGATGGTGGGCGGCGCTTTTTGTTCATGAACTGCCAGCACGGTAAAGACACTTTCAATGCCGCCTGCACCGCCGAGCAAATGCCCGGTCATGGATTTGGTGGAACTGATCACCATCTTGTGGGCGTGGTCACCAAACGCAGCCTTGATGGCATGCGTTTCGTTGATGTCCCCCAACGGCGTGGAAGTACCGTGCGCGTTCAAATAATGGATTTGATCTGGAGACATGCCGGCATTTTTCAATGCGGCTTGCATGGAACGGCGCGGGCCCTCCATGTTGGGAGCGGTCATGTGTCCAGCGTCTGCACTGCGGCCGTAACCGGCCAGCTCCGCATAAATACGTGCGCCGCGTGCTTTGGCAAATTCATATTCTTCCAAAACCAGTACGCCTGCGCCTTCGCCCAACACAAAACCGTCGCGGTCTTTGTCCCAGGGGCGGGAAGCGGTTTTCGGATCGTCATTGCGGGTGGACAAGGCGCGCATGGCAGCAAATCCACCCAAACCCAGCGGAGAGATGGTGGCTTCGGAACCGCCTGCCACCATGACATCGGCATCCCCGTATTCGATGATGCGTCCGGCTTCGCCAATGCTGTGCAAGCCGGTACTGCAAGCCGTGGCTATGGCGAGGTTCGGGCCTTTGAAACCGCAACGCATGGAGACATGACCGGAGATCATGTTGATGATGCTGGCGGGAACAAAGAACGGCGAAATGCGACGCGGGCCACGCGCCTTGAGTTCGTCGCGCATGTTCTCAATCAGCGGCAAACCACCGATACCGGAGCCGATCAAACAACCGATGCGGAAAGAGGTTTCCTCGTCTAAGGCTTCGCCTGTGGGCAAGCCCGCATCCGCGACCGCCTGCAAACCGGCAGCCACGCCTAGGTGGATAAACCTGTCCATGGTGCGAGCGTCCTTGGAAGAGATGTACTCGTCCAGGTTGAAGTTTTTCACCTCACCGGCGAAATGGCAAGCAAAAGCTGACGCATCAAAATGGGTGATGGCATCTATGCCTGACTGTCCGGCCAGGATTTGTTTCCAGGAAGCCTGAGCGGTGTTTCCCACAGGAGAGACACAGCCCAAGCCGGTCACGACAACGCGACGTCGACTCATGCGAAACCTCTGCTTTAAGCCTTTTTGTGGCTCAGGGCGTAATCGATGGCGTTTTGCACAGTGGTGATTTTTTCTGCGTCTTCATCGGGGATTTCGATGCCGAACTCATCCTCCAGCGCCATCACCAGTTCTACGGTGTCCAACGAGTCGGCACCCAAATCAGCCACAAAAGCTTTTTCAGATGTGACCTGGGACTCTTCCACGCCAAGTTGTTCGGCAATGATTTTTTTGACTCGTGCTTCAATATCGCTCATGTTTCCCTCAAAGGGTTGTGGTTGGTAGTCCGCGATTTTAGCCGCGCGGACGATACGGCTTGCTACTGGCTTATACCAAGGCCTTTAGGCCATGTACATGCCTCCATTGACGTGCAATTCCTGACCGGTCACATAACCAGCCTGCGAACTGGCCAGATAAGCGACAGCATGGGCCACATCTTCGGGCTTGCCCAAGTATCCCAGCGGAATTTGGCCTAACAAGGCTTGTTGTTGTTCTTGCGGCAAAGTCGCCGTCATGTCGGTGTGGATGAAACCCGGCGCGACGCAATTGACGGTGATGCCACGGCTGCCCAGTTCACGGGCGAGTGCACGGGTCATGCCCGCGACGCCTGCCTTGGCGGCCGCGTAATTGGCCTGACCAGGGTTGCCCGAGGCACCCACCACACTGGTGATGTTGATGATGCGCCCAAAACGCTGCTTCATCATGGGCCGCATGACGGCGCGACTGAGCCTGAACACCGCTTTCAAATTGGTGTCAATCACTTCGTCCCAATCGTTGTCTTTCATGCGCATGGCCAAAGTGTCACGCGTGATACCGGCGTTATTGACCAGCACATGCAGACCGCCGGTTTGTTGCACCAGGTTGTCGACCACGGCCTGCAACTGTTGCGCGTCATTGACTTGCAACACCAAGCCGTGACAACCGGGAAATGTAGACAAGGCATCGCTGATGCGCTTGGCACCGTCCTCGGTGGTGGCGCTGCCGTGCACGGCAAAACCTTGCTTGGCCAACTCGAGTGCAATGGCCGCACCAATGCCGCGGGACGCGCCTGTCACCAAAGCGGTAAGTGGAGAATGTTCTGGGTTACTCATGTTGATGTCGCCAAAAAAGTACGTGTTTCAGCCAGCGTCGCAGGGTCGTACATGGCCTGTGAATGCAGTTCAGGACAAATGCGTTTGACCATGCCACTCAACACTTTGCCCGGTCCGCATTCGACCACATGGCTGACGCCAAGTTGCTGCATACGCTGCACGGTTTCCACCCAGCGCACCGGGCCGAACGACTGGCGGTAAAGCGCGTCGCGAATCCGCACCGGGTCACTTTCCTGCGCCACATCGATGTTGTTGATGAGGGGAATCTGCGGTGCTTGCAATGCCATGCCTTGCAGGTGTTCGCGCAAACGCTCGGCAGCCGGTTTCATCAAGGCACAGTGAAACGGAGCAGATACCGGCAGCAACACAGTGCGTTTGGCACCTGCCGCTTTGAGTAATTCGCAAGCCTTGTCAACAGCGGCTTTGCTGCCGGAGATAACGGTTTGACCGGGGTCGTTGAAATTGGCGGCCTGCACCACTTCCCCGCTGTCCGAAGAAAAACTGTTTTGCGCCTGCTGACAGACTTCAATCACCTTGGCAGGATCCAAAGCCAGCACAGCCGCCATGGCGCCTGCGCCCACTGCGACAGCGTCTTGCATGGCCTGGGCACGCAACCGAACCAGCGGCACGGCCTGCGACAAAGTCAACACACCGCTGGCCACCAAGGCTGAATATTCACCCAATGAATGACCGGCGACAAAAGCCGGTGTCGCGCCGCCCTCGGCCTGCCACACGCGGTAGGCCGCGATGGCCGCCACCAGCATCACCGGTTGGGTGTTGGTGGTCAGCGCCAAATATTCTTTCGGACCTTCGTGTATCAATTTGGCCAAGTCTTGTCCCAAGGCCTCGCTGGCCTCTTCCAACGCGGCGTCCACCACAGGGTGGTCGCTCCAAGCGTCGAGCATGCCAACGGATTGCGAGCCTTGTCCTGGAAATACAAATGAGAATGTCGTCATATTAATAGCGGAAAAGTACCGAGCCCCAGGCAAAGCCGCCGCCTACGCCTTCGAGCATCACCAATTGTCCGGGCTGCAATTTACCCGCACGCACGCCGACATCCAACGCCAGTGGAATGGAGGCGGCAGAGGTATTGCCATGATCGGCCACGGTCAACAACACCTTGTCCATGGAGAGTTTCATTTTTTTGGCCGTGCTTTGGATGATGCGGATATTTGCCTGGTGAGGCACCAGCCAATCCAAATCAGAGTCGTGCAAACCGGCTTTGGCCAACACGGCGCGCGCCGTCTCTTCAAGCACACCCACGGCCAGTTTGAAAACGCCTTGGCCATCCATTTTCAATACGGGGTCGCCCAAAATTTGGCCACCTTGCACATGACCAGGCACACACAACAGTCCGACATACTTGCCGTCAGCGTGAATGTCGGTGGCCAGAATGCCGGGCTTATCTGATGCTTCGAGCACCACAGCACCGGCACCGTCGCCGAACAACACGCAGGTGGTGCGATCGTTGAAATCGAGCAAGCGGGAGAAAACTTCAGCGCCGACCACCAATGCGCGCTTGGCATTGCCAGCTCGGATCATGGCGTCGGCCACACTCATGGCATAAATAAAACCTGCGCACACCGCTTGCACATCGAATGCCGGGGAACCGGCAATGCCGGCCGCCTCGGGACTGAGTTGCGCCAGTTTGTGCTGCAAGATGCAAGCAGTAGAAGGGAACACCATATCTGGTGTGGAAGAAGCAACTATGACCAAGTCAATGTCTTGCGGGCCTAAACCGGCCGCTGTCAAAGCTTGCTTACAAGCTTCAAATGCCAGATCGCTGCTGAAAACACCCTGGTCCACAAAGTAACGAGCGCGTATGCCGGTGCGCTCGACGATCCAATCGTCAGATGACTCCACGCCTTTGGCTGCCAATTCGGCCACCAAATCGGCGTTGCTGAGTC
>Ga0164294_10003777_pt1 | contig 13422 bp, 13 predicted proteins | sample GEODES005metaG_FD_111479 | JGI IMG/M metagenome (GOLD analysis project Ga0164294, IMG submission 111479) | Oligotrophic lake water microbial communities from Sparkling Lake, Wisconsin, USA - GEODES005 metaG | ecosystem: Environmental > Aquatic > Freshwater > Lake | place: USA: Sparkling Lake... | reverse complement strand
GCGTGGGCGCGCAGGCGCTCGACCAGCGCCTCGCCCAGCAGTGCGCCGGGAGTGGCAATCGCGCCCGATGCCTCGCACGAAAGCAGCGCGATGCCGGTTTCCGCCAGCATCCGGCTGGTCGAGCCATAGCCCGGATCGTAGCGGCCCTTGACGCCATAGCGCAGCGTGCGCCCGTCCGGCATCTCGCCAATGAACAGCACATCATAGTGCCCGTTGAGGCGCTCCTCCGCCGTGGGCCCTTCGCCAGGTGCAGGATCGTTAGGCCCGCCGATCATCGGCGTCTTCGCGATATGGTCGGCAATCGCCTGCCCTTGCTCGCCCGGCCCGGTCAGCATCATCTCGTCGTAGACGAAATCGGCGCCATAGGGGTGGCCGCGCAAGAGATTGGTGCGGTGGACGTTCTTGGTGTTGATCACCGCCATGATGAAGGGTGCAGCCCAGCTGCCCGTCGCCTCATCGAGGAACGGCTTGTCGCCAGCGGGCTGCTCGGGGCCTTCGAACCCGGGGGTAAGGCCGAACGGGCTGGTCATGATCGGGATGAGCGCGGGGTTTGCGCCGAGCGCCTTGAGCGTTGCGCCGAGGCTCGCCGCCGTGCCGCCCGAAAAGCCGCCCTGCATGGCCCGCACCCGGCACTTCACGCGCGGCGCGGGGGTGTCAAAGCGCGCCTTGGCTTCCTGCTGGAGCATGAAGACACCGAGATCGAAAGGAATCGAATCGAAGCCCGAGGAGAAGGCCACGCGCGCGCCGGTCTCCTTTGCCTGATCATGCAGCGCATCGACCATCTGGCGCATCCACACCGGCTCGCCGCACAGGTCGGCATAATCCGTGCCCGCCGCGACGCAGGCGCGCAACACCGGCTCGCCATAGAGCTGGTACGGGCCGACAGTCGTCACCACCACACGGGTCTGCTCCGCCATGGCGGCAAGACTGGCGGGATCGTTCGAATCGGCAACAACCAGCGGCGTATCGTCGGGCGCGCCGATCAGATCGCGCACTTCGGCGAGCTTTTCGGCGCTGCGCCCGGCCATGGCCCAGCGCGGGCCCTCTTTGCCGTAATGGTGCGCGAGGTACTCCGCCACCAGCCGGCCGGTATAACCCGTCGCGCCATAGACGATCAGGTCGAACGGCCTTTCGGCCTTGGTCATTGCCATTTTTCTCTCCCGTTATTCTTGTGATTTCAAAGCTTCGGCAGGGTCACCCCGCGCTGGCCCATGTATTTGCCCGCGCGGTCGGCATAGCTCACCTCGCACGGCTCATTCCCCTGCAGGAACAGGAACTGGCACGCACCTTCGTTGGCATAGATCTTCGCGGGCAGCGGCGTGGTGTTGGAAAACTCCAGCGTCACGTGGCCTTCCCAGCCCGGCTCCAGCGGGGTCACGTTCACGATGATCCCGCATCGCGCATACGTCGATTTGCCGAGGCATATGACGAGCACATCGCGCGGCACGCGGAAGTATTCCACCGTCCGCGCCAGCGCGAAGGAATTGGGCGGGATGACGCAGACGTCGGTCTTGCGATCGACGAACGAGTTGGAATCGAAATTCTTGGGGTCCACCACCGACGAATCGATGTTGGTGAAGATCTTGAATTCGTCCGCCACCCGCGCATCGTAGCCGTAGGACGAGAGGCCGTAGGAAATGCAGTTATCGCGCCGCTGGCTCTCCACGAACGGCTCGATCATGCCGTGTTCGAGGGCCTGGGTGCGGATCCACTTGTCGGATTGAATGGCCAAGACGGCACTCCGGTCGGGTTGGAAGGAAAGACATGCGGTCAGCCCAGATTGGCCGGTCCGAAGGCATGGGGCAAGAGGGCCGAAAGCGGGATCCGCAACAAGCTGCCGTCCGCCACGCCGATCACTTCGGGATCGGTTCCGCCGAGTGCCGCGAGCTCGTGCAGCATCTGGCGGCAGCGCCCGCAGGGCATGACCGGGTCGGGGCCGGGCAAACCCGCGCCTGCCGCATCGGGCCGCCCGCCCGCCACCGCGACCGCCAGCAATCCGCCGCGCCGACCATCGTTCAGGGCCATGGCAACGGCGCTCGCTTCGGCGCAGAGCGAGAGGCCGTAGCTCGCGTTCTCGACGTTGGCCGCGCTGACCACCGCGCCATCGGCAAAGAGCAGCGCGGCCCCCACATGAAAGCCCGAATAAGGCGCATAGGCCTTTGCCGCGGCTGCCCGTGCGGCAGCGGCGAGCTGCTGCGCCATGTCCGGTTCGATCCCGCTCATCGCTGCACCGCCACCCAGCGCAGCGGCCGGTCGAGGCCCGCGATGCGCAGCCGCGTGGTCGCGGTCCACATCACCCAGGGCCGCCCGGCATAGGCCGGTTCGAAGAAGTCCCCCGCCAGCCACAAGTTGCGGTCGACCCGGCGGGCGAGATGATAGCGGTTCTCGAAGCTGCGCGAGATCATCAGGATCGCCGGGCGCTCGGTATGGGTCTCGATCTGGTTGAGAAACGTGGTCAGCTCGCTCTGCATCGCCGCCTCGCTCGGCGGCTCCGGGCACGAGCGCGAATCGAGATCGAGCGCGACGGCCGGCGGCAGCAGGGCCGCCTCGCGCGGCACCACGGTGACGAAATTGCCCGCCTGCGAATCGGCGGGCGCGCACAGGTCATAGACATGGACCGCGCCGGTCTGCAGCCCAAGCCCGCGCGCCGCCTCGAGCGCCGCGCCGAACGATTCGTCGCGCCGGCCCGCGCCCTCGCTGGCGGTCAGGTACACGAAGTCTGCCCCGTGCGCCTTGACCATCGGCCATTCGACCGGGCCGTCATGGGCATCGAGCCAGGCACCCTGCACCGGGTAGCGCGCCCGATCCGGTTCCCAGCGGCGCGCTTCCCACCAGGCCAGGCCCAGGCAGACAGCCGCGAGCAGCACTGCCGCCGCCAGCCACAGACGCCGACGCGCCGTCTTGCCTTGCTTGCCCATGCCTTGTTCTGTCCTGTCGGTCGCGTCTGTAAGTCTCGCCCGGGGGGCGATCATCCCCTGATATGCAGCACGCAGATCAGGGTGAAGAGCCGCCGCGCCGTGGCAAAATCGGTCTCGATCTTGCCCTCCAGCCGCTCCAGCAGCATTTCCGCCGCCTCGTTGTGGACCCCGCGCCGGGCCATGTCGATCGTCTCGATCTCCTGCGCAGTCGCGCGGCGGATCGCCTGGTAATATGAATCGCAGATCGCGAAGTAATCGCGGATCGGCCGGCGGAACCGCCCGAGCCCGAGCACGATTGTCTCGAGCGGGCTGCCGTCGTCGGCCGAGATCGCCAACGCCAACCGCCCGTCATCGACCGAAAGACGCAGGCGATAGGGCCCTTCATGGCCCGCGGTCGCCGCGCGCACGGGACGGAAGGTGTTTTCCTCGATCAGATCGAAGATCGCGATGCGGCGTTCCTGCTCGATATCGGCATTGCGCCACACGATCGTCGCCTCGTCGAGCTCGATATGCGAAATGCGCGGGTCGGCCATGGCGGCCAGTGTCTTGCAGACGGTTTCGGCGGCGGCAAGGCATTTGCGGGGAAGAAGAGAGGAAACCTGGGGGCCAGCGGCCCCCAGACCCCCGGGAGTCCTGGTGGGTGTGATACAAATGTACCTTTGCGCCGCCGGCCCTCCATCCCTCGTCCATCCGCAGCGCCGCTCGTCCACCCCGCAAAAAAAGGTTTCAAGGGGGTCTGGGGGCCGATGGCCCCCGGCTTTCCTCTTCTTCTACCCGCTATCCACAGCCACCACTTGCCGCCCGCAGCTTGCAGCCCACCCCCCGCTCGGTCACAATGACCGGATGTCCAATGTCCAGCCGATCCCCCTGCGCGAGCCCGATTCCTCCGGTGCCCCGCCCGCCGCGCTTCCCGCCAACGTCGAGGCGGAAGCGGCGTTTCTCGGCGCGGTGCTGATCGACAACCGAATTCTCGAAGAACTCCCCACCCCGCTTCGGCCCGAACATTTCTTCGCGCCGGTGCATGGCCGGGTCTACGAGCGGATTCTCGCGCTGATCGACCGCAAGGCGGTGGTCACCCCGGTCACGCTCAAGCCCTATTTCGAAGCGGATGAGGGCCTGCGCGAGCTGGGCGGCACCGCCTATCTCGCTCGCCTGACGGCGGACGGCCAGGGCCTGCTCGCACCGCGCGAACTCGCCGAGCAGATCTATGATCTCGCGCTCCTGCGCGAGCTCATCACCGTCGGGCGCAATCTCGTCACCGGCGCGATGGACACGAGCGAGGCCGTCGCGCCGCTCAAGCAGATCGAGCATGCCGAAGCTGCGCTCTATGCCGTCGCCGAAGGCGCCCAGACCGGCAACGAGGCGCAAAGCTTCGGCGCCGCCACGCGCGTTTCGCTCGAAATGATCGAGAAGGCGCTGCTTTCGGGCGGCCATATCTCGGGCAAGACCACCGGGCTCACCTCGCTCAACGAGAAGATCGGCGGCCTGCATGACAGCGATCTCATCATCCTCGCCGGCCGCCCGGGCATGGGCAAGACCTCGCTTGCCACCAATATCGCGTTCAACGCCGCCGACCGGCTGCGCCGCGATCTGGCGGACGGGATCACGGCAAAGGAATCGGTCGGCGCCGGCGTCGCCTTCTTCAGCCTCGAAATGAGCGCGGACCAGCTCGCCACCCGCATCCTTGCTGAACAATCGGGCATCAGCTCCGAATCGCTGCGCATGGGCCGGATCAGCCGCGAGGATTTCCAGCAGCTCTCGTTCGCCAGCCAGCGCCTTGCCGAACTGCCGCTCTATATCGACGATACGCCCGCGCTCACTATCGGCGCGCTGCGCACCCGCGCCCGCCGCCTCAAGCGCCGCCACGACATCGGCCTCATCGTGGTCGACTACCTTCAGCTGCTCCAGGGCTCGGGCCGCGCCAGCGACAACCGCGTCAATGAAATCTCGGAAATCAGCCGCGGCCTCAAGACTCTGGCCAAGGAACTCGCCGTTCCCGTCATCGCGCTCTCGCAGCTCAGCCGCGCGGTCGAACAGCGCGACGACAAGCGCCCGATGCTCTCGGACCTGCGCGAATCGGGCTCGATCGAGCAGGACGCGGACATGGTCTGGTTCGTGTTCCGCGAGGACTATTATGTCATGGCGCGCGAGCCCAAGGTGCCGCAAGGCTCCGACGACGCCAAAGTGCAGGAAGCCCACGCCGCCTGGCAGGCCGAGATGGAGCGCGTCTTCGGCCTTGCCGAACTGATCGTCGCCAAGCAGCGCCACGGCTCGACCGGCAAGGTGCGCATGAAGTTCGAGGCCAAGATCACCCGCTTCAGCGACCTCGCGCCCGATCACATGGCCTATGGTTACGGGGACGATTGAGCGGGTGCCTGACTCGGCGGCGCGGCATTTTCTTGACTTTCGGGCAGGTCCGCCCTAGCTCGCCGCTCTTCCATCCATTCCTGTTTCCCGGAGTGCCCCCGCATGGCGCGCGTTACCGTCGAAGATTGCGTCGACAAGATCCCCAACCGCTTCGATCTCGTGCTGCTCGCCGCAGAGCGCGCGCGCGCCATCTCGGGCGGCTCGGAACTGACCGTCGACCGCGACCGTGACAAGAACCCGGTCGTCGCGCTGCGCGAGATCGCGGAAGGCACCGTGCGCCCGGTCGTGCTCAAGGAAAACCTGATCCAGTCGCTCCAGCGCGTGCTGCCCGATGACGACGACCAGGTCGACGAAATCGGCTCGCTCTCGCAGTCGGCCGAAGTCCTGCGCATCACCGCTGCTGCCCCGGTGCGCAACACCTCGCTCGGCGCGGACTACGACGGCTGATACGTGCTTATCCCCCTCTCGCTTGCGGGAGGGGGATAACACCCCAAAGGCCGCTTGCGCTGCGCGTGTTGCAGCGCCACATTCGTGGGCATGGCCAGCCACCTGCCTGCACGTGCGAGCGGTGACCGACGTGATCGGACGGTCAAGGCCGTGCTCGGCCCGACCAACACGGGCAAGACCCACCTCGCCATCGAACGGCTCTGCGCGCATTCCTCTGGCGCGATCGGCTTCCCGCTGCGGCTGCTGGCACGCGAGGTCTATGACCGGGTCTGCAAGATCAAGGGCGAGAGCAATGTCGCGCTGATCACCGGCGAGGAGCGCATCGAGCCGCCGAACGCGCGCTGGCACCTCTGCACGGTCGAGGCGATGCCCAGCAGGCCGGACCTTGCCTTCGTGGCGCTGGATGAAGCGCAACTTGCCGCCGATCCCGAACGCGGGCACGTCTTCACAGACCGATTGCTCCACACGCGCGGGCGTGAGGAAACCATGATTCTTGGCTCCGCCACGATCGAGCCGCTGGTCCGCGCGCTGGTGCCCGAGGTCGATGTCGTCACTCGCCCGCGCTTTTCGACCTTGAGCCACGTCGGCGCGAAGAAACTCAGCCGCATCCCGCCGCGCAGCGCCATTGTCGCCTTCTCGGCCGAGCAGGTCTACGCCATGGCCGAAATGCTGCGGCGTTTCCGGGGCGGCGCGGCGGTCGTGATGGGCGCGCTAAGCCCGCAGACGCGCAACGCACAGGTCGCGATGTATCAGGCGGGCGAGGTCGATTACCTCGTCGCCACAGACGCCATCGGCATGGGTCTCAATCTCGATGTCAACCATGTCGCTTTCGCCGGGCTCTCCAAGTACGATGGCCATCGCCATCGCCGCCTGACCGCCGCCGAAATGGCCCAGATCGCAGGCCGCGCCGGGCGCCATCACAAGGACGGCACATTCGGCACGCTCGCGGGCATGGGCGGCCATGCTGGCGATTCTGGCCCGGAGTTTGCGGATGAAGAGGTCTACGCGATCGAGGAGCACCGCTTCCCGCCGCTGACCCGCCTGTTCTGGCGCGAGGCCGAGCCGCGCTTCGATTCGATCGGCACACTGATCGAGGACCTCGAAAGCCCGCCGCCGCGCGCCGAACTTGCCAGCGCCCCACCCGCCATCGACCTTGCCGTGCTCAAGCGCCTCGCTCACGAACCCGACGTCGCCGGCACCGTGCGCGGCCGCGCCTCGGTCCAGCGCTTCTGGCAGGTCTGCTCGCTGCCCGATTTCCGCCAACAGGGCGCGGAGACCCATTCGCGCTTTATCGCCCGCCTGTGGCAGGACTTGCGCCATGGCTATCTCGGCGCCGATTATGTCGCGCAGGCCATCGCGCAGCAGGACAATCCTTCGGGCGATATCGACACGCTGCAGGGCCGCATCGCCGCAGTGCGCTCCTGGGCCTATATCACCCAGCGGCCCGACTGGGTGCTGGCGCGCGAGGAAATGGCCGCGCGCGCCCGCGCCGTCGAAACCCGCCTTTCGGACGCGCTCCACGGCCGCCTCACCGAGCGCTTCGTCAATCGCCGCACCACCGTGCTGATGCGCAAGGCGGGGGCCGATGCCGGCCTGCTCCCGGTGCGGGTGAGCGATGCGGGCGCGGTGCTGGTCGATGACGAACCCATCGGCCATCTCGAAGGCTTCCGTTTCGTGGTCGATCCTCTGGCAAGGGCGGCAGACCGCAAGCTGCTGCTCGCCGCGGCTGAGCGGCACTTGCCTGCCCTCCTCGCCAAACGTGCAGAGGCCCTTATCAAGGCAGCGAGCCAGCCGGATGGCCTTGCGCTCGATGGGGCAGCGATTGTCTGGGGCGGCTTGCCGGTCGCGCGGCTCGAACCCGGCCGCTCCGTGCTCGAACCGCGCCTGCGCCTGGAAAGCGCGCTCGGGCTCCTCACGGCACGGCAGCGGCCCTTGCTGCTCGCCGCCATCGAAGGCTGGCTCGCAGCCCGAATCGCCTCCGATCTCGGGCCGCTCTGCCGCTTGGCCGAAGCCGCACGCGCTGCCGAATCAGGGCCGGACTTGCGCGCGCTGCTGCTCAGACTCGTGGCTGGCGGCGGTGTCCTGCCGCGCGAGGAGGCTGGGCTTGAACGGCTCGATTCGCGTCAACGCGACCTGCTGCGCCGGTTGGGTGTACGCACCGGCGCGCTCGATCTCTTCTTGCCGGCCATGCTCAAGCCCGGTCCGCTTGCGCTGTGGTGCAGGCTTGAAGGTGTGCGCGGGGCAGCGCCCGGCCTGCCGCCGCCGGGCCTGCCGGCTGTGGTTGCGGCAAAGGTCCCCCCCGCCGGCTATCGGCGCACCGGCACGCAGGCAATCCGCATCGATCTCGCTGAAAAGCTGCTCCAGACCGCGCATCGCCGCCGGATTGGCGCGTCCGGGCGGCGCTATTCGCTCGATCCCGCGCTGGCCCGCTCGATGGGTCTCGCCACGGCGGGTTATGCGGCGCTTCTGCGCGCCGCCGGTTTCCGCGTCCACATGGAACGCATGCTCGGCGAAAACGCCTATGGCCCCCCGGCTCCCCCAATGTGGGACTGGCGTCCACCCCGCGCCGCACCGCCAGATCCGGTGGCGCGGACTGCTCCGCCGCCCACCGGCGCCTTTGCTGCGCTCGCTGAGCTGATCCGCTGATGGCCTCGGCCCAGTCTGCGGCGGCAGACACGGTCCGCATCGACAAGTTGCTGTGGTTCCTGCGTTTTGTGGGCTCGCGCAGCCTTGCGCAGGACTGGGTAGCCGAGGGGCACATCCGCCTCAACGGCCGCCGCATTGAGCGTGCCAGCACCGCGGTGCGCAGCGGCGATGTGCTGGTCCTGCCGCTGCGCTCGGGGGTCCGGGTCATCACTCTGGCCAGCCTGCCCCGGCGGCGGGGGCCTCCCGAAGAAGCTAAGGGCTGCTATGAGGTGCTTGACGCAGCGGGGGGCGCGCCTCTAGCAGATCAGGAAACTGGATTTGAGGGGTTGCCACTGCCATGACCTATGTCGTTACCGAAGCCTGCATTCGCTGCAAGTTCATGGATTGCGTCGAGGTTTGCCCGGTGGACTGCTTCTACGAGGGCGAGAACATGCTGGTGATCAATCCCAGCGAATGCATCGACTGCGGCGTGTGCGAGCCCGAATGCCCGGCCGAAGCGATCCTGCCCGATACAGAGAGCGGCCTCGAGCAGTGGCTCGAGCTCAACACCAAGTTCTCGGCCGAGTGGCCGAACATCACCACCAAGAAGGACGCCCCGGCCGACGCCGACGGCCACAAGGGTGAGTACGGCAAGTTCGAGAAGTACTTCTCGGCCGAACCCGGCGAGGGCGACTGACCGGCTGGAGGGGCCTTCAGGCCTTGCACCCGCCCCGGTTCTGCGGGCCGTCGCCATTTTAGCGCGGCATTTCGGGCCTTGCCTCTGGCATTTTTATGACAGAGCTGCTATGTAAGTGATCAAGCGTCGGGCGGAACGATCCGCCGGGCGTCAGCAACACGCAAAAGCAGGACAGACGGCAAACGGATCGCAGTGCTTATAGACCGCGTTTGAAAAGACGGTCGTTTGCCGGACCTCTCCCCCAAAGGGCCCGGAATGCTGTCCGGGGGCGCCTCCGCCCCGCTGTGCTCTCATCCCTGCTGCGCCGAAAGGATAAGCAATGGCAACCAAGGCACTTGCCTTCGATGTTGGGGATTACGTGGTCTATCCCAAGCACGGTGTCGGCCGTGTGGTGGAACTGCAGAACGAGGAAATCGCAGGCATGAAGCTGCAGCTCTATGTGCTGCGCTTCGAGAAGGAACGCATGACCCTGCGCGTGCCGGTCAACAAGGTCGAGGCGATCGGGATGCGCAAGCTGTCTTCGGACAAGACGCTGCGCGAGGCGCTCGATACCCTTAAGGGCAAACCCAAGGTCAAGCGCACGATGTGGTCGCGCCGCGCGCAGGAATACGAAGCCAAGATCAATTCCGGTGATCTCGTCTCGATCGCCGAAGTGACCCGCGACCTGTTCCGCGCTGATGACCAGCCGGAGCAGAGCTACTCGGAACGCCAGATTTTCGAAGCGGCCTCCTCGCGCCTCGCGCGCGAACTCGCCGCGATGGAAAAGACCGACGAGCCGGCTGCACTCAAGAAGATCCTCGCGATCCTCAACGAGCACGCGCCCAAGTACTACGAAACGGCCTGAGGCCGGCGGCACCCCTGCCTCTTTGGGGAGAGGTGGAGGCGCTTGAAAAGGGGCCGCCGGAGTGATCCGGCGGCCCCTTTTTCGTGTGCCTTCCACCGCCGCTTCCTATCCGGCAAACAGCCGACGGGGATCGGCGAGTGACTTGGCCTTGCAGGACGTAGTGCGTTATAGCAGTAACACACCAAGGCCAAGGAGTGCCCCATGATCAAGGATATCGCCCGGACGCTGGCCGGGATCGCCGTTGCCGCTCTGGCTCTCTCGCTCAGCGCCTGCGAGGGCGCCACCATCGAGATGGAAGGCATGAAAGGCATGCGTCTTGCCGAGCTCGATCTGACCGCCAAGGCGCCCGAGGAAATCACCCTGCTCGGTCCCGATACGGTCCATGTGATCGAGGGTGACACGCTCGCGATCAAGGTCGACGGCGAACAGGATGCGAAGGACCGCCTGCGCTTCGTGCTCAAGGACGGCAAGCTCGCCATCGGGCGCGAGGGCTGGAAGATCGGCGGTAATGATCTTGCCACGATCGAGGTGACGGTTCCGTCGGTGCGGAGGCTCGTCATGGCCGGTTCGGGCACGATCCGCGCCGATACGCTGCGCGGTGACGCGACCAGCGTCAGCATTGCCGGTTCGGGCGATATCGATGTGCCAGCGATTGATACAAAGGAACTCAAGGTCGACGTGATCGGGTCGGGCGACCTCAAGGCCAGCGGCAAGGCCAGATCGCTCAAGGTCTCGATTGCCGGCAGCGGCACGGCCGATCTGTCAGGGCTCTCGGCCGAAGAAGCGAGGATCGATGTCGCCGGCTCGGGCGATACCAGCTTTGCCTCCGATGGACAGGTTACGGCCAATATCGTCGGTTCGGGCACCGTGCGCGTCAAGGGCCGGGCGCAGTGTAAGGTCACCACGATGGGTTCCGGCTCGCTGGTTTGCGAGCCCTGAGAGCGGTGGCCCGGCAGGGATCGATGCGCTAGGCTTTGGGCTCTTCCGGCGAAAGGTCCTGCGCGTGTCCCGATCCCTGCTGCTCTCCCTCACCCCGCTTGCCGCGATGGCCCTCTCAGGCTGCCTCAGCACCGCCACCAGCCTCGTCACCGCCCCCGTGCGCGTGGGGGCCAAGGCGGTCGACATGGCGACCACCAGCCAATCCGAGGCAGACGAGAACCGCGGCCGCGCCATGCGCAAGCGCGACGAGAAGATAGCTAAGCTGCAGAAGCGGTACAGCCGCAGGATCGAGGCGTGCAATCGCGGCGAAACCGCCGCCTGCTCCGAGGCCAGCCAGATCAGCGGCGAAATCGAGGCCTTGCGCGCCGAGCGCTAAGCTGATGCCCGCCGCAACCGGTCGTTGATGGCGACGCCAATTCCGTTCTCCGGTATCGGCGCAACGGCGATGCGCGACTCCGGGGCGGCGGCTGCCTCATGCAGACAAGCGTATAGCCGCGCAGCGGCCTCTGCGAGGTCACCGTGCGGCGAAAGCGAAACCGCACCGCGCACGCCGCCAAAGCCGATCAGGAACTCGCCCGCCTCCGCCGCCGTGGCGCCCAGCCGCACCGGCTTGCCGGGCGCGTAGTGGCTGGCGAGTTGCCCGGGCGCCTCGATCCCGCGCCGTTCGTCCGTGGCCGGCATACCCAGCACTACCGCAATCGCCGCCTCGGTCACCGGCCCTGGCCGCAGGATCACCCATCCGCCGCCGGGCCGCACCGCGACGACAGTCGACTCCAGCCCCTGCTCGGTCTGCCCGCCCTCCAGAATCAGGTCCACGCGCCCGCCCAGCGAGGCGGCAACGTGCGCGGCACTGGTCGGGCTAACTCCGCCGCTGCGATTTGCCGAAGGCGCGGCCAGCGGCAGGCCGGCTGCCTCGAGAACTGCCCTCATCACAGGGTGCGCGGGCACACGCAGCGCCACGGTCGGCAGCCCGGCGCTTACCGCAGCAGCCAAGGGCGCGTCCTCGCGGCACGGCAGAACCAGCGTCAGCGGGCCCGGCCAGAAGGCCGCTGCCAGCGCCCGCGCCCGCGCATCGAACACCGCCAGCGCCTCGGCGGCGGCAAGGCCCGGCACATGCACGATCAGCGGATTGAAATCGGGACGTCCCTTGGCCCGGTAGATGCCCGCCACCGCCTCCGCGCTGTCCGCCCTTGCCGCAAGGCCATAAACCGTCTCGGTCGGCACCGCGACAGTCCCGCCCGCCGCCAGCACCTGCGCCGCTTGCGCCACGCCCGCGGCGTCGGCGACTTGCACATTGGCCAAGGTATCGGGAGGCGTTTGCGTGCTCATGCCTTGCCGCTATAGCCCTCGTGAGAGGCTGCCAAGGAAAACAGCGCATGAGCTTTACTGCCCCGACCCAGGACCAGATCCTTGCCATGCGCGTCTGCGCCGGAATCGATGAACTGGCGGTACACGAACGCTACGGCGCGGCCACGCCGGACGTGGTCGAGGCGATTGCCGAGGGCATCGGTGCGTTTGCTGCGGGTGAATGGGCCCCGCTCAACCGAATCGGCGACACCGAAGGCGCGCGCTGCAAGGACGGGGTCGTTTCCTCGCCTGCCGGCTATGCCGAAGCTTACAAGGCTTTCGTCGAGCAGGGCTGGGGATCAATCGCGGGCCCGGCCGAATTCGGCGGGCAAGGCCTCCCCTTCACGCTCGCCACCTGCGTGCTCGAAACGCTGGGCGCCGCCAACATGGGCTTCACCTTGCTGCCCATGCTTACCGTGGGCGCCATCGAAGCGCTCGATCACCATGGCAGCGACGCACAGAAGGCGATGTACCTGCCCAAGCTGATCTCGGGCGCATGGTCGGGCACGATGAACCTGACCGAGCCGCAGGCCGGCTCCGATGTCGGCGCGCTGCGCAGTACGGCCGTGAAGATCGAGGAAGGCCCGCATGCTGGGAAGTACCGTATCGCCGGGACCAAGATCTACATCACCTGGGGCGAGCACGAATTGGCCGAGAACGTGATCCACCTCGTCCTGGCGCGCACGCCCGGCGCGCCGGCAGGTTCGCGCGGCATTTCGCTGTTCATCGTGCCCAAGTATCACGTGAACGCCGACGGTTCGCTCGGCGAGCGCAACGATCTGCGTGCGGTTTCCATCGAGCACAAGCTGGGCATCAACGTCTCGCCCACTTGCGTGATGTCCTATGGCGACAATGCCGAATGCATCGGCGAACTCGTCGGCCATGAGAACGAAGGCCTCAAGGCCATGTTCACGATGATGAACTCGGCGCGCATCAATGTCGGCAGCCAGGGCGTCCAGATCGCCGAGCGTGCGCTCCAGCAGGCCCGCATGTATGCGCGTGACCGCGTTCAGTCCGCCCGCGCCGGCTCGCCCGACAAGAATCCCGTCGCGATCATCGAGCACCCCGACGTGCGCCGGATGATCCTGAGGATGCGCGCCCTTACTGAAGGCTCGCGGGCGCTGCTCTACTACACCACTGGTCAAGTTGATCGCGGCCTGCTTGGAGACAAGGCAGCACAGCAGCGCGCCGAACTTCTCGTGCCGCTGCTCAAGGCCTGGGGCACCGATATCGGCTGC
>Ga0164294_10003774_pt1 | contig 13428 bp, 16 predicted proteins | sample GEODES005metaG_FD_111479 | JGI IMG/M metagenome (GOLD analysis project Ga0164294, IMG submission 111479) | Oligotrophic lake water microbial communities from Sparkling Lake, Wisconsin, USA - GEODES005 metaG | ecosystem: Environmental > Aquatic > Freshwater > Lake | place: USA: Sparkling Lake... | reverse complement strand
GTATACCTGCTCCTATTTCGAGCGCGACGATATGACGCTCGACGAGGCCCAGGTGGCGAAATTCGACCTCGCGCTGGGCAAACTCGACCTGCAACCCGGAATGACCCTTCTCGACGTCGGCTGCGGTTGGGGCGGAGCCATGGAGGTGGCGGTCCAGAATTACGACGTCAACGTCATCGGCATCACTTTGAGCAAGGCTCAGTCGGGGTTCGCCCGGGAACGGCTCGCGAAACTAGACACCGAACGTTCCATCGAGGTGCGTCTGCAGGGCTGGGAGGAGTTCGACGAGCCGGTCGATCGCATCGTCAGCATCGGCGCGTTCGAGGCGTTCAAGGCCGAGCGCTACCCGCTGTTCTTCGAGCGCGCCTACAAGATCTTGCCCCGCGATGGCCGGATGCTGCTGCACACCATCCTGGCACATACTCAGAAGTTCTTCCGCGACAACGGAATCAAGCTCACCATCAGTGACTTGAAGTTCATGCGGTTCATCGGCACCGAGATCTTTCCCGGCGGGCAACTCCCGGCCGTGGAGGACATCGAGTTATTGGCGCAGGGGTCCGGTTTCACGCTCGAGCGAACCCACCTGCTTCAGCAGCACTACGCCCGGACGCTGGACATGTGGGCGGACAACCTGGTCGCCAACCAGGAGCAGGCGATCTCGCTGACCTCCCAGGAGGTCTATGACCGCTACCTGAAGTACCTCACCGGATGTGCTGATTTCTTCAAGCGGGGCATCACCAACGTCGGTCAGTTCACCCTGGTCAAGGCCTGATCGGTCAGCCTGCTCAGGCCCGGGCCAGCTTGGCTTTCTCAGCCTCGACGTCGAAGTCGGCGTCGGGCCAGGTGAGGTTCATGGCCTTGAGTGCCTCGATCAGCAGTTCGGTGACGGCCAGTTGGCTGTACCACTTCTTGTCGCACGGCATCACGAACCACGGCGCGTGTTCGGTCGACGTCCGGTCCAGCACCGCCTGATACGCGTCCTGGTAGGCAGGCCATAGTTTTCGCTCGTTGAGATCGCCCGGGTTGTACTTCCAATACCGGTCCGGTCGTTCGAGACGCTCGGCGAGGCGACGCTTCTGCTCATCGAGGGAGACGAACATCGCAACCTTGACCACGGTGGTGCCTGATTCGGTGAGTTCTTTCTCGAAGGTGTTGATCTCGTCGTAGCGCGCTTCCCAGACGTCGCGAGGCACCAACTCGTGGACGCGGACCACTAGTACGTCTTCGTAGTGCGAGCGATCGAACACGCCGATGTGACCGGCCGGCGGCAGTGCGTTGTTGATCCGCCACAAGAAGTGGTGCGCGCGCTCTTCCTCGGTTGGCGGACCGAATCCGGTGTATCGAATCCCCATCGGATTGCTTGCTCCCACAACGTTTTTGACGATGCTGCCCTTGCCAGCGGTGTCCATTCCCTGTAATACCAGCAGTAGTGAGCGGGTATCGCCCGCCTTGCCGTTGGCATAGAGCATCTCTTGAAGGCCAGCAAAGCGTTCGTTGCGCTCAGCTTGGATTTCTGCTGCCTGGGCGCGGTTACCGGTGAAACCGGGACTGGCATCGGTGTCGATGTCGGCGATCTGATCGCCAGCGCGGAAACGCAAAATCTGCTGGGGCTGATGAGTCCACTGCGACGGCAGATCGTTCATGGCGCAAGACTAGGGGATGGTCGGCAACACCGGGGCGGGGTGGGGCGTGGAGTTGAAAATCTGCAACGACCCACCCGCTTCGACGATGCCGCACAGCGAACCCCAGCACATCATGGTCAGGTAGTCGATCAGGTCGGAGCTCGTCATGCGGGGATCCGACATCCAGGAATGGGTCGCCAGTTGCACACCGCCGACGATCATGAAGGCCCAGGGTTCCACTCCGCGGGTGTCCATACCGACCGCCCGCATGCGCTGGCGGAGCACCAGGGCCAGCATCCGTGCGATGATCCGTTCGGAGTCGGCGATGACCTTGTTCTTACTTACCGAACTGTTCGCCATCACGAACCGGTAGGGCTCGGGTTCGGCCGCGACCGTCTCGACATACACGCGGACGATTTCGTGGGTCAGGTCGAAGCCGTCGAGTTCGGTGGACAGCGCGCCGGCAAGGCTGGGGATCAGAGTGGTCTGCGCGAACCGCATCATCACGGCCGTTGTGAGGTCGTTTTTATCGACGAAGTACCGGTACAGCACCGTCTTGGACACGCCGATGTCCGCGGCGATCTCGTCCATGCTGACGTCGCGGCCTCGGCGCCGGATCGCGTCCAGGGCACCGTCGACGAGATCGGTGCGCCGTTCCACCTTGTGCCGGTGCCACCGGCGCTTTCGCCCGTCGGTCTTACCCGTGGCGGGGCTGATCTGGTGCGTCACGCTCATCTGATCCGTCCCATTTCCTGGTGCAGTCTACGGGTATGTGGATGATGGAGGAGTGGTAGCCGAACCCAGCCGTGCCCGCCGCCCGACCCGCGGCGGGACGTCTTTGGCGGAATCGTTTGCCGGCGCGGACCCCGAGACCGACGCCGAGCGGCTGCGCAACCTGCGCCGGATGAAGGCCGTGGCGCTGGGCTTTCTGGTCGGCGCGACGGTGATATTCCTGGCCTGCCGTTGGGGCCAGGCCCAAGGGGGGCCAGCCTGGCTCGGGTACCTGGGCGCCGCGGCCGAAGCCGGCATGATCGGTGCGCTGGCCGACTGGTTCGCGGTCACGGCCCTGTTCCGCCACCCCCTTGGGCTCAAGATTCCGCACACCGCCATCATTCCGCGCAAGAAAGACCAGCTCGGCGAGGGGCTCGGCACCTTCGTTCGGGAGAATTTCATGTCGCCGGACATTGTCGAGGCCAAGTTGCGCGATGCGGAGATCGGCGGCCGCGTCGGCAAGTGGCTCTCCGAGCCACGGCATGCGGCCCGGGTGGCCACTGAGGCCTCCACCGCGTTGCGCGCGGTGGTGGAGTTGCTCAACGACGAGGACATCCAGCAGGTCATCGACCGCACGATCGTCAAGAGGCTGGCGGAGCCGCAGTGGGGTCCGCCGGCCGGCCGGGTTCTGGCCTCGCTGCTGGCCGAGAACCGTCAGGAGGCGCTCATCCAGCTGCTGTGCGATCGTGCTTTCGAGTGGTCGCTGAACGCCGGCGAGACGATTGAACGAGTGGTCACTCGGGATTCCCCGACGTGGTCGCCGCGATTCGTCGACAACCTGGTGGGTGATCGCATCCATCGCGAGTTGATGGATTTCACCGACAAGGTGCGTCGCGACCCCAATCATGAGTTGAGGCAGTCGGCCAACCGGTTCCTGTTCGAGTTCGCCGACGATCTGCAAAACGACGGGGCGACGATCGCGCGCGCTGACGCCATCAAGGACCAACTGATGGCCCGCGACGAGGTCACCCGCGCTGCCGAGACCGCGTGGAAGACACTCAAACGGCTTGTGTTGGAGGGCGTCGATGATCCGTCCAGCGCACTGCGCTCTCGCATCACGGATTCGGTGATGCGGATCGGGGAGTCGTTGCGCGACGATGCCGAACTGCGCGACAAAGTGGACAACTGGGTCGTGCGGGGGGCGCGCCATCTTGTCGAGCAGTACGGCGGGGAGGCAACGGCGATCATCACGGACACGATCGAACGCTGGGATGCCGAGGAGGCCAGCCGTCGCATCGAACTGCACGTTGGGCGGGACCTACAGTTCATCCGGATCAATGGCACGGTGGTGGGCGCGTTGGCCGGCCTGGCTATCTACTCGATCGCCAAATTGCTGTTCTGAGCTGCGCTAGCAAGCGCTTGCAATAGTTAGCACTTGCGGGTATCGTGAGGGTTGTCCGATACCGACAGCTAATTCGCAAGGGAGGCGAGCCGTGGCGCAGGATGGTGATATCTCCGCCGTGGTGAGCAATGCCGCGCAGGATATCGGCAGCTTCATCCGGACCCAGCGCGAGTCTGCGCAGGTGTCGGTGCGACAACTCGCCGAACGGGCGGGAGTGAGCAACCCCTATCTGAGCCAGATCGAACGAGGGCTGCGCAAGCCCTCGGCCGAGGTGCTCAGCCAGATCGCCAAGGCGCTGCGGCTGTCGGCCGAGGTGCTCTACGTCCGGGCCGGCTTTCTCGAACCCGGGCAGCACAGCCAGGTGCCGGATGCCATCGTCGCAGACGTCGCGATCAACGAGCGGCAGAAGCGGGTTCTGCTCGATATCTATACGTCGTTCTGCTTGCAGAACGGGGCTGCGCGGGAGGAGTCGCCCACCGGATAGTGGGCTTCACCGAGCGGCAGCGCAATCACCACACGAATGACCCAGAAGAATCATCACAGGAAATGAATTGAAAGGAGCCAGTGAAATGGCTGAGTACAACACCGTAGAAGAACTGAAGGCACCGCTGTTGGCCGCGGTCGGCGCCGCCGACCTCGCGCTTGCGACCGTCAATGAGATCCTGAGCAACCTTCGGGATCGGGCCGAGGGGGCCGGCGACCGGATGGATGACCGTCGCGCCGCGCTGACCCGGCTGCAGGAGAAGCTGCCCAAGCGGACCGGCGAACTGCGCGAGAAGCTGAGCACCGAGGAGTTACGCAAGGCGGCGGAGGAGTTTCTCGACGACGCCACCGAGACCTACAACGCTCTGGTGGAGCGCGGCGAGGCTGCTCTCGATCGGCTGATGGGCCAGCAGGACTTCAAGGAGGCCGCCGACCGTGTCGAGGGTTACGTCGACCAGGCCGTCGAGCTGACTCAGGAGGCGTTGGGCAACGTGTCGGCGCAGACTCGCGCCGTCGGCGAGCGTGCCGCCAAACTGGTCGGCGTTGACCTCCCGGTCAAGAGGGCCCCGGCCCGCAAGGCCATCAAGAAGGCCATCAAGGCCGTCAAGAAGGCTCCGGCCCGCAAGCCTGCAGCCAAGAAGGCCGTCAAGAAGGCTGTCAAGAAGGCCGTCAAGAAGGCTCCGGCCCGCAAGCCTGCAGCCAAGAAGGCCGTCAAGAAGGTCGTGGCTCGCAAGGCTCCGGCGCGCAAGGCTCCTGCCAAGGCGGTCAAGAAGACCGTCAAGCGGGCTCCGGCCAAGCGGGTCACCCAAAAGTAAAACCCCGGTAGAACCACCGGGTTCGACGACGGGACGGCGCCCGCCTACCCTTGAAGCCGTGAGGCTTGAAGGCGTGGCGGGTGTCGTTCTCGTTTTTCTGTCGTGGGCGGTTCTCGCGGTGACCGCTTTCGCGTTCGTCAACGCCGCCAGGCAACGGCCGGACGCCTATCCCGCCGCCGACAAGCTCACCAAACCGAAATGGCTGGGAATCCTCGGTGTCGCCGGACTGCTGTCCTGGGTGCTGGGAGTGACCGGCATGGTCATCGCCGCGGTCGCTGCCGGCGTCTACCTGGTGGATGTTCGTCCCAAACTGCTCGAAGTTCAGGGCAAGTCGCGCTGATCATGCGCGGACTCCCGCTGGCCATGCTGCTGCTGGCTTTACCGTTGGCGCCCGTTGCGGCCGCCGAGGACCTCAGCGGGCCTTATATCGACCACGTCGGCTGGGCCCGCGCCGGCAGCCTGGCGAGCCTGCGGGTCTACCCCAGCATGGCGGGTCGGGCCGTTGCCGGCCAACTAGACAAAAGCCCTGTCCAGTCCGAACAAGCCTGGCGCGAAGTGCTGGCGTCGGCGCCGGAGGCCGACACCCCGGGAATGCGTGCCCAGTTTGTCTGCCACTGGCATTTCGCGGAATTGGCCCAGCCCGGCAAGACCAGTTGGAATCTTGAGGCCTGGCGGCCGTTCGTCGACGACGACGCGATGGTGGCGGCCCGATGTAATCCGGGCGGCGCCGAAGAGGCTCTCTAGCCGACCCCGGCGAAGCAGGCGTCCTCCTGCCCATTGGGAATCGTCGCGTCTCTGGTCACGAACCGGGCACTGACCCCGCCGTCGGACACCCCCACGCTCTCGGCGCGGATGCCCATGGGCAGATTCTTGGTCAATGCGGTGGTGAAAACATCCAGCGCCGGTTGCACGCTTTCGCGGGGCAACGTAAAGCCCAGACCACTCACCTTGAGCACCTCCAGAGTCAGACCGTCATCCACAACCTGCGGCCTGACCGTCACGGTGCCGAGTGCTGCCTGGATTTCGAGGGTCCCGTCGGCCGGGTCGGCGGTGACGTTGTTGACCAGCCCACCCAGCAACGGGATGACGCCCTGCACGGTCTGTTTGATGCCCTCGGTGGACCAGGTGATGTCGGCGTCCAGCGCACCGAGAGTGCCGGCCGATTCCGCGGTGGGGTTGATCCGAACGTCGTCGAGGGTCAGCGTGAGCTTCATGCCTTTGGCCTCGCGGATCTGATTGCCAGCGGTCTGCACCGTGATGTCGCGGTAGGAGTGGGTGAAGTGCTGCACCAGGAACGGCCGCAACCCGAACGAGGCGGTCGCGCTGTCTTTGACCACACAACTGACGGCTTTGGCCACGACTGAGTCGGCGGTGCGGCGGGCGTACAACTCCGCGCCCAGCAGAGCTGCCAGTGCGACCGCCGTGACGATCACGAGGATGAGGATCATCGACAGCGGATCGCGCCGCGACGGCTCTCCGGGCGGTTCGGGAAAAGACTGCGGGATCCGCTGCGTGGGTGGCTCGGGACGCGGGCCCTGAGGCGGCAGGCCCTGAGGCGGCGGGCCCTGCGGCGGCAGGCCGGGAGGCGGGCCCTGCGGCGGGAACGTCACTCGGGCGATTCTGCCCTATCGCGCTGTGCGAACTCTGAGCGGTTACGCAGGACGGGCAGGGTGTCCCGGATCGCCGGGATGGTGTCGACGTCGATATCGCAGACCACGAGTTGCGGTTCGGGGCCGGCGGATTCGATTACCTCGCCCAGTGGCGATGCCACCAGCGAGCCCCCGACGCCGGTCGGCGCACTCGAGGCCCTCGCCAACTCATGGCCGGGGTAGGCCTGCCCGGCGGCGGCGAGGAAGCAGGTCGTATCCAGCGCTCGCGCCCGCGCCAGCAGGGTCCACTGGTCCAGCTTGCCGGGACCCGCGCCCCAGGACGCACTGACGGTGACCACCGATGCGCCGCGGTCGGCCAGTTCAGTGAAGAGTGCGGGGAATCGGATGTCGTAGCACAGCGTTATCCCGACGCCGATCCCGTCGACGCTGATCACCACCGGATTGCCGCCGGGGGCGACGGTCGCCGACTCGGTGAAGCCGAAGGCGTCGTAAAGGTGGATTTTGTCGTAGCTGTCCTCGACGCCACCGCCGGTGGCCAGCAGGGTGTTGGTGACGCGGCCATCGGGTGCCGGGGTGAACATGCCGACCAACACCGTCAGGTCTGCCGCAGCAGCGATTTTGCGGACCGCATCGGCCCAGCGGCCGTCGATTGGTTCGGCGATCGACGCCAAGGGCACGCCGAACCGGCACATTGTCGCCTCCGGGAACACCACCAGTCTCGCGCCCGACTCCGCCGCACGCCGGGTGTAGTCCTCGACGATCGCCAGATTGGCCGCCGGGTCGGTGCCGGAGAGAATCTGTGCGCACGCGATCCGCATGCCACGCAGCCTAACCGCAGATCATCGGGTTAGTTGCGCGGCGGAGCCACGGGTTAGTTGCGCGGCGGAGCCACGGGTTAGTTGCGCGGCGGAGCCACGGTGGTCCACGGAACAGTCAGCACCGCATCGCGCAGGCTGCGACGCGAAGCTTCCACCGGCACACCGGCATCGATCAACGCCGACAGCATGGCCCGCCACCGCGCGCGCGGACCGAATACTGATTGGCCTGCCGCTGCTGCCCACGCGCGGTCGGCATCGGTGAGCAAAGTATGAATGGGTTGCCCCGGAACATTATGGTGGATAAGCACTTTCGGCAACCGCTCGGCGAGATCGGACGGTGTGTCGATGGCACGCGGATCACAGGCCAGCGTAAGACTCACCGGTCCGTCGCGGTCGAGTAACACCCAGCAGCAGCGCCGGCCCACCTCATCGCAGGTGCCGTCCATGATCAGTCCGCCCGGAGCAAGTTGTGCCGCCATGGTCTGCCAGGCCTGGGCGACGGACTCCTGCGGATACTGCCGCAGCACATTGAACGCGCGAACCAGAACCGGTCGAAGGCCCGCCAACTCGAAACCGCCGAGTGCGAACTCCACGCCGTCCTCGGCGGCGTCATGGGCCGCGGCCACCCGCTCGGGGTCGATCTCGAGTCCGACGACGCGCACCGCCGGGGCCACCCCGCGCAATCGCGCGGCGAGTTCGAGTGTTGTCACCGGGACCCGTCCGTATCCGAGGTCAACGACAACCGGCGCCTCGGTGGAGTTCAACGCTGCGCGCACGCGGGGTGAGCCCGTCAGCCACCTGTCGGCGCGACGTAACCGGTTGATCGCGGTGGTGCCGCGCGTCATCATCCCCACGGGGCGGAGCGGCTTAGCGATGGCCGCCGATCCAATCAGCGGTGAACTCGCCCTCCTTGTCGAACAGCATCCGCAGGCCGTTGGCGAGCAACTGCTCGATCTGCCCACCGATGAGGGGAACCCGCGCCGTGCAGACGGTTTCCAGACGCATCTGACTGCGCGGCGAGATGTCGAGCAGCGTGTATTCGCCGGTGACCTGAACCGGCACGGCGGGGACGATGGCGCGATAGTGACCGCGGGCGGAGTTGGTGGCCTCGTCGAACGGGTCGAAATGCTGCTCGCGCGTGATGACGAAGGTTCCCGGCAGTACCGGCCGGGCGATCGGTGGGAGGTCGCGCGCCGACAGGATGTGCGAGAACGCAACGTCGGTGCCGCTGTCACCGGTGGCGAAGTGCGCGATTTCGGTCTCGGCGGCGTTGTCCCGGTAGAACGCGACCAGATCCTCCCAGTAACCGATGCCGGTGAAGTTCCGGTACATCTCGGCGGCCGGCACGTCGACGTCGACGGTGTAGACCATGCTGCGGGGCATCCCATCACGGTACCGCCGGTCTTAGCTGTCCTCGGAGAGCCATCGGGTGGTGAAGCGTTGTTCGGCATTGAGGAGATCGACGAGTTGGTTGCCGATGAAGGTCTCCAGTTTGCCGCCCACCAGTGGCACTCGGACCGTCACCGTGGCGTCGAATGACAGGCGGGCACCGGCGTCAGACGGTGCGAGTTCGGCGGTACCGTCAACCCGCACCGGAGCCCCGGCGATCCCGCCGGTGATCGCCGCGGTGGCCCGCCGGTCGATCAGTGGCGTCCATGTCTCCTCCCGCCGGATCTGAAGATCGCCGCGATGGAACTGCGAGACGAACCCGGGCAGCCGTGATGAACCGATCACCTGCGTGGTCACCACCTCGACACCGCCGTCGGCCCCGAGCGTGATCGAGTCGAGCCTGGCTTCGTCGACGCCGGAGTCGGCCAGTCGAGCCAGCCAGTACTTCTTGCTGCGAAGGGCGCGGTGCACGTTCGCGACCGTGCTTTCGTACTCGGTCGCCATGTCGAATGAACGCGGCATAGCCGTTGAGGTTACGTTAACGGGCGTGACCACGCCGGAGGAGTTTGGTGGCGCGCAGGTCGATCACGACGTCCCACTGGCCGCGCTGACCACGCTGCGGGTCGGCCCGGTCGCGCGGCGGGTGATCAACTGCGTGACCGAAGCTCATATTGTCGCCGCCCTGGGGGAACTGGACGGCCATGACAGCCCGGTGCTGGTGCTCGGCGGTGGATCCAACGTGGTGATCGCCGACGATCTTGCCGACCTGACCGTCGTGCGGGTGGCCAATGCCGCGGTGAGCGCGGAGTCCGGGTTGCTGCGCGCCGGCGCCGGTGCCGACTGGGACCATGTCGTCAGCGTGGCCGTGGATGCCCACCTCGGTGGCCTTGAATGCCTTTCCGGCATACCGGGTTCGACGGGCGCCACGCCGGTGCAGAACGTCGGCGCCTACGGGGTCGAGGTGGCCGACACGATGACCCGGGTGAAACTTCTGGACCGGCCCACCGGCGACGTGCGCTGGGTGCCGGCCGAGGAATTGGATTTCGGCTACCGGCACAGCACGCTCAAAAACACCTCGCAGGCGATCGTGCTAGAGGTGGAGTTCGCGCTGGACGAGCGGGGACTTTCGGCGCCGTTGCGTTACGCCGAACTCGCCGCTGCCCTCGGGGTGCCCCCCGGCTCCCGCGCTGATCCGGCTCAGGTTCGTGCGACGGTGCTGTCGCTGCGCGCTCGAAAGGGCATGGTGCTCGACCCGGCCGACCCCGACAGCGTCAGCGTCGGATCGTTCTTCACCAACCCGGTGGTGCCGGTTGACCAGTTCGAGCGGATGCAAGCCGACGCCGAGGCCCCGATCCCGAACTACCCGGCACCCGACGGGGTGAAAATCGCAGCGGGCTGGCTGGTCGAACAGGCCGGATTCGGCCGGGGATTCCCCGGCGAAGGGCCCTGTCGGCTGTCCACTAAGCACGCACTGGCGCTGACCAACCGTGGCGGCGCCACCACCGCCGACGTGTTGGCGTTGGCGCGGACTGTGCGCGACGGGGTGCACGCGGCCTTCGGGGTGTGGCTTGTTCCGGAACCGGTATTGGTGGGCTGCGAGCTTTAACAGTCAGGTCCGGCGGTGGAATCGGCCAGCGCTGGCCTGGTCGCGCGGGCGGACGACGATCTGGTCGATGTTGACGTGTGCGGGCCGGGAGGCGACGAAGCCGATCACCTCGGCCACATCGCCGGCGGACAGCGGGGTGATGCCCGCGTAAACGGCCTGCGCGCGTTCCTCGTCGCCGCCGAAACGCACCAGCGAAAACTCGGTCTGCACCGCGCCGGGGGCGATCTCGGTCAGTCGGACCGGCTGTCCGAGCAGTTCGCCGCGCAGCGTTCGGTGCAGGGCGCCCTGGGCGTGTTTGGCGGCGGTGTATCCGCTGCCGCCGTCGTAGACCTCCAGTGCCGCGATCGAGGTGACCGTGACGATGAGTCCGTCGCCGGAGGCGATCAACTTCGGCAGCAGCGCCCGGGTCACCCGCAGCGTGCCCAGCACGTTGGTCTCCCACATCCAGCGCCAGTTGTCCAGATCCGCCTCGGCGACCCGCTCGAGGCCCTTGGCCCCGCCGGCGTTGTTGACCAGGACGTCCACCCGGTTCAGGCCCGCGGCAAGCGCGTTCACCGCGGCGTCATCGGTGACGTCGGCCACCACGGCCGTGCCGCCGATCTGCTCGGCGAGTCGACGGATGTGATCGCCGCGGCGGGCCACCGCGATCACGTGAAAACCCTGGGCGGCCAGGGTCCTTGCGGTCGCCTCGCCGATGCCGGCACTGGCGCCGGTCACCACCGCGACGCGGGAATGGGCATCCGGGTGTGCGGTCATCGGGTCCAACCCTAGTCAGCCGGGCGCTGGGCCGTAGGCGGAGTTCTCACCGGCGGTAGAAACCGTTATTACCGGCGGTAGAAACGGTTATTACCGGCGGTAGAAATACAGCGGTGTAAACATGTAAGGGTGCGGCCTCCCGAGGATCTGACCGACGGTGACGTGCTGCCCCGGCGGGTGGCGGTGCTGTCTGTTCACACCTCGCCGCTGGCCCAACCCGGCACCGGTGACGCCGGCGGGATGAATGTTTACGTCTTGCAGACCGCGCTGGGTATGGCCCGGCGCGGCGTGGAGGTCGAGATCTTCACCAGGGCGACCTCCTCGGCCGAACCATCGGTGGTCTCGGTGGCTCCCGGAGTGACGGTGCGCAACGTGGTCGCGGGTCCGTTCGAAGGTCTCGACAAGTACGACCTCCCCACCCAGTTATGTGCGTTCACCGCCGGCGTGCTGCGCGCTGAGGCCAACCATGAGCCGGGGCACTACGACGTTGTGCACTCGCACTACTGGTTGTCCGGTCAGGTGGGCTGGCTGGCCCGAGACCGCTGGGCGGTGCCACTGGTGCACACCGCCCACACTCTGGCTGCAGTCAAGAATGCCGCTCTCGCTGACGGTGACGCTGCCGAGCCGCCGCTGCGCGCCGTCGGCGAACAGCAGGTGGTGGACGAGGCCGACCGGTTGATTGTCAACACCGAAGAGGAAGCGCACCAACTGGTTTCGCTGCACAACGCCGCTCCGAACCGTATCGACGTCGTGCATCCGGGCGTCGATCTGAACGTTTTCACTCCGGGTCAGCGGGCTTCTGCCCGCGCCGCACTGAATTCGTCGGTGCCGGATTTGGGATTGTCGGCGACGCAGCGCGTTGTCGCGTTCGTCGGACGCATCCAACTCCTCAAAGCGCCCGACGTGCTGCTGCGTGCCGCCGCCCTCCTGCCCGGAGTGCGCGTGCTCGTCGTCGGAGGTCCGTCTGGAAGCGGCCTGGCCGCCCCCGACGCTCTGGTGCGACTGGCGGCCGACCTCGGCATCACCGACCGGGTGAGTTTTCTGCCCCCGCAAACCCGCGAACAACTTGCCAACGTCTATCGGGCGGCCGACCTGCTGGCCGTACCCAGCTACTCGGAATCCTTCGGTCTAGTCGCGGTCGAGGCGCAGGCCTGCGGCACCCCGGTGGTGGCTGCGGCGGTCGGCGGGCTCCCGGTCGCGGTGGCCGACGGGCGCAGCGGAACCCTTGTCCACGGCCATGACCCCGATCAGTGGGCGGGGGCCATCGCGGGACTGCTCGATGCGGATGCCGAGGCACTGCGGCGGGCGGCGATCGCCCACGCCGCGGGCTTCTCCTGGGATCACACCGTTACCGGGTTGCTGGACAGCTACAGCCGGGCGATCTCGGACTACGCCGCCGCTCACCGTCACGGTGAGCGCGACGCGCCAGCTCGTCACCACCCCCGGCGCTGGACCATGCGCCGCGGAGTGCGGGCGTGAGCGACCCCCGCCAGTCGGCCGATCGGATCCGGCGCCTGATCGAGGACTCGCTGATCGAACACGGCCTCAACTACACCCGGCATGACGGCGCCCACGGCGGCCTGCCCGGTCTGATCGTGGAACTGCCCGGCGAGCGGAAGCTGACGACCAACACCCTGCTCAGCGTCGGGGAGCACTCGGTGCGGGTGGAGGCCTTCGTGTGCCGCCGGCCCGACGAGAACCACGAGGGCGTCTACCGTTTCCTGCTCAAGCGCAACCGTCGGCTCTACGGAGTCGCTTACACCCTGGACAACATCGGCGACATCTACCTGATCGGACGCATTGCGCTGGATGTGGTCAACGCCGACGAGATAGACCGCGTGCTCGGCCAGGTGCTCGAGGCGGCCAACAATGACTTCAACACCCTCCTGGAACTCGGTTTCGCCACCTCCATCCGGAAAGAGTGGGCCTGGCGTGTGGCCCGTGGCGAGTCGCTGAAAAACCTGAAGGCCTTCGAGCATCTGATCGACGACGACCCCCCCACGTAAGCCTCCCCGCGTGAGAGACTCATCGGCATGGCTGAGTCCACGCTTATTCTGCTTCGCCACGGCCAGAGCCAGTGGAATGCAAGCAACCAGTTCACCGGCTGGGTCGATGTCGACCTGACTGACAAGGGCCGCGCCGAGGCGGGGCGAGCCGGCGAACTCATCGCCGCCGGCGATCGTCAACCCGACGTGGTCTACACCTCGCTGCTGCGC
>Ga0164294_10003773_pt1 | contig 13431 bp, 8 predicted proteins | sample GEODES005metaG_FD_111479 | JGI IMG/M metagenome (GOLD analysis project Ga0164294, IMG submission 111479) | Oligotrophic lake water microbial communities from Sparkling Lake, Wisconsin, USA - GEODES005 metaG | ecosystem: Environmental > Aquatic > Freshwater > Lake | place: USA: Sparkling Lake... | reverse complement strand
GACCAGGGCATAAGGGAAGGGATTGCCGCTCAGGTCCTTTAGCGAATGGAAGATCTGCACCGAGGTCACACGATCATAATCAAACACCAGCGGCACGCCCAGCTCGGTGAAGGCCCAGATGAATGTGATGGTGCCCCCTGCGAAGAGGCCTGGCATGATCAACGGCAGCGTGATGCGCCGGAAACGCTCGGCCGGAGGACAACCCAGATTCGCCGCGGCTTCCTCCAGCGCGGGATCGAGATTCGCCAATGCCGCCGAGACATTCAAATAGAGCACCGGATACAGATGCAGCACATTCATGATCACAATGCCCAGCATCTGCCCCTGCCCCAGCCAGTCAGCTGGATGCATCGGGTCCATCAAACCTAGACTGATGAGGAAGCTGTTCACCGCACCCGCTTGCCCCAGCATGGCCTTGATGCCGATGGCACCGACGAAGGGCGGCAGAATCATCGGCGTCAGCACTAGCGAGTTGAGCAGCGCCCGCCCAGGGAACTCAAACCGCACGTAAAGAAACGCCAGCGGCAAGGACACCAGCACGCAGCCGAGCGTTGTCCACACTGCCATCGCAAAGGAATTCACTAGCCCTTGCCGATACAGAGGATTGGCGAAGACTTCCAAGATGTAATCGATCGTGAAGCCGCCTTTGACATCGGTGAAGGCCATCTTCACACTGCCCCAGATCGGCAGCACAAAAAAGCACGCGAAGAACGCGAGCATGGCGAGGAAGACGAGACGAGCAGCAGCGGCAGACATGCAAGGCCGCGATGATGGCGAGAAGCCGCTGCGAAGTCGAGGGCGGAGTTGCCTCCTCAAAGCAGAGCCACGCCTGTGCCTGGCCTGTTGGGAAAGCTCACGCAGCCTCGCTCAATTCTCACGCCCTCCGCCACATCTTTGCCCAACAACAATGCACCGTCCAAGTCCGCGTAATCGAGCAAGGGCAGCAGTTGCGCGGTGGCGCTGATGCCAATGCTGGACTCGCACATGCAGCCAACCATCACCTTCAACCCCAGCTCGCGCGCCCGCTCAATCATGCGTCGCGCTGGCGTCAGTCCTCCAGCTTTGCAGAGCTTGATGTTGATGCCGGTGAAGTGCCCGGCACAGCGCTCGACATCGGCTTCGGTCTGACAACTCTCATCGGCGATCACGGGCAGCACACAGGCCTCATGAACCTGCTTCATGCCTTGCCAGTCATCGCGTCGCAATGGCTGCTCAATAAACTCCACGCCGAGCGTCTTCAATTCCGGCGCGAAGACCAGAGTTTGCTCCACGGACCAAGCTGTGTTTGCATCGATCCGAAAGGTCGCGTCTGTGTGCTCTCGCAACGCTTGCACCAGCGCGAGGTCATCCGCCGTGCCCAGCTTGATCTTGTAAACCGGCCAGCCTTCAAATTCATTCATCTTCGCGATCATGCGCTCCACGGTGTCCAGACCAATCGTGTAGTCACTCACCGGCAAGCGCTCCAGCGACAATCCCCACAGCTTCCACACGGGCTCTCCATGGCGCTGGCCCCACAGATCATGCGCCGCCTCATCCAGCGCACAGAGCGCGAAGGGTTCATCGGCAAGCCAGGGTTGCACCGCTTGCCATAGTTCCTCAGGCACGGTGAACTCATGTGCCTCGATCACCGCACGCGCCGACTCCAAGGCCGCGCGCATCGAAGCCACGCTGTATTGTGGCCAGGCCCGTGAGGAAGGCCCCTCTCCTCGCCCGACATGGCCTTCATCATCGTGCAGTTCCACCAGCAGATTGTGCTGCACCGCCAACGTCCCATGCGCCGTGCGGAACGGATGGCGCAAGGTCAGGTGCAAGTCGCGCAGGTGGAGTTTCATCAAGGCGCAGAGCATCAAGCCTGCGCGCGTTTCGTCAACGAGCGCTCGCGATCTCCTTCGCTAAAGAGAGTCACTCCTTACCAAAACTGGCACGGAGCTTGTGCTGTTGCTGGTCACGGTTCTCGCTACACTGGACGCATGAAGCTATTCCCCCTTGCGACTCTCGGAGTTGCCCTGCTGTCGGTGCTCGCCGCCTGTGCATCCTTGACCAAGCCTTCGGCATCGGATCGCTACTTCATCGAGCAGGTGAAACCTGTGTTCGAAGCTCATTGCCTGCGCTGCCACAGCGGAGAGCTTCCCGCTGCCGGGCTGGATCTCAGCAATGGTGCGCGGGCCATGGTCTCGCATCGCGCAACGGGCGGCCAGTTCATTGTGCCAGGCAATGTGGAGGCCAGCTACCTGCTGCGCGCCATCGCCCGCAACGGCACGCACCCCAAGCTCATGCCCCGCGCCGACCTCAGCCTGACCGATGATCAGATCGGCGCGCTCACCGAATGGATCGAAGACGGTGCGCACTGGCCCAGCGGACCGGCAGGTGAACTGCATCATGTGGCCACGGGGGAGAATCGGTAGTTCGTAACATTCAGTCAACATTTAATGCGCCAGTCGAGGCGGATAATGTCGCTTCATGACTGTAGCTAATTTTCTCAGCATCCAGAAGAAACTACTTGAACTTACCGAGCACTCAACGCATCGCGGCGAGTGCGGCTCTGCATAGTCTGAAGCAGAACTCTCCTGCCTGGAAGCGTGAGATGGCACGCCGAATGGATAAGATAGATGCAGGCAAAAGGTCCTGCTCTCGCAGTTAGCTGAGAAATCAAATATGCCTGAACGACGTTAAGGCAGCGGTTTTCCCACTTTACAGGTAACTATATCAATTGTCTCTCCATCCAACCACTTTGGTGGTTTGCCACCGATGAACTCGTGCATTTGGGTTAAGAGCGTTCGAACCACAGCTTCCGCAGTCGCACACAACGTGTAACAAGAAGAAATCGGGTGATCTGCCATTAGGTAAGTTGGAGCGAAGAGTATCTTCATAACGTCGCTTGCCCTTGTGCCCTCGGGAACCTCGAAAGCAAAATTGAACTTGTTATAGTTGAGATGAACTAAATCATTCCGCATGCGAACGAGGTTCCCAAACTCAACAAATGATCCATCACGTTTGTTGAAAGTCTTTTTGGCAATGATTAGTGGTAAATGCTCGAGCTTTTGCATGATCGAAGCATCCCATAATCTCAAAGTCTTGGTTGAGCCACGTTGTCTAATATCAATAAGGCTCTCAGCCTTCTTCATCCGGGTGATTTGAAAATTGGTATATGCCTCTACACAGCACTGGAACATAATGATAGCCGTTAGTGCATGTGGCATCTTCTCGTTGAAATGCTTTTTCTCCTTGCAGCATCTAACGTTTTCGATGGCGGCAACGAAGTAGTATTGTGCCACAAACTCTGGAGTGACGGCGATTCGGAGCTTGCCTTGGGAGGACATAAACTGGGAGACGGAACAAGTGAACGTTAGAATCGAAGCGTGCGGCAACTTATCCCACCCGCACCACATCCGCCGCAACGACCTTATACTCAGGGCACATCGTATCCGCATCGCAGCCCTGACCGGTCACGTTGTTCACCATGTTTTCGGGGAAGTGGAAAGTGGTGTAGAGGATGCCGGGCTTCACCTCGTCGGTGACGCGGGCTTCGAGTTCGACCTCGCCACGCGCGCTGAATAGGCGGACCTGATCGCCGGTTTGAATCTGCTTCTTGGCGGCATCGGCGGGGTTCAGGGCGAGCACGTCCATGGTGACGATGTCGCTGTTCCCCGTGCGGCGGGTCATGGTGCCGCAGTTGTAGTGCTCCAGCAGGCGACCGGTGGTGAGGATGAAGGGAAACTCCTTGCTGTTGGCTTTCAGTTCGCTGCTCTCTTCCCAGGAGAAGAAGTGGAAGTGACCGAGGCCGCGCTTGAAGCTCTGCGTGTGCAGGATCTGCGTGTCGGTGCCGTCCTCAGCGATGGGCCATTGCTTGCCTTGGTCACCGAGGTTTTCCCAGGTCGCGCCTTTGAAGAAGGGCACGATCTGCGCGATCTCGGTCAAGACGCCATCGGGCGTGTAGTCGGGCTGCGGATAGCCGAAGCGCTGCATGATCTCGCAGATGATCTGGCCATCGGGCTTGGTGCCTGCGAGGGGTTTGACCGTGGCATTGACACGCTGCACGCGACGCTCGGCATTGGTGAAGGTGCCGCTCTTCTCTAGGAACGATGAGGCTGGCAGAATGACGTTCGCGTATTTCGCGGTCTCGGTCATGAAGATCTCCTGCACCACGAGGAACTCCAGGCCCTCCATGGCACGACGCACGTGATGCGTGTCGGGGTCGGTCTGCACGACATCCTCGCCCATGAGCCACATGGCTTTCAGGTTGCCTGCGATGGCGTTGTCAAACATCTGCGGGATCTTCCAACCCGGTTCGGTCGGCGTCGGCATACCGTAGAAGTCGGCGTATTTGCGCTGCACTTCGAGGTCGTTCATCTCGAAGTAACCTGCACCCTGATGAGGCTGGCAGCCCATGTCGGCCGCGCCCTGCACGTTGTTCTGGCCGCGCAGCGGATTCACGCCAACGCCGGGACGACCGATGTTGCCTGTCATCATGGCGAGGTTGCTGATGAGCATGACGGTCTTCGCGCCTTGTTCGTGCTCGGTGACACCGAGCCCGTGGAAGCTCATCGCGGCCTCGCTGCTCGCATATTCAATCGCAGCGGCTTTAACCAGTTCCTTGTCCACGCCGGTGATCGTGGCGAGTTCATCCAGGTCGAGCTTGCGCAGCCCGGCCTCAAACTCGGCCCAGTTCTCGCAGCGCTTCTCGACGAAGTCCTTCTTCACCAAGCCTGCATCGAGGATGCTACGGGCGAACATGTTGAGCAGCGCGACGTTGGTGCCGGGGCGCAGTTGCAGGTGATACTTCGCATACGGCGTGATCTCGATTTTGCGCGGGTCGATGACGATGAGCGGCGTGCCCTTCATCACCTGCTGCTTCAAGCGGGCGCCGGTGACCGGATGGCCTTCGGTCGGGTTCGCGCCGATGACCATGATGCACTTGGTGTATTCGATGTCCTCGAACGAGTTCGTCGCAGCTCCAGTGCCAAAGGACTTCTGCATGCCCCACGCCGTCGGCGAATGGCAGACGCGGGCGCAGCAGTCGATGTTGTTGGTGCCGATGACCTGACGGATGAACTTCTGCATGAGGTAGTTTTCCTCATTGGTGCAGCGCGCGGACGAGATACCCGCGATGGAGTTGCCACCGTGCTCGGCTTTGATGCGGCCTAAGTTGGCGACGATGTGATCATACGCCTCGTCCCAGGTCGCTTCCGCAAAGGTGCCGTCCGGCTGCTTGATCAGCGGCTTGCGCAGGCGGTCCTTGTGATTGTAGAACTTGAAGGCAAAGCGTCCCTTCAAGCAGGTGTGCGCATGATTCACCTCGGCATCGACAGGCGCTTGAATGCTCAGCACCTCATCGCCCTTGGTTGCGACGTTCAGGTTGCAACCCACGCCGCAGTAGGTGCAGACCGTGCGCGTCTTCTTGGTCGCCTCGATGGACTTGGAGAAGAACTTGTCGCTGATGGCCGAGGTCGGACATGCCTGAGCACAGGCTCCGCAGGACACGCAAGAGGAGTCGGCAAAGGATTCATCCAGCCCCTTGATGATGCGCGCATTGAAGCCACGGCCATGCATCGAGAGCACGAACTGACCCTGGATTTCATCACAGGCCCGCACGCAGCGTGAGCAGTTGATGCACTTGCTCAATTCGCTGGTCATGTAGGGATGCGAGTGATCCTTGGCACGGTCCAGATGATTGGCTCCCGCTGGGTAGCGCACGCCACGAATGCCGACCTTGGCCGCCACGGTTTGCAGCTCGCAGTTGCCGCTGACTTCGCAGGTCAGACAGTCCAGCGGATGGTCGGTCAGCACCAGTTCCACGATGTTCTTCCGCAGGCGACGAATCTTCTTCGACTCGGTGAAGATGTGCATCCCCGGCGCGATTGGCGTGTGGCACGATGCCACGACACGGCGTGGACCATCGGCCTGCATCGCGACCTCCACCGAACACACACGACAGGCCCCATAAGGCGAGAGCTGCGGCGCATCGCAAAGCGTGGGCACATGCCCGCGTCCAAGATGACGGTCAATGAAGTTCAACAAGGTTTCCCCTGACTGAAAGCGCATGGGTTCGCCATCAATGAAGGCTGTGAGTTGTGAGAGGTCCTGGACCATGACGTTGTGAGAGTAAGGTTAGTGCGAAGCCTGGAAATAGGGGGCGAGTTCAGCATCAAAGTGCGCCAGCGCATTCTTGATTGGCAGCGGCACACCGCCACCGAGAGCACAGAGTGAGGTCTGCTCCATCGTGTCGAGCAGGTCGCCCATGAGTTCACGATCAATCTTGAAGCTCGTGTCACTGCGCGCCTTCGCGACAAGTTCTTTGCCTCGCGTGCTGCCGAGTCGGCAGGGGAAGCACTTGCCGCAGCTTTCATCCGCCGTGAACTGGAACATGTGCTGGATGTATTCGATCATCGGCATCGTCTCCGGGATACTGACGACACCCGCATGGCCGAGGAGGAAGCCTTCCTTCTTGAAGCTCTCGAAGTCGATGGTGAGGCGATCCACATGCGACATCGGCACGATACCGCCGAGCGGGCCGCCAATTTGAATCGCTTTGATCTTGGTCTTGAAGCCACCGGCCAGATTGATCACATCCAGCAAAGGAGTGCCCATGGCGACTTCGTAAATGCCGGGTTTGGCGAAGTGCGAGTCCAGCGAGACCAGTTTCGGTCCCGTGCTCTGCGCGGTGCCGATGGTCGCATAGCCTTTGCCACCCCGAGTGAGAATGGCATGCAGGTTGGCGAAGGTCTCGACATTGTTGACGATGGTCGGGCGACGGAACAAGCCCTCGACCGTGGGGAACGGTGGACGCGTGCGGACCTCTGGGCGCTGGCCTTCGATGCTGCTGAGCAGCGCTGTCTCCTCGCCGCAGATGTAGGCACCGGCGCCCTTGATCGTCTTGAAACGGAAGTTGAAGCCGCTGCCCGCGATGTTGTCGCCGAGTAGGCCTGCCGTTTGCAGATCAGCGATGGCTTCATCCACGATGCGCACCGAATCAGGATACTCAGCGCGGATGTAGAGGATGCCCGTCTCGGCCCCGGCATACCAGCCTGCGACCATCATGCCCAGCAGCACCGAGTGCGGCTGCTTCTCCATCAAATACTTGTCGATGTAGGCGCCGGGATCGCCTTCATCCGCATTGCAGACGATGTATTTCACCGGCCCTGGCGAAGCCTTCGCACCTGCCCATTTGAAATGCATGGGGAAGCCCGCGCCGCCCCGGCCACGCAAACCGCTGTCCTTCAATTCTGCACCGAGAGCCTCGCGGTCACCTTTTTCGATCAAAGCCTTGAAGGGAGCGTAGTAGGCTTCGATGCCCTTGAAGTCCGCCGTCAGGATCGGCTCCGGCAGTGCCGACGCGACCACGTAGTTGTCGGAGTCATCGCCTTGGTCTTCTTGAAAAAGGGTCGTTAGGGCGGCCTCGGACTGACCGCTGTAATTCTTGCCTTGATACTGAAATGCGCCGCCTTCATGACAGCGACCGAGACAGCAGATGTGGCCAATCTCCTCGGCCTTGAAGCTTGTCTCCAGCGCGTGATGCAGCTTGTCTTGTGTGCCCGCACACAGACAGGCCGAGCCGTTGCAAACGAAGACCTTCTTGCCCGCATTCTCCTTCTTGGTGAAGTCATAAAACGACACCGCGCCGAGAGTCACCGCATCGCCAAACAAAGTCTCCTCGCCCAGTCCATGGACAAAGGTCGCGGTTTCCGCCGTGCCGGCCTTGTCGGCGGCATCGACCATGCGTTCGAAGACATTTTTTTCGACGCCTTTGCGAAAGGAGAGATGACTGAGGTTCTTGGACATGCGGAGAGCTTTACGGACGAGTGACGAGAGTTGTTCACAATATGGCAATGAAAGGGCTCGTCTAGCCAGCAAAAATCCTTGTGAATGACTGGAAAATCGGCGCTTGAAGCAAGCTACAACTCACTCCCTTCCCGAAGAAGGCAGAAACGTGCTACTTCCTCAGGATCACCACATCCTTCGTGGCCGCCATCAGCCGCAGATTCTCGGTGCCGGGCTGGTGGACATGCTCGGGATTCATCTGGCAGAGCTTCAGCGTCGCTTCGCCGCAGCGCACGTCATACCAGACGGCGGCCCCGAGGTAGCTGGTCTGCACCACGCTGGCTTGGAAACGGTTCGGCGTATCGGACACCTCGTCAAAACTCAGCGCCTCCGGACGAAGGCTGAGCACCACCGGCTGGCCTTGCACCGGGGTGAAGCTGTCGTCAAACGGCCGGCCACGCAGCAGGCCGATGCCGGTCTCGATGTCGAATAGGCCTGCACGGCTGGTGTCGCCCTTGATCGTGCCTTCGATGAAATTGGTCTCGCCCATGAACTCGGCGACCATGGGGCTGACCGGATTGCGATAGACCTCCATCGGGCTGCCCACCTGGGCCAGCTTGCCACCTTCCATCACGGCCAGCCGGTCGCCCATCGACAGAGCTTCCTCGCGATCATGCGTCACGTAGATGCCGGTCAGGCCGAACTCCTTGCAGATGCGCCGAATCTCGGAGCGCATCTCCAGGCGCAACTTGGCATCCAAGTTCGACAGCGGTTCATCCAAGAGGAACACCTTGGGGCGGATGACCAGCGCGCGCGCCAGAGCCACGCGCTGCTGTTGCCCGCCGGAGAGCTGCTGAATCCGCCGCTCGCCGAGTCCGCCCAGCGCCACCAATTCCAGCGCCTCCTGCACACGCGCTTCGATTTCGGCCTTGGGTCGCTTCCGTTCCTCCAGGCCGAAAGCCACGTTTTGCTCCACGCTCATGTGCGGCCAGAGCGCGTAGCTCTGGAACATCATGCCCGTGTCACGGCGGTGTGGCGGCACGCGCGTGACCTCCTGGTCATCGAAGTAAATGTGCCCGGCGTCTGGCTCGTAGAAGCCCGCGATGTGTCGCAGCAGCGTGGTCTTGCCACAGCCGCTCGGTCCGAGCAGGAAGAACAGCTCGCCCGCCTGGATTTGCAGGTCAATGCCACGCAGCACCGCCGTCCCGCCGAAGCGCTTGGTGAGACTTTGAATCGTGATGGTGACCATGGCAGGAAGTGTAGCCAGCGTTTCTAACGTGCCGAGCGGCGCAGTGCAAGAAAGCTATCAATGACCAATGACGGAATGCCCAATGACGAATTTCGCCTTGCAAGCCATTCGGGCTTCGACATTCCGCTCGTCATTGGTCACTGTGTCATTCGTCATTCACCCCATGCTTTCCGCCTTCCAAAAAGACGACGTCTTGCTCGCTGACATCCAAGCTGCAAGTGGCGACGACTTGCATCTCTGGTGGCTGGGACAGAGCGGTTTCATGCTCAAGCAAGCCGGCGCTTTCGTCCTGATCGACCCTTACTTGTCGGACTCTCTGACGCTGAAGTATGCGAGCACTGACAAGCCGCATGTGCGCATGACCGAACGCTGCATCGCCCCGGAACGGCTCGGCTTCGTGAAGCTCGTCCTGTCCAGTCATCAACACACCGATCACTTCGACGAGGCCACGCTCTCAGCGCTGGGTGACTACACCCTGCTCACGCCCGCAGCTTTGGAAAGCAAAGCAAAGCAACGCCTGCCACGCGAGGGCATCGAATGGATCGGCGTGAGCGAGCATGATCACATTGAGCGCCATGGCTGGGTCATCCGCCCGGTGGCTGCCGCGCACAATGACATCGTGCGAGACGAAATTGGCCGCAGTCACTACCTTGGCTTCATCGCGCAGCGCAACGGCATCACGATCTATCATAGCGGCGACACGCTGTGGCATGAGGAGTTGCTCCCCTCGCTGCTCGAACATCAGCCCGACATCGTTCTGGTGCCCATCAATGGCAACAAGCCAGAGCGGCGAGTCGCGGGCAATCTCAATGGCACTGAGGCCGCCGCGCTCGCCAAGGCTTGCGGGGCCAAGCTCGCGGTGCCGCATCACTTTGACATGTTCGAGTTCAACACCGAGTCACCGGACGAGTTCGTTACGGCTTGTGCAAGGCTCCATCAGCCTCAGCGCGTGCTGCGCTGCGGCGAGCGGCTTAGCCATGCTTTGCCATGAGATAGTGCTTCACCTTGCTCTGCCGTTGTTTCACGGTCAGCGGTGGTAAATTCAGATGGAACAGATGTCGCAGCGTCTTGCTGTGCTGCTTGAGCACTCGGGCGCATTCCTCCTGCAAATCCTTCCATCGCGACCATGGATGCGAGGGGGCGTGGGTGATGTGTCGGATGAGGCTGATCCACTCGACATACGCACGTGCCACGTCTCCAGCGGCGACACCCTCGGCCATGTCACGCGAGCCATTCCTGGCCTTGTTCAGTAGGGCGGAAAGCACCTCGCACGCGCCCTCGCCATAATCCACGGGGAGGCCATTGATGAGGTAACCGTTGTGGCTGACGAAGCCATACACCGCGCGGCAGGCCGCGCCAAGGCGCTCGCTGTCGCTGTAGCCGATGAGTTCAAAACGTGAGCCCGCGCGCAGATTGGCCATGTGCATGACCATATCCCCCACCCGGTAGCTGTCATCCTCCAGAGCGGCGGCAATCGCGAGACCTTCGCCGTGCTGGAAGAAGCTGAAAATCTCACCGCGCTGCGTCGGCATGCCGGCGGCGTCAATCAGGCCCAGCGCGCGCCAGGAGTGGATGGCGGATCCCGGCTTGGGCTGCAGATTCACCGGCTCCTGGCTCTCGTCTTTGATCTCGATCGCGGTGGCGCTTCCGCGCGCCACGACACGCTCCAGAGGCTGAAAGATGAAACGTCCGTGGGCATCTTCATAGGCAGGCACTGGCACGGAATCCAACACGAAGCGGGCGAGGATCAAGCCCTCGCGATTAACGAAGCCGATGAAAGTGGGCAGCAGCTCAGGCCTGGCGTTGCCACCGGAGGCGGAGAAGACGGGAGCGAGCTTGCGAGCGATCTTGAGCAGGTGCTTGTGGCTGAATTCATCCAGGGACAAATCATCCACAGCGCGCCCGATGTTCAGCAGCTTGCGCAAGGCCTTGGTGGGGAAGAAAACCTCGGATTCCTCGGCCACGGGCTGGCCCAGAGCCATCTCCAGCCCATAGCCAGACTTGCCCTTGAACACGCGCGAAATCCCCTGCCCCAGACTGGCCACAAACTTCGATTCATTGAGCGCCAAGACTTGCCGGTCTTGAGTCACCAGCCACACGTCCGACATCGGCACCGTGCGCACGCGGTGATGCCGCTTGGTCTCCCACTTGCCATCGGCGTTCAGCACCTGCTCATCCATGGCTTCCAAACCGAAGATCGCCTTGCCATCCTGCACATGCACTCTTTCAAAGGGCGACTTCGGCGCCTCGGCAACCTCCAAGCCCAAAGGCGGCGGAACTTTGGCAAACAAGCGCTGGGCGAAACGATTCGCTGCGATGAAGGGCGAGTCGTTGCGCAACGCAGCGTGCTTCATAACACGAATAAACATGGCCCACGGCAGCAGGCTGCTGCGATGCAGACGCGCAGGCCGCGCATCATGCAACGACGAGCTTTGCGCGGTGGTGATGACATAGCCGCGCTCGTCCAAACCACGGCGTCCCGCGCGGCCAAACATTTGCAGCAGTTCATCAGGAGCGAGCGTCTGCTCAGAGCTGCCGTCATGATACTTTGTCGCGGCCACGTGCACACTGCGCACGCTGAAGTTGATGCCTGCGGCCAGCCCCATGGTGGCCACGATGGCGCGCAGTTGCCCAGCCTTAGCCAGAGGCTCAATCACGCCCGCACGTGCCGCATACGACAATCCGCTGTGGTGATAAGCGATGCGTCTTTCGATCAGTGATGAAAGTTCACGCCCACACACCGCACGCTGCTCCGGGGTGAGGGTCAAAGGCTCGCCCTGCGGCAAGTCATTGGCCAAGGCGCGGGCGATGCCTTCCGCTTCCTTTCGCCGTGGCGTGAAGATCAGCAGAGGAGCGAGATCCGCCATCAGCACGCTGGCCACGAGCCGCGCCCACCAGCCCTCAAACTTCCGCGCCATGTGCGTGGGCAGTTGTTCCAGGGGCATCTCTTCCAGCGGCACGGGACGAATCTTGGACACCACGACCTCGACCTTGCGCCCCAGACGCCGCATCCATTCGGCGATGTCGTTGGGGTTCGCCACGGAACCGCTGAGCAGCAATACGCGTGTCTCGGTGCCCGCAAGCGCAATGGCACCCTCGTAACTCGATCCGCGGCTATCGTCCGCGATCATCTGGTATTCGTCGATGACCAGACAGGCGGGGCCTTCACCACGCAGCAGCCGCTCCAATTGCGTCTCCAGCGTGGCGACCAAGATGGGCGCATGAATGTTTTCCGACAGGTCACCCGTCGCGATGCCCACATCCCAGCCCTTGTCCTTCCACTCGGCAAACTTGTCATTGGCCAGCGCACGAGTGGGCACGGTGTAGACGGCCTGGCCCTGCAAGCTGCGCGACTCGTGCAGCAGCTCGAAGACATAGGTCTTCCCCGCACCCGTGGGCGCATCGACAATGACATCGGCACCGCTGCGCAGGTGATCCACCGCCTGGTGTTGCCACAGGTCGGGGAGTTTCAGGTGCGTAGCGAGGGATTCAAGCATGGGCCGCCATACAGACAGCGAGGATACGCGTGCTCAAGCGCAAAGGCGGGCTGGCAACCGGATGCCAACCATTCATTTCTCTGATTTGTCGGCGGTCATCAATGCCTCGACAAGCTTGTCCGCATGGGTCTTGCCAAAGTCGGGCATCCTCACGCTGAGGTTGGTCCGCGTGGGGGAGTGGTCACCGTGCAGCGCCCGTCGCAAGGCCTCAGGCGACAATTTGGCCCCCACCCCGTCAAGCGAGGGCGGAAACCGGTCGGGACCTGGGCCAAAATAAGCCGCCCGCCCATCCTCCGGCCCACCCTTGTGCGCACGGTCGTGACAGGCCACGCAGTTCAAACGCAGCATCTGCCAGCCAAACCGTTGCGAGGCGGTTTCAGGCGGTGGATCGCTGGCCTGGACATGAATCAACCCCAGGCCCAGGGCGCGCTGCTGAAGCCCATTGAAATCGAAGCGAGGAATGCCGGGAGTGACCGTGGTGGAAAGGCAGCTGGATTCGCTGCCTGGATTCAGTTCACGCAGCGGCCGCGCCGGCTTTGGAAGCATCGGCTGACCGGTGCTATGGCAGTTCGCGCAACGCAGGTCTTGAAAGGCCTGTCGGCCGAGTTCCGCAGTCTGGCCGGTGATTTTCAGGGCGGTCCGCTCGGCCGCTTTCTCGGCACTGCGGCCGATGTGCAGATGCGCGGCCACGTCGGCGGCCTCCTGCTCTGTCAATCGAAGCGAAGGCATGCGCCCTGCCGGACGATCCGACAGAGGATCGTGCAAGAAGCGGCCAAGCGCCTGGAATTCCCAGACATCGGCCAGAGCCAACGGGCTGGAGGTCGTGGACAGCGGTTCGAGGTCGGCCGGGGAGCGGATTCCGGCTGGCAGGTAGTCCGTTGCCGGTTGATGGCAGGCCACGCAGCCGACCGTGTGGTAAAGCGCCCT
>Ga0164294_10003772_pt1 | contig 13432 bp, 13 predicted proteins | sample GEODES005metaG_FD_111479 | JGI IMG/M metagenome (GOLD analysis project Ga0164294, IMG submission 111479) | Oligotrophic lake water microbial communities from Sparkling Lake, Wisconsin, USA - GEODES005 metaG | ecosystem: Environmental > Aquatic > Freshwater > Lake | place: USA: Sparkling Lake... | reverse complement strand
GCCTTCTTGTAATCCGCGGGTTCATGAATTCCCGACTCTTTGGCACACTCCAGCAAAAACTTGAAATTCTCCCAGAATTCACTCTTATGGCCGATCGATTTGGTCGCAATGTGAGAGAGTTCGTGGATTGCCACAAACATGAGGGTGTGTTCGTCGATCATGTGGTCCTCCCCCTTTTTCGTCCGGTTCAAGCAAAAGGCCAATTTCTCTCCCTTGTTCTCGCTGTACGCCGTGTATTCACTCGTCGGTAGCGTTTCCATGATTTTTTGGGGATTGAACCCGGTCACCAATCTTTTGACGTTTTCTTTTTCGGGATATGTTTTCCCGCAATATTCTACTAAAGCCTTGCATTGTTCCGTGACACTGGCCAAGAGATCCGCCGCTTCTTGGACTTTCTCTCGCTCGCGTACGCAATACTTGTTTCCATCCACGGTCGATACAATGCATTTTAATTGAAACATGTCGTCTTGGAAATACACGTAGGCACATGCTCCTAGCACCAAAACAAATATGGCGTAAATGAGCAAATCCGAGCGATTCATATAGGATATTGGCACATTATTGCGCTTGCCGGTTATTTACACCTTTGGACCTTTCAATCGCCCAAAGGCTCGCCTCGGGCGAGCCGAGGCTTTGCGATTTATAGGTCTCAAAGTAACAGTTGCCTAGGTGCATTCATGTCCAAAGGCGTAAATAATTTCATCCCGGATAGTTCGACTAAATACCGTTTTGAACAGGACTCCACCAAGAGTCCATTCGCATAAATACCGTAATTCATAAAGTAATCCTCGTTTTCAAGTGAGACATGGTAAATGGTGTATTCCCCGGCAGGTTCATGGACCTCCGCTTTTTCATCCGCACAAGCAGGGAGGCGGTAACGGTCGTCGGTTATATACACTTCGCCTTTGTGGACGTGCGAAGCGCGCTCCTTTTCTTGGTCGCTGGACCATTCTTCGACAAGGATGGAATGGCAGCCAGTGATCACAAGCGGCTCGGTCAATGAGGGATACCGATCGGGGCTTAGCCGGTACAATTGATGGGGAAGTCGGTCTTTTACTGCGGGATGGTAGATGGTCTTCATTCCGAGTTTCCAAATAGGCACGAAACCGTGATCCTTGGTTTGAATCAGGTCGCCTGGATGCAATGTTTCAACAGGAGTGTAACCACCGTCGGTGAGGATCTGGGATCCTTTGGCGAAACAGGGGTACGATGTGGACGCGACCACGATATTTGATGCTGCCGTATTTCCTGCCAAATTATTTGCAATAAGGGCTACATTATAGGTAGTGGATGTGTTGACACCAGATATTGTTATCGGGGAAATGGTCGTATTCGCATTTGTATACGTCGTTCCTCCGTTCAGTGAATAATAATAGGTGGTTGGCGCAGGGGATCCTCCCGTTGATGGGTTAAAATACACATTTAATGAGTTACTAGAAGTTATTATACTCGTGATAACCGGGGCGGTTCCTAACGTAGGCGTTGGAAATGTCGGGCCTCCGGTCCAAGGATATGTGATGCTACCTGTCGACATGTAATTCATGACTAGGTTGGAAATCGTCTTCATTTGCGCAGCAGGTAGCGAAGTATTCCAAATAAGAAGTTGTTGAAATGCAAAGTTTGAATTTTGACCAGCGGCATACCCCGTATTTATGGTAAAAGCACTACTAGCATTAGTAACACCTCCGGTTGACGTGCCATTACCGACCCCATTCACTAAAACATTATCCGGCGTGGTCCCTCCGTTCGTTGAGCACATAACCAACCAATTTGTGGCTGACGATACGTTGGGCGAACTTGCACTAAATTGAGTCATCGCTTGTTGATGATATTCAACCCCCACCCACCCAGGACTTGAATATGGACTTGCACCTGAATTATAATGCCCAACGATAAAATCTAACAAGGTTGCCTGTAAAATACGTGAATATGGAGCAGTAGTATAACGAGTCATTGCCAAAATAGTAAAGGAGGTTGAATTACTACCAGTCGGCCAAGTAATGGTTGTGCTCGACGTACCAGTTATATATGGGATGGATGCAGTAGCGCCATTACCACTTGCGTTATTTCCTATATTCACGCCACTTCCACCAATCGTCGCATTACGACCATTTCCGGTAAAATCGTATAATGATGTTGTTGTGTTATTTGCGTGTCCTGCTATATATGCTCCCCATGGCGCCGGAAAAGACATCAGTCAACTTTGTATTTAAACTACGGGTATATTATTTACACCTTTGGACCTTTCAATCGCCGATTTATATTCAATAATTCCGCTTTGCGGAATTATTTGATATATAAAAGGGGATTTATCGGTCTCAAAGTAACAGTTGCCTAGGTGCATTCTAAACGCCGACCCAAAGGTCGGCGTTTAGAATGTCCAAAGGCGTAAAAGGAATAACGTTTCGAATGGGTGTACATCCCAGTTATTTCAGTAGTTTCATCCCGGATAGTTCGGCTAAATACCGTTTTGAACAGGACTCCACCAAGAGTCCATTCGCATAAATACCGTAATTCATAAAGTAATCGTCGTTTTCAAGTGCAACATGGTAAATGGTGTATTCCCCGGCAGGTTCATGTACCTCCGCTTTTTCATCCGCACAAGCAGGGAGGCGGTAACGGTCGTCGGTTATATAGACCTCGCCTTTGTGGACGTGCGAAGCACGTTCTTGTTCGTTTTCATCAGACCATTCTTCGACGAGGATGGAATGGCAGCCAGTGATCACAAGCGGCTCGGTCAACGCGGGGTACCGATCGGGGCTTAGCCGGTACAATTGATGGGGGAGCCGGTCTTTCGACGCAGGATGATAAATGGTCTTCATTCCGAGCTTCCAGATAGGCACGAACCCGTGATCCTTGGTTTGAATCAGGTCGCCTGGATGCAATGTTTCAACGGGAATGTAACCACCGTCCGTGAGGATCTGGGATCCTTTGGCGAAACAGGGGTACGATGGAATAGTAATGGAAAATGTGTTGGAAGAAAAAGACGTATAACCATTATTATTTATAAGCTGGATCACTAGGGATAGTGTCTTTCCATATATTGCCGGGCCAGCGTTAATTATAATGGTATTTGTTGATACAGAATTGGTTGTACTATAAGTAGATCCGCCATCGAGTGAGTAATTACAAGAGGTAATTGAAGTGCCAGCCTCAATATAGGGAGTTGAATAAGTAACCGTGAGGGGAGCCGGATAATTAAATGTAAATACTGCATTTACAATAGTTGGTGTAGTAATGGGTATATTAACACCAATTATAACAACTCCACTTGCTCCATTACCTCCATTCAAATACCCGGCAATTCCAGATCCGCCCCCTCCTCCACCTCCTGTATTTTTAGTACCCGCTACTGCTGCAGTTACACTATTTACTACGCCAGTTATTGGTGTTACTGCCACTCCTCCCGCGCCGGCTCCTCCGCAATTTGTTCCGCCACCGGCACCTTTGTTTGTATACGCGTTTGTCGGTATCCAAGTACCGTATCCTGTTCCATCTCCACCTCCGCCTCCTCCGCCTCCATAATTCCCTACTGTGTATCCATTTACTACAAAGGAATAGGATCCGCCGCCTGCGCCTCCTCCGGTAGAATTCGAATTACCACCTACACTGGTAGCTCCGCCACCTCCGCCACCAGCGCCAAACGACATACCGGATCCCCCTCTATTTCCATATACAGACACTGTTCCTCCATTGGTTACACCAATCGCTGTGATAGTGCTCGTAGAAGTCGGAGTAAGAGTTCCAGACACACCTCCAAACCATCCATCGCCTCCTCCGCCCGAACCTCCATTACCGGGACTGGTATAAGACGCCCCAATAGACGAACCTCCATAACCTCCCCCGATAGCAGTTACGGAAAAATCTCCCAAAATAACCGAATCTTGACCGTTCTTCGGCGCAGTGGTTGCTGATATACCGCCATTTCCGCCTGCTCCCACGGTAATCACATAATTTGTATAACTCGCAACATTTGTGCCATCCATGTATATAATTTCTCCACCTCCACCGCCGCCGGCACCTTCATATGGTGATATTCCATACCCTCCACCGCCTCCTCCGCCTACAACTATTGTTTTGGTATTTACTGTACTTGAAAAAGTAATCAAATAATTACTAGATGTATCAATGAAATTTAGAAAAAAATACCCGGAATTTAATACAGTGGTTACACTATTATATGGACTGCAATACACGGTAACACCAGAAGAAAGGAAGGAATATTTTGGCATAATCAATGAAATCGTGTTACCGGAATAATTGCATACATAAAAGTTTCCATTTGCAGTAACCAATCCATATGGGTTATTAAATCCGGAAATCCACGAAGTGGTAAAAACCCCCGTTGATATTTTACCATAATTAATCGCGTTTCCAGCCGGATTGGTTATATATAAATAATCTCCGCATACTAACATGCCATAATTTACAGTGACTGAACTAAATACGGTGCTTGCGGCAGCTGCTGCGGTAGAATTAAAGGAAGACGTTTGAAATCTTGCGATATTGCCAGATGCAGTTAATCCGTAAATATATCCACCATCAATTGCAATACAGGAAGAAGTTGTACCAGCAAAAGCAAAAAAACCGGTAGCGTCATTTGAAGTAGTCGAGGCAGGATTGGATATTAAATATCGTCGAATCCATCCATTCGAATAATACGTATATATATAAGTATTATCATTCGCAAGAAAAACGTTAACACCGCCATTTGTGAATGTTGCCCAATTTAACGTATCCGTAGTTCCCCCGGTAGCAGCTCCTCCAGATCGAGTAGTGCTCCATCGATCAATGCGCGTTCCGGCTGTACCATTTGGACAGGTATATAAATATCCATTTGAATAGGTAATTGCGTAAAATGACGTGTATCCAGTCAGGGAAGAGTATCCAGTGCTTATAAAATTGGCGGTATATGTAGGTGATTCCGATATACGAATTTGAGTAATATTACCGGAAGATGAATTTGCCACATATAAATAATTACCATCGGAAGCGATTCCGGCAGGCGAATTGAGTCCTTGTGCGTTTGTTGCCCATGCATAATTCGATTGTAGAGAATAAAAATCTCTTATTTTAATCGATTTTTGAAAAATGGTATTCGCATTACTTGTCATAACATACAATTTATCATTCAGTATGGTTGGGGCATATATGTTGTTTAAGCTGGGATCATAACCTACTGAAAAATCTGTATCGATAATCGTATTTGCAGTCAATGACTGGGATTTCATGTCCATAACTTGAATTTTGGGGGTGGTAGAAGTGGCAGTGGTAATTGTCAAATACAGATATTGTTGACTAGTGTCTATCGCTATGCCAAAACAATTGTCTGTCCCGGCTGAAAACGTACCTACCTTTGTAACTGAACCTCCATTTACACTTACTTTGTATACGCTTTTGGCGTCGGTTCCGTATATGTATCCATTATATAGTGCGTAAATACCGACATTTGCAAATCCCCATGAAAAACTAGTAGATAAAGTTGCATCAGATAATAGTATTTTATATATGGTAGTACCATAGTAATAATACAAATATGTATTGTCTGTTAGGAATGAAGGATTTGCACCTCCGCCGGTAAACCCTGTATCATACCATGTTGAATTACTCGTTCCATCGCTGATTTTGTATCGTCCAATATATTGTTTTATTGGGGAAGTACCGTTAGTCGATAAATAATAAATATAGGTATTATCCGTACAAATTTGTCCCATATTCCCGCCGGTAGACGGAATCGTAAAAATAGTGGAGACTGTATTTGCAGACGTATTATATCGAATTAATTTGTTATCAGTACCATTCACAAAATAAATATAAGTTCCATCTGTAATAATTCTAACTATACTACTATACGGTCCTCCCGGTATTGTAATTAACGTGGACATCCAAGCGTATAGTATATATTTATAAATTGCTTCATGGATTACAAATATGATTCAATAAATCATACTTGTAAATACCAACCGAGCTTGCCGGTTATTTCAATAGTTTCATCCCGGATAGTTCGACTAAATACCGTTTTGAACAGGACTCCACCAAGAGTCCATTGGCGTAAATACCGTAATTCATCAGGTAATCCGGGTTTTCAAGTGCGACATGGTAAATGGTGTATTCCCCGGCCGGTTCATGGACCTCCGCTTTTTCGTCCGCACAAGCAGGGAGGCGGTAACGGTCGTCGGTTATATAGACCTTGCCTTCATGCACTTTGGCAGCGCGGTCCTTCTCTTGGTCGCTGGACCACTCTTCGACGAGGATGGAATGGCAGCCAGTGATCACAAGCGGCTCGGTCAATGCGGTATACCGATCGGGGCTTAGACGGTACAATTGATGGGAAAGTCGGTCTTTTGATGCGGGATGGTAGATGGTCTTCTTGCCGAGTTTCCAGAGAGGCACGAAACCGTGTCTTACAGTTTGAATCATGTCACCTGGATGCAGTTTTTGAACGGGCGTGTAACCATCGGCGGTGAGAATCTGGGTGTTTTTGGCAAAACAGGGGTAATAAGGAATGGTAATGGATACCGTGTTGGATACGGAAGAGGTCAGACTATTATTATTGGTAATCGTGATGTTTATGTTATAGGTTTTACCGTAATTCGATGAATTGAGTGGAACTTGAACGGAATTCGCGGATGGGGTTGCAGTGATATACGTCGTACCTCCATTTAACGAATAGCTGCATGAGGTAATGGAAGTCGCCCCATAACCGATTCTTGTTGTTGTAAAATTAATCGTTATGTACGTAAATGTAGAGGTAACTGTAATGGTGGGTTTAGCCGGATAGGGTGGAATTAATGCGGGAACATTATATATACTCCATCCACTAGTAGCTTGACCGAGCCACCAAATATTTGAATTTGCATATGTTAGAGATGTTCCCCATCCATTTTGAAATGCGGTTGCACCAAGTACACGGATCGCATTTAAGTTAAACGTGTTTTTATTTAAATCATACGCGGCAATATAATTGCTTGAATACACCATTCCATACATATAATTTTCATCCATGCACAGCCCAAGTAGGATTCCAGAAAAGGTGAATAATTCGGTACTTACCTGGGTACTTAAGTTTACTTTCGACACCTGACTATTTCCTGAGTTGTTTCGCATACAAATATATAGATAACTTGCATCGCATGCAATTCCAGTAACATAGTTATATCCGCCAGCGCCATTGTATATTTTGGTAGTTCCATTATACCCGCTCACTGTACTGGAGGAATTTGCTTGCGTTGTAAATACGCCACCAGTTCTGTTGCTTGTACCGTGATATCCAGATGACATACCTGTGCTTAGCGTACTCACATACGAGCCACCTGTAGTAATCGCTACTAAATTGCTACTACCGGCAAGACATAGATTCGAACCATAGAATCCAGTAAATAATTGCCCCGCTCCGTATGTGCTGCATATAGTTTGTACATTTAAATAAGAGTAACTTCCATTCGATATATTGAATATTCCCACCGCGGGATATCCTCCCGCTACTCCTCCCATATAAAATATGGATCCCCCATCGTAGGTGATGTTCTGACTATACACATAACCTGCCTGTATAATACTACTCCAAGCCGTAAATGGTTCATTAACACTTATATCTATCGACATGTTCTTATGATATTCGGATATTTCATATTTATCTTTTCGTAAATATGAATTTTACAGGAGTTTTATTTGCAGAAATTTTTATTTGCATCCATACCCAATTTCCAAAGGAACACGGCCTAAATCCGGCTCAATGGTGCTCTGGGCCCATGGCCCGACATCCTGTTTGGGGATAACGGGGTCCGAACGCAACTGCAAATTGGCATTGCGCAAGGTCTGGCCAATGGTATCAAGACCAATGTGGTAGCCAGCCTGGAGCAAATCGGGCGTCGCGCCCGCATTCAAGGAGGGATTGAGAGCCGCCCAGTCACTGTTTGCATCCGCCGGCAACAAATCACCCGGGTTATTCACCGGCTTCAATTGGTAGCCAGATCCCGTGTTCACGCTTTCGGGAGCAGGAACCACGTGTTGCGCGCTAGTTTGGAGCACCGTTGGCTGCTTGGCCAACAGGTTCGTCTGTTGACTGTAACTGGTGCTGCCAGACCCATCACCCATGCCATCTAAACGAAACGTTTTGGTATTCGAATACGAAAGTAACGCGACACCAATTAATAAAACAATGACCGCAATAACAAGTTCCTTTCGGTTAAAGAATTTATTGAAACCATTTACGAGTTCTTTCAGCATACTGATATATAAACGGCGGATAAAATTATTTTGTGTAATTCGAGAGTGTTTTCCAGGCAGGAATCCAAAGCGTCGCCGTATTTATAAAAAAGAGGATTCCTTGTCCAATTCTTCTAAATCCGAATCCTCGTCGGCGTCGTCAAACAAAAAGGTGGTTTTGATTCGTTTTGCTTCTAAATAATTGGCGATGGCGATCTGTTTTGCTTCTCTCGCCTTTGCCTTCGCCTCCTTGTACAATTTGTAATAGACATCGTTCCGGTTTTTCAATTTGAGGGGAGGCGACTTGTCCAATTCTTCTAAAGGAAACTCAATCTCGCAAATTTCCGGGTCATTCGCATTCTGTTCCTTCGGTTCCGGTTCCGGTATCACCTCCTCCGTCGCATGCAAGGTTTGGATGGATTCTTCTAAATTCTCTGGAGCAGGAGCAGGATCGGGACCCCGAGTCGGTCGGATGATGCATTTCTCAAACAGGTTATCCGGCTCCACCACCAACATCTGCTTCAATTCCACTTCAAACTGAAAACTTCGGACGGAACACCGGATCCCCTTGAATTCGAAAATCACCAACACGGGAGTACCGTCTTTGATCTGGTCGGGATCCGTCTCTTGTTCGTTTTCGCCGTAGATCTTGAGATCGCATTTTCCTAAAGTATTTGGTACATTTGTCCGAATAATGTAGTATTTCCCCGATTTGTACATTTTGTAGGGGGAAGTCATGGAGTTTTCGATATCATGCTCGTCCAATTCCGTCTCGAACCACTTTGCCCGGTTTTGGTACAAAATCCCCCGCGCCGTTTCTTCTAAAGATTCCAGCCAAGAGAGAAACTCGTCGTCCTCATTGCTAAATACAAAATCGCAAAACATTTTTTTCCCCGAAGTGACAAATCCCGTCTTGACGGTGCATTTGGGCGCTTGAAAATAAAGAGGACTGTTGCTCGCTTGTATTTTCATGAAATGCGAGCCATTTTTCGTAATGGGATTGCCGACGGAGAGGTGTTTCGTGTCAAATGGATCCAAAATACTGTATATCTTTGGCATGCTTCTTTACTATCTAGGCGTTTTTTGAAAGCCTCGTCTCTCACGCATTCCCTTTGTCGCGTTCATTCGTGCAGCCTAAATATCTGCCCTGTTTCATAATTGATGAATTTCTCCGAATTATTGAAGAGTGAAGATATCCAGCGGCATTTGAAAAACGCCACCTATCCTTTAGTGACGATGGTATACAACGAGATATATATCTATATATGGTTCATTTGCATCTATAATTTGTTTTTGCTTGCGCTGGTATTGATCAATGTCTATTTGTTGGTCCAATATATGCGATACAACGATCATGGCGTCCGCGCGTCCACAATTTAGCATGAAATACAGAAATATCTTCGTCTTTCTATATAGACCATATGTCAAACATGATGAAAAAAGGAGGAAATAAACCAAGTGTGAGTGTTGGTGGATCGGAAGAAGTGCCAAGGCTGGTCGAGAGTGTTGGCGGAAACCCGCTAATCGGCGGCAATTGCGGCGCTGCTCAGCAGCCTACCTTGCTTGGAGGCAGCGCCAATGGCGGAGCCGAATGGGCCCAGCAGGTGTACGGCGGTCCCAGCCAGCAAAGTGCCACCCCAGGTGGAAGCAATCTAGTCAACATGGCTCATGTCTCCAACTGCGGCGCGGTGGGCGGAATGAACCCGGCTCCCGTGCAAAATGGTGGCAAACGCGGCAAACGCGGTGGATTTGGTCTTACCGAAGTGGCCGTTCCCGGCGTCCTTCTCGCGGCCAATTACATGATCGGTCGTCGTTCCGACCAGCCCTCTTTTACGCGTAGAAGACGCGGTGGATCAAAAAAACGCAACGGATCAAAAAAAAGCAATGGGTCAAAACGTCGCAGCGGATCAAAGAAACGCCGTGGATCAAGAAGACGTTAAATATCGTTCATTGTCTAGGATAAGAAATACGTAGACAATGCATATAGAAATGGAAAAACAAGAATTCGTGGAAAAACTAAAAAAATGGGTCGTCTTGGACCGGCATACCAAATCTCTCCAAGAAAAACTTCGCGAAATACGCGACCAAAAAAACGACTTGGCCGATTCCCTGCAAGAATACATGGACACGAATCATATCCGGAAACCGATCGAGTTGAGCGACGGAAACATTCGGATCGTCGAGAGAAAAGAATACACGCCTCTCTCGTTTTCTTTTGTGGAGGAGTGTTTAGACGAACTCATTTCAAACAAGGAACATGTCGATACCATTCTCGACCATTTGCGCGACAAGCGAGAGGTACGTGTCATACGAGAAATAAAACGGTCGTAAAATGGGTGTCTAGTATATAGAACATGAACGATATATTGCCCGCTTTTGTAGAAGGATACGTCTATAAAGACAACTTGGTCGGCGGATATCCCATCTCTCAACTTCTCTCTGAAAACACGACCGGGGGAGGAGGTCCCACGATGGCGTTACAACATTATGTCGTCCCCGTAGGATTGGTCTGTCAACCAGCGAGACCCTCCTCGGTATGGATGGTCCATCAAGAGGAAGCGACGAGAGAACCCATCGGCGATGAATTGTTTGAACGCTTGTTTGAAAAAATTGCGTTGAATACTGTTGCCGCTGCCCCGACCCTTTCCGCCCAAAAACCCCCTGTGGCGGACATGACCCTTTCCGCCCAAAAACCCCCTGTGGCGGACATGACCCTTGCCGCCCAAAAACCCCCGGTTGACTCTCAAGAAACCGAGATTGTCATCTCTCCGCCGCCAAAAAAGCCTGCCTCCTCCAAGAAAAAGAGAGAGAAGAAAACACCTAAAAAGATCTCTCTCAAAATACATAAAAAGAAATGAATTACTGGAGCCTTTTCCTCTTTGCCTTTTTCGGTGATACCAAACGCGCCTTGCTTCCTTTGTCGCAAAGCGTCACGAATTATCCGGGTTTCGATATGCGATATTACAATTCCACCGTCTTTGTTGAAAATAACGATACTACGATACGGGAATATGTGTGGAAACAGCGCATGCTCGATGTGTTCATGGACCCCAAACGATCCGTTTTCGAAAAAATGTCCGTCTATGAACAATTCCACAAGGAGATTACGCCGCCCGATGTATGGAAAGGTCTTTCCTTCGACCCATAAATATATTTATTTCGACCCTAATAAAGCCATCTCTCGTTAGTACAAAAACCATGACGGACATTCCCCAGTATATCCGCGACGAGATCTACGCCAACCAATTCTACCGCTATTCCATCGTTTCCGATTATGCCGTCTTGAAATTGTATGTTCGAGATGACTTGAAGGAATTGTACGAGGCCCATGTGAAGAAGCACAACGAGGGGTTGAATTCGTCGGAATACAGGAATGCGGGGTTCGATTTGTATGTGCCGGAAGAAACGGTGTTCGAAACGCCCTTTGTCTCTCAATTTATCAACTTGGGAATAAAATGCGACATGATTTATTGCCAAAAGAACATGTCTCATACATTAAGTGCCGTAGACGAACAAGATCCGAACGACGACCCGATGGGTATCTCGTATAAGACGGGGTTTTGCCTGTATCCCCGGTCGAGCATGTCGAAAACACCTCTCCTGTTGGCGAATCACGTCGGCATCATTGACTCGGGATATCGCGGCGAATTGATGGCAGCGGTGCGATCCTTTGAACCGGGATATACCATTTCAAAGAGAACACGTCTTTTCCAGATATGCCACCCGACATTGTGCCCGGTGTATGTGATTCTGGTTCCCGAATCCGAACTCGGTATCACGGAACGAGGGTCCGGCGGGTTCGGGTCGACTGGAGTATAGACCAATGAATATTTTCCAACTTTTGAAAATATGCATTTATAGTAGTCGTTGTATGGCTAGAGTACATTTGTATTCTGGGAAATACCACTTTGAACATTTGTACGAATCTTCCAAACGATGCAAGACGAAAGCCTTTGTATTTGATTTGGACGAAACCATTGGGTCATTCGGTGATTTATACCGTCTCTGGTGTCGCCTGGATGCCGAAAAACAAACCTACGAGACGTTTCGATCGGTCCTTTCCATGTACCCCGAGTTTTTGCGATACGGAATTCTCACCATTCTCTCGTATATAGGGAAAAAACATCAACAGGGAGAATGCACGAATGTGTATCTCTATACAAACAACCAATGTGGGTTCCAAAATTGGGTCGCGTATATCATTCGATATCTGGATGAGAGAATCGGAACCTATGAGAGAATCGGAACCGGAACCCTTTTCGCAAAACCCATTTGCGCCTTTCAGATTGGGGGAAAACGCCTCGAACCTTGCCGCAGTGGGCATGATAAGACCTACGATGATTTCATTCGGTGTTCCATGTTGCCCACCACAGTAGAGGTGTGTTTTATCGACGACGTGGCCTACCAATACATGATGCATGATAAGGTCTATTTCATCCAGCCGCCGCCATATCAACACGGTCTCTCGAATACGGAGATCCAGGATCGCTGGGATACATGGATGCAAACGGGGGAAGCAAAGACGTATATGCAAATACCCGATCCAGAGAACGTCGTCATTTTTCACCGTATTTTATACTACGTGCGCGAATTTTTTTTTGTAGCTCTCAAAAGAAGCAAGACCCATAAGAACCGGGTCCGGGTTTCGTTTCATTTCACGCGGAAGAACCGTTTATGAGCAAGACCATTTGTTCGTCATAGGACAGTTTCTGAAACGTGAGACATTGGTCGAACCTGTATTGCGTGAACCGGTTGTTATGGAGACGGCACAACACGTTGGCGCCCTCATCCGTGAATCGGACATCGACGACAATGCCGCCCACCATGATCCGGTCGGGGCTTTCAATACGTATCCAGCGGACATGTTTCCCCCGGTGCAATTCGTAGAGTTCGTCGACGAACCGGTATCCCGTCAATTTCTGGCCGTGGTCAAGCATTTCATCTCTCGATATACGGAGGGAAGAGAGGGCGTCGTATACGTCTTGGGTCACGGTGGAAAGGGTTTTGTTTTCCAAGAAATCGTGTTTTGCATTGTCCAACAATGCGTCCACGTTGATGGCGGAATAGAGAGACGGATCCGATTTCGCCTCTCGAATCAAGTCTTGGATACTCATGTTTCATATAATGTTCACAAACAACTTTATATGAGTTATGCAAAATTGTTCTTGCGGTATATCGATGCCACATTATACTGAAGCTTCGGGTCCATATTCTTATCATAATC
>Ga0164294_10003771_pt1 | contig 13433 bp, 9 predicted proteins | sample GEODES005metaG_FD_111479 | JGI IMG/M metagenome (GOLD analysis project Ga0164294, IMG submission 111479) | Oligotrophic lake water microbial communities from Sparkling Lake, Wisconsin, USA - GEODES005 metaG | ecosystem: Environmental > Aquatic > Freshwater > Lake | place: USA: Sparkling Lake... | reverse complement strand
CTTAAGCGTGACTGCAAAGGCGCAGATGACGCCAGCGATGGCTCCGATCGCGATCGCACCCCATGGGGCTACGAACGCACACGCTGGTGTGATCGCAACCAAACCAGCGACTGCACCTGACGCGGCGCCAAGGCTAGTGGCATGGCCATCGCGAATCTTCTCCACGATGAGCCACCCCAACACTCCAGCTGCCGTGGCCACCATGGTGTTGGTGAATGCCAAAGCCGCAACATCGTTAGCGCCGAGCGCGGAGCCCGCATTGAAGCCGAACCAACCGAAGTAGAGCAGCGATGCGCCAAGAACAACAAAGGGAAGGTTGTGTGGCTTCATCGGAATCTTGCCAAAGCCGATTCGCTTGCCCAAGACGAGGACGAGCGCTAGACCAGCCGCGCCCGCGTTGATGTGCACGGCCGTGCCACCGGCAAAGTCGAGTACTCCGAGGTTGGCCAGCCATCCTGCGCCATCGCCACCGAGAGTGTCGCTGCCAAAGTCGAACACCCAGTGCGCGACCGGGAAGTACACCAAGGTGACCCATGCCGCAACGAAGATTCCCCAGGCGAGGAACTTCATGCGATCTGCAACTGCTCCAGAAATGAGCGCCACCGTGATGATTGCGAACATGAGCTGGAACATCGCAAATGCGAGTGCTGGGATCGGATACTGACCGCCGTTTTGCGCGAGCTGTCCCACGAGTCCAGTCAGGCCATTGAGTGAGAAATCGCCGATGAACCCATTGCCATTATCAGCAAAGGCCAGTGAGAAGCCGAATGCCACCCATAGGACCGTGACGATGCCGATCGCGAGGAACGACATCATGATCATGTTCAGCACGCTCTTTGAGCGAACCATGCCCCCGTAAAAAAACGCCACACCGGGCGTCATGAGCAGCACTAACGCGGCTGCTGTAAGCACCCAGGCGGTATCGCCTGCGCTGATCTCCATAGGAAGAGCCTCCTCGAAACGGGCTAAAGGTATGGAGTCGCCGTTGACCCCTGGACATTAAGGAGTCTGGCGATAGCGCGTTTCGGGATTGGTCCCGCGATGTTTCGTGCCGGTGACTAAGGAGCCGATTTGTGTTACGGGTATGTCACAGGTTCACGAGCCAATGATGGCGTCGACAAAGGCGACCGGATCAAAGGGCGCTAGGTCATCCGGGCCCTCACCGAGACCCACGAGCTTCACGGGAACCCCCAGCTCACGCTGAACCGACACGACGATGCCGCCTTTGGCGGTGCCATCAAGCTTGGTGAGCACGATGCCCGTGACGTCGACGACCTCGGAAAAGACTCTGGCCTGCGTCAAGCCATTTTGTCCGGTTGTGGCATCAAGAACGAGAAGCACCTCGTCAACGGGTCCATGCTTTTCAGCAACCCGCTTGACCTTGCCTAGTTCGTCCATAAGGCCGACTTTCGTGTGAAGACGACCGGCGGTGTCAATCACGACGGTGTCCACCTCTGCGGCCACGCCCACGGCGACTGCCTCGAACGCCACGCTCGCGGGATCGCCGCCCTCAGGACCGGTCACGACCGCTGCGCCTACCCGATCACCCCAGGTCTGCAGTTGCTGGGAAGCTGCGGCGCGGAACGTGTCAGCGGCGCCGAGGACCACCGTGCGATTTTCGGCCACGAGGAGCCGTGCCAGCTTCCCCACGGTGGTGGTTTTGCCGGTGCCGTTGACCCCTACGACCAACACCACCGCAGGGCGATCAGCGTGCCGCGCCGTGGCAAGGGATCGGTCCATGCTCGGATCAACAAGTGCGAGTAGTTCCTCGCGGAGTAGGGCCTCGATGGTGGCTACATCGCGTACGGAGTCCACGCGGACGCGAGTCTTCAGGCGCTCGAGCAATTCCGCCGTAGCAGACACACCGAGATCAGCGATGAGCAAAGTTTCTTCGATTTCATCCCACGTCGCGGCGTCCAAGGTGTCGCGCGACAACAAAGACAGCAGTCCCTTGCCGAGTGCATTGTTAGATCGCGACAGGCGAGCGCGAAGACGGCTCAGACGGCCTCGGGCCGGCTCTGGAGTGTCCAGCGCAGCGGCATCGATATCTTCGACAACCTCAACGTGCTCCACCATCGGAACTGGCGGCATCGCAACGTCGAGAATCTCTGAAAAAGCATCCGGTGCTTCGATCACCGGCGCGTCGACAAGCTGATCGACCGCAGTTGCCACACGCCGAGTCACCACAGGCTTGGCAGGTGTGCGGCTGCGACCACGGACGAGCCCAACTACGAGCCCGGCGCCAAGGACGAGCACGCCTGCGGCGATGAGTAGATAGATCCAGACAGATTCCACGATGTGGTCCTCCAGTGTCAGGCGGTATCGCGAAGTTTCTGACTGATCACCTGGGTCACACCATCGCTACGCATGGTGACGCCATACAAAGCATCAGCAACTTCCATGGTGCGCTTCTGGTGCGTGATCACGATCAGCTGCGACGAGTCGCGCAGTTCTTCGATTATGTCGATCAGTCGCCCGAGGTTGACGTCGTCGAGTGCGGCCTCGACCTCATCGAGTACATAGAACGGACTGGGGCGCGCCTTGAACAACGCAATGAGGAAAGCAACCGCCGTGAGGGAGCGCTCACCACCAGAGAGCAGCGACAGGCGCTTGATCTTCTTGCCCGGCGGACGAGCTTCGACGTCGACACCGGTGTTCAACAGATCGGACGGATCAGTCAGAATCAAACGGCCTTCACCACCGGGGAAGAGTCGCGCAAAAACTCTCTCGAACTCCCGTGCTGTGTCCTCGAATGCCTGCGAGAAGACTTCCTGCACACGATCATCAACGTCCTTGATGATCTCCAGGAGATCATTGCGGGACTTCTTGAGGTCTTCAAGTTGTTCGGTGAGGAAACGGTGACGCTCCTCCATCGCATCGAACTCCTCGAGAGCCAATGGATTGACCTTGCCGAGGAGAGCGAGCCCACGCTCGGCTTCCTTCAGCCGCTTCTGCTGCTCCACGCGGTTGTAGGGCTGTGGCTCCTGTAGCTCGACCGGCTCATCGCCTGGGGATTGCGGCGATGGCGGTACAAGTTGATCGGGACCGTACTCGGCGATCAGCGCTTCGGGTTCGACGCCGTATTCCTCGATGCCTCGGATCTCCATCTGCTCAATGCGCATACGCTGCTCAGCCCGGGCGACTTCATCTCGATGAACAGAGTCGGTGAGCTTCTCCATCTCACCGCCCCACTCGCGCACGGAGACACGAAGACGACCCGCCTCAACATCGCGTTCGGCGCGCAGCGCCTCTGCTGCATCGCGAACTTGCGCGGCTTCCGCTAGCGAGGCATCAAGTCGATCAAGGACCTTGACAATCGCTGCACTCACGGCCACAGCAATGAGGGCCTCACGCTCACGACGCTCACGCAACGCGATCGCGCGAACACGGGCGGCCCGCTCGGCAGATGCGGCTTTCTCGAGTTGCTCAGCCCGAGCCGCGAGCGCGCCACAGCGCTCCTCGCCGGTACGCACCGAAAGACGAGCATCAACCTCTGCTTGACGTGCTACGCGCGCACGCTCGGCGAAGATTTCGCGATGATCAACATCGATATCGTCGGCAGGCCGCTCTTGCTCTGCAGAAGCCAGCCGCGTTTCGAGTTCGGCCAGTGTTGCGCTGTCGGCGTCACGCGCCTGCTCAGCGTCACGACGAGCCTGCGTTAACCGATCAGATTCTGCTGCACCAGCGCGAGCAGCCTGCCCGAGCGCACCCAGTTGTTCCGCGACCGCAGCCATGCGCGCGTCTGAATCGTGTAGGCGATCAAGTGCTGCTCCAACGGTGCTTGCCGCGGCTTCCTGCTCCACGAGCACGGCGATCTGCTGGAAGCGCGCGCGCTCCACCCGATGATGCGCCTGCTCGAGAGCCTCACTTGCCGCATCCACAGCAGCTTGCACCTCAAGCAGGCTTGGTGCGCGACTGGTGCCACCCACGGCAACATGGGGACCAATGACGTCGCCATCCAGCGTGACGACAGTGAGCCCCGCGCGCACTGCTTGGAGGGCCTCCTGGGAGCGCACATCGTCCACGATCACCGAGTTGTGCAATGCGGCGAGCGAACGAATCAGGTCTTCTGGACCGCGGACAAAATCGCTAACGCGACGCATGCCAGAGGGAACACTGGGCTGTTGAGTCTGTGCGTCGATGAGCACGAGGGATGCTCGCCCACCATCAGATTCGCGTAGAACCCAAATCGCACCTGCGGCCGCTTCGGCACCAGTGACCGCCACGGCGTCAGCGAGGGGGCCGAGTGCGGCGCCGACAGCGGCCTCGTAGCCAGTCTGGATCTGCAGGAGTGCCGAGACCGCTCCGACGACGCCAGGGACTGCACGCTCGGGGTCAAGCAGAGCGCCCGTCCCATCACGACGGTCGAGGCCGATCTGCAGCGCCTCAAGCCGAGCCGCCGCTGTGGCTCGTTCGCGATCGGCCTCCGACTCCTCCGCGCGTAATGCGGAGAGCGCACGGTCTGCGAGATCAAGTCGCTCAGCGGCCTCTTCATGCTGTGCATCAAGACCGAGTTCGCCATCGTCGAGACCGGCGATCTGGGCCTCCAGCGCGTGGAACTCCTGTTGCGCTTTCTCGGCGCGTGCTCGCGCGTCTTCAACTTGCACGTCGAGTCGTTCGATCTCAGCAGTACCTGCCTCGACGCGTGAACGTGCCGCCGCAACGCGCCCTACGAGCCGCGCCATGCCCTCTCGACGATCGGCTTCGGCCTGCTTTGCTGCTGCAACGCGACGCTCTTCAGCAGAGTGAGCTTCTTCAGCAGCAGCCCGCGCAGCGACAGCATCGCTGAGAACGGTGCGCTCACGCTCAACCTCGCGACCGAGTTCGAACTCTTCGGCACGCAATGCGCGGGCATCGTGTTCGAGAACCTCGGGATCGCGGCCGGCTGGTTCCTCATTGAGATCCTGCACGCGCACACGCTCGGCAGCAAGGGATGCTGTGCCCATGAAGCGCTCCTTGAGCGCAGCAAGGGCGTACCAAGTCTGCTGCGACTGCGCGAGCAAGGGACTGTCTTGCACAAGCGCGTCTTCGACCTGCTGCAGTCGGGCCTGGGCTTCGTGCAGGGCCTTTTCGACCTCTGAGCGACGCTCTCGCAGCGCAGTTTCGTCGGCAACCTCCGCAGCAAGTGCGTGCCGCATCTGCACAAGATCGTCAGCAAGCAGGCGCAGACGTGCGTCACGTGCATCAGACTGGATGACGACTGCGCGACGCGCAACCTCGGCCTGACGGCCTAGCGGCTTTAACTGGCGACGAAGTTCGGCAGTGAGATCCTGCAGACGCGTCAGGTTGGCTTGCATGGCATCGAGCTTGCGGAGTGCCTTTTCTTTACGCTTGCGATGCTTGAGAACTCCCGCTGCTTCCTCGATGAAGCCACGACGTTCCTCGACCGATGCCTGCAGCACCGAATCGAGTTGTCCCTGACCCACGATGACGTGCATCTCGCGACCGATGCCTGAATCCGAAAGCAACTCTTGGATGTCTAGAAGTCGGCAGGGGTTGCCGTTGATCGAGTACTCGGAACCGCCGTTGCGGAACATCGTGCGACCGATTGTGACCTCGGCGAACTCAATAGGAAGCACGCCGTCGGAGTTGTCGATCGTCAGCAGAACTTCAGCACGGCCAAGAGGTGCACGAGTGGATGTGCCCATGAAGATGACGTCTTCCATCTTGCCGCCGCGCAAGGACTTCGCACCTTGCTCACCCATGACCCAGGCAAGCGCGTCGACGACATTGGACTTGCCCGATCCGTTGGGACCGACCACGCAGGTAATCCCCGGCTCGAAGTTAAGTGTCGTGGCCGAGGCGAAGGACTTGAACCCCTTGAGGGTCATGCTGGACAGATGCACTTCGGACGCCGCTCCACATCGTTCGGGTGGCGCAACCCTACCCTCAGCGATCCCCCTCCGTACGCCGAGTTGGCGGCGTACGCTGGCAACGAGGGCAACGGTAGGACGATCGATTCATGAATGGCTCCCGCACAATGAGGCTCCCGCATCGCCCGCAGGGCTCCCCCGACTGCCCATAGGCGTCGAGCGAGCGCTCAAACCAGCCGCTCTCGCCGTTGACATTGACGTAGAGGGCATCAAAGGACGTGCCTCCGGCGGCCAATGCGGCCCCCATGACGTCTCGGGCATGCCCGAGTAGATCTAGCGACTGGGCCCGAGTCAGTGCTTGGGCGGGGCGCTCCGGGTGAATCCGGGAGCGCCACAGGGTCTCATCCGCGTAAATATTGCCCACCCCAGAGATCAGGGTCTGATCAAGAAGCGAGCGTTTGATCCCGGAGCCCCGCCTGCGCAAGGCAGCCACGAAAGCGTCGTCGTCGAAGTGGGGGTCAAAGGGATCGCGAGCAATGTGGGCGACTGTGGCGGGAATCCGACCACCGCTGCCATCGTCGACCAATTCATCTATCGCTAGGCCGCCGAAGGTGCGTTGGTCGACAAAGCGGAGGTCCCGGCCACGGTCGGCGAAGCCGATGCCTACTCGCAGGTGCGTTTCGGCTGGACTAGACCTTGGCACCACAAGAAGCTGGCCGCTCATACCCAAATGCGCCACCAAGCAGGACTGGTCGTCGTCGAGTGGCAACCACAAAAACTTGCCCCGCCTACTGACACACGCGAATGACCGACCGATGAGTCGATCGGAGAGACCTCGTGCACCTCCCTGATTGCGGCGTACGGCGCGCTCGTGCATGACTTCAACCCGTGAAATTCGGCGATCCACCACAAACGACGCAAGTCCGCGTCGAACCACTTCGACTTCGGGGAGTTCGGGCACCTCAGGCCTCAGAGATGGCCGTATATGCCGCTTCGGCTACCTGTTGCTCGGCTTCCTTCTTCGATCGCCCGAAGCCCTCGCCGTAAATCTGCTCACCGACGCGTACGTGAGCCGTGAATTCCTTGGCATGATCTGGGCCAGTCTCCGTCAGCAGATATTCGGGCACCCCAAGACCGCGTGACGCCGAGATTTCCTGCAAGGAGGTCTTCCAATCCAGACCTGCAGTCAAAGTGGCCGCACGTGCGATGAGTGGATCAAAGAATCGGTGTACGAGTTCAGTCGCGGTCGCAAGACCAAGATTCACGTAGACGGCACCGATTATCGACTCCATCGTGTCAGCGAGAATCGAACTTTTCTCACGCCCGCCCGTCTGTTCTTCACCGCGTCCCAGGCGCAGATAGGCGCCCAAATCGACACTGCGGCTTACGGAGGCGAGAGCGGTGGCGTTGACGACGACCGCACGCATCCTGGCCAGATCGCCTTCGCTGCGTTCGGGATGTTCGCTAAAAAGCGTGTCGGTGACGACCAACCCAAGAACTGAGTCGCCGAGGAACTCCAAGCGCTCGTTATGGGGTAGCCCCCCGTTTTCGTACGCGTAGGAACGATGGGTGAGGGCAATCTCCAGCCACTCTGTGTCAAGTGCGACACCAAGGTCAGCTAGCAAGGTCACCGGATCGCGATGCGTCATGCGCTCGGCTCCCCCTTACTCCAGATCAGACGTCGAGAACCTGGCGCTTGGCGTAGGTGCCACACGTCGGACATGCGGTGTGAGCGAGCTTCTTCTCACGGCATCGCGCACACAGAACGAGGGCGGGCATTGACGCCTTCCACTGAGACCGGCGATGCCGGGTATTGGAACGCGAGGTTTTGCGTTTGGGAACTGCCACGTCACACCTTCCTTGCCTAATCCTGCTCATCTTCGAGCAGTGTTGTGAGAGCGGCCCACCGTGGGTCGACCTCATCGTGCGAATGCTCGGGATCTTCTGCCAGACGTGCTCCACAGGTGGAACACAGTCCAGGACAGTCGTCCCGACACACTGGCGCGAGGGGCAGTTGAAGGACAACCGCATCTCGCACAGTTGGCTCTAGGTCAAGAAAATCTCCCTCGAGCACCAGATCATCTTCGCTGAATTCTTCGCCCTCCCGCTGCAGCGGAAAGAGGAACAACTCAGTGAGTTCGACCTGTTCTTGCCAAGTGACCGGATCCAGACACCGTGCACACTCTGCGTGCACCATGCCTTCGACCGTTCCCCTGACGAGGATCCCGTCAACGACGAACTCCAACGTCAGATTCAACGCTAGGTCCGACCCCTCCGGAATGGTAGCCAAAGCGACGCCGAGATCAGCCGGTGCCGGCACAAGGCGGTCCAGTTCCAGCAACGAACCTCGCTTGATCTCGCGGGTGTCAAACACCAGCGGTGAGCGAGATTCGGGGCCGGTCAGGGCTACCCCCATGTCTGCACAGGATTACTTCGACCCCGTCAGGGCCGTCGCACAGGATATCCGAGATCGGAGCATAAGACGACACCGGTCAGGCGCAGCCGTCAGGATAGGAAGGAGCCCCGCTCATCCTCATAGGGCGAGGCGGCGGATTCGGCATCCTCGCGGAGGCGCTCGCGCCCACGCTCAACAGTGGTCAGCGTCTTGTGGAGCGTGACCTCAAAGGTTGCCAGACGGCCGTCGATGTAGTCATCAGTATCGAGGCGCATCCTCTCAAGTTCGCTCTCTAGCGCTGAGCGGACCGCATCAGCCTCGCGGATGGCCTCGAGGTACACCTCGTGCTGGGAAACGAGCCGAAGTTGCTCCTCATGGGCAGATTCAATGATGGCGTTGGCTTCAGCCCGACCTCCCTCTAGGACGGACTGACGATCGCGAAGGACCAACTCGGCATGGCTTAGGGCTGTCGGCAGCATCTCGCGGATTTCGTCGATCAGGCCTAGCACCTCCGACCGGTTAACCAGACACGATGCCGACAGGGGCATGGCCTTGGCCTCTTCCACGATCGCGGCGAGGTCGTCGAGCCGTTCAATGACGTCCATATTCCTACCCTTGAGACTTCAGTGCCTCGACGAAGCGTGCGTGGACGACTTCAGGAACCAGTCCTTCAACACTGCCTCCATATGTGCCCACCTCCTTCAGCAGGCTCGATGAGATGTAGCTGTACAGCGGATTAGTAGAGATGAAGATCGTCTCGACCTTCGTGAGTCGATAGTTCATCTGCGCCATCTGAAGTTCGTAGTCGAAGTCGCTGATGGCGCGCAGGCCCTTGATGATCGCAGTGATGCCATTTTCGGTGCAGTAATCAACAAGAAGGCCATGGAACGCATCGACCCGGACATTGCCCAATGGAGCAACGACGTCGCGCAGCATCTCCATGCGCTCCTCAACGGTGAAGAGACTCGACTTCTTCTTATTGATCAGCACTCCGACCACTACCTCATCTGCGAGGTCGGAGGCGCGAGTGAAAACATCCAGGTGACCGTTGGTCACCGGATCGAATGAGCCCGGACACACTGCCTTGCGCACTGCACCTCCTAGATCGACTGCAGGACTTGACCGTACCAAAGAGAGGTCTCGCCATAGGCCTTGTGCGCAGACGACCAGCCGGTCGGAAAAGGGTCGGATTGGTCACGTGTGGGGCGCTCGACCACCACATCGGCATCAGGGGCAAGCCAGCCTGCCTCTAACAGCCTCGCCAGCAGATCTCGAATAGTCGCCGAGTCGACATCGTACGGCGGGTCTGCAAGGACCAGATCCGCGCAAATCGGGGCACGTGCCGACAGGGCAACCACATCCGCGTGGACGAGGGTCGCTCCTGGAATCCCCACCGCCTCGATATTGCGCTCGATCACTGAGCACGCCTGAGCATGCTGTTCTACGAGTACGACTTTTTCAGCACCGCGACTGAGCGCTTCGAGACCCAGTGCGCCAGATCCAGCATAAAGGTCGAGGACCACCAGACCGGGCCACGTCAATCGGGCGTCCAAGCGAGAGAAAAGCGCTTCACGCACACGGTCGGTCGTGGGCCGGGTTCCCTTGGGGGGTACTACCAACCGACGACCACCCGCTGAACCGGCAATGATGCGCGTCATCAGGCCTTCTGCATGAAGTCAGTGCTGTCCTCGTCAGACAGCGCGGTGACGGCGCGACGGAGCCCGGGCAATGACAGGAGATCGGGATCCTGATCTATCAGCACGATTGCATCCTCTCGCGCGGCGGCAACGATGTCTTCATCGCGTACGACTTCGAGAAGACGCAAAGTTGAACGTCGACCCGATTGCACCGCGCCCAGCACATCGCCCTCGCGACGTTGTTCAAGATCGAGTCGCGACAGAGCAAAACCGTCATTAGTGGACGCGATTGCTTCGAGTCGGGCCCGGCCAGGCGAACCGAGCGGCGCCTTGGTGATCAGCAGGCATAGACTCGCATGTTCGCCACGGCCAATGCGGCCGCGCAACTGATGGACTTGCGAAACGCCAAATCGCTCGGCATCAAGAACGACCATGACCGATGCGTTCGGGACATCTACCCCGACTTCAATCACGCTCGTAGCGACGAGTACATCGACTGTTCCCTCGACGAACTGCTGCATGACACGATCTTTCTCATCGGCGGGCATGCGACCATGCAAAGCTGCAACCCGGAGACCCGCCAAGATTCGCGTTAGTTCACCCAACGTCTCCATCACCGACGCTCCTTCGACCGGCTCGTCCCCAATGCGAGGACAGACGACGTATGCCTGACGTCCTTGCGAAACTTCTTCACGAATTCGCTCCCAAGCGCGCATCACATGCGCGGGCTTTTCTAATTCGGCGACAACGTGCGTGGTGATCTCCTTGCGTCCTGCCGGTATCTCGGTGAGAGTTGACACGTCAAGATCACCGAACACCGTCATCGCAATTGTTCGCGGAATCGGCGTTGCGGTCATGACCAGCACATGCGGCCGCGTGCCATCGGGGGCCTTTGCAGCAAGCGCAGCGCGCTGCTCTACCCCAAACCGGTGCTGTTCGTCGATTACCACTAGAGCAAGGTCGGCGAATGTGACGCGATCTTCAATCAGCGCGTGCGTGCCAATCACGATGCCAGCCTCACCACTCGCAATATCCAATAGCGCTTGGCGTCGCTGCGCTGTAGACATCGAACCCGTGAGCAACGTGACTGTTGTGCCATGGGAGTCGCCCCCAAGCCGACTGCGGTCGGCCAGTGGGCCGAGCATGGACATGACCGTACGCAGATGCTGCTGCGCGAGGATTTCGGTAGGCGCCAGCAAGGCGGCTTGACCGCCCGAATCGACAACGGCAAGCATGGCGCGCAGGGCCACCACAGTCTTCCCACTACCGACTTCACCTTGCAGGAGGCGATGCATCGGATGGCTCTGGCTAATCTCCTTTTCGATCTGTGCGCCCACCATGCGCTGACCTGAAGTGAGTTCGAAGGGCATTTGGGCGTCGAAGGCTGACAACAATCCCATGGCTGAGGACATGCGGGGTGCAGCGGGAAGTGCCCGCAACTCACGTCGACGTTGCGCGAGAACGACTTGGTGCACGAACGCCTCGTCGAATCGAAGCCGGTCGAGGGCGGCATCTGCCTCATCGCGCGACGCAGGTCGGTGTAGAGCGACATACGCATCGCGGAGACCCATAAGGCCGTGCGCAGATCGCACTACTTCGGGCAGTGTGTCTTCGACATCGTCGAGCCCGTCGAGCACCGTTTCGACAGTTTTGCGGATCTGCCATGACGCAACTTTTGCGGTGGCGGGATACACGGGTATGAGGGCACCGGCGAAGGCGGATACAGAGTCAGGATCCTCTTCGGTCTGCAAGACAAACTCTGGGTGGGCTAGTTGGCGGCGCGATTGATAAGCCGACACCTTGCCAGCGAAGAGCCCAAACTCACCCTGCTTGGGGATGCGGAAACGTGGGCGCTGCTGCTTGTGAAAGTAGACGAGAGTGAGTTCGCCTCGACCATCGGTCACGACGACCTCGGTGATCCAGTTAGGGCGACCACGCATCTGTCGGGTCGATGAACTGCGTACCTGCGCCATGACAGTCACATGTTCGTCAAGCGGAAGTGAATCGAGGTCAGTCAATTCACCGTGGATCGCGTATCGACGCGGATAGTGACTGAGCAGATCGCCCACAGTGAGCATGCCGAAATGCTCCTCAAGCTTTGTTGCCGAGACGCCACCGACCACTGACTTCAGTGGCTTATCCAGGGCAGACATCACTCCACACCGATGATGAGTGGCCAGAGTGGCTGGCCCCCGTCGTAGACGACCATGTCGATGCCCGGATGCACCCGCGCAAGCCATGTCTCCAGCGCCTCGGGAATCCCCTCAGAGCCAAGACCTGCGACAACGGTTACTAGCTCGCTGCCGGTTGTCAGCATTCGCTCGATAACTGCCTGAGCGACCTCGTAGGAATCACTGCCGATGTGCACGATGTCGCCATCCGCCAGGCCAAGAACATCGCCAGCGCGGCATTCACCCACACTGGTAAGAGCTTCACGGGCGGCAAAGGTGATAGCGCCATAGTGCGTGGCACTTGCCGCTCGAGTCATGGCGATGACGTCGTCTTCGAAGAGTGCGCTGGGCTCGTGTACGGCCACGGCAGCCAGGGATTGCACCACAGAGCGAGTCGGTATCACCGCAACGCGATGCCCTTGTGCTCGAGCTTCTTCCGCAGCTGCCTCGGCCACAGCACAGGTGTCACGGTCGCTCGGGAGCACGATGACTTCCGACCCTTCACAGCGATCAATCGCGCGGAGAATCTCGCGCGTAGACGGCCGACGCGCGGGTTCGGCCGGAACTACGACTGCTCCGCCCTCTGCCAACATCGCCGCTACGCCCGGACCATGCACAACCACGACTAGCGAACGGCCACCCTTGGGCTCCGGCGCCAGAGTCTGCAGGTGCGTAATACGAATTCGGTGAGGTCGACCGACTTCCATCGCGGCTTCGACTGCGGCACCCGCATCGTCAACATGCACATGCACATTCCACAGCGGATCGCCGCCAACGACCACGAGCGAATCACCCAATGCTTCCAAACGTGGCCGAAGCGCATCGACTCCAGCTTCCGTGGCATCAAGTAGATACATAACTTCATAAGCTGGCCCGCCGTAGGACTCCTGCGTCTGGTGCGCAAGAGCGGGAGCAGCACGTACCGGCACATGAGGACGTCGTACGCCGGTAAGCACATCCATCATCGCGTCGTAGACCACTACGAGGCCTGCACCACCAGAGTCAACGACACCGGCCCGACGCAGCGCCGGGAGCATTTCAGTGGTCTGCGCGAGAGCCGCGCGAGCTCCGGCCGCACCTGCCTCCACTACCGCCACGACACCATTGCCGTCGCTTGCTTCAGCAGCATCCGCCGCCGCACGCGCGACGGTGAGGATCGTTCCTTCAACAGGAGCTGCAACTGCGCGGTAGGCCAGGTCGCTCGCGCGGCGCAGGGCGCGGCGTACGAGCGGGCCATCAAAGGCCGCTCCATCGGGGATGCTGCGAAGTTCCTCAGCGAATGCGCGCAAAATCTGGGCGAGGATAACGCCCGAGTTGCCTCGAGCACCGAGCAGCGCACCCCTCGCCATGGCCGCGCCGACCTGCGACAACGTGGCGTCGGACCGGGCCGCCGCCTCATCGATAGCCTCCGCCGTCG
>Ga0164294_10003770_pt1 | contig 13433 bp, 13 predicted proteins | sample GEODES005metaG_FD_111479 | JGI IMG/M metagenome (GOLD analysis project Ga0164294, IMG submission 111479) | Oligotrophic lake water microbial communities from Sparkling Lake, Wisconsin, USA - GEODES005 metaG | ecosystem: Environmental > Aquatic > Freshwater > Lake | place: USA: Sparkling Lake... | reverse complement strand
TCGATCGGGGAATCATTTTTTTCACCCCAAATTTCCAAGATTTCAGTGAAAAACTTGGTCAAAACAATTTGTTTGAGTTAAATTTGCAACTTTCATTGAGTTATACAATGATTTAAGTTAACACGAATCGGTGTAATTTGCTGTTACCTAAGGTAATTGTATCTTTTTACCTATTCGTCCCGGTCTTGTTCATGCTGCTGTAGATGTCTGAGGCCGAGCAATCTGTAGCAGTGTATGTAGTTGCAGTGATATCTATCTGCTCCTCTTTGAGCATTCTATGCACTGCCGCGTTGTTCCCAATCATGAGGAGGAAGATGTTCTTCCAGATCATCTGCTACATATCTCTGGCTGACACAGTTGGAAACACATTATATATTAATCCCAACCGACCAGTAGATGGATCCATCATGTGCAGTATTGAAGGGTTCCTCCATCTGTACTGCTATCCAGTGAGCTGGCTGTGGTCCACAATGCTAATGTACTTCCTCTACTCACTGGCCTTCGAAGGCAAGTTGCCCCTGTCCTACAATGTCATACACATGGCGTGCTGGGGGATACCACTCGTGCTCACACTGCTGAACTTGACCACAAACTCCTATGGACACCCTTCCGACTACACTAAATACGAAGTATGTTCAATTTCCGGCAACATGTACACTGGAGAAATATGGCATGACACTACATACTACGGAGTATGGCTCCTGTGCGTGATAGCGATGATTTTCATGTACTGCCGGATCATCTCCGTAGCCAAGCATGATTTAGCTATCTCGGTGTCGGAGTTCCAACTCGCGCTGAGCACTATGGGCAAGTACCCAGTGGCCCTGGTCGTCTTCTGGTTCCCACACATGTTCTTCGTTGTACTCTTCGGGATAGTACCGCTGGATAGTAGAGGCATCGCATACCTGATAGGCGTGCTCATGTACATACTGCATGGAGCCGGCACGACAGTGATATTCTTCCACCACAGCCCTCTCACTCAGAAGCTGTGGATAGATGCATTGCGGAAGCTAGCAAAGTACTGCTGCCAATATATAGCTAAGAGCGGGGAGGACTTCATCTTCCGCGAGACAGGAGAAGACTTCGTGTGCAGAGATATCGACGTGGACTCGGAGATGTACGCCTTGAAGTATGTGGATCCCCGCCCGGAGGAGCAGCTGTCCGACCTACAGCCCGGTAATATCGTGCTACAGAACCCAATTCGCATCTCATTGACGGACCAACTAGGTACCAACCTCTGAAGATAGTGGGACAGCACTCCTCCTTAGGTCCGCATTCTATCGATCGATAACTACAGGGTTGGACAAGATTACTACCAGCTTTCTCTAGCTTCCCTTTCCTGTCCGCTTCTCAGACGTCCAATTAATGCTCACTTACCGACGAGCTATTCCTCCTTCAAGTAACATCTTCCTCTGATGAATCAACTGCTCAGGTTATCACTGTACATCCGATGGAGGGCGTCGTAGTAGCTAAGGTCGACCAGCGATGGCTTCATCTCCAGGACAGCTTTATCGAAGTCCTCACTCGTGATCTGCACTGTGATGCAGTCGTCGTTTAGGCTGTTGATGTATGACTTAATCACATATTCCTCCGAGTTGTGATCATCGTTATAAGAGTCATCAACGAGCAGAGCCTCTCTTGTAAGCTGAGTTATCTTCCTTTCCAACGCACCACTGAAAGCACTGCCCGTGACTCCGCTGATGTCTGCACCGGTCACATGGCGGGGTAGCATACGAGCCACTGCCAACAGATCCACATCCGTAGAAAGATCGAACTTCCTCGTCTGAGCTCGCAGGATCTGATGTCTGGACTCTACGTCCTAGCAAATCATCATCATCATCGGTGATTAGATTAGTATCTGGGAAGCTTCATTCTAACGCGATAGCATTGATGACCATTACCTCACACACACCCAGATAGATCTTGCGATCGAACCTTCCAGGCCGTAATAGTGCGGAGTCCAGTAAGTCTGGTCGATTAGTAGCTGCGATAACGAAGACCAGCTTGTCGGTGACAATCGACCCAGTTGTCACAGAGGAGTCCGACGGCAGCACCCGGGTGTTAGTGGGTACTGCGATCATATCGATCTCTGTGAGCAGCTGAGACACGATGCGGTCCATGACCCCACCGCTGGAATCGTTATTCTTTGCACGTGCGGGGGCGATAGAGTCGATCTCGTCGAAGAACAGCACGCATGGGGCGATCTGCTTGGCGTGTTCGAAGAGATCTCGGATGTTACGCTCCGACTCACCTATGTACGAATCCAACAGCTCAGGGCCCTATACATACAGTAGTATACATGCATCGATGCGATGCACTATGTATTAATATCAGTGCATAACATGAGCAATAGTAACTAACTATACGTACTTTCACTGATACGAACCCTATGTTACATTCCGTAGCAACCGCCTTCGCCACTAGAGTCTTCCCTGTGCCAGGCGGCCCGTAGAGTAATATACCCTGCCGTCGCGGATAGCCCGGCCGGAACAAGTCGGAATGCTTGTAGGGCAGCTCAAGCACGTCGAGGATCTCCTTGCGGACGACTTCTAGTCCTCCGATGTCTTGCCAATACACCGGAGATATATTAGATGGCTCGTGAAAGGACTTATGCCCACTGTTGGCCTCGAACACAGAGGTATAGAAACCCTCTCGGAGGCAAGGGATTCGGTCTAATGATGCAGCCACATCAGTGACGTCGATTTCGATCTCGGTGGAATCGACATATCCATCGTCATCTGATGCAACGTCGATGCCGATGCATGCTATGACGCTTTCCAGGGACAATAACTCATCATTATCATCATCATTGCCATCGAAGAATCCATTACAACAATAACTTCTAACGAACGCATTCCACAGCGTATCTTGCGCTAACAGTCTATATGACGAATAGCTCCATCCTGAAGAGCTCAAATAAGAGCTCATCGCGCTGATGATCTCTGCATCGCAACTGACACTACTAACACCTTTCCTATTGAGTATCGCTCCTACGACCCTCTCAATCTGCGATCGGTCCAGTATGGAGGAAGAAGTAGCTGTGGATAGGATGATTTCGGAAGAAAACATCGATTTCAAGGCGCCTTTGAACTGATGAGCATTGGTCTGAGAGGCCGTGACCACTGTAGTTATAACACAATCAGACGGGATGCGACAGCTATAGCTGGTAGAGTGGGCTTCAGTCCGCCTCCTCCGATGTAAATGGCCATATAGATCGGACACGAACCCCTTAAAGATCCGGCACCATTTGTCCTGAATTTCCTCTTCGCCGTTGATCTGCACAGATGATGCTTGGGAGGCGGGGTCAAGTAGCACCATGTCCACGTTCTCTACATGCAAGAGGAAGGGTGCTGCTCTTGCTAGTAGCTCAGCGGTGAAGAGAGACAGAGCCTTACCAGCAGGTCGGTTGTTGTAGCTCAGTGGGTGGAGCAACACTGCACTACTCTGGTCACTTCGAGTGGCTTTGAAAGGATACTGGAAAAGCAATCTATTTCGGGATAAATACGATTCGATATAGATGTTGAGTCTTCAATGCTATATCTATATGTAGAGAAATATATGAATTTACCGCGCATCCAGAGAGTAGTAGCCTACTCCCAACTGGATGGCACAGCTCTGCAACTCATGTGCAATGTCTTGGAGAAGAAATGAATATGACAAGTTCGTTATAACAAATAGTGAGACCATGTGATTGATTATGAGAAGTATGTACCGTGTGGAGAGGTATTGTCGTCGTGCAGCATCAGAATTGGCTCCTTCATCACCTCGATCTGAATCGTCGGGTCTAGGCCGCTCGATGACATTTGGAACATGCGATGGATCCCCCCCAACTGTTGTATACCTTTACTAAAGTTACTGCCATCGGATGTAGGGGAAGATAAAGTGAGCTGTTGGTCATTGCTAGCTGTACTTACATCCTCTACAGTCACTAGAGCGTATCTGAAATCATCACTGTCTGGACTTCTCTTAGTTGCGTTGCTAGACATGATGAATGCGAAAGGTGGAAAGGAAGTTGCTGGACCACCATCAGCAGAACCATTATAGGTCTCAGACATTGCTTCGGCAATCTGCGATTGACTAATAACGTAAGGAATTACCCTGGAAACACTGCCCTGCATAACTACTTTGGTGTTGTACTTTGAGATAGAGAACGACCCAACCCTGTGTCCTTGGTCGATCATTTGTGTAGCATCACTATCTTGCAGTGTCAATGACAGAACAGCGTATGGATACCATTGCGGCATGAGCATGCGATGGCTCAAACACCATTGGTGGTTCAGCTTCTGATAGTCTTGTCCATCGTGCATCAGTAGCACTCCACCCCGGATATCGATGTCCCTCCTATCTACATCGAAGTAATCGTGGAACATCATCGCCTCCACATCTTCCAAAGGATACTGGATGCCATTGATGCGGGATATAACCAGCTCCATCACAGGATTCCAAGCTCCAGTTGGTTCAACATTAACTTTATCATCCATCACAATTGTAACGTAAGCTTACGTAAAGCAAAAGTTCGTAGTTAACTTACGGAAAGAATCTTTGTTCTTGTTGAATCTCGATTGTCCACGAACAATCAAAATCAACAAAGACCACAATGTTCATCACTCTGGTTCTCCTCCTGGTTGCAGTCACTTCTGTATGTTCTTCCGAATTTGATGAGAAGTTTTTCGTGAACTCCACTTCCACCTGCTACTGCACTACCGTCCCTTGCCCTGTCAGTGGGACGAACACTCTCACCAACGGTAACTTTTGTTCAATGTAACGATAGCAGCATGCACATGACCACCGAACAGACGTGAAATTACATCTATGTTAGCACTAAAGTATTATCGGCGATTCAATCTTCATAGGTGGTGGATCTATAGGAACCTACAATTACGTCACTCACAACGGCAAAGCAGTGGTGTCTTCTGCATCTATCACTATTACTGCTGCTAATTTGGATAAAGGCACGGATACCACTTCATGTACTCAAGATTATTCCCGTAGTCTTGATGATGATGGTGTGCAGGATTGCGATGCTGGACATATCCTTGCCAATCGTCTAGGTGGACTCGGTAACCAACCAATCAATATTTTCCCTCAAGACTTGTCAGTCAACAGAGGATCATATGCCCAGTATGAGGGCTCCATCTACGATTGCATTCACTCCCATGGTGCGTCTTCTGCTAAGCTGTCATGGACGTTCACCTACCAGTCATCATCCAACACAAAGCCCATCTCCGTGAAGTACTCGGCCACTTACTCCGGGGGCTGCTCCAGCACGACCCAAACCTTCAACAACTAAACGGGGAAGCACCATCCCATGTTGATCAAACTGCGGATCCTTTACAATTACTTTGCTGTGGGTGGAGATTCTTTCTGGAATTTGCATTAACTTACACCGTTGATTTAGCTATGTGAGTATGTTATGATGAGTCGATTAGAATAACGCTATGTTGAGTAGAGTAGCTAGAATTTTATTAAGATTAAGTTCAACTTTTGAATCGCACTTCTCTTCTCAGCCAGCAAGTGGGGTTGTCGGGGAAGAAGATGTTGCAGAATAGACCCGCGAAGAGGGAACCCGCTATCTGACTGCCAATGATGCTGTAGCTGAAGGGAGAATAGTCACCGGGTGCCTTGTTGATATACCATAGAGCATAGATTATGCAAGGGTTGAAGTGACACCAGAATCCATTACATCGCAGGAACATGATTGGGGAAATGAGGATCGATAGTAGCTTCGAATTCAGACGATTGACTTCGATCAATTCCGGCAAGATGATGACACTTGAGGTGTACAGAAACACAGCCAGCACTTGCAGTATCACTCCTCCCAACGTCCGTACAGTGTGCGACATCGGAGTCAGCACCTGCATATGGCACAGAATAAACATAAGGCGCAACTATGAATACGTGAGTCTGATTCAGATCAAAAACAGCTAACCATGGATGAAGGGAATAGGATGTCCAATGGAAACACTACTTTGAACAAAGCGATGCCCAGCAGACTGCCGAGGAAGTGAGCCGGAATCACTATGAGTAGCTCCTTCGGAAGCAGGCGACCTTAGCATGGAGTATATCAACGCATCTAAGAGATTTCAACGAGACTGTTATCTGCTACATCAAGCTCAACTCACCCATGACTGCTTCTGCTAGCCGCACTGTCAACAGAGGGAATCTTTCTCGCAGAAAAGGTAAATACTTACTAAGATACTTGGAGACATCAATAACGTGATTAAGTAGGATGCATAGATAACAATTAGTGGGAAAAAACTTACTTGAATCAACAAAGGGAAAGCCAAATAGAAGCCGGATGGTATGAAAAGCTCTAGTTTCAGCAACAGAACGACGCTGCGGAAGATCAAGGATAGAAACACCCACAGAGTAACACTCCCGCACTCCTCAGCAAGCAGCAAGCAAGACTTTCTGCCCAAGAATGTCCAGAGCAAGGTATCGATCGACTTGCTCATCTCAATTCAAAGCAACAAATCTATTGAAGTTATCATCTGGGATGTACTATTAGTACTTATGTACAATGTACACATGTCAGAGTAAGCTTTCGGGAACTCAGAAAGTGCGTAACGGCTGTGCGTTTCGCCGTTTTTTTCTTCACACATTTTTTGTGATTGCAAAAGCAAACGAAGTCTTTGTTTTGTTGTACCAACTCCATTTATTATCGTGATAATAGATAGCTCCTGATAGCACCATTTATTAGTTTGGTTCGCCATGTTTAGGAATACCTATCAGTCCGGATTTCTTTCTATCCTCTATTCGATAGGGTGAGAAGCTTGTTTGTCAACTTAATTTGAACATGTTATAAATTAATCACCTGAGCATGTAATTAACTTCATCAACTGAACATGTTATACAGGAGCAAGCCATTGCAAATCTGGGACAAGAAAGTAAGAAATGGACACATCAAAAGAATTACTGACCCAGATATACAATCGTCAGTTCTCGAAATAATGGGAACCAACGTTAGTACCACGTTCATCCAATGTCCCGCTGATCCGAAGAAAACCCTTGGCATCAAGTTGCCCTTCCTTGTAATGATCATCAAGAATGTAAGAATTTCATGACAGTTCTATGCGTTGATTTACCATCATCATGGTCACTATCTCTACCTCTTTGTTGCCGTTGAATTAGTTGCGAAAATATTTTACATTCGAAGTGATGGTACTTGATGATAAAAATGTCAGAAGAAGATTCCGCGCATCGAACTATCAGGTATTTCTTCATCTTTTGTTTCTAACACGAAGCATTCCTGAACGTGACCGTACCGTTCTTCACTCTTCTTAGTCCACAACTCGTGTGAAACCGTTCATCTGCACGATGCCTATGAGACTCGACGAGGGCTGGAACCAGATCCAGTTCAACCTGTCCGACTTCACCCGCAGAGCATATGGAACCAACTACATCGAGACGCTTCGAGTCCAGATCCATGCCAATTGCCGCATCCGCCGTATCTACTTCTCTGACCGCCTTTACTCCGAAGAGGAACTTCCGCCAGAGTTCAAGCTCTTCTTACCAATTACGCAGCAAAATGCGAATGCTACTGAGCCGCAAGCTTAAGTGAGTCTCAAGATGAGTGTGGCACCTTCATCAAATAGCTGTAGCAGCACTGCACTGTAAGCCCATGTATGATATTATGAATAAGGTTAACTTATTACGTTAGAGCATTAAGATAGCAGCATAGCATAGCGTAACGTAAGAAGAGAGCAGACTTTTGATAATTAGTTCTCACGAGTCTAACTTAATTAAGACTTTAATATAAAGTTTCTCCTTTATGAACGCAAATAAAACAAATAATGTAATAATACAATGCGACTATGGCATCATGATGTGAGCATGTCTCTCAGTCTCAACTGCATCCTGCTCTTAATCAAATCCAACATGTCTGTCCCTCCGACAAAGGGTGTTGTTGTACTACTACTACCGCTGCGGTCTTCAATCATCGGACTGGCGATAGCATTGATGTGTGTGGAGACGGGAGACCCCACCCCGATCGACCCACGACCCGCGGCCTTGGAACTGCTGTCGTCATGATGACTTTGGAAGCTGGTATTATTATTATTTTTGTTGTTGTTGTTGTTCATCATAGATGAGCTGGTGAGATCCTTTTGAATGGATATGTTGAGCTCCATGGAGGTGGACAACGAGTCTGTGACGTCTCGTAGCTTTCTGGATACATGTTCTAGATTCTTTGTAGCCGATAATACAGTAGCTGAGAGTTCCCTTATGAACGACATACTGCTAGCATTAGCTCGTGAGCCTGTATCGGTTGTTTCATCAGCAACCGATACATGATTGTCATCATGTTGACTATGAAAACGAGGACTGCTCCGCATCGAAGGGATGTGTGAGGGGAGTGGAGAGGCTGTCCGACTCCGCCCTCTAGACTGGAGGGAAAGAGCACTCGTGGACACACCGCTGTGTCGATGATGGATGAGTAGCTTTGATATAAAAGCATCCGAGCTATTATTGACCCCAGTAGTCCTTTTCGGAAGCTGTGTCGATGCTCCCTTTTTGATCCGGATGCTGCCTGCGACGAATGGCTTCTTGACTACGATTCTGGTCGAGTCGATGGGGGCAGTAGAGACAGCATCGCTACGTCTCCTTCTTCTATACTTCTTGATGGTCCTCACTGCTCGCTGATCTACATTGTCTTCATTAAGGTAGTGGGCGGATTGCTCAGAGTCAGGGTCCCCTGTCATCAGATTCGACCTCGGACGCAGAGATATCCGAGAGGGTGGTCTCCCGTCCATTGCATAGTCATGCTCCGACTGCATATGATGATGACTACTAAATGGCCAATTGCCTATCACGTCCCAGGCGGAGTCCGTTTCAACAGCATATCGGGTGTTACTGTCATCATTCGTTGCACTGTCATCTTTCATTGCCGACAGAGCATTTGGCAACGCTGAATCCACCACGTCAATCTTCTTCTGTCGATACGTCTTATCATCCTCTGCAATGCAATACAATACGATAACTCTATCAGAGAGCGAAGGGAAATATACACATGATCACTTTATCATCAACCTGGTCGCCGATAAGTCCGGTACTCGCTGGGTCCGTTTCCATGCAGGTTCAAAGCCACTTCATCGAGAGATGAGCGCGGTCCGATCCGAGTGGAGGAGGGAGTCGGAGATGCGGCTGCCCTCTTCGAGTCACGTCTGTATGGGGACTCTGGCGCAGTGTACAATAGCCTCAAGTCTGTAGAGATGTAGTTCATCATCGAGTACCCGATAGCGATAGGAGTCACAGGAGGTTGCAGCCGCTCCCGACGGGCACTACGGGTCTTGTTCGAGTACCACGACGAGAAGCTGCCTTCCACGTCCACGTCCGCATCCTTGAACTCGACGCTGAATGATGTGACCTCGTGCTTTTGCAGGTCCTTCCAGCTATGCAGCAGGATGGTCACTTTGGTTGGTTGCAAGCCAATGCGACGGAACCCGTCTGAGCGACCTATCTCGAGGTCCATAGTCGAGCCATCGAGGGCGGTTGAATCATAACTGGGGACTGCATGTGTATTATGCAAAATGGACTCCATAAAGATGTGTGCGAGCTGCAAGTCATAGCCGGGATTTCCTTTCAGAAGGATGGACTGGAGGATGCTATTGGATAACATCTCGTTCGCTAAGATGGTCAAATTATCTTTTGTCAGTCTATTGTCTGCAAAATTGAGCCCTATTGAGAGAAGTGATGCATGATGTCAATAAGAAATAACTCTCTCCAACAGTCAGAGTCTGCAGTCCATCAACACTAACCCAGTAGCCAGTAGTTGTCGCGCAAAATGCGTGTCAGGCGGTAGATATCTTGACCAACAATGTGGTTCCCAGCTATGCTGAATGCAACTAGACCACTACGATACACTTCATCAATCTCGACCGAGCTATGAAAGGACTCGCGCTTGGAGGGATCCATCCGTAGCGTTGCATTCCAGTAGAGACAGTCCAGGTGGTTCTGTTGGGCCTGAACAACACAGCGATGGCATCAATTGTAGATTCATCAATCACTTTATGCAGCTGCATACCTTCAATATGCTTGCTATGTAAGGCAGAGAAAGATCAGTGAGCTCGCACTGCTCGAAACCCAACACTTGCATGTTCAACTTGTTGATGAAAGGAGTGAGTATCCTCAGACCATCATCGCTGCCGATGTCGCAAGATTTGAAGCCCAACCAGCGAATCACTATGATATTCGCAAGGATTAAAATCAATAAAAGACATCTAACTTATTCTGATGCAGCTGTGTGCATTCATTCAATTAAAGTGGATAGCAGAAAGCAGCAAAAGCAGCAACAGATCAGAAACGATACCTCCATTACAAGCTATCAGCGCTTTGCCGAACTCATAGAAACTCTCCTTCGGTATCTTCACAGACTCAAATGTAATCGACTCAAGGCGCTGTGCTTTTCGAATGAACTGATACAACTCTTTCAGTAGCTTCGAGTTCTTAGCTGTTAACGCTGAATCTGGTCTGCGTTCGATGACTTTGCGATCAGAAGTTCGCTTCACATGGATCTGGCGGATGCATCGCAGGGGCTGAAGTAGGGATGATTCGTTGAAGGACATCACAGTACTAAGCTATGATGCAATGTCATTGCTAACTCTAATATCTTACATATGCATGTTGGAGGAATCTCGCCAACACGACGACGTCGTCATCACTAATTTCGGCATCCGATAACAATAGCATATCATGATCCAAGCCTCTCATTATATGTGATGGCACCCCGATGTCATATCGACTGTTGTCACTACAGTATGTGATGCATATAGTGTGGATAAACACAGTCATCAAGGGTAGTCAGAGCGGAAAGGGAGAAGATAGATCTAACCCATAGTATCTGGTCAGGATGCTCGATAGCCTCTTCGACTTTGCAAACATATAGTGCAGATGGATAACAAATATAAGAAACCAATGCAGATCTATCAATTCCTCTCAACAAATGAAGCGAGATATTATGTACGATCACAGGTGTTCTACCCTGTTGAAAGATTCATAGCATTATCACAGCTCAGACCACAAACAGATTCAATGATAGTGCGGTACTCATGCAGTATTATGCACTCTACTACTATCAAGCAAGTTAACCACAAAAGCGTGAAAAATAGCGATCTTGACCCGACGGTTCGCACTACTGTGCTTTGTACGTACTCGGTAGAAACTACTGTACAGTGTAAAGTCAAGTTAATATTATAATTCTTGAAGACCACTTCCAACGTTTCACCATTAAGCACTTCAGAACATCTCAGTAACGTACTCTTCAATCAGCTCGCTCATTCCATCTCCGTCGCTTATCTAATATTACCATTTGCTAACATACAAATTAAGTCAAGCTTCAGTAACTTATGTTTACCTTTCGGATTTTTAAATTTAATAGCTGTGAAAACCTCATCTTCAGTGAGTTCTTCCTTGACATTGATCAACCCCTCAGCAATAAAGTTATCGGCACTGCTGTGTCACCCCCATTTTCAATAAACCGTTACAGATCACACAAATTGTACTTTGATCACTTAGCTGCAACTTGTTAACCTGTTTTAGATGAGATGATCATCCTGCGCATTATTATGAAGAGTATTTTGTTGGTTGTGAGCATACTGTCTGCTGGAAGGACCATAGATGCTCAACTGCCTCTATGTGGTGTGGGTTCCTCTGGATTACAATGCGACGAAAGATTAATCACAGCATCTCATTGTTTAGATAGAGGCTGTTGCTGGAACCCAACTGGGGAACCGAAGTGCGTTAACAGAGATCGACATAGACTTCTCACCGCGTCTACCAGTAATAGCACTATCAATTCTTGGTTCTCAAGCTTCCCGTGGTCGCAGTATTCCAGAGACATATTACTTCAGTCCCATGTGTATGTTCGAAGGAATAGCTACCCGAGGGTATACTACGCCATATTTGCTGGTCGATCCAAGTTTCTAAAGATCCACCTGCAGTATTGTAACATCCTACTACAGCTGAACTACGTGGCAGAGGTCCACATCTGGGATGTCACCGCTGGTGATGACGAGGACACTCGGGACTACATCAGTAAGTTCATCCGTGACACTGACTTAGCGGGCTATCGGTTATTTGGCTTGCCTTCGTACAGTTCAGCACCATCTGCTCTCAACTTTTCAAACAGCTATTTATATGGCTCATTTTATATTCATTATTTAAATACCAAGCGATATACCGCAACAGATATTCTGATCAAAGCTGACGATGATATCGTGTTCATCGATCTAAGCCAGTTTGCAAGGTTCATCAATGCTGTTGCAGCATATAAAGGGTCACATTTACATTTCCCCAACATCATCAATAATGACTTGGGCTTCATCATCCAGAGCAATCGACTGAACAGCAGCGCATTGAATAAATGGATGGATTTCTATACACTGGGTTTGCATCTTAACTTGTCTGAGAAGATGTCTATGCTGCATAATGACAATAATGGCTCCCAACTAGTCTCTGAGCCACTCACCACATGGCGCTTCGGAGTCCATACACGTCCAGAGTTCGCTTTGGACATGCACGTGGCATTTCTCAGTTCTCCACAGACCTTCCTGAAGGACATACAGCAACTGAGAAGTGAAGAGAGGGCTATTGCAATCAGTGGACGGGTAACTACGAACATGTTCGCCGGGAGGATGGATGTCATCCAGAACTGCTTTCGGTCTTTCCTGCAGGATAATTGTTGTGACTTCGATTCCTTTACAGGGATATGGTCATCAATACCTGGACAATCTAATCTAGCACATACCAATTTCTTGGTTTCACACTTTGCTTTCCAGCTGCAATACTATGCGGAGTCCACATACAGCGCGGCCTTAGAAGCAATCATCGTCGTGTACGAAGAGATAGCCAACAAATTCTCAAGAGCGGCGGTGCACCACATGAAGTTTCAATCCATGTTGTAACCTCCCTACTGTACACTATACTATAGATGTTTATTCTTCGTGGGGGGAGGGAGGTGGTGCTCATGTTCTAGCGAAAAATTGCAACCTCATTGTTTGATACACAACTAAAACGTATGTATCGAGGTCATACACTCATAATCAACTCTGATGCTGTCTACACTCATAATCAACTCTGATGCTGTCTACACTCATAATCGACTCTGATGCTGTCTACACTCATAATCAACTCTGATGCTGTCTGTCTACACAGCAGCGACCAGCAGATACAATACTCACATGTCTGCTCCGGCAGACCCAAACCCCGATAAATTAAAGTTAAGTTAACTTATGAGACAGTGCCAAGCCAATTCTAGTCTCTGTGTTACATTATGTTCATCATGAAAAAGTATATGAAGATAGCATGTCACATCACGTCACTGGTCCAGTAGGTTGCTTGAATGAATGAATAAATGCAGTGTGCTGTGCTGTGCTAGTCCTTCAGTTCCTTGCCCATGAACTTCTTCTTCGAGAACGCCTACACATGAACATGAACAT
>Ga0164294_10003767_pt1 | contig 13436 bp, 16 predicted proteins | sample GEODES005metaG_FD_111479 | JGI IMG/M metagenome (GOLD analysis project Ga0164294, IMG submission 111479) | Oligotrophic lake water microbial communities from Sparkling Lake, Wisconsin, USA - GEODES005 metaG | ecosystem: Environmental > Aquatic > Freshwater > Lake | place: USA: Sparkling Lake... | reverse complement strand
TTCTACTATCTAGAATAATACCAAATACGGTTATTCTACTATCTAGAATAATACCAAATACGGTTATTCTACTATCTAGAATAATACCAAATACGGTTATTCTACTATCTAGAATAATACCAATATGTTCCTTGGGTTACTAATCCAAACAATATTCCTCCCCATAGCGTATCTAAAGCGACCGTCATATATTCCCATTTCTTAAATATTGCTTTATTTGTAAACTCGAAAACTCCGTAAACTAATGCACCCAATAAAAATGCTTCCCCTACAGGACGATGTGGTCGAATAATGAAGTAACATATTAAAATACATAGAGAGACATAAGACATAATAAACCCGAAATAATTCGGTTGTAGAATTACGCGCTGGACGTTAATAATCTGATTCTGGAATATCTCTTTATTTAACCATAGAAAACCTGCGTCCAATAAAATAAATAATATACATGCAAAAATGTATCTCTCAAACATTCTTTATTTATTGAGAGATTTTATTATAGAAATCCTATTCTACGAATTTCAATGGATCTATTACTTCTTCTTCCGTTTTTTTATTCATTTCAGTTATTTCGACGGTTTCTCCATTATTATTCGGGACAATCTCTATATTACTAGGAATGGTCTTGGTTACCTTCGTAGTAGTATTTGCTTGTTGCAAGTAATATTGAATAATATCCCACGAATTTGCCATTAATCTTGGAGCAGTATTATACGCAGCACATAATACCAATGTATCCGCACTAGAATATTTTATACTATACCACCAATATGGTGGAACGTATAATACGAATCCTTCTGTTACGTCGAACTCTAAGAATTTAATTTTATCTATATCGTTCATATACTTTTCATTATTCGAGTTCATCCATGCGTCGATCGGACTTCGGAATTCGTATGTTGAAAAATCAGTAATAGGATGTAAATATTTACGACTCTTCCATGGGGTCATTTTTACACTTATTTTTCCCGAAGATACTATATAAAATTGTCGTTCGTCAGTATGGTATCGAAGAGGGGTATATGCTCCTTCAGATCCTTGTAATACATCATATTTCGGCTGAATAGTCCATGCGGGTTTTAAATAAGGATTTAGTTCTTCATATTCTGCGTATAAACCAGATTCTTCAATAAAATCCATATTTCCTTCTGTAATAAAATGCGAGCGTGTATCCGCGAGAGCTAATCTCCTAAATCCATCATATTTTAGAGGAACCGAATCCGCAGAAGCTCCGTTAGTTAATATTAGGTCATTCGTATCGCGAACTCGGATATCGCAAGAGGAATGTTTTAGAAAAGTAGTAGAGTCTAAATCTGTAAATATGTCTGGATTTATTGTTTTAAATTCAAATAAAACTGGTTGTTTCGCATTACATATTTCTTGTAGTTGTATATTTGTCGTATAATCCATCTCATATATTTCTAAGTCTTCACTTTTCTTAAATTGTCCCATTATATGAACATATAAGAATAATATTACAATAAAAATAAAAAAAGTAATATAAAATTCCATGTTTCTTTATGAATAATTGTGCTTTTATTTATTATTTTCCTAAACGCATTCTATTATATTTTTAGAATATAATAATGTAGAATATATATAATAATTTCCACATTATTATATATATATATAGGTAAATATGGATTTTGATAAAGTAACCAAAATTGTAACGAAAAATCCGAAAAAAATTAAGGGAAAAGTTACAAAAAAGGCTGCGGAAGAACTCGAGAGATATCGATTTATTAAATCGGGAAATTTAGCAATTCGTCCAAGAGATGCAGAATATAAAGACGAAGAGCCAGAATTTCAAACCTATTCTCCTAGCTTATTTGTAAAAAATACTTTTACGATTGATCCCGCGTCTCCATTACAACACGTAATTAATATGGGACTTATTATAAAAAAGGATGAAGATGTAATGATAAATCGAGATTCATTTTCGGAATATCAATACTTTAGACCATTACAAGATAAACGTACATATAGAGCCAAAGTTCCTATTAATCATATAAAAAAACCGAAATTAAATGAAAACGACTGTCTTAAATTCGCGGAATCGATGGAACTTGCTATTTTTTCTGGAAATATGGAAACGGTTCAAAACCATTTAACGTCAGAAGAATCCGACCCGGTTTTATGTATAAAAGATACCGAAATTCTTTTTGGAAATTCAGACGAAGAAAATATTGAAATTTATAAAGAACCCGTATTACGAGATAATGACGCAATTCCAATGCCAGGAGAATCATATGCGATTGTTAGACGAGAGATTATGAATTCAGCACCCTATCATATTGCGTTTGTATTATATTGTGATGATGATGTAAACGTTACATTAGAAGCAGAGGCTGATGCGGGTAAAGAATATTTACCTAATTTTGCATTTTATGATATAAATAGCTCCGGATATACGTTTCATCGCCGATGGTCAGGCGAGTTAGACGACGAAGACCGAAAGGAAGCATTATATAGCAATGGAAATACATTTGTATTAAGCTATAATACGAAACCATCAAAAACAATTATACCAGTTAAGTCTACTAAATCTAAAACTAAAAAAAGTATTAACTCTAAAAGAATCAAAACACAACGAAACAAAAATAAAAAGTAATTAACCGTTTTTTCTATATTTCAACTGCAACTTACACCTTTGCACATTTAAAACGCCCATTATAGACGCAAAAAATAAACAAAAGGTAATTGCGGATTTCACGCCACGATATGTTTATCTTCCTCTAAAGGAGTATCACAATCGTTCATATTCTTTGGACTAAAACATTCTGGTCTTCTTTTTCCTGATTGTTGTAATTGCAGTAAAAGTAGAATGTTTTTGGAAGCGTTAATATCTCTATCTATACAGCATAATTTACAATCGTTGAGTTTGCAACGGATTACACTATTGATTTGAGATATTCTCGCTTTTGTTGTCAAATTAATTTTTTAGGTTATTATACTCAATTAAATACCATTTCAATTTTTTACTGCAGAATCACTCAGTATCAGATATCTTTGGAGCTAAATAAAATCGCAATGTAGCATTATCTCCCAACGAATATGAAGCACAAAGTGGATACTCATTGCATACTTTTAATTCGATTTCCTTTGCCAATTTATAAAATGCACATATATTATGTAAATAATTTAAGGCGAAAGATAGACATAACTGTTGCCCCTCATTAATCGAAAACTCGGTTAAATCATCAATATCAATCTCTACACTCATTTTTCCATTCTCTACTCCTCTTGAATATAGAATAATCTTTTCCTCCGAACATTCGATATCCATCGTATCTCCAAATAGCTTTAACTGTGAAACAATATTTGAGAAATTAAGAGATGATAAAGAGAATTCTGCCGCATAATCGATTGGTGGAATCTCAATCTGATCGTTTTCAATATCTACCAATGGTATTTCGAAATGCGTATCATAGATTTTTACGTCGGTTATTTTCGTTTTTTTGTCTGATTCGACTATTGTAGACGACGTAAAATGTATCTCGAGATTATCACTGTTGTTATCTCCGTTATATACGATAGTCAGAATCTGCGATTTATCTTTGGATGCTAATATCTTGGCAAGAATACCAACGTGAATTCCAAGAGTTAGATTTTCGCTACATTCATACTCACTAAACCAAGTGGCCGGAATTTGTAATTCAACTACCGATACGTGAGAATTATCCATTGTTTGAATAGATAGACCTTCCTCTGTAAATCGAATATTTAGTGAATCTGTAAATGTCTTTAAATTCTGGAAAAGTACGACGAAGGAATCGGATTTCACGGATGGATTAATAATAATACGCATAGTTAATTTGTTATAGAATAGTAAATAACAAATTATTTATGTCGATTTTATAGTGAATATTCTATAAATGTTTCTGAGAGATATTTTACAGTATCCTCTTTCTTAAGTAATACTAGTTTTTGAATAACAGTCTTTTCCGTAAATGGTTTGAAAATTGTAATTATCATATCCATTACAGTTGGAGTATTTAAAATACGAAATGTTATCATCAAATCACTATACCTAGTCGATTGGGTTAAACATCTGTTACAAAATTCTTTTACCGCTGGAACATATCGTTCTGCCGCACTAACTGTAAAAGACTCCAGATTATAATTTACTTCGAAATTACCATAATATTTAATTGCATAATCGAATAAATTCATAATATGATCTATTATTCTAGTATAATTATCTCCATTTGCAAATAATTTAAATACTGGATAATCAATTACTATAATATTTGTGTTTGGAATAATATAAACCGTTTTTTCAATTAATAAGTTAATATCTATATTTTCTGAAATATATTTCGCACAATCATCTTTTTGAGATTTCTTAAATAACATATTCTTTGTATTATTCTCAAAATATATTCCTTTTAATTCTTCAACTTTAGATAATATATTTGAAGAATCTACTTTTGACATTTTTATATTAATATAATTTTTATTTTTAATATGTTATTTTTATTATTACATTTTGTAATTACAAAATGTAATATAGTATTTTAATTATCCATCAACTCTTCCTCTTCATTATTTGCAGAATGGACTTCTAGATTATCAGAATTAATACCCTCATCATCATTCGTTGCATTATTTTCTAATACAAATCGTTCATCTTCTATATTATTATCATTTATATGTGTTAATTCAATTCTTTCTTCTAATAATGCTTTATTCACATCCATCGTATATGATTGTAGTTTTAAAACAATATCTTTGAGAGAATTAATCTCTCCAGCTAATATTACGAATTTCTGTTGAAAATCGTCTAATATTTCACTAATATTAGATGGCAATTGTTCATGAATTGAAGCAGATGGTATATCTTGATTATTGACTGATTTTTCTAAACTTGTTAATCTTGTATCAAGTAATGAAATAACTTGTTGTAAGGTTAGGCCTTGTGGCTGTGAAACTGCAACTCCACCATTTGGTAATCTAGGCGAATCGGGAATTGGATTTGATATACCAGCGCGGCGTTTTTTAGCAGCAGCAATTCCACTCATTATATTCTCTATATTCGATTCTCTTTATTATATATTCTATTTATTATATATTTTCTCTTATTTTAATTATAAAAATAAATTAAATGAAATAATTTGAGAGAATTCTTTCTCTGTCAAACTTATAGAATAAATGGATCTCTTACAAGAAACTGGGCATGAATCTAAAAAAACATTTCTAAATCATGTTTTTTCTGGATCAGAAGAAGGTAAAGCAGAGATTTTAAATGTCGTTCAATATGCGGGTATGGGTATTATTCCTATTGTTATCTTAAATAAATTAATCCAGCGATTTATTCCAGAAGCTGATACAGAGAAATCTAGTTTAGAACTTTTAGCCGAAATATTCATTCAACTAATTGTAATGTTTTGTGGAATTATCGTAGTTCATCGAGTCATTACCTATTTCCCTACATATAGTGGATTTAAATACGAATCACTCACTCTAACAAATGTAGTTTTAGCATTCTTGATTATTGTCCTCAGTATTCAGACAAAATTAGGTATTAAAGTCAATATACTAGTTGATCGTGTCAGTGAACTATGGAATGGAACATCCTCTGACGATTCAAATATACGAAAAAATGTTCGTGTAAGTGCGCCAATGGCTGGACATATTCCTAGTCAAGCAGATTTCTTAGATAATAGTCAAATCCAAAATGATATGTTCCCTCCTGCGCCAGTTGCTACTAGTCGCCCATCGAAATCGAATACAGATGCTTTAAATCGTAATAATGATTTTGGATCATATATGGGACCTATGGCCGCAAATAGTGTATTAGGTGGTTCGTTCGGCTCTATGTTTTAGATTTTCATATGCGTTATAATTTATAACTTATAATATATATTATATTATTAATATATGTCGTATTTTCATTTTTTAAATGAAATTAATAGTAAACAAATAACAACCATATTTGAACTAGGTAGTCGGGATTTAATTGATGCTACTAATTTATTAAATCATTTTACAGATAGTAATCTATATGCATTTGAATGTAATACAGATTGTTTAGTTGAGTGTAATAAAAATCTATCTAAGTTAGAAGAGAATAAAAAGAATAGATTATTTTTAATTGATAAAGCAGTATCCATAACTAATGGAGATGTTACATTTTATCCATTTGATTTACAAAAATATAATAATATGGGAGCTTCATCTATGCTAAAGATTAATTTTTCACTTAGAAATAAAGACGATCCTGATTATAATTTACCAAACCCTCAAACTGAAATTAAAGTAAATGGGACAAGATTAGATACGTTTATTGATGAAAATAAAATTAAAAACGTAGATTTACTATGTATTGACTTACAAGGTTATGAATTAAACGCGATCAAAAGTCTAGGAGTTCATTTAAATAAAGTTAAATATATAATAACAGAATGTAGTATAATAAGCTCATATACGAATGGTGCTAATTTTACAGAGTTAAATGAATATTTAACTACATATAATTTTAAATACGTTTCAAGTAATAAATTTGGTAAAAACTATCCCGATTTATCTTTAAAAGGTTATTCAGAATTTGATGCGTTATTCATAAATGAATCGCCACATTGTTGCCATTAAAATCGTATTTAGGAATATCAAAAAATAACCATATATTCACACATATAACGAATTACTTACTTGTACTAATATATTATGATTTTATAAATTATAGTATATTATAGAACATTCTAAGAAATGTCAAAAACAGAAATAATGAATATGGAATATTCCGAAATAATAAATAAAATAAATAACGTAAGAATCAACACTAAGAAGAAAGAGGATTTCGGTGAAGTGCCGACGCCCATTCAACTAATTGAAGAAATGTTAAATCGTCTACCCACAACAGTATGGAGAGATCCACATAAACGATGGCTAGATCCTGCTACAGGTATCGGGTCGTTTCAAATGATTGTTTATGAACGATTAATGAAAGGACTTTCTAGTTGGGAATCTAGTGTTACAAAACGCCATCATCATATTATCAAAAATATGCTTTTTATGTGCGAGATAAATTCATCTTCTATTACACAAGTAAAAAAAGTATTTGGATCACATGTAAATATTTCAGGGGATTTTCTTAAACACGATTTTAAAGATTCGTTTGATATTATTCTAGGAAATCCACCATTCAATGAAGCACAAGAAACAGGTAGTGGAAAACGCAGTACAGGAAATACCATCTGGATAGATTTCGTAGAAAAATCTCTAGACATTCTCTCGAAAAACGGCTATTTATTATTCGTACATCCACCTGGATGGAGAAAACCCACTACCGAATCCTCTAAAACGGATGGTCTCTATAAGAAAATGGCTCTAGATCACCAGATTGTTTACTTGGAAATTCATAATAAATCCGACGGGGTAAATACATTTGGGGTACAAACAAGATACGATTGGTATCTACTATCTAATCGACCTTGTTATAAAAAAACGGTTGTTAAAGACGAATTTTCTATAATTCATTCCATAGATTTGAGAGAATGGCAATTTCTACCAAATAGTGAATATTCTCTCATAAAACGCATTCTTTGTTCTAAAAATGATCCGCCAGTAGATATTATTTATAGTAGAACCCAATATGCTACAGATATGGAATGGGTTAATGAAACGAAAACTGACGCATATAAATATCCACTTATTCACTCGACCCCGAAAAAGAGTGAAATACGAATGTTCTGGACGTCTACGAAAGAACCTCCTATACGAAGTGAGATTATTCCCATGTATGATATTCCAAAAGTTATATTCGGCGAAGCGGGAATAAATACGGCTATTTTAGATAATGGTGGAAAATATGGACTTACACAGTGTGCGATGGCAATTCCTATAAAATCAAAGAAAGAAGGAATCGCTATAAAATTGGCATTAGAAAGTAGTATTTTCGAGAGAATTATCAACGCAATGAGTTTTGGAAATTTTAGAATCGATTGGAGAATATTTCTATTTTTCAAGAGAGATTTCTATAAATATTTTGGAAAAATGAAACATGAAAAAACGCAAAAACTTATAAAGAAAAAGAAAAGGTCGGTTTCTCGAAAAATTCGGAAACATTCTCTCGAATAAACGGAAATATTGTTTCAATTATTCTCGCACATTCTATTGCTACTTCTCGATGTTCTTTCTGTGTTCCATTTCCCGAACGTAATTGAATATAATGTATCCAAGACCTCAATGTTCCATTCATATATATTCTTGAAGTCGTCATTCCTTCGGGTAAAACTGCGCGAGCTTGCTCCTTTGCAATTCCTTTATCTAATGCCCAATGATATACATTAGTAGAGAGAGTCGCAATCTCCGTCTGTTTTTCGATCCATTCTTTCTCTAATTCTGTATTTGACGCAGAATCTTCGAGTTCGATACTATTTTGTCGATTTTTCGTATCTTGAATTCTAGCTTCTCTCGTTTCCATACCTAAACTAACAACCGCATATCTCTGAGAGAATTCTTGAAAAGAAAATGACCGATGTCGTAAAATCTGACGACAGATATCACGCGTCGTTTCAATCTCTAGGCAGATGGATACCATTTCGAATGGAGACCAATGTTGATTTTTGATTAAGTATCGGATTAATTTATCTCCATTTTCGAGAGATGCTTGATTTGCCGGGTTCGATACCCTTGCACAATATGTTACCATCTCTGTTAAAGAAAGGGCAGAATTATCGACGGGTGGTTGAGAGTATGATATTAGAGAAACACGCATTATAAAAAATATAATATTATTATTTTATATTTATTTTATACATATACTATGTATGTTATATAATATCATCACGATTTTTATATAAAAACACTTAAACATAATAGTTATTATATAATTATGGAACGCATAATAACTATTCTAAAACGCTTTATACCAAAACAACTTCCTAAACCTCTCGGTAGATGGAAAATAGAAAATTGTAATAAAAAAATTGATCATAAAATCGATTTATCGAATGAAGACCACTGTGGTCCTTGTGGACAATATGCATTAGAAAAAATAGAATTAAAAACTAATAAAAAAATAGTAAAAGTTAAGACTTAGTATTCTATTATATGTGATTCGCAAAATCTAAATTCTGCATCATTTCCATACGTTTAATAGATTCTTCGAACGTATTTCGATGATCCATACCAGAAAATAGATATTCCGTATTTGGACTCTCTTCATTCTTCTTTATTTGTTTATAAACTTCATTTATCTTATTCACTACATTCTGTACCGTTTCTTTATTACTTATAATCTCTATATTCGTTGAAACCTGTTCGGTCAATAATGCCACCGCATAATATAATAAATATCTGCGACGTTTACATGCAGCAGGAGTATATTTTATACAAAACAGAGAGAATATCGCTTTTAGAATTTTCTCGATAAATGGCGTCGTCTTTCTCTCAAATAAACAATCCCAAATTAACCAAATAATATCTCTCTGAAACTTTATATCTACAGGAACATACGTTCGTTTTTTACAATAGGTCGGTGATCGACGATTACGACAGAGTATATCAAACTCGATAATCCATTCTATCCAATAAGATGCATTTCGCATATTTGGATTTTCTTCCGAAATACAATATGCGAATTCGTTAATCGGGATAAAGATTTCTTTTGGATCTTCTTTTAAGAAAATAGTTTCGATAAAATGAACATTTGGTGCTTTTAATCTCTCGGTCATTTGTGTCATATCGAATTCTTCTGTCCGATTTATCTTAATAGATTCAAAACTATGTTTTTTATTTGAGAGAGAGAGCATACAAATAACCTCGGCAAACAGGCCGCGAATCTTACTCGAATTTCTTAAATCTAATTCCGTCACGTATAATCCTTGCGCCATAATATTGCGAAAAATATTATATCGCATTTCTAAATAGATGGCGAGTTTTGGATTTCCTAAATGAATATGCTTTCCGACATAATGAATAATCGCTTCCCATAATTCCATATAGTGACCGGCGCAAATAAGTTCGGCCGCCCAATAACATGATGGTTCGATTTTCCCATTTACCATATTTTGAATCAATTGATTACGGACATCGGTCTTTTTATATTTAGAAAATGTAACTCCTTTAAATTGTCCCGTGGTTCGAATATCGTTTATGAGAGAATTCGGTGGAACATCGCTCATTCTTTATGATAGAAAATATTATAATACTAAATGTTGCGAAAAGAAAAATGGGACAAAATCGCGCGAAAAATCAAAAATAAAAAAATACATATGATGTATTCTAAATTTATGTACTCGATTTACTAATATTATTACAAAAATTGATAAAATTTATCATCATAAATATATATATATATATTATATGAAAAAAACCAAAGTATTAAACAAATTTAGGCGAAAAACTAGACACAATAGAAGAAAAACCCGTAAATATTTGAAAAAGAATAGACGAACATTAAAAGGCGGTACAATAGATATTAGTAATTATGAAACAATGAAGGATAAAAAACAAAAACTTGAAGATAGTTTTCAACATTTTGATAACGCAAAAAATGAAATTTTAAAAGTTTTACATACAGATGATACATGGAAAAATTATCAAACCATATTAACACGGTTGTTATATAGTAGTAGAACATTACCATTTGGTTTTAATGTGACTTTAAGAGCTATTGACGGTATACTACTAGCATGTATTACTAATTTTTCTCGTGATTTTAATAAAATGTTTGAAGAATTGAAAAAACAAAAAATAATAAATGGTTGTAATGATAATAATTGTCAACAATCATGGACAATGGAGTATACACGATTCAAAATAAGGTTTGTATTTGGGTTTATTATTGCATATTATTATAGAAATCCAACAAAATTTATAGATGATAAATACTTAAAATCATTTACTTCAGGTTCCTGGGTACTGGGATTGGTTTCACCATTTGTATCTCATCTTATTTACTTAGGCACTCATCCGGCAGAATTTGCTATATGTAATCCTATATCACAACATTTGTTGAAGGTGCAATATTCAAACTTTTGTCCGGTTATAGAAGAGTTAGAAGCTTTTATCAGAGAAAATGAATTTAATGTAAGTGAAAACGAAGTTATTACAGAACATATTTTTAATTTTATAAACGCAATCAAAAGAAAGAGTTATGGAACTCTAGAGTATTTTGTTCCTTTTATAAACACTTTGTTTAATGATAGTCTTAATCCTCATAAAATAGAAGACATTTTTTACACCTTTTATAATGATAATAGTGATAATGAAACCGAAGAAATAGACATGTAAATTATATTACGAACATGATATGAGTAAAGTTATAACGAAATAAATGATTATTGTATTTATAACAAAAATATTTATATATTATATATGTCATCTAAAAAAGCAACCGCTCGTAAAAAATCCCCCTCTAAAAATCGAAAAACGCAAAAACTCGTCAAGACAGACAAAACAGGAAAAAAAGACGTGAAAAAATGCGAAAATACGAAATGTAAAGAATGGTTAAAAGATGCCGCTAAAGCTGACGCAAATGCGAAACAAACAGAGGAGAAAAGATACAATGAATTAATCCAAAAAGAGAAAAAAGTATGTAGTAATAAATCCGACGAATGTGAAGAAATCAAAAGGAACATTAAATATAGTAAAAAAGAATTAAATTCGTTAAAAAATCAAAAAAAGAGACAAGCTTTTGTATTATTAAAGTGTAAGGAATATTTATGTAACGTAGGATGTAAAGGCACTATAGTCGAAGATGGAAAACCAAATGCAATATCAGACGCATTATCTAAACGGTTTCAATATGATAAATCAACTGTAAATTTTTTAAAACAACAAAGAAAAGAAATATTCGGGAAAAAAACGTCTGTATTAGAAGACGATTTTTACGAGGGTCTAGACCCTAAGTGTGTTAAAAAGTTAAAAAAAGAAGGTGCGATTTCAGGATGTTTTCTAAGATTATAATTTTTACAAATATAATATTAATATTATATTTATATATTATATATGTCATCTAAAAAAGCAACCGCTCGTAAAAAATCCCCCTCTAAAAATCGAAAAACGCAAAAACTCGTCAAGACAGACAAAAGAGACAAGATAGACAAACCCGGAAAAAAAGACGTGAAAAAATGCGAAAATACGAAATGTAAATTATGGTTAGAACAGGCCGCTAAAAATTTCGCAATTATCAAAAAGAATGTGGAAAAAATTTATAATACAAAACTAGAAGAAGAAAAAAAAGTATGTGGTTCTGAAAAATCCGACAAATGCGAAGAAATAAAACTGGATATTGAATCTAGCAAAAATGTATTAAATGCATTTAATAATAAAAAAAAAGCTAAAGAAAGGAAAGAGTTGGAATTATCAATATGTAGGAAATTATATTGTAACGAAGGATGTAAAGAAAGTATATTCGAAGAAGGTAATCCTAATGTATTACCATCATCATTAATTAAAAAGTATAAAAAGAATAAAGTAGGTATTGATTTTTTAACGCACGAGCGAAAAAAAGTATTTGGAAAAAAAAAGTCTGTATTAAAAGACGATTTTTACGATGGTCTAAAACCATCTGATATTAAAAGACTACAAAAAGAGGGTGCGATTTCGGGTTGTGTTCAAAAAGTATTATTTTATCATTAAACAATAAGATGAAATCTATTATTTCATTCGTAGGATACGGATTTTTATATTTATTCGTGTTTTTATTTATTTTTACAGTAATCTATCAAATATATATCTATCGTTTTGAATTAAAACCTCACGGTTGTATGAACGACAAATGTATAAAGAAACGTAATGAAGATAGGCAATTTAGTCATTCCTAGACATATAAACTTTGTGCGGTTGTAATATATTTTAGAATAGATGAATCTATTTTCGATAATTTATGTAGAAATTCGACATTTCCCATTCTCTCGGCTACATTCATCCATTCTTTTGTAATGGTAGAAACTTTTAGAATCGCCTTTGTAAAATCTCCAACGGAGAGTCCTTTTTCATAAATGGTTGTTTGGATGAAATATTTACATTCTTCTTCTGTAAAAGATTCTATCCATCCAACAATTTCGTCAATTAAATCGTAGTTTAAGATAGATTCGTATTGAATTCCCGTATTTAAATCGAGACTACTTTCTAAAATATCGAATTCGTCAATCATCTCTCGAATTTCGTCAATCTTTTCTTTCATAAATATATTTTCCGAATGATATTTAAACTTTCGAATATCTTCTGGAACGCGGATATCGGTAAATGCAATCATTAATTGGACGAGTTGCCTCTCGGTAAAATCTTTCATAAAGTTCCATTTTGATATAATGGTCGCACTGATAATAGGATGGATTTCTGCGATATTCGTCGCGATTTTTCCAGAATTTGATAGTCGAATGGTATCTGTCGACATCCCAGAATTTGATAGTCGAATGGTATCTGTCGACATCCCAGAATTTGATAGTCGAATGGTATCTGTCGACATCCCAGAATTTGATAGT
>Ga0164294_10003765_pt1 | contig 13438 bp, 11 predicted proteins | sample GEODES005metaG_FD_111479 | JGI IMG/M metagenome (GOLD analysis project Ga0164294, IMG submission 111479) | Oligotrophic lake water microbial communities from Sparkling Lake, Wisconsin, USA - GEODES005 metaG | ecosystem: Environmental > Aquatic > Freshwater > Lake | place: USA: Sparkling Lake... | reverse complement strand
GATCAACAGGTGCAACAGGTGCAACAGGTGCAACGGGTGCAACGGGTGCAACGGGTGCAACGGGTGCAACAGGTGCAACAGGTGCAACGGGTGCAACGGGTGCAACGGGTGCAACGGGTGCAACGGGTGCAACGGGTGCAACGGGTGCAACAGGTGCAACGGGTGCAACGGGTGCAACGGGTGCAACGGGTGCAACGGGATCAACGGGAGCAACTGGTGCTGATGGTGCAACGGGTGCAACGGGTGCAACGGGATCAACTGGTGCAACGGGTGCAACAGGATCAACTGGTGCAACGGGTGCAACAGGATCAACTGGTGCAACGGGTGCAACAGGATCAACTGGTGCAACGGGTGCAACAGGATCAACTGGTGCAACAGGATCAACTGGTGCAACAGGTGCAACGGGTGCAACAGGTGCAACGGGATCAACTGGTGCAACGGGTGCAACGGGTGCAACGGGATCAACTGGTGCAACAGGTCCACGTGGATTTGGTGCGGAGGGTGCAATAGGTGCAACTGGTGCAACGGGTGCAACGGGTGCAACGGGTGCAACGGGTGCAACTGGTGCAACGGGATCAACTGGTGCAACGGGTGCAACGGGTGCAACGGGTGCAACGGGTATGAAAGGCAATGATGCATTGCCATTTGTACAAGTTGGTGTCATCGTGTTTGGTCCTAGTAATGCTTCAAGGATCACAACCAATGTGCGAGCAGGTGAGTTTTACTCGGTAAAAATGACGATTCAGACTCGTGCGGCAAGCACTTCCAATAATGGCCGTTTGTCGCTACAAGTGGATGTGGAACCGGTGAATTTGGATTCGAAACTTCAGCAAATGATTACGGTCCCAACTCAAGGGATTAACTCGAAAGGTCAGAGTATTCAAACCTTGCACGTCACAGGCATTCTCTACGCAGGAACTGACTTCGAAGCGATCAATCTTTCACTCGTAGAAAGTAGTGGCAAAAAGATTACTTCTACAACTGGCGGTATCGAACTAACAAAAATCAATTACCAGCCAATGACGTCAAAGCCAAGCTCGAACTTAGTGGCTAAAGCCAAGACAGCTGCAACCACAGCTACTGCTAAAGCCAAGACAGCTGCAGCCACAGCCGCTGCTAAAGCCAAGACAGCTGCAGCCACAGCTGCTGCTAAAGCCAAGGCAACCGCAGGTAAGTAATGAAAATAACTCCAGCCGCGCACAGATGCGTTTAACATTATTACCATCTGTGTGTGGTTGGAGTTGTCATGTTTTTGATTTTTCGTTTTGGAAAGAGAGTTAACCGTTGACAACCGATATAAAAATAGCTGTTTACTCCATCGCTCTGAATGAAGAGAAGTTTGTTTCCCGATGGTTCGAATCAGCCAAGGATGCAGATCTGGTTGTATTGGTAGATACTGGTTCGAAAGATAAAACAAAATTTATTGCAAAATCACTGGGCATTCGTACTTATGAAATAGAAGTAAATCCTTGGAGATTTGATATTGCAAGAAACGCTTCATTAGCTTTGATTCCAGAGGATTTCGATGTTTGTATTCAATTAGATCTTGATGAAGTACTTCCGACTGGGTGGCGAGATGTAGTGGAATCTGCTTGGCGTGCTGGTAACAAGTGGCCTACCTACAAGCACGTGACGGCAAGGTATCCCGACGGTAAGGTTCGAACTTATCAGCATTACTTTAAAATTCATCCCCGAACAGGCTTTGTTTGGAAGTACCCGATTCATGAAATTCTAGTACCGACAGGAAATGAAATTTTTAAGCGTGATTACATTGATTTAGAGGTCGATCATTTGAAAGACGTAACAAAACCAAGAAACTCTTACTTGTCTCTCCTTGAAGCAGCAGTAGTCGAAGATCCAAATGATTGGCGCATGGGTCACTATTTAGCGCGTGAGTATTTCTACAATCGTGATTGGCCTAAGGTTTTGTCCACTGCCAGTAACGCTTTATCCCTTAATCGCGGCTGGGACGTAGAAATTGCCTCAACAAATATGTGGGCGTCAGAAGCATGTAGGTGGCTTGGTCTTTGGTCTTTAGCAGAGAACTATGCAGAAGAGGCAACGAAGCAAGCTCCTAATTTTTATGAGGCTTGGCACTGGCGTGCACATATTGCACATTTACAAAACAAGTGGGAAGACTGCAATGCATTTTCTTCAAAGATTCTAGAGCTTGTGCGGCAGGATCATCACCTCGTTAAGCCAGAGGTCTGGGAATGGTGGGGTTATGACCTCATGGCACTTTCATTCAATAAAACCAACCGTCATAAGGAGGCAATAAAATATGGCGAGTTGGCACTACTAGGTGATCCCGGGAATGAAAGACTTAAAACAAATATGAAGCTTTATATTGATGCTGAAAAGTCTGGTCGCTAACGCTAATCGCTGGTGATTAGTAACTAAATTGTTGCTTGGTCATCAAGAATTAATTATTCATAAACTATGAGTAAATACACCCCTTGCAATCGCTAGTCGTGGTTGGGGGCTTGGTGAGATAATTGCACAATGGAATTGATGGATTCTAAAGGTATCTTGATTATCTTTTTGCACGCAACCTAATCGTACTGAAGAGTTTTCATCAATCAATTAAACTAATTTGTCCTCAAATTGTTTTACTGCGGAAGCTTTCCTTCAGACTTTCTCTCTAAAAGGGTCGCCGCAAATTTATCCTTATCAGAGATGATCAATTCGGAAGTATCCATTCCCCAATCAATTCCAATTTCTGAGTCTAAAGGATTAATCTCAAATTCATCCTTCGGCGAATAGGGTGAGCTCACTAGATATGCGACTGTCGTTTTTTCTTCTAAGCTTACAAATGCATGTCCCAAACCTTCACCAATCAGGACTGCATTACCGGATTCAGCGGTTAGCTCGAGACTGATCCACTGCCCAAAGGTTTTAGAATTGGGTCGGATATCAACTATCACGTCTCTGATTGAGCCTGTTACGCACGTTACCCACTTTGCTTGACCACCTAATGCCATGCTGTAGTGAATTCCACGAACAGTACCTCTTGAAGACTGTGAAATGTTTGCTTGTTCAAAGGTGAATCTTCGGCCGGTAGACATTTCGACGTCACTGACCTTAAACCATTCACGAAAATATCCCCGTTTGTCACTCATGAGAGGTGAGTAGGTTGGTTTCTAGCCTTCTTTGGCCAATCTTTCCCAAACACTTAGAAAATATGTTGCTGCTGCTTCGTAGAATCCTTGCTTATCAATTCCAACTGTGAATTTTAAGTTTTCACCAAAGTTTGCAGTTTTTGGAATATTGGAATTGAACTCAATCCATTTTTTAAATCCATACGTGCCAATGAAGTACTCCCACAATACTTGGCCGGCAGAATATGAGAACTCTTGACTCATCTCTGTATTACGGGATTCAATCAACCTGAATAGAGAAATTGCATCATTTTTGTTCTTCACTGATATTTGAGATTTGAAAGCTCTTATTCCATCCTTGAGAATTTTATCCATCTCGTCGCTATACCAAGCCAAGAGAGGAAAAGCTACAGCCATGCCCAAGGTATTTGCAGAACCCTCAACGGAATGACCATGATATTTACTGCACTCTTGTCCTTCTCCGCAGTTACTGGAGTAACCGCGAGACAAATAGAATTGAAGGACATGCGCCATTTCATGCGGAGCGATTTCTGGCCAGAAAGTTTCCATTTTTGCAAAACTTGCCGTGTGGCCTAGATAGTAACCGCGATTTTCCGAGTGGATAAATCCAGCAGTGCCTCCACCAGTACCACTTCTATTGTAAAACGACTCCTGAGTGGCATAGCTTTTTAGATTATCCAAAATAAACACATAGTTTTCATAGTTGAGTAATCTTGGGAGATCTTCTCTTAAAAAGCGATCATCTTTTTCGGTAAGTAGAATCAGATCGACATTTACATTGCTGGTTAGGTACTGAGACATGAGTTTGTTGAAATCTTGAATTGCGTTTTGAATGTGGCCAGCTAGATCAGATGGGTAGTTCTCTGCAATGTTATTCCTTATTATAAAACTGTAATTTGGGGTTGAGCTAGGTGCTGATCGAATCGAATCAAATGCCGCTTTTCTTATTTGGTCGAAAGCACTTACTGGGCGTGAATCATCAGAGCGCCAAACACCATCTACGTTCTTACGCTGCATGACACCATTTATAAACCGGTATTGAAATCTTCCCGTGGGTCCCCTTCCGGGAACATCGGAAATTGCTTGAGGTGTGGCTGTTGGTGTGGCTGTTGGTGTGGCTGTTGGTGTGGCTGTTGGTACAGGAACTGACTTCTTTGGAGTTGGAACGCCCTTACTCCACACCAATTTCTTTCCGTTTTTGATGCAGGTGTAAGTACTACCTTTATAGAGAACCTTTTGCTGAGTTATCTTGCAGGGCTGTCCGGCGGTAACTTTCTGTGCCCCAACCGCATTTGCAAAAATCAAAGTTAAACAAAGGCTTAGAGACAGGGCTTTGCAAAGAGATCTCCAACTCATCATGTCTGATTCTAACCCAATCCTTTTTTAGAGGTCAGTTTGCGATCAATCAATCTTCGGATCCCTACTAAAGCGCAGTAAGCTCCTAAGCTATTAGCAAGAACATCTACAAGGTCACTCACGCGGCCTGGAATAACTAACTGGATGATCTCAATGCCAGAACTAACTGAGATGCAAAGAAGCAGTATGGCTCGGAAAGAGAGTTGTGGGAAAGAAATTCTTGTAAAAACAGCTAACGGCACCAAAAGAAATAGATTTAAGAATCTTTCGGCAACTCCACTTATTTGGATGAACCCAAATAACCCATCTGAGTTTGGATCTACCGGGGTAAAAACAATTGCACCTAAGGAAATCAAGTAAAGGGCAAATAGTATTCTTGCTTGCTGGCTTTTCAGCTACATGGCCCCTTTGCCACTAATAATTGTTCCGAAAGTACGCATAATTAGAAGCAAGTCATTTACAAAAGACCATGTTTCGATATACAAAATATCCTGCTTCATTCTTGCATCCCACAGAACTTCCTTGCGACCGCTCACTTGCCACAAGCCAGTTAAGCCAGGCTTGGCGATAAAGCGGCTTTGATTCGCTTTCTTAACATCAACATCTTCTTCACGCAAAATTGGACGTGGACCAACAATTGACATCGTTCCAATCAACACACACCACAGTTGAGGTAATTCATCTAGCGACCAACGGCGAATGAAACGACCAAAATTGGTGATCCTAGGATCTTGGGCATAACGATCTGGCATTGAATCGTCGGGGGAACCTAGGACATTTGCCCTCAATGTATCGGCATTTATCACCATTGAGCGAAACTTTGGGAAAGAAAAGAGTTTGTTGTTTCTTCCTATCCGCTGATCAATGTATAGAACTGGACCAGGAGAAGTCACCTTTACGCACAGTGTGATAAGTAGCAAAACTGGAGCAAGGACAATTAGGGCGGTAAGTGAAAGAACAATATCTAGAGCTCGTTTGATTACAGCATGTTGTCCAACTACTAAAGGTGGCGCAACTCTAATTAGTTCATTGTTTTCAACTGTTTGCATTCTTGGAATCATTGTCGTTATTGAACTATGAAAGAAGACCTCGATACTCTTCTTTGCCTGCAAAGTCGAAATTTGAGAATTAACTTCTGGGCTTGGGAAATGGGTATCAGCAATGACAATGCCTGCAAAATCGTCTTTTTCTAGTTCGATGCAAATCTTTTCCCACTCTTCAACACAATCTTTGGTCTTTAACTGGCGATGAACAAACGAGGTTTTATTGCGGTTCGGAATCAAGTCTGCCAACGGAAGAGTTCTATATTCATCATCTGAAGCCACAACTAGAAACTCGGCCGTCTTTGAGTTCAGTAACCCTGCAAGTTTGCTCTTAGCCATTACGGCTCTAACTAATAAGAGTGCCAGGGTTGAGACAGCGATGATTGACAGCACTGTAATTCTAGAAACAGGTTCTTTGATTAAATATGCGAAAGCCGATACCGAAAACAGAGTTTTAATGCCTGCTCGCAGCGGCATTTCATAAAACTTTAGTGATCCTACATATCCTTCTGATTCCCAACTTTGATTACCGCTTAGGAAAACCGCAAAAAGGAAAGGGATTATGACGACTATGAGCCACTCGGTAAAATAATTGAAGCTAGAAAAGTCCAGGAAAAATCCACGGAAATACAAAACGGAAAGAAAGGCAATGAAGACAACAGTCATATCCATGGCCCTGATCTTGCGTCTGAAATCAGTGACTACCGTTGGATAGCTGCGATGAGGCATAACCTGACTCTCCAATTGGACCAAAATGACACTTACGGCGGTTGTGTTGCTTTTTAGCAACAATCAAGTAAAGCCTGATTGGTGGAGGTTTGCAAGGCGGATTGAGGGTTTTTGGTGGTCATGCCCGTACAGAAAAGTCTAAGAGTGGATCAGGCTGAGAATCGCTTCGTGATGACGGGCTCTTGGAAGTTCTGATTGTGGTTGGGCAAGTAGATAGGTCGACTGGCCTGCTGCTAACTCTTCTAACCATTGAAAGTACTTGTTGGAAAGAAATATTCTGGCTGTTCGATCAATTTCATACTTTGAAATCAGCACCCTACTTCCTAGCTGGGTGTTCACGGGCACTTCTAATCTATTGGGATTTATTTGTTCAAAAGTAGTGCTGTTTACCTGCCACAAAAGTTCGTTTGGGATGGAAAAACCGCTATCGATGATGACACCTTGATTCTGGTGTATTGCTTCTAGCAACACTTTCTGTGATTTAAGGTGTTCAATTCTATCGAAGGGAAAAGATGATTTTGTGATTGGTTGTTTGATCGAAAATTCTCCACGCACTGCACGAATACTCAAAATGATTGCACGGGCTAGTTGAGTCTTGGTGTCAGATTCATCCATGCTGACTGGATCAACTGGAATTTCAAGTGAAGAGTATGAAAACTCTTCTAGAATCCGAATCGAATAATCTTCAAAATCATCTATCCTCAATTGCTCAATGAGTTTTGACCTCACTTCGGCATCTGCGCACAAAACAAGATCTGTTTTCAGCAGAGGAGGTAGGTCAACAACCTTTGTTGAGCGTTCATCGAATTCTGTGATTTCCCATTCGTCTAAGATTTGTAAAATTGATGAAGGTATCGGTTGAAAAGGGTCTGCTTGGATGCCAGCTGAAAGAACTTCGTGGTCTGGAAAGAATCTGCGCAGAATCGCAGCTGAAGTTATAGATCGTGCCTGATTATATTTACAGACCGTAACAATCCGCGGCTTGCTCATCGAGTACACCTGTCAATGATTGTTGTTTTTTGATCTATAACAAGTGGTTGAACATGGGTGGTAAGAGGGCCTTTACCACCACTGAAGACAAGAGAGAATTCTTGGCTTTGACCTGCTGCTAAATCAACTTGAACTGCAACACCGATATGACCTCTTTCTTTAACTAGGAAGCCAAACTTTTCCTTAGTTGCGGTTTCGATACTGCTCATAATTCGAGTCTCCACAGGGGCAAAAACTATTGCCCTGGTTCCATAACTGTTCGCTAGCCCTGAAGGCTTATTCAAATCCAGCCGCCCGACAACATATGCTGGTAACTTCTCCGTGGCCGAGGCGGTGTTAGTCAGAGTGAATGTGACTCTTGTTTGAGGTTTAGGACCACAGGTTAGAGCCTCAATCTTAAGATCACGCGCTAGGTAGTAATCCATTTTATTTCCTGATGTATTTTGTATTACTAATCGATATTGATTATCTAGTACCCCGGAAACCGCTCCAGAAATCTTTGATTCTTCAAGGATTTCTTGTTCCTTTGCTTTGGTTGAATAGAAAAGAATTCTGTGTTGGTTAAGCGGTTCAATCATTTGCTTTGCTAATTCAGTTGCTGAAAACTCTTTATCTTCAATCTTTTTTGATACGGCTTTAATGATGTCAATTAAAAAACTTTTGCGAGAATTATTATTAGTTACATACTTTTTATACACATCAGATAACGTAACTCGAACCACATTCTCTGAATCAATGACTTCTCCATTAACGACAATCGGTCCTGTTGCTTTGAGCAAATAAGATAGTGCGGCTGGGTCAAAGGTTAAGACCCCATCTAAATCTTGATTGAATTGATTTTTCCAAAGGGCTAGCCAAATCTGGGCTCCATAAGGAAAGTGTGGTGAAATGTTTGAATTTTGCCAGATACCAGGGTCATCGTTATAGAGCCTTACAAACTCTCTCGGCATTGGAATAGGCGTATCTTGTAATTGAACAAGACCAACATTGGACCCATAAGCGGAAAACTTTGCTGTCCCTTTATCAACATTCATCACTGCATATGCGCCAAGAATGCCACCAGTTCCGCGTGCTTCAGCTGAGTTCTGGAAAGCAATTAAATAGTTGCGTGGTGAGCTTTGACCTGAAATACCAGGAGAGATTCTTAACAGCGGTGCGATACTGGTGGTTGTATCAAGTAGAGAAGAAGCTTCAGTCCTAATTTCCTCTAGCCTGTTGTCTAATGGGCTAAAAAGGCCGCCTACACGCAGCTGGGATAGTGCGCTTAGAGTTTTCTTCAACTGCGGCAATGATGAATCTAAATGAGCCACCGCATCTACCATTTTAAGCTCAGAGCCCTTTTGGTTTTGTAAGAAATCGGAAGTAGAAGAAACAAACTGATCAGCTGATCTAAGTGCCCGTGAAGTTGGCAAAAATGTTTGCGGCGTAGTTGCAATCAAGGTTGTCAATGCAAAAAACGGATTTGAAACTGAGATATTGAGTAGTCCAACACTGGTACTGATGTGTTTAATTTGTTGATCTCGTACAAGGGGTTGATCCACTTGCAGTTCTCTTAGCTGATTGACCACCCTGTTAGCAAAAAATGCCGTTGATAGTAAGGAAACTAAAGAGCCAACAATCATTACGATTGCGAAACAGATAAAGTACTTCTTGATCGAAGGGGAACTAACTTTCTGCACGATTAGTCCATCCTTTGGGCAAGGTTACTTTTTATTGTCACTTTCAATTTCTGCAACAAAGTCTTTAGGTGCATATGAAGCTTTAGGATGGTACCCAGCCTCGTTTCCGTAGGCACCATAACTTCGGTAGGTGCGATAAGCGCGGTATGAGCGGTACTTTCCGTATCCGTATCCGTATCCGTATCCGTATCCGTACTTTCGACCATATTCATCAGTGCGAGAGTAAGGAATCATATTCATGACAGCGCCGATAACATTCACGCCAACATTTGTTAGATTTTCACGAGCCCCTAAGAATTGATTAACTCTTGTTTTTGCAACGCGAGTCACAATCACTGCGCCATCTGTACGTGCGGCAATAATTGCAGCATCTGCCACCAATAGCGTTGGTGGGCAATCCACAATTACAAAGTCGAATTGGGTTTTTGCATACTCAATAAGTTGCTTGAAGGTTTCAGAATCAAGAAGTTCCGCAGGATTTGGTGGGGTTGTGCCTGAGGAAACTATTGTTAACTCGAGATCTGGAAAACTGTACGCAACTTCTTGAACTCGATTTGCAATATCGCCCCGTACTTTTCCACTCAGAATGTCTGACAGGCCTGATTTTTTGCCTTCATCGCCGGAATACTCTCTAATTTTTGGTCGGCGCATATCTGCTTCAATCAACAGTGTCTTCATTCCAGAAGTTGCAAATGAGATTGCTAAGTTAAGTGAAGTCGAAGTTTTACCTTCGCCCGGAACAGCAGAGGTGATGGCAATTACCTTTGGAGGATTTTCTGCACGCACATACTGCAAGTTAGTTCTAAATGCTCTAAAGGATTCTGTTCTAGGTGCGTAGCGGCTAATCTGCGTGATGAGTGGCTTTTCCTCAGCAGTTGAATCGTAGGCTATTGATGCTAATAAAGCAGTTTCGTCAAGATCAGTTTCGTTTTTCAACGTGTTATCAAAGATGGTTCGAAGGATTGAAAGGCCGACCCCGATACCAAATCCAAGAATCAAACCAAGCAACAGATTGAGCGCAGTCTTTGGAGACGAAGGGGATTTTGGTAGAGATGCACTCTTGACCATAGAAACTTTAATGGCAGAAGAGTTTGTTGATCCAGAAACTTCAAGACTGTTTGCAGTCACTGCAAACTGCTGACCCACCGCGTTTGCAATTCGCGCAGCGAGGTATGCATTGGGATCAGAAACTGTGACCGAAATTAGAACGGTATCCAAAGGAGCGGTGGCGGTTACATTCTTTGCCAGTTTTTCATAACTGTAGGGAAGCTTTAGGTTTGCGATCACAGGGCGCAAAGTTTCTGGGCCGTTAACAATCTGTGCATATGATTTAACTCGCTGCTGGGAGAAGCTGGAACCTTGCACTAGAGCTGACACATCTAACGCCGACGAGGGGGTTGAGACAAAGAGTTGAACTTTGGCTTGGTAGATCGGGGTCATTGAGTAGGTAATTCCTGCCGCTACCCCTATGCCCACCAGAGCAGAGACAACCGTTAAGGCCAAATTACGCAGGATCAGCCGATAAAAATCTCTCAGGTCCATGCCTAAATTGCTCCCTTAAAAGTTAGAGTTGCAGGGGATCCCGGAACGGCGACCTCTCGGCAACTTGCTCCGATGTAGTTGCGCTTAGGCAACCAAGGGTGAGATAGTAGTGCCTCTCGGGTCAGTATTGAAAGTTGTAGCCAAACTAAACAAAGGTGGGCGTAGTGAAAAGAGATTTTAAGCGTATTGGGGCATTAGTTGCAGGTTGCTTGCTAGCAACTGGTGCAAATCTTTCTTCACCAGCTATGGCGGCGGATTATCCGCCTTCAGTTGAGGTCTTAGAAGTCGGAAAGCCTTTGGCACAACCAATCCCAGCCAAAGTATCTGGAACAACAGCCGTGGTCCCTGTAGCAACAGCTGGTGTTATTCCGATCGTGATTGGTGAGCCGGTAACTGCGACATCTGCAAGATTATCTACCAAGACTTTGACGAACGCGTCGGTTGAATCAACTCCTATCAAGTTGAGTTCTTCGCTTACTCTTGGTGGAATTGGTGCCGACGAGAAAGCGCCAGTTGCAACTATTTCTAGTTCAAAGAGATCTGAAGTTCAGATCCCGGTAGATGTTCCTACACGTGTGACTGTTACTGGTTTAAAGGCAGCTGCAACAGGTACAGCATCATTTGTTGATGCATCTGGAAAGTCAGTATCTCTAGGCAAGATTAAAGTGTCATCTTCTGGAAGAGTAACTATTCCGGCCTTAACATTTGCAAAGAAGGATGTTTCTTACACAATCCGAGTAATTGTCGGTGGAAAGACAACAAGTTTCACCATTAGAGCAACTGGCTAATATTAAAAAATAGCCCCCGCAGACTTTCTGTGGGGGTTATTTTTTTGATGCTCGCATCAATCGATCACGAATCGCAATCGCAATTCCGGTGCCTGTAGGCTGCTGGACAACAACAGTCGCTAAACCTTTTTCATCAGCCGCGCGTAAAGCTGAATACAAAACTCTTGCAAACTCATCATGCGTTTGTGGCGCTGCTAAACGGATAACACCATCAGGTGACGGAACATCTGCCATTGCAATAAAGCCCTGGCCGGCCAATGGGATTTGGTCTAAAAATACCGCTGCCTTAGGCGCATAGTGGCTTTCTAAAGATCCACTGACTCGGATGTTGTTTGCCTCAAGCGGCTTGCCATTCAAAATTATGCCCGGCAGATCTTCGTCGGAATATGTGAATCTGCTTCCAACCTGTGCCTGGGTGCTCTGACTAATCATCTGCTCGGTAATCGCACCAGGTCGCAAAATCTTTGGAAAATCCCCGGTGCAATCAATGATCGTGGATTCAACACCCACATCACATGCACCACCATCAAGAATCTGATCGCCAACTGCCAAGTAATTGCCCAGCTCATCACTAACTGCCCGCGCAGTCGTAGGTGAAACATTTCCAAAGCGATTAGCACTTGGTGCTGCAATTCCTTTGCCGCCAGTCTGCGCAAAAGCTTCTAACAACCCCAAGGCAACAGGATGATTAGGGACTCGCACACCAACTGTGTCCTGGCCACCTGTTACAAAATCTGCAGCCAATTCAGAACGCTTAAGCACCAAAGTCATTGGCCCGGGCCAAAAATCACGCGCTAATGAAATTGCATAACTTGGCAAATCATCTGCCCATTCACCCAAACCATCTATGGATGCAACGTGAACAATCAATGGGTGATCTGAAGGCCGACCCTTTACTGAATAAACCCGCGCGACTGCATCGGCGTTACATGCATCTGCCCCAAGTCCGTAAACAGTTTCGGTTGGGAATGCCACCAATCCACCTGCCAATAAATTCGCAGCAGCATCTGCAATCGCAGTTGCATCACACTTACTTAAGAACTGGGCCACCTCTTTATTCTCCCACTATTCTCAGTCTTAATTCACGAAATCCCCACTATTTAAGAGATACTTAGATCATGAAAACTACAAAACTTCGCACAATCGCATCCATATTCACAGTCGCTGCCGTTGCAGGTGTGGTTGCTCTTGCGGTCCCGGCAAATGGCGCAGGCACCGCAGATAACCGCTTCATCACCGTCACAGGTGTTGGCACGATCTCTGTAGTTCCCGATGCGGTCCGCTTTAATGCAACTGTTTCAACCGTTGGTTCGACAAACGCGGCAGCGCTATCTAGTGCTTCAAAATCAGCAGCAGCTGTTCGTGCAGCTCTGCTCAAAGCAGGAATTGCAACTAAGGATATTCGTTCAGCAAACATTAGTGTCTATCCTGAATACAACTGGACACAAGAAACAGGAACAAAGATCACTGGCTATCGTGCGTCACAAACATTTGATGTTTTAGTTCGCACGGCATCAAAGGCTGGAACCATCATCGAAGCAGTTGTCACTGCAGGTGGCGACAGTGTTCAGTTAGGTGGAGTTATCCCAACAACTCTTAACCCATCAGCGGCGACTGAAGATGCACGCGCAGCAGCAGTTGCAAATGCCAAGTCAAAGGCTTCTTCATACGCAAAGCTTCTTGGAACTTCAATCGGCAAAGTTCTCTCACTTGAAGAGCAATCTTCACCTGTTTATTCATCACCGTTTCCTATGGCAAAAGCTGGGGCGGCAGATGCGGCTGCAGTTGAAATCGATCTAGGTGAGCAGGATGTAACAGTGACAATCACTGTTCGTTGGGCACTTAACTAATTAGCCATAACCTTTAAACAGAAGAGCCACTACCCGTTTTTCGGCGGATAGTGGCTTTTTTGCGCTTACTAATCGGGTTTGGTTGCACGCGTAATCGCAGGTAAGATTGGCGAGCCTCGTACGTCCCCATCGTCTAGGGGCCTAGGACATCGCCCTTTCACGGCGGTAACACGGGTTCGAATCCCGTTGGGGGCACGTAGTACCGCAGTACATGTTCTGAAGAAGTAAAAGTAGTAAAGGCTTTGAGAGTGACATAAGAGCCACTTATGTTTATCTATTTCTTAAGGCCCGGTAGCGCAGTTGGTTAGCGCGCCGCCCTGTCACGGCGGAGGTCGCGGGTTC
>Ga0164294_10003764_pt1 | contig 13440 bp, 10 predicted proteins | sample GEODES005metaG_FD_111479 | JGI IMG/M metagenome (GOLD analysis project Ga0164294, IMG submission 111479) | Oligotrophic lake water microbial communities from Sparkling Lake, Wisconsin, USA - GEODES005 metaG | ecosystem: Environmental > Aquatic > Freshwater > Lake | place: USA: Sparkling Lake... | reverse complement strand
TGCAGAAGAAGCATATACTAATGGGATTTGCTTTTCGGTACAGTATTTCCAGATGTTTTTTGAGAATACCACATTCAACTTTTCGTGCACAGCGTAATCAAATTCGGTGGTATCGGTTCTAGCACCAAAATGAAAAACCGTTGTTACTTTTGGGTTTTCTGCAGCCAACCAATTAAACAATTCAACACGTTCAATCTTATAAGTAAACTTTTTTGTACTCAAATTAGGAATCTTATCGGCACGAGAAAAATCATCTACAATGATTAAATTTACAAACCCTAGTGTATTTAATAAACCAGTTAAGCAACTGCCAATAAAACCAGCTGCCCCTGTTACAATGATCAAATCTTGTTGTTGCATAAACATATAATTAAAATTGACTTAGTTAGCACATATAACTAATAAATTATCACTTAATTGCCCAATAGTTTTTCAATTGCCGTATCATAAAGATGTTTCCAATCTTCCATTGAACCCCAATTTTCTCCGTCTATGCCAATATTTTCATTGGTTACACTTCCAAGGAGCGAGAAATGTACACCAGTAGAGGCCATTTTTTGTTCAAATTGAGTTTGATGAGAAGGTTCGATAGACACCACTACCCTACTTTGTGCTTCACCAAATAAATAGGCATCTTTCCTTATGCTTTTATCTGTATTGATTTCAAACCCTAGGCCATGATGGAATCCACTTTCACAAAGGGTTACAAATAAGCCGCCTTCAGCTATATCATGAGCAGATGCGATTATTTTTTCTCTAATCAGCATGGCAACGGCTTGTTGAACGTTGAATTCATGCTCCAATTCAAAAGATGGTGCAGGCGAAAAATCTACCTTACAAATTTTGTGCAAGTATTCAGACGAATTCATATCATCAGAACCATCACCAATCAAATAAATTAAATGGCCAGCTTCTTTAAAGAATAAGGTCATTTTATGGCTAATATCTTCTAACAATCCAACCATCCCAATAGTAGGTGTAGGGAAAACCGGTCCGTCGGGGCCTTGGTTATAGAAACTCACATTTCCACCAGTAACTGGGGTGTCAAATTTCAAACAAGCTTCACCCATACCCTTGATGGCATGAACAAATTGGTAATACACTTCAGGGTCGAATGGATTTCCGAAATTAAGGCAATTGGTAACACCAAGCGGCGTACCACCAGAGCAAACAATATTGCGGGCAGCCTCAGCAACTGCTATCATACAACCCACGTAAGGATTAGCGTACACATATCTGCTATTGCAATCTGTGGTGATGGCTAAAGCCTTTGAAGTGCCCTTTATAGAAACAACAGAAGCGTCAGATGGCGCGTTTGTGGATGCATTTGCGGCACCTACCATACTATCATATTGTGTATAAATCCAACGTTTGCTGGCAATGTTGGGAATAGTAATTAATGCAGAAGCGATGGCTTTACAATCTGTAGGAACCGGAATTGATGAAGGGTCAAATGCATTAATTTTTTCAAAATAAGCAGGTTCTTTGTATGCACGATCATTTTGAGGTGCACCACCACCCAATACCAAACTTTCGGCGGGCATTTCTGCTTCCAATTCACCATTCATATAAAAACGAAGAAAAAGATCATCTGTAACCGTTCCAATTTCTGAACAAGGCAATTCCCATTTTTCAAAAATACGTAGTACTTCCTCCTCCCTACCCTTCTTCACAATCATCAGCATTCTTTCTTGGCTTTCACTCAGCAGGAGTTCCCATGCTTTCATGTTTTTTTGGCGGGAGGGCACTTTTTCCAAATCGATGCGCATACCAACTACTCCTTTGGCACTGGTTTCTGCTGTAGAACATATAATTCCAGCTGCACCCATATCTTGCATACCAATTAATGCGCCTGTTGGAATCAATTCCAAACAAGCTTCCAACAGTTTTTTCTCTTGAAAGGGATCTCCAACTTGAACGGCTGGAAGATCTCTAGCGCTATCTTCAGTAATATCTGCAGATGCAAAAGATGCACCGCCAATACCATCTTTACCGGTTGCGGAACCCACTATAAAAACTGGATTACCGGCACCAAGGGCGATGGCACTTACTGTATTTCCCGGTTCCAAAATACCCACACTCATCGCATTTACTAATGGATTAGTATGGTAACAATCTTCAAAATATATTTCTCCACCTACCGTTGGCACACCAAAACAATTGCCATAATGGCCTATACCATCTACTATCCCAGTAAGCAAATGCTTTGTTTTTTGTTCTTTGAGATTTCCAAAACGCAACGAATTCAATGCTGCAATAGGACGCGCACCCATCGTAAAAATATCTCTATGGATACCTCCAACACCGGTTGCAGCACCCTGAAAAGGTTCAATTGCAGAAGGGTGGTTGTGTGATTCTATTTTAAAAACCACACCCAAACCGTCTCCAATATCAACTAAACCAGCATTTTCTTCTCCCGCTTTTACCAATAATCGTTTTCCATCGCGAGGAAGGGTTTTTAACCACTTAATGGAATTTTTATAACTGCAATGTTCGCTCCACATCACAGAATAAGCTGCCAATTCTGTAAAATTGGGCACTCTCCCTAAAATATCTTGTATCTGTAAAAACTCTTCTTCGGTTAATCCCAATTTGCGGGCTGCATCAACTGTTGTTGCCATAATGTTGGCAAAGGTAAAACGACTTCCTATCTTTAAAAAAACTTATTCTTAATTCAGCATATTATTATATAGATCTAACAATCCTTTCCAAATTTTTTGTTGTACAAACTGAGCTTGAATGATGCTCCGCGCACTATTACCATGTATTTTTTTCAAAGTAGGATTTGAAATATATTTTTCTATAGCCATAATGAGTTCGCCTGCATCCCCCTTTTTAAACAATAAACCGTTAATGTTCTGTTGTACAACATCTTTACAACCATTAATATCAGTAACTACCATTGGTATTTCCATCGCACCAGCTTCCAATAAAACATTGGGCAACCCTTCCCTGTAAGAAGGCAACACAAATACATCCATCAATGCATAAATAGGCGCTACTTCCGTTAATTTGCCTAAATAAAAAATATGGTCATCATTTCTTAACTGCAATAAATAGCGTTGATTAAACGCATTCTCCTCTTCTATTGGCCCAACCAACAACATATATACATTGTTATGTGTTTTTCTGAGTTGATTGAATGCTTCAAAAAGCAAATTCATCCCTTTGTCTTTATTTAACCTTCCAACAAAGCCCATAACAAATGCATCCTCAGGCAATTGCAACTTTTCTCGAAGTATTTTGGATGCCGTTACGGTTTCTTCTGTGTAGGAAAACCGTTGCAAATCAATCCCATTGCAACTGCCATTTTCAATCAATATACTCTTTGCATCTGGGAATAATTTTAACTGCAATGCATGCTTTCGCAAAAGTGGACTAACCACAACAATTTTTTTAGCCAACAAACAAGTAAATCTTTCTGACCATTTAATCAATTTTCCCTGGAAACCTACCCTACTATCACTTACCAAGCCGTGTAAGGTAAAAATGCGTTTATCAATGCCTAATAAAAAACAGGCAATCATCATCAATAAACCTGATTTAGGATTTCCCGCATTAACGATATCAGGTCTTTCTTTTTTTAAGATGAGCATAATCTCAAAAAGACACTGCAAATCATTGAAAGGATTAATGGTTTTGGTAAAATTGATGTTGTATAATGTTGCATTTTCTTCCTTTGCTAAAAGGGTGATTTCTTCGCCTTTACCACTAATAATAACCACTTCGTATCCATTGTTAACAAGATATTTAACTTGCCCCCTAAGGAAATTGGCACAAAACGAACTAGAGATACCTAAAAGAATCTTTGGCATGTACAAATTAAATATTGCTGCAATATGCACTAAATCTTATCTTCAACGTTTATTATTTTAGAAAAATTTCATCTACTTGTCAATTTTTATTTTCACTATTTACTTGATAATAGCTACAGGATTGATCATCAAGCTACCTTTTTTTAAAAAAAGCAAGCTGCCACCTATTGGATTGGCGTGTTTATTTCTACTCAAAATTGTAGCCGGAATTGTATATGGTTATATTCATGCACACCCCCCAGCCCACATTGGTGTAACAGATACTTGGAAATTTTTCAACGAGAGTTTGCCAGAAACAAATTTGTTAAAGCATCATCCAAAGATTTTTTTTCAAGATATTCTATTCAATTCATCTACAGGTTTACATCCGTTTTCTACCCAACACAACTATTGGAATAATATTAAATTTACGTTGATGGTAAAACTGGCAGCCATCTTCAATCTTTTTAGCCTGGGGAACTACTTTGTAAATCTAATTTTCTATAACTTCTTGTGTTTTTTCGGAGTTGTTCTATTTTACCGCCAATTAAGGGATAAATTCATTGCTACTGAATGGGCATTGTGTGTTGCATTTTTAATTCCGTCGGTATTATTTTGGGGCAGTGGATTTCATAAAGAAGGGTTGATTTTATCTGCTTTATACATTGTAATTTATCACGTAGAAAAAACAATGCAAAAGCTGCATATAAAGTCTATAGTGTTTTTGGCTGTATTCTTCATTATGTTGCTTTTTTTACGTATCTATGTTTTGGTGGCTTTATTACCAGCGATGATTAGTTGGATATTAAGCATAAAATACCCACAATTTTCTTCCCGTATTTTTTTAGGAATAAATATTTTTTGTTTGATTTTCTTTTTCTCCAGTACATTTTTAGGGAAATCATTTGATATGCCTCAATATGTAGCTTCGAGGCAATCAGATTTTATTCAACTACAAGGAAAAACCATGTTAGCGGTGCCCATATTAAAGCCTAATGTATTTGGATTTATCCACAATCTGCCGTCTGCTATTGATATTACTTTATTGCATCCATATCCAGGGGAAGGAGGAATTTCATATATTCCCTTTACAGTAGAAACAATAATTTTTATTGTTCTACTTGTTTTAGGCAGTTGCACAATGGTGTTCAAAAAGCAAAAGATACCAATCTTTTCCATTTTTTGTTTAAACTTTAGCATCTTATTGCTATTAATCATTGGTTACATCGTTCCCAATGTGGGTGCTGTAATCAGATACAAAAGCATTGCTCTACCCTTTTTACTTGCAGCTTTTGCACCAATTCTTCAAAAATACTTCACTTCGAAAAAGATATATTAATAATTTTTATATCTATTTAACGCTATATAAGTATTAGGTTTTTATAAAATATTTGCACTTATTTTATGTAAAAATTGCAGCATAAATAATATATTTTGATGTTTTTTTATAATTAATTATGAATTTTAAAGGAAATTTTGCATTTTTGTAATACCTAAAACAACTTTACATGCAATCACTACGTTTTAAAGCGATTGATAATTTAACAGCCGGTGCTGAAGCAAAAGAACCGGCATCTTCAAGAATAACCGCCATTTTTGGAGAGAACGTTTTCAGTGTGAAAACAGCTCGAGAGTTTTTGAGTGATGAAGCTTACAAAAGTTTGGTAAGCTCCATGAAAACTGGTCATAAAATTGACCGTGCTATGGCAAGCCAAATTGCATCTGGAATTCGCCATTGGGCAGAAGCCAAAGGAGCTACACACTTTACGCATTGGTTCCAACCATTAACTGGAAGTGGAGCAGAAAAACATGATTCATTTTTCACATTAAAGTCTGACGGATCTGCAATAGAGCAATTTGAAGGTGATGCATTGGTACAACAAGAACCTGACGCATCTTCATTCCCTAGTGGTGGCTTGCGTGCAACTTTTGAAGCAAGGGGATATACCGCTTGGGATCCTAACTCTCCTGCATTCATCATGTCTACAGGAAATGGAAAAACATTATGTATTCCAACAATATTTGTTTCTTATACAGGTGAATCGCTTGATTACAAAGCACCATTGCTAAAATCAATTGAAGCGCTTAATAAAAATGCCGTTGAAGTTTGTAATTATTTCGACCGCAACGTTACCCATGTATATGCCACATTAGGATGGGAACAAGAATATTTTGTAATCGATGAGGGATTGGCTAATGCTCGTCCGGATATCGTTATGTGTGGACGTACAGTTTTTGGCCATTCTCCAGCGAAAGGTCAGCAAATGGAAGACCATTACTTTGGTTCTATCCCAGAACGCGTATATGCATTTATGCGTGATTTTGAAAACGAATCTTATAAATTGGGTATTCCACTTCGCACGCGCCACAATGAAGTTGCCCCAGCACAGTTTGAGTGTGCTCCTATTTTTGAAGAATTGAACTTGGCAGTTGATCACAATACATTGTTGATGGACGTTATGACTCGTGTAGCCAAGCGTCATAAACTAAAAGTATTGTTGCATGAAAAACCATTCGCCGGCATTAACGGTAGTGGTAAACACAACAACTGGAGTATGGCAACCAATACTGGTGTAAATTTATTAGCACCAGGTAAAACCCCTAAAACCAACTTAATGTTCTTGGCATTTTTTGTCAACACCATTAAAGCTGTTCACGACCATGCGGATTTATTGCGCTCTGCAATTGCTTCTGCAGGAAACGATCACCGTTTAGGTGCTAACGAAGCCCCTCCTGCAATCATTTCTGCATACATCGGAAAATTCCTTTCTAATGTGTTGAATGAAGTTGAAAACCGTGTTGGAGATAAATTTGATGAGCAAGATGAGGTGATGTTGAAGTTAGACATCCACAAAAGCATACCTGAATTGTTGTTGGATAATACCGATCGTAACCGTACTTCTCCATTTGCATTTACCGGCAACAAATTTGAATTCCGTGCAGTAGGTTCCGAAGCGAATTGTGCAAACCCAATGACGGTGTTGAACACCATCATGTCTGAAACCCTTGGAAACTTCAAAAAAGAAGTTGATGCATTGATTGAAAAGGGTGATAAGAAAGAAGTTGCGATCATGCAAATCATTAAGAGCTATATCAAATCTTCCAAAGCAGTATTGTTTGAAGGTGATGGATATAGCGAAGAATGGCAAAATGAAGCAGCTAAAAGAGGTTTGCCCAATGTTAAAACAACTCCATTGGCTTTAGATGCTATGGTAACTAAAAAAGCATTATCGCTTTTTGAAAAGCATAATATTTATACACATGCTGAATTAGAAGCGCGTCATGAAATTGAACTTGAAAAATACATCAAACGCGTACAAATTGAAGGTCGTGTGATTGGTGACCTTGCAGGAAACCACATTTTACCATCAGCAATTCGCTATCAAAATGTATTGATAACCAATATTAAGGGTTTAAAAGACCTTGGAATTGGTGAATCTTCTTACAAAGCGCAATTATTGGTACTCACTGAAATATCTGAACACATCAATACTGTTCAAACATTGTGTGAAGAGATGACCGAAGCCAGAAAAGAAGCCAATGCAATAGCAGGCAGCAGAGAAAAAGCCATTGCTTATTGTGAAAAAGTAAAACCTTATTACGACACCATTAGATATGCTGTGGATAAATTGGAATTACTAGTAGATGATTCTGCTTGGGAACTTCCAAAATACAGAGAATTGTTGTTCTTAAGATAAAATGATATTATTTATATTTTACCAAAGAGGTTGTTCTGCAAAGGCAACCTCTTTTTTTATGGTTCTTATGAATCTACTGTTATTTATAGAAGATTTGCTTAATTTAATTGTATCCAAAAAAGCAATTACAAATCGGAATATCGATTATCGTAAACCCTTGAAATTTCTTTTAGTAATGATTTTCATTTATCACCATTAATAATTGTAATGCTTCAATCATAAAACAAAGCAAAATCAAAACAAAAAGCAGCAACTATTGTTAAATCAATTACAAAACCTGCTTACATGCGTGTACTTTCCAAAAGAGGAATTATGCGTTGGATAAGTATAAATAATTAGGTTGGAGTAGGAAGCAATTGAAAATACATCTACTTAATAGCCGGTTTTTTATCATTGTTTATTGTTTTATTATGGCGGAAATCTTTTTATCGGCCCGTTGGGAAAATTTAATCATGGCCAATTATGCAATTCATCCAGATTTGTTAGCCCAATATCTACCCAAAGGAGTTGAATTGGATTTGTTTAACAATAAAGCTTATGTGAGTTTGGTTGGATTTATGTTTAAGAAAACAAGTTTATTCAATATACCAATACCCTTCCTTGGGACCTTTGAAGAAATCAATCTTCGCTTTTACGTAAAACGAATTGAAGGTGATACGATAAAAAGAGGCGTTGTTTTTATCAATGAAACCGTTCCCTATACGTTGGTAGCTTGGTTAGCGAATAAGCTGTATAAAGAACACTATATCGCAATTCCAACAAAAAACAATATCCAAATATCTACGCAAAACAAAAAAGTAGAATATAGTTGGAAGAAAAGCAATCAATGGAATTCCATGGAAGTAACTGTTTCAAATGAGTCTGAAGCCATGGCACCAGAAAGTGTAGAGGAGTTTATTTTTGAACATTATTATGGATATACAAAAATAAACGGCCAACAAACCCAGGAATATCGTGTAAATCATCCGAGATGGAAAATTAATAAGGTGCTAGATTATTCCATTCATTGTGATTTTAAGGAAATGTATGGAGATGCTTTTTCCGTATTAAGCGAAACAGCACCAGATTCAGTAATAATGGCAGAAGGATCGCCCGTTTCTGTGCATTGGAAAAGAAATAATCTATAATTGTTAAACATGGATCAAAAAGATATTGACCGGATAATTGAAATGGCTTGGGAAGATAGAACACCTTTTGAGGCTATTAAAATTCAATTTGATGTATCAGAATCAGGGGTAATTGCACTCATGCGCAAAACATTGAAACGCAGCAGTTTTAATTTATGGCGAAAGCGTGTAAATAGCGGTGTTAGTAAAAAACATCTCAACAAAAGGAACCCAGAAATTTCAAGGTTTAAGTGCACCCTGCAAAAAACCATCTCGATGAATAAAATAAGCAAAAGATAAATGGAACGGATATTTGACACTGCATATAGTGAAATTTTAAAAAAGATGGATTCAATAAATCCCATCCAATATGGCAAAACAAGGAACTATATAGATGGTGCGGTTACTTATTTATCTCCTTACATTTCGAGGGGGGTGATTAGTACAAAAAAAGTGTTAGAAAAAACCATTGAGAGGGGATATAAATTGGATGCTATTCAACCATTTGTAAAAGAATTGTGTTGGCGCGATTACTTCCAAAGGGTTGGACAAGAAAAGAATCTACACCGTGATATTAAAAACCCACAAGAACAAGTTATCCATCATCAGATACCATCAGCAATTGTAAGCGCTTCAACCGGCATAGAAGGTATTGACCAAGCCATTCAAACCTTATACAATAATGGTTATATGCATAACCATTGCAGGATGTACACGGCTTCAATAGTTTGTAATATCTCACATTCCCATTGGCACCATCCTGCCACATGGATGTATTATCATTTGCTAGACGGCGATTGGGCTAGTAATTTTTGTAGTTGGCAGTGGGTTGCTGGTGCAAATAGCAACAAAAGGTATTATGCTAATCAAGAAAATATCAATAAATACACCCATACAAATCAATCAAATACTTTTTTAGATAACAGCTACGAAAATCTTGAACAAATGGCTACGCCTAGTTACTTGTTGGAGACGACAGCCTTCAATCCAAAAACAACCTTACCACAATCCGATTCGATTAAAATCAATTCCAATTGGCCAACTTTTATATACAACTATTATAATCTCGATAATGAATGGCATAAAGATGAAAATAGAAATAGTATTTTGCTATTAGAACCTACTTTTTTTGAGGAATATCCGGTAAGTGAAAAGTGTATTCAGTTTATGTTAGCGTTAAGTAAAAATATTACGGATATTCAAGTGTATGTAGGTTCCTTTGCATCTTTTGTAGAGCGATATCAACCGAGTAAAATTGTGTATAAAGAACACCCATTGAACAAAGGGTATATTGGCGTTCAGGAATCTAGGGATTGGGTTTTGGAAGAGGTAACGGGGTATCATCCTTCATTTTTCGCTTATTGGAAAAAAATGGAAAAGCATCTGTATAAAAAATATAGACAGTAATGTGGACGGATGTAATTAAATTACAATTAGGAGATATTTATTAAAGATATTATAGTAGGACATAGTGATATTATTGTATATAAACTTCTTGGTTCGGGGGTTTTAATTGGATGAGACGTGACTGATGAGGTTGCCATTTACTTTCCGATACAGGAACTGATAAGAAAAAATAAACGTTGAAACCCTTTATTTTGCTGGATTTTGCAATTTTTTCGAGCAACAAATGAGCAACGACTCGTAAAATTTGAGGTTTCTTGAGCTACAAATGAGCACCAAAAAGAATTAAAATTTAAATGTAAAAAAATAATTTGAAAGTTGTATTTACTTATCGTTTTTTTCTTTCTATTCAAATAAAATCACTTCAAATTATTTGCTGAAAATGTGCGCATTTTTTACCCAATGAGCAAATTAGTATTTGAGTACTTGAGCATTTTCTGTCCATCAATAGACAACAAAACTTGACAATTAAAAAGGCTTTTTGAAAAATGTATTCTAATTAATAAGTCACGGATATATTAGATCAATCAATACAGCTATTTTTTACCTTTCAGAAATATCATAAACTAGCTGCACATCAAATGAAAAATCCTCTCCTTCCCAAGACAATTTAATTTTCACATCAATAGGGTATTCATATACTTTTAGAACTTCATTAAACAAACTTGTTGGAATTTGAAGCCCATTATGAATTTCAAAAACTGGCTGAAAATAAAAAGGAGAATTGAAAGCTTGAACAGCATAGACTTGACTGTATATGGCTCCGGACATTGTTCTTGCTTCAAGGGTTATTGTTGGATTTTGGAGACTCAAATATTTTGCCCATTCATCTGGAATTTTCCATTCAAACTTTGGAGTTAAAATTATTTTTTTTATTTCAATAAATGCATGCTTATTTGGGAGAGTAAATAACTTTTCCTTTTCTTGACTCGAAAACTTCATCAATAAATCAGATTTAACTTTTACATTTCTTTCAGCAGTATAATTTGTTCCTGTGCCAATTCCATTTTTTGAAATGATTTTGTCCGCAATCATTTCAGACAATATTCTTTTTACTGATGGTAGGGGAATATTTAACTTAGATGCAATTTCACTTGACTTAACGCCCGGATAGGCTTCAATAAATTGAACTATTTTTTTTTCACGTGGATTTAATGCGTTTTGAGATTGTTGAGTTTCCAATTTCTGCATGAGCTTATCTTGAATACTACTTAAACAAGCTAAGAAGAAATCCAGCCATGAATCAACGTTTTCACCCGGTCTATTTTGCTGGCAATCCATGAGAACCTTGTAATAGTCCGTTTTTCTATTTTCTATTTCATGCTCAAAACTCACGAACTGAATCCACGGATAGCCTTGTTTTAGAAGTAATAATGTCCCTAGCAAACGACTTAATCTTCCATTACCATCTTGAAAAGGATGTATACTTAAGAATTCATACACAAATACTGCGACCTTTATTATGGCAGGAGTGGATTTATCATTTTGATACCATTCAAATAAGGCACGCATAGATACTTCCGTATCTTGACCTGGCTTTGCAGTATTGAAAATGGTAACTGTGCTGCCATCTCGATAATGTGCATCTACTGAATTGGGATGTTGTTTGTATTCCCCCCTATGCCATTCATCTTTTTCACTATGTTTCATTAGGATTTTATGGAGGTTTTTCACATCTCCTTCTGAAACACGTATGTCAGCAAATGACTCTGAAATTGTATCTAATGCTTGAAAGTAGCCAACTACTTCTTGCTTGTCGCGTTCTTCAAGTTTGTCAATTTTTAAATTTTCAAAAAGTAACACCTGAATTTCATCGTTGGTCAATTTGGAACCTTCAATTCGAGTTGAAGCACCCACACTTTGAACTGTTGCGATAGATTTAAGTTGCTTTAAAGTATGAATACCTTCACGTCTTTCAATATTTGACCACTCACCGCTAAAGCGATCAATTGAACTCAACTTATTGATTAATTCAAAACTCAAATCCAAGTTTACTGTATTTATCTTTACCATAATTTACACCCATTATACGATATGATACGCAAAAATACGACAATGATACTAATTCATTAGATTTATTGATACGGTACGATACGAAAATATACGATAACGATATTAAAGGAAAACTATAATTATTACAGAAGGAAGAAGCAATGAAACCGTAAAGCGTTTTTGTGAAGATTTGGAAGAGCATAAAAGAAATCCGATGCAAGTTGAATATAAAGACAGTAAAAGCGTATCATATTAAAGAATCATTTCAACAGATTTATGATACTAAAACGGTTGATGATTTTGAGAAACTTTTAAAGAAATGGTACTATTGGGCTACTCATAGCAAATTAGGGCCTATCATTCAGGCTGATAAAACCATCAAAAGACATTGGCATGGAATCATTAATTGGATATTCAAGAAGTTAAATAATGGTATTCTTGAAGGTTTTAACTCACTATTTCAAGCAGCTAAAGCTAAGGCTAGAGGTTATAGAAGATTTGATACAATAAGTACAATTATCTAATTATTGACTGGAAAACTTAATTTTTCATATATCAACCCTTATTGCATTACCCATTCAAAATAGATAAGAACCGTTTAATTAATTGTGATTATTTTTGATCAAATTCATTAATAGCAGACACTAATGCGTCTAAGACGAATCATCTCCATATCATGTATTATACTAGCGAGCAGTCTGCCGTTATTTTTTTCAGGATTTTTTCTCAGTTCAAGGTTTGTCATAAGAATGAACATGTTTGAGCGAGTTAACAAAGAACAATTGACTACCATTAAAATTCCTGAGAACGAGATTGAATGGTACAACCAAGGACATGAAATAATTTTTGAAGGAAAAATGTTTGATGTTAAAGCAATTCATCTTGAGAATGGCATGTATACAATAAGTGGGCTATTTGATGATGATGAGACTGAATTGGATAGTATTGAGGAATATTATGCAAACCAAGAAGGACATTCAAAAAAAATAACATTTCAGATTTTTCAAAACTTCTTGGGAATCATTGCAATAACCAATAAAATAGTATATTTTCCGGTAGCACTTTTAATGCCGAATGAAAACCATTTTTTTAAATATACAAGTTCAATTGCAGAGGGGCATAAACAGAGGATTAAATTGCCGCCAAAAGAAATGATTTCTTAGCGTTAAATTTTCAATTTTACATTATCGGACACTTTAAAACGACAATAATGAAATCAAATCGTTATTGCTTGTGTTGTTTATGCTTATGCCTAAGTATACCATTCTATACTTATGCCCAAGAAGAGACAGATAGCACAGCAAAGAGCTTAGAAGAAATATTTGTCTCTTTCAATAAATGGGAACAAGACAGCAAGGAGATTCCCAATATGATAGAGAAGATCAATTTGAGGGATGCAAGGTTACGTAATCCGCAGACCACAGCAGATTTATTAGGACAAATAGG
>Ga0164294_10003763_pt1 | contig 13440 bp, 11 predicted proteins | sample GEODES005metaG_FD_111479 | JGI IMG/M metagenome (GOLD analysis project Ga0164294, IMG submission 111479) | Oligotrophic lake water microbial communities from Sparkling Lake, Wisconsin, USA - GEODES005 metaG | ecosystem: Environmental > Aquatic > Freshwater > Lake | place: USA: Sparkling Lake... | reverse complement strand
CTTTTTAACGTCGCCAGTAATTCATCCAGCGAGACACTGACGATGGTCGAAGCTAAATCGCTAACCGCAAAGGGTAAAATGAGTTCACGCCCATGCACCATCGAACCACAGCTATAAACCACGTTCGGGACATACCCCTCCCGCTCTACCCCCCCAGGAGACAATAAAGGTTCTCGTAAACGACCAATCACACGACTGGGGTCATCAAGATCCAAGAGCGCTGCCCCAATACAATATCTTCGCATCGGCCCCACCCCGTGGGTGATCACCAGCCAGCCCTCTTCTGTTTCGATTGGAGATCCACAGTTCCCAATCTTGACCGATTCCCACGTGGCCACTGGCCTTAAAATAAGCTGGGGATCTGCCCAATAATATGGACTATCAGAATACATCAGAAACAGGTTCTCGTCGTCATACCGAGACAGCATCGCATAACGACCACCGATCCTTCTCGGGAAAAGAGCCATCCCTTTATTTTGCACTCTTGCCCCATTGAGCGTGAGAATCCGAAAGTTGATGAAATCCAATGTCTCGATGAACTGGGGCAAAATCGACCGACCATTATACGCAGTATACGTTGCGTAATACATCACTGAGCCATCATCCTCCGTAAAGCGGACAAAGCGCGCGTCCTCCATCCCATTGGTCTCGTTTGAAGATACCGGAAAGATAACTTGCTCACTTAAAGGCAATCTTTCTGAAAAATGCAGTTCATAGTTGGAATCGGCCAACCACTGAATGCATTCCAATATGCGCTTCGAATCATGAGTCTCGGGTTTCGTTTCCTCACGAACTACCCTGAGCACCTTAGTTAATTCGACCAGTGTGAAAATCTCTCCCAAAGGAGCCATCACATGATTGGCATAGGCATTATCAAAACCCATTTCCGCCAACTTAATACGAAAGAGTTTCTTTTTATAACTGGGATTCGCCACGATTTCAGGCGCCGTCACATAGTGGGAAATGGAATCCATCGATATCTCCCCCGACGGTGAAATCATCCCTGTGCGAAACTCAATCGACGAGATATGCCCTTCGCCAGTTGCACGCAAGCTCATCAGGAATCGCACAGCCCCTTGCGCTACCCCACTTTGATCAGGATGAGGCACGATCGATGGATTAAAGATCGCTGCCGACTCTAGCGCATACTCCCCAGAAAAGAGTGCCCCCAGAAGTAGCTTTCTCTTTTCAGACATCGCGCTCTGGGAAAGAACACGCCCCTGCACACGCTGAAAGTTTGCCAGAAGGAGTGTTCCTAAGTCGCGATGTCTAAATTCGAAATCCTTCAAGACCTGAGCCAGTTCCTGCGACACCTCCTCTTCCGTTAAGGCAAGGACTCGCTCCATAGTCGTAGTGATTCGGTGCAGCTCGGCGGGAATAAATGGCCGCAGTAGAACCCTGCTGTTCTGAGGCACGATCGACAAATCATGGCGACGTAATCGAATGGTGTTCATAGGGCGGGACTCGGGGGCCGATCGATCAACTGTTCCGCATAATTCATTTCTGCCAAAGAAAGATGAAAGGCCAAAGTAGACTCCGCCCCCTGATTCTCATTCACTCGATCGGCATGCAACCCATCACTACAACCACCCGTCGATGAGTCATACAACGCCAGTCCAAGATCATTTCGCCCCAAAAACCACTCAAACGCTCTTTGTGCCTCTTTGGTCCACTGGGGGTCTTGGGTCGCCCGAAACGCCGCATGACAAGCAGCCACCATAGCCTGAGCTTCCACGGGTTGCTGATCGAAGTCGGCTCGTGCCCCATCCTTCTCATAGAAACCATTCGAACCAATCGGCCGAAAACACCCAGCCTGTGTTTTCTGAATCGATACCAACCACCGCAGGGAAGCTAATCCCACCTGAAGAGCATCACCACACGTCATCCACTGACCACTGAGTATGAGTGCTTGGCAAAGACGTGCATTTTCATACGTCACCGTCGATTCAAACCAAGGCCACTCCTTGGATTGGCTGTCTCGCCAGCGCTGCATCAGCTTTTCGGTTAAACCTGCGCGAATCACCTTCGTCTTAAGGTCATCGGGAAATGTGCGCAAATATTCATGAATCCCCAGAAGGGCGAAACTCCAGGCTCGGGGGGAAGAAAATGCTTCTACGATGGGTAGCCCCGCCTCGAATAGTCGAGCCGCCAACCTTCGATGCCCTTGATACTTAGAGCGTCCAACACCTGACCCCAAGGCCCACAAAGCACGCCCCTGACTATCCTCACTCCCACAAGATTCTAACCACTCCTTTCCGTGACTCATAAAGTTTCGAAACCGACTTTGGTCTGGATCCCAAGCCGCACTCATAAATGCTAAATACCTCGTTGCCAACTGCTCTAAGACTCCCTCAGGACTAGGATCTCCAAGCTCTTCGAGAGCATGACAAAGAATCAACGCTCTTGCGTTGTCATCCGTGCAATAACCTTGGCTGAAGTTTGGAACCGTAAAGGTCGCATGCTGGAAGATCCCCGTGCCATCACTCATACGGATCAAATGATCTAACCGACTTGCCGGTAAATCATACGGCCGATGGTCAATCGTCCACCCCTCGAAAGCCGCACGAGGATTGGCTTTTCGATCGGCTCGGGCTCGCTGGAATGATTCCAGATAACGCTGCCCAACGACTGGCCAAATCATCTCCCGACCCAGTGCATAAGCGTTACGGCGCATCTTGTTCAGGTGGGCGGGATCGTCTAGCAGGTCAGAAACACTTTTCGCGATTGCAGAAGCATCTCGAAATGGCACGAGCATCCCCCGCCCATCCGCGAGCAGCTCCTCCGCATGCCAATACGGAGTGGAAACCACCGCTTTGCCGGCACCGAAAAGATACGCAAGAGTGCCCGATGTAATCTGGCTCTCCACAAGATAAGGGGTCAGATAAATATCTGTCGCCCCAATAAACTCCTGTAAATCTTCCAGCTCCAAGAACCGATTGTAGAAAATAATATGCTCCTTCACGCCGCAATCCTCCGCCAACCGCGTCAAGCTTAAGCGATAACTCTCGCCCTCTTGTGCCAAAAGACGGGGGTGCGTCACCCCTAAAACCAAATAGACTACCTCGGGATGTTGCCGGACGATATTCGGTAAAGCCTGAATCACATGCTCGATTCCTTTTCCTGGTCCGATAAGACCAAAAGTAAATAGAACCTTTCGCCCCTCAACCCCCAATCGAGCCTTGAACAATTCTGAATCCAGAAACTTCGTGTTTGGAATTCCATGTGGAATAATATCCACCTTTTTCATCGAAACCCCATAAACCTCCTCGAGGATCTTTGCCCCCTTACGCGTCATTACGACTAGTCGGTCACTCCGCTTAATGAGCTCCTGCATCACCTCCCGCTGGTCATCATTCGGCTTCGTTAACACGGTGTGCAACGTGGTCACAACCGGCATTCGAACCTCTTTTAGCAACGCCAGAAGATGACTTCCCGCTGACCCTCCATAAATTCCAAATTCGTGCTGTACACTGAGAACATCGGCATTCTGAAAATTTAAATAATCTGCTGCGCGACGATAGGAATCTAACTGTTTCTCCGCTATTTCAAAGCGCACTCGAGGAGGGTAGTGATAGCCTTCCGCCCGGTCATTAACGGCCCCGACGTAACAGTCTGACCCTGTTGTCGCGGATGCAACCGCTTCGCATAAATCACTCGTAAACGTCGCAATCCCACAAAGTCTCGGCAAATAATCCCCCAAAAATGCAATGCGTTGCGGTGTCAAAGAACTATCGGCACCAGTTATCCGCCTGGAACCTGCTTTCTGCTTTGTTTTCTTTGCTGATTGAGAAGCTTTTTTGAGGCGACTAAAACCATTCAAAGAGGTTGCCTCTGCCCCGTTAGCCCTCTTGGGGTGCCTCGACTGTCTGCGCCCTTTTTTAAGCCTAGAAGAGCTCATCATCTTAGGATACCTGAGGATTCGCTGGAGTCCTTCTAAATAAGGTGCCCCCTTTCCGAATTTCGCGTTTCGAATTCCGAAATCCCCTTCCTGCCTTTAGCGACACTACCCAGCACTCCTGTCGGGGGTACTGCGGGTTTTGTTGGGGATTGGTTGAGGACTGCGGATTACAACCGACGACGACGCACTAACGCCAATCCGCCTAAACCAACGGCGAGGAGCGAAAAGGCGGAGGGTTCGGGGATCGTAGTCAGTGTCACTGAAAACCCGTAACTTCCTGTAGCATCACCACCTGAATTCATGAGGTCATAGTATTGTGCTCCACCGACAAAAAGGGAGTAGGACCCGGGATTCAGACTCAGCGTTTGGACAACCATCCCATCCGCTATCCCATCTCCAAATATCCCCGCCGCCGCTCCATAATTGGCGCCCGACCCGTCCGCACCGTTGCCCACATATGTAAAGGAAGAAAGATCCGCAAAGGTTAAACCATCATCGCTTCCGATCTTCCAGTCATTCAGAGCACGAAAGCTACCCTGCCAATTACCCGCACCGTAAGTAGTGTTGAGATAGGAGGCGCTGATCGAACTGCTATCGTGATCAAGACCATCGTGGGCCAAACCTTGATAGATGGAGAATGCAGGACGAATCAACGCACTGATGGGAATACTCCCCTTAAGGAAAGATAGGCCCTCAACACGGATCTGCACACCACCGGCTTTCGATATGGAGAATTTGAAGGCTTTCAGTTTATGACTATCCCCCAGATTTATATCGGTACCGCTAGCCCAGCCAAAATCACTGGTTACGGTTTGGCTGGATATCACAGCGACTTGCGGGCTTGTTGGATCCAATGCCCCGAAATCCCTTGCTACATACGAGATGTGGGACTGTCCTGACGAAATCAGTCCCAGCCAGCAAAGCAACAATCCAAAACTGTTTTTAAAGATATTTTTCATAATTTTTCCTTTTTTTATTTATTGGGGTCGACAAAACGACCACCTGTTTGGTTGATTAGAGTTTTTGCATTGGTCCAGCTGATGGGTTCCACATGCCCATCCAGGAAGAGGTAGTTAGCTCTCCCAGCGTGCCGCTCTACCCCAACGAGCGACTTAAACGTATTCGGGGGGATCTCCTCACCGTTGTACTCCGCCAAATGAAGGTGGTCAGGCACGCTGTTCGTCCCGTATGTCTTGGATAACTCAAAGAAGAAAACAGTCCTAGCAGGACGCTCCACGTTAACCAATCTCGACAGATTCAGCCCTGAGAGATACTCAGCACCACAAGGAACCGCACTCAGGTAATCGTTCATCACATAGGTGCGGGTCCGTGTCTTGACTTCATCACAGGGACAACGCGTAACCAACAAATCCCCTACATACGGCTTGAGGGAATTGGTCCACGAATCACTTTGATGATCTGTCTGAGGCAGGCACATTCCATTATCAGTTGCATAAAGCAACATGCCCTTCCCCAATTGGGACAGGTTGCTGGCGCACTTGATACGCCCTGCCTCATCATAACCCGCTTTCAGCGAAGGAATGGCAACCGAGACTAAACATCCCAGCACTGCCATAACCACTAACAATTCAACTAAAGTAAAACCATGATCATTTTTCATTTGCTCTCCATACAATATTTGAGACACACGGTCTTGGCAGATTTGCCAAGATCTAGTTAATCATTCGCACAGCTCACTGATGAGCTATGGAATATTCGGATTAGATGGAGGGTTAGGCTCTAGGAACCGGTATCGGCGGCTCGAATCGTGCACTTGGGTATACCACTGAAAATACATTATAGAACATCGTCTCGGTAACAGTGGGCAGGGTCAGGCTCATGCTCTTCAGGGAGATAAACGACCCATCCTTTTTGATCTGAAATACCAATGCAGGTGATTTTCGTTCCTCGCCACGAACTTTAGAGATTTTTTTACAGATCGTACAAGGATGCTCGCCATCGAAGGTTTTTGAAATAGCTTCAGAAACTGGATTATCTCGAGAATAATCAACGACCATCTTTGCCCAAGCGATTGTTTGTAAAACAGTCCAAGGACCCCCAATAATTAAAAATAAAGCTAAACTTACAAATAGAGACGCAGCTTTTCTTGTTGGCGAATCAGGACTGAACATTGGTATATCCCTAAACGATGACGGCACCATTGTCGATGTGATTGATTTTTCAACCTCCATCTCCACCACTCATCCGTAGCGAACTGAGAAATCGGGTGAATCTCGACTGCTCCGCTTTAGTTCTTATCTTTTTTCTTTTTCTTGCTTGCTGGCTGCTGCGGCACAGCACTGGCTAACGGCGGTTCATCGAGAATTTTCGGCGTCGGCAGTAGCTCAGAATAGGTTGCCCCGCGAGCCACGAAAGCGGTCAGGAGCTTTGCCCGCATCGTCGCAAGGAGTTCATGGTTTGCCTTGCGGATGGCCAGGTTAGTTAATTCCAACGGATCTGCCTGCAGATCGTAGAGCTCCTCAATATAATCCGCATACAGGTAGCGCACATATTTGTATTTACCGTCACGCATCATCAGCCAAGAGCGGATCCCCGACTTGTTATCGGCGATGAATCGACTCCAATCCCCACTTTTTTGCGCCTTTTTTAAACCGTCCACCATAGAGCTATCGCCATAGAATTTTGACCCTGTGTACATCTGGAGCAAAGGCTGGTCTGTCCAGGCAGCTTCCTTGGGATGGGTCAGAAGCGCAGAGAAGTCGCGCCCGTCGGTCGGGGAGTTTTCCAGTCCAGTGAGCTTGTGAATCGTGGCAATGATGTCCATGCCGCTAATCGGTTGGGCGCAAACTTCACCTTGGGGGTACCGTTTTGGATTCACCACAATGAGAGGAGCGAGCAGGTTCGCGTCGTACGGAGCAAGCTTGTCAGAAAATCCATGCTGACCCCACGCATAGCCCTGGTCGGCAGTGAAGATGACAATGGTGTTCTCCAACTGCCCGTTTTCGCGTAGCGCCTTCATAATTCTACCCACCCCCTCATCCAGCGCGCACACCGCCTGATTATACTGCTTCACCCATGAATCCAGACTTCGATTCTTCTCAGTAGGTTCATTTCCTTGGCCCTGCTTCCATCTGCTGAAGTGGACGTCGTAGTCCGGTTTTTCAGGTCGTGGGCCGAAGATATCTACGGGAATCTTGGTCGCAGGTGCATTGAGATACTCTTTTAAATGCCGATCCGCGGGTGTGTAGGGCCCGTGCACACCACTGAAGCACAACCACAAATACCAAGGTCGCAACTTATCCGCCGCTCGCTCCTTCAAGAACTCCAGCGTGTAGTCTACGTATCGATCGGTGCTGTATCCTCCCAGCGGCTGGATGGGGCCACCGTTGATGCTCACCTGTTGACCAACATAGTAGTCACTTTCTTCCCCATCCTCGCTGGAATTGCCGAGGTAGTGAGGCCAGACGACCGACCAATCCCAAGCGATGCCGTGACGCGGCACATTCCAGTGCCACTTGCCGATCATCCCCGTGAAGTATCCCTGCTCACGTAGTTTCGTAGTCCAGTACGGCGTCTCCCGATCGTAACCACCCTGCAGTCTGCCGGTGAGCGCAGTACCGCGCGATGGGACACATTTCGCCCCTGTATAGCAGGTGGTGAAGCGCACTCCTTCGCGAGCGAGTCGGTCGATGTTGGGCGTCTTCACCCAAGTATAAGCGTCGGGCGTCTCCAAGTAACACCCGAGGGTGCGCACACTATGATCGTCCGTGAAAATATAGAGAATGTTTGGCTTCGACTCCTCTGCATACAAGGGAGCCAGCGCTACCAAGATTAGGGCAGTAAGCAAAAACCCTTTGAAACGTGGTTCGATTATCAAATCCTTGATCAGGCTTTTATCCATTTTCATTTAAGAAAAAACCGTAGCAACTCATTTAACTCACATCCACCACTCTTCCCGCCAAATAATAATCTCTTGAAACGCGGACGGGGTGGGATTTGAAACTATGTGCTACTACCTGATTATCAACACTATCAAGGACTTATATTGCGCCATTTTGCGAGAAATTGCCACGACTTGTGACTATGCTGTCACGAACTGTCACGAGATTCACTTCCAACATTCCCAATCGAAAATACTAGCAAAAATGCCAAGCCCCTTCGAGACTAAACTTGTATCAATCAGGCAAAAAAACGGGGGCAGGTCTTAGGATTCCATTCCGAGAATCCTTCGAACCAAGGTGGAGATCATATCACTAAAAGGATAACGTTTTTTTCGAAAACGAATTGGATTAAGAACGATATCCTTCACTGCGATTCCGAGGCGTCGCATATCAGGGGAATGGCAGTCAATCGTAGAAGGCTGGAATGTCGGGGCTTCCAGCGAAAGAATACTATAATCGTTTTGCTTGAGTTGAATATCAGCCACAAGGTGGCGAATGCCAGATCGAGACTTTAGTACCTTAGTTGCAACGGGAACATCCTCCAGAAAGAGTTTTAGATCTCTGAATTGAATGGCAGGATTGATTGCGACTATTTCAATCGAGATTTGTGCCAGCTTGCCAGAATAGGGTATAAGTATTCGTGGTTTCGGATTGGGCCCCGACCAACGAAAGAACTTAGGTTTTCCTTCCGGAGCATGCCAATCCAAGGCTCGTGGGTCATCACCTTGATGAATGACTTCCCGTTTTATCAAGGGCCTTAATTGAGGCCGATCAATGCCCTTATTTTTTCTGTTTTGATCAAAGAGAAATCCCTTTTGAAAGGAATGAAAGTCTACATAGCAAACATTCATAAAGAGTTTGTCTTCTATTGACTTAAGAATAGTTTTTTTGGTATCGATACCCTCGCTCGATAAGATTCGGGAGAGAAAATCTTTTTGCTCTTCGCTACTCGTTCTGAGGTAAGAGAGGTAACGGTGGCCGGCCGCAAATTTGTGCGCGGAGATTTGCCCGGTCGAAACAAAACGCATACCGGCTTTAGCAGCCCGCAAAAGGAAATCACAATCTACCGGGCTTTGCACTGATCGCGGATCTTGCCATTTTCCTATGAGCTTTATTGCCCCGCGACTGTGCACGACCGAAGTTGGAGGAAAGAAATGCATGAGAGGGGCTTCTTTGGATTCAAAAAGCCCAGTAACTTGATAAAAGTCACTCCCAGGAGGCCCATAGTAGATACAGCCGGCTATGACAAAGTGCGAATCTGGAAATGAATCAATAGTCCTTGAGACATTTTCAAGATGATTTGGGGCCCAAACATCATCGTGGCCGAGATAGGCAATCCAGCTCCCGCGAGCAGCCTCTATCCCTCTATTGTTTGGGAAACTTTGGCTTCCACTATTTTCGTCAAGATTGAGCCACTGAGTGCGCGTCGACCGAAATGAATGAACAATTGATTCGGTCTCATCGGAACAACCATCTCCAACGACAATCAATTCGTAACTTTGAAAGGTTTGAGCAAGAACGGATTCAATTGTAGGACGTATATGTCGTCCTCGCCCGTAGGTGGAGAGAATAACCGAAAAAAAGGGCTGCTTAGAGGTCAAAGTTAAATGGAACGCGCGGATCCTTCTCGTGCAGTCGAAATTTATCAGGTTTTAGCGGATCCCAGAACTTGGTTGGCATATTGATATATGAGGCATCTACATTCCCCATATTATGCACACCGTGAACTACGCATGGTGGGATTTCGAGATATAGGGGCTGCTGAATTCCGGCGACCATAATATTGATCACGCCATATGTAGGACTCTTCGTTCGCAAATCATAAAGAACAATGCGAAAAACGCCGTTGGTAAAAGCAAGCCTATCGGAATGTTGTAGATGATAAATCCAGGCCCTACGGGAGCCTGCTTTTGCCAATACTTGGTATACATGGACGATCTCTTCGATGATGGCATCCCTCTTTGTGATTAGTTCAGTAAGTATCCCCCGATGATCGCTTGCAGACTGCAGGGGCAATAATTTGACGCCACTTATTATGCAATCTTGAGAAGACAAGCCTTGGGGTTTTTTGGAAACCTCAAATGGCTTGTCCAAAATAAAATCGGAAAGGGAAAGCTCGGGCACAGGAATCTTGATTATTGCTTCAACTTTCATCCACGTACTTTACCAATAGTTGACGCCACAGCATATGCAATAATACCGAAGCTTAATATCAATTATTTCTACCTGTACGATCTATAATCCTCAGTCAATTTCTTCCGCCGACTTTTTGGTACAACTGAATTGAAAAGTCCAAAACTCTATCACCAAACTGTTACGGCATATTTTTTCGTCGTATCTTTTTGTAGAACAACGCGGACGGGGTGGGATTTGAACCCACGGTAGGGTTACCCCTACTCCTGATTTCGAGTCAGGTACATTAAACCGCTCTGCCACCCGTCCGTTTTCAATCATACGTACCCCTCGCTTCTTCTCAAGCTTCCCTATTGCTTCGCCCCTCATCTCTCTTAAAATTCAACCGTGCGTTGGCTTCCCCTAGCCTCTCTGTTTTTTCTTCACCTACCCGAGATTCTTTCGGCAGGAGAAATCCTCCGTGAAGACGATCCCCGCACTTCCGCCATCCCCAGACAGGTCGGTCGCAACCTCTACCTCTACTGCACCCCCAAGGAGTCCACCTTCTGGAAATACGACAGCGACGGAAACGAGTGGCGCAAAGACACCTTTGGAACGATCTGGAAAAAAGAGGCGGGTCTCGACTCCTTCGATAAAGGTTCCTGGGAAATCGATGGCTTCGATCGACGACAGAGCACGCGCATCGCACAGGACTCTGTGGTCCAGTTCCAGCTCAATCGGGATGGAACAGTAAAAACAGATTCGATTCGGCGCACCTCATGGATTGCTAACGTCGACCCCGCCCCATCAACACTTCCCTCCCACCTGCGAAAGGCAGAGCTTGGAAGCTCCTCTTCCAAACCCGCCAACCTCCAACAAGAAAGACCTAAACTCATCCCGGCATCCGCTCCCATTCCTCCCAAATAAAAAGTCACAGCCCCTTCCAGTTGACCATCCTTCGTTCCTAAGCATAATCACCCCTTATGTCAGATCCCCTCGCCCACGCCACTCTTCCTGCCAGCGGAATCACAGAGCATTTTTCGGCAGAAGCCCGAGCCGCTCTGGCCGGTTACGGTGAATTTATCAATGTTGAACCCCCACACAACCTCGTGGATGAAGGGGCTGTATTGGGCAAAATGTATATTCTAGTCACAGGAGAACTCTCTGTCCGCCGCCAAGGCCAATCCTCCGAACTCGAGCTCGCCAAACTGAAACCTGGCGACACGTTCGGTGAAATCTCAATTTTCGACCCCGGCCCCACATCCGCCAGCATCTTTCCCACAGCCTCATCCCTTGTATGGGGAATCTCTTGGCCACAACTGGAGTTTCTCATGAACAACAATCACCAGATCAGTGGCATGTTCCTGGTCGGTTTAGGCACCATCCTGAGTCGTCGCCTCCGAGAGATGAACAAGAAGCTCGTCGACGCTTCCCGAGTTTGATTCCTCGCCTCCTTACTCTCCTCTTCACCCCCCTGGCACTCATTGCCAGTCCCGACACACTCCCATTGGTAGTCGGAATGGAGCTCAGCTATCCCCCTTTCGAAATGACCGACACTGCAGGAAAGCCAAGTGGCCTCTCCGTGGACCTAGCCACTCAACTCGGCCAAGCCCTCCATCGCCCCATCAAGATCGAAAACCTCGCTTTCGATGGTCTCATCCCAGCTCTCATGACTAAAAAGATTGATCTGATCCTCTCCTCACTCACCGTGACGGAAGAGCGCTCCAAAGCCATTCAGTTCTCCCAGCCCTACGCCCAGATCGGGCTTGCCCTGCTAACTCGAAAAGATCCCACGATCATGAGTGCAAAAGATTTAAATAGCCCCGATCGAACAGTTGTCACGAAACGTGGCACCAGTGGGCACCTTGCAGTCCAATCCCTATTTCCGAAAGCAAAACAGCTCGTTGTGGATAAAGATGCCGCTGCTTACATGGAGATCAGCCAAGGAAAAGCCGATGCCTTTCTCTATGATCAACTTTCCGTAGCACGCGCCCAGCAACGCTACCCCCAAACTACGCAAGCCCTTCTCACTCCCCTCCGAGACGAAAAGTGGGCGATCGGACTTCGTAAGGCGGACCACGACCTCCTGCAAGAGATAAATATTTTTCTCATATCATTCCGCCAGCAAAAGGGATTCGATAAACTTGCGAAGCAATACCTGGCAAAAGAGGAGCTTCTCTTTCGCGAAGCAGGAATTCCGTTCATTTTTCAACCAACTCCTTGAAAGCCGAATCCACCACCCGTTGGCTTTCGACTGTCTCGCTCCTTTTTGTCCTGACTTTGCTGGGTGGAATCCTGGCCCTCTCGTTCTCATCACTTCACTGGGAGTGGAACTGGAGCGCTGTTTGGATCTACCGCGAAAAGTTTCTCCAAGGTTGGCTCACTACTCTTCTACTTAGCCTCAGCACGTTGGCTCTCTCAATCCCGCTAGGGCTGGCGCTGACCGCGGGACGAATCGGGGGCTACCTCCCCGTTCGCCAATTTTGCACCTTAATTGTCGAGCTCGTTCGCGGAACGCCCCTCCTCGTCCAGATCCTTGTTCTTTTCTATATCGTGGGAAGTGCCTTGGGACTGGAAAATCGTTTTTTTGCAGGGATCTTGATCCTCTCTCTTTTTGAAGCTGCTTATTTTTCCGAAATCTTTCGAGGCGCCTGGCAATCGATTCCCCAATCCACTTTAAACTCTGCCCGCGCCATCGGCCTCACTCCCCAAGATACTTTCACCCAAATCATCACCCCTCTGGCTCTTCGAAACTGTCTCCCCTCCCTGGCCAGCCAGACCGCTTCTTTGATTAAGGATTCGTCACTCCTTTCCATTATCGCTGTTTCTGAGGTGACTCACGTGGCTCAAGAAATTAATGCATTCACCTACAGCACTCTCGAATCTTACCTGCCCTTGGCCGTTGCCTACCTACTACTCACCGCTCCTCTCGCCCTACTTTCGCGTAAATGGGAAAGGTCGCTTGCTTATGCAAATTGAAGCCTCGCATGTAGGTCGCCTTTACGGAGATCTTTGGGCAATCCGTGACGTATCCATCCAGGTGCCTGTGGGAGAACCCCTCCTTTTGCTCGGTCCCTCAGGAGGGGGAAAGTCCACCCTGCTTCGACTTCTGGCAGGACTCGAAACTCCCCAAGAAGGAAAAATCATCGTAGATGAAAAACCACTCTCCACCAACGAATCTGATCTACGAATACATCGCCGACGCCTAGGATTTGTTTTCCAAGAGGGAAATCTTTTTCCGCACTTAAATGCAGTGGAGAATATTACGCTCCCTTTGATTCATGCCCACGGGTTGAGCCACACGGCTGCCCTCGCTAGAGCCAAAGAGCTTTTGGAGCGATTCCGGCTCTTGAACCGTGCCCACTATCGGCCGGCTGAACTTTCCGGCGGTCAACGGCAGAGGGTTGCGATCGCCCGCGCCATGGGTCACGACCCTGAAATCCTGCTTCTCGATGAACCCACATCCGCACTCGACCCAGAAATGAGCGCCGAGGTGACCGATGCTCTTGAATCTCTAAGCCAAGAGGG
>Ga0164294_10003762_pt1 | contig 13445 bp, 9 predicted proteins | sample GEODES005metaG_FD_111479 | JGI IMG/M metagenome (GOLD analysis project Ga0164294, IMG submission 111479) | Oligotrophic lake water microbial communities from Sparkling Lake, Wisconsin, USA - GEODES005 metaG | ecosystem: Environmental > Aquatic > Freshwater > Lake | place: USA: Sparkling Lake... | reverse complement strand
GGAACCAGGTCTTGAACCCACTTGGCGTTCTCACCAATGATGGCGATTTTCTTCAACCCCAACTCGCCAATCAGGTGACCCGAAATCCACTCGACCAAGCCCTTGGCCTGATGCACAGCATTGATCGGGCCTGTACGAAAGATGTATTTGTAATTTTCGTAGTCCTGCTTGACTTTGGCCGTGATGGCGGGTGATGCAGCACCCACGCCCAGGTAAATGGTCTTGGCAGAAGAAATGTGCGGCAATTGCGCGAGCGTGACACCACTGGTGTAACCGCCCACGATCACATCGACTTTTTCATCAGCGGTCAACTTCTTGATCGCATTGATGCCAACTTCCGGATTTTCTGTTTCATCTGCCACCACAAAAGACAGTTTGCGGCCCAGCACACCGCCTTTGGCATTGATTTCATCAATCGCAATCTTGGCCGCCTCTTGCGTGTCACGCCCCACTTGCAACTGAACCGCCGTGGTCAGACCAATTTTGATCGGCCCCTGTTGGGCGTGCGCTGGCGCAAGCAAGGCAGCCGCGCCTAGTGCCATGGCGAGCCGGGTAAAAGACCGCTTTGAAAAAGTGTGTCCGAACATAGGCTTGTCTCCTCGAAAAATTTGAAGGAATGAAATCAAAATGACGTCACGGTTTCTAGACTCTCTTATAGATTTACGCATGAAAAATATGTCTCGCCAATGCGGTTCGCCCTAGCTACTGATGCATCGGGGACAGCCATGTCACGCCCTGCATTCGGGTAAGGGTCATGGATTGCACCCTTGTTTTTTGTGCATTTCCAGACTAACTTGTACGTCATATTTCCATGAACCCAACTTAAAGTCATTTGTATGAACCATTGGACAGATCACTGCGGGACCTCTTTTACAACCGAGAAACAATCGGCTCACGCATCGCGAGGCATGGTTGTCACCAACCACCCTCTGGCCTCTGCGGCCGGCTCGGAAATGCTGTGTGCTGGTGGCAATGCAGTAGACGCAGCGGTGGCTGCGTTATTCACTTTGAGTGTGGTCGAACCGATGATGGTGGGCCTTCTCGGCGGTGGATTTGCACACCTTCGACAACCCGATGGGGTTCATATCATTTTGGAGGGCCAAGGTACATGCCCTCAAGCGGTAGGCCCGCACACCTTTACACATGACTCGTCGGCCCCTCCCGGTTCTCTCGAAAGCGTAGGTCGACAGCACAGCCTGGGCAGAGGGGCTGTGGCCACGCCTGGCAACCTGATGGCGTGGTGCCAAATGCTCTCGCGCCACGGTTCGATGTCATTGACGGAGGTGATCGCACCGGCCCTGAAACACGCCTCTTGCGGGTTCAGGGTTACGCAATACCTGAGTGACTGCATTGCCGAAAACGCCGCTGATTTGGCGTTGGACCCCGAAATTTCCAGGCTTTTCTTACCCCAAGGCCAAGCGCTTCAAAAAGGCGAATTATTGGTGCAAGGCGCCTATGCCGACTCCCTGAAACTGGTTGCCGAACAAGGTGCCGGTGCTTTGTACAGCGGTGCACTTGGCCGCGCCTTGTGTACCGACATTGCAAATCACCAGGGCTATCTAAGTCTCGATGATTTACGCCGCTACAGCACGCGTGATCCCGCCGCATTGCGCAGCCATTACCGTGGTTTTGAAATCATCGGCCCGCCACCCCCGTGCGCAGGACCTTTGCACATCGGGCAAATGCTGAATGTGCTCGAGGGTTTTGATCTGAAAGCCATCGGCTTCGGTACCGAGCAAAGCGTCCACTTGCTCGCGGAGGTCATGAAAATGGCTTTTGCAGACCGCTCTGCGGTCACGGCAGATCCAGACTTTGTCAATGTCCCTGTCGAAAAACTGTTGTCTGCAGAGTACGCCGCCGAGCGCCGCAAGCAAATCAACATGCACCAGGCACAAACGTGGTCCCCAGGCCTGGCACCTGCTGAAAGCGCCAACACCACGCACATCACGGTGGCCGACAGTGACGGGCGTATCGTCACTGCAACGCAGACCATCAACTCGGTCTTTGGTGCGCGCTACATGGTGCCGGGCACCGGGATGATCCCCAACAATTACCTGTACGTTCTCGATCCGAGGCCTGATCGCGCCAACTCAATGGCCCCCGGCAAAAGAGTGACTTCGTCGATGGCTCCTTTGATGGTGATCAAGAACGGCAAACCCCGTTACGCACTCGGATTGCCCGGTGGCTTGCGCATTTTTACTTCTGCCCTCCAGGCCGTAATCAACCTGGTCGATCATGGCATGCGCTTGCAAGAGGCAGTGGAGGCACCCCGCATCTGGACCCAAGGGTTCGAGCTGGAGTTGGAGCCGGCCTTTTCTGCGGCTTTGCATGCGGCACTTCAAAACCGAGGCCACCCCGTTGTCCCCGTGCCCAATGTGGGCGGAGGTATGAATGCGATCGAGTTCCACGATGATGGCTCACTTGAAGGCGCCGCCTGCTGGCGGGCAGACGGCACGCCCATCGGTATCGGTGGCGGATTGGCGCGAAAAGGGGTTCGCTTTCTGCCGGAAACACGGAAAGCCTGAGACATTCGATGGGTGTGCGCCTTTCAGGCAGACACCCTTTTTCTTTATGGATTCAAAACTCTTTGAATCGTGTTCTCAAAATGGGATTGAACCGCTTGTTTCATCTCTTCTGCATCACGCCGCTTCAATGCTTGTGCAATGCGTTCGTGGTCCTCTAAAGCGCCACGCCAGTTTTCAGGTGTACTGTTGCCGCTGTAACGCAAACTGCGCATGCGCTTGCTCATGGTGTTATGCACCATGCTCAATGAATCGTTGTCTGCCATATCGACCAAGGCGTCATGTATTTTTTGATTCATATCAAAATATGCGGGCCTCTTGCGTTGACTGAACAAGGTTTTCATTTTGTCGTGCATGACCAGCACATGGTCAATTCGGTTTTGCGCAGCTTTGCATGCTTTTTGCGCCGCATAGCTTTCGAGCAGGCCCATCACCTCCAGCATGTCCGCAGCATCCTTGGCGCTGAAGCTTTTCACCACGGCCCCGCGCAAAGGCAGTAATTCAACCAAACCCTCGGAGGCCAAGACTTTCAATGCCTCGCGGATGGGCGTTCTTGAAACACCCAAATCCCTGCTGATTTCTAATTCCGGCACACGCTCACCCGGCTTGATGTGAGACTCCACAATCAAACTTCTCAGACGCGAAGTCACTTCCAAATGCAGTGAGGTTCGCGCGATAGGGTCTTTTGTGGTCATGCAACTCCAAGGGTAATAACGGATAGGGTCGACTCTATAAGGCTCTTTATACTGTAACCTGTAATTACAGATTACAGAGACTTGGAGTACACATGGACAAACCGACCCTGGCATTATTTGCAGGCGATCCTGCCGGTATTGGGCCTGAACTGGTTCAAAAATTACTGCTCAGCCCTGCCGTGGAAAAGGCTGGTCGCATCATTTTGATCGGTCAGAAAGGCAGCATTCAAACGCCTCTTAACGTGGCATGGCACGACTGGGTGGGGTACAACAGCCCCGCTTTTCCGGCCGCCACGACCACTGCACACAATGGCGCTTACATGCTGGACGCGCTGGCAGCAGGGGCCGCCTTGGTGCGCGACGGCCAGGCCGATGCGTTTTGCTTTGCGCCTCTGAACAAAACAGCGCTTCGTTTGGGTGGCATGCACCAAGAAGACGAGTTGCGTTGGTTTGCAGAGTTCCTGGCTTACCAGGGCGTGTGCGGGGAACTGAACGTCTTGCAAAACCTCTGGACTTCCCGCGTCACCTCTCACGTACCGCTCAAGGAGGTGAGCACCTTGCTGTCAAGCCACAAGGTTTTTGAGTCCATAGAAATGATTTTCAATGCTTTAAAAGCATCTGGCAAAGCGTCACCCCGCCTGGCTGTCTGCGGCCTCAACCCTCACAACGGGGACAACGGCAATTACGGAGATGAGGAAATCAGAATCATTGCACCAGGTGTTGAAATGGCAAGAGCAGCAGGCCTGCCTGCAGAAGGTCCTTTTCCTGCCGACACCGCCTTTGTTCGCGCCATTCGGCAAGATGACGGCTATGACGGTGTGGTCACCATGTACCACGACCAAGGCCAAATAGCCATGAAACTCATGGGCTTTGAAAAGGGCGTCACCGTGCATGGCGGATTGCCCTTTCCCATCACCACACCGGCCCACGGAACAGCCTATGACATTGTCGGCAAAAACGTGGCCAATCCTCAAGCGATGTTGAATGCTTTTGAATTGGCTTGCCGCATGGGCCTGCACCACCGAAGAGTCAGCCAACAGATTGCCTAACCCTCTTACACAAACGGAGACACCATGACAAAATTCATCACTTATGTATTCGCCACGCTGATGTGCGCTTTGAGTGCAAACGCACAAACCACCTTTCCCAACAAGCCCGTGAAGCTGATGGTAGGCGCCGGTGCCGGCGGCGGAACAGACATCATCGCGCGGATGCTGGCCGAAAAAATGTCCGACTCTCTTAAGGGTAGCTTCATTGTTGAGAACAAGCCCGGAGCGTCCAACACCATCGCGGCAGACCTCACCGCCAAGGCGGCCCCAGATGGCCATACGCTGCTGGTGGCCACCAACACCGGTCAGGCCATTGCCCCTCATTTGATCAAGCTGTCCTTTGATCCCATTAAAGACTTAACCCCCATTGGCTTGGTGGTCACCGTTCCCAACGTTCTGGTGGTGGGCGCCCATGTACCGGCCAATACTGTCAAAGAGTTGGTGGCCCTCATGAAGGCCAAACCTGAAGCGTTTAAATATGCTTCTTCCGGCGTGGGCAGCACTCAACACATTGCAGGCGAAGGATTTGACATTGCGGCCGGTGTAAAAAGTATTCACATCCCTTACAAAGGAAGCGCACAGGCCCATTTGGACATCATCGCAGGCAACGTGCAAATGATGTTTGATACCACCTCTTCCGCCTTGGGCCAAATCAAGGCGGGCAAATTCAAGCCCCTTGCCGTGACCACCCCTCAACGATCGGCTGAGTTGCCCGATGTGCCTACCCTTGCAGAAGCTGGCGTGGCGGGTTTTGAAATGAGCACCTGGTACGGTGTCTTTGTTACGGCTGGCACGCCCTCAGATGTCGTGACTAAACTTCAAAATGAACTGGCCCGCATCATCAAGCTGCCGGATGTTCAAGGCAAACTCAAGGGTCTTGGTGGCGAGCCAGGCAACATCTCACCTGATGAATTTAGCAAACTCAATAAACAAGACTTTGAGCGATTTGGAAAGCTGATCAAACAGGCCAATATCAAAATGTGATTCAGCTGTTGATTTTTTGGACCAGCTCTCTTATCAGACGCCCTAATGCTTCAGCATTACGGGCCACACCATAAACATACCGATCGGGCCGAGCGATCAGTGCCAGGGCACCGCGCTCGTCCAACCAATTGGCAAGCCAGTTGTCCCTTTCTTCTAGGCGAACGGAATGGTCCGCTACTTCGGCATCGGCATCTTTGTGGCCTAAAACCACCCACCCGCCCTTCAATGCCAACCAACTTGCGTGTGTCGCTCTATCAACCCCTTTGAGCCCTTCTGTTGATCGGCAAACAACCAAGAAGCGTGCGCCGACCACATCATCAAAGCGCAGCCAAGGGCCTTTGCCTTGCCGCACCCACGGCTGAAGCAGCAAGTCACCCGCCCCGGGCTGGGGGGCGCCATTCCCATCGCAAGCTATAAGCCCGGCCTCCAGGCCAGGGATGAAGCGCTGACGTACCGTGACGGCGCGTCCGGCGGCCAGTTCTGCGCCGAGTTTGAGGTCACGCTCACGCGCAGCCACAGGGTCAAGCTCCCCAATAATCAAACCAAAAGCTTTGGCATGCCCAACCACCGTGCGCACATGGCGCTTGCGTTCATCGGTGTAGGTGTCCAAAAGCCTCGGGTTCGCCCAAGCACCCATCACGGCATCGAGTTTCCACGCCAGATTGAAGGCATCTCGCACACCTGCGCACAAGCCTTGCCCCAAAAAAGGCGGCATTTGGTGCGCGGCATCGCCGATTAAAAATACGCGTCCATGCCGCCACTGTTCGACCACCACCGCATGAAAACGGTACACCGCGGTCCGGCAGTGTTCCAACCCCCGGGTGTCGACAAACTCGGCCAGCACACGCCAAACGGCTTCGTGATCTTGAAAGTCCGCTGGCGTCTCATGCGGCAGCATTTTGATCTCCCACCGCCTGAGCGCGGCCGGACCGACCATGTAGGTCCCTGGGCGGGATGGGCGGCAATACTGCACCGCGCGCGCGGGCAATTCAATTGGGCCTTTGATCCAGGCATCCACCACGAGCCACCACTCATCGAAAGCCAAATCCTCAATGGGCGGCTGGAGCTGCTTTCGCACAATACTGGCAGCGCCATCCGCCGCTATGAGATAACGCGCGTGCAATGTCATGCGCACGCCATCTGACGTTCTGCAAATGTTGGCCTTAACGCCGCCATCGTATTGCTCAAAATCCAGCAGCTGATGGGCCAAAAGTGTTTCCACCTTCCTTGTTTTTTCTACCGCCCTGCGCAAACTGGCTTCAAGCTCTGGTTGTACGAACATGAAGTTGGGCATCCACCCCAACAGATCGGGCGGCGGCGCAGGATAAAAACGTTTGATGATCTGGCCATCCAGCCCCAAATAGTCCGTGCCGGGGTGCGGTACAGCGGCAGCGGCAATTTCATCGGCAACACCTATTTCCTGAAAAATACGCAAAGCCTCATGGTCTGCCGTGATGGCGCGGGGCTTGTCGTAGATTTCTGCCGATTGCTCAACAACAATGACGCGCCAGCCACGCCGGGCCAACAAGGCCGCGATCGTCGCCCCGCTGGGGCCATAACCAACGACCAAAAAATCTGCCTCATGCTGAACTGTATTTGCTTGTGTCTTCATCTCTGTACACCTGGATGCGCGGGGCGTTGCACAGGGATGGCATGCCTACCCGTTCTGTTGCTCGGGGGTTGTGAAAACCAGCAGGGATTACACCCTTGACGTGCAATATGACTCAGTAAGCTAATCCAGCTGCAAGTTCAAGCCTTTTGCAGTGGTCGCCCAAATGCGATCTTGCTCTTGTAAAAATTTCATGAATTGCTCGGGTGTTAAGGGGTCTGCTTGAATGCCCAAGTTGTCGAATTTTTCCACAACTGACTTGTCTCTGAGCATGCCAGTCGCAATCTCATTCAAGCGCTTGGTGATGGCGGGCGGTAAGCCAGCGGGACCAAAAAACCCAAACCATCCTTGCGCGACAAACCCGGGGTAACCAGACTCTGAAACAGTGGGTATGTTGCTGAGAATAGGAACCCGTTTAGAGCCCGTGGTGGCCAGCACTTTCAAACGTCCACCGTTGTAATTTGCAACCGTATTGGTGAGCGCGCTTTCAAATGACAATTCCACCACGCCAGAGAGCAAATCCTGCATGGCCGGTGCTGCACCTTTGTAAGGGATATGCACCATGCTGATACCGGCATCAAGCGACAGTTTCTCGGCAATCAAATGGGGCAACGATCCGAGCCCCACACTGGCATAGCTGATTTTCCCGGACTGGGCTTTGGCGGCTTTCACCAAATCTGGAAGCGAGTTGTAAGGGGTTTTGATGCCTGCCAAAACAGCACCCGGTGTATTGACAATATTGGTGATGGGCGTGAAGTCTTTAGCAGGCACAAAACTCAAGGTTTTTTGGATATGGGGTGCAATGGACATGGCACTGACCGTCATCACACCGAGGGTGTAACCATCGGGCTGCGCTCTTGCCAATACCGCCGTACCAATATTGCCACCGGCTCCAGCACGGTTGTCGACCACCACGGGCTGGCCCAATCCCTCGCTCAATCGCTTGGCCAACTCACGGGCCACCAGATCCGTCACGCCACCGGGTGGAAATGGGACGATCATGGTGATAGGCTTGGTCGGATACGCATTTGTATTTTGCGCAACCGTGATGCTTGTGACTCCTGCCAATGCGAGAAGAATGAACGCTTTCATGGCGATTTTTAACATCTCTGTCCTTTGTTGACTGCTGCTTGAAGATAAGCGTTCGATAAAGTCTATCTGCATTTTTCTACAAACACAATTGATGAACTGCTTGCTTCAACGCATTCACAATTGCAATGGCAAAGCGCCGCCGGCTTTGACCTCGCCCAGTGAAAAACTGGTGTGTAAGTCCTTCACGTTGGGCAAGTTGAGCAACACGTCACGCGCAAAATTGCTGAAATGGTTCAGGTCCTTGGCCACGACCTGCAGCTCAAAAGTTCCATTGCCACTGATGTAATGGCAGGCAATGACTTCGGGCAGCAGCCGGATGGCCGCCTCCAGTTCGCGCGTCACATCCCCTCGGTTGCGCTCAGCATCCAAGCGCACGAAAGCCAAAACGTCCAGCCCAACTTTTTGGCGGTCGATTTCGGCGCGATAGCCTTTGATGAAACCCTCTTGCTCCAGTACCCGAACACGACGCCAGCATGGCGCCGCAGACAGACCGACCCGCGCTGCCAGTTCGGCATTTGACAACCGCCCATTGCATTGCAATTCATTCAAAATTAAGCGGTCGAATTTGTCAAGTGTTTCCATTTGTGTCCTTTTTACGCAAGATTCTTTCAAATCATAGGGCAAGTCCTGTCACATAAAGCAAGCACCTGTCCAACCAGAGGTTCTACACTGAGTCACTTTCGTCATACGTTGGAGCCCCCTGATGAACGCCCCACTTCCCGAATCGATTCGCAAAGCACTTGAAACCGTCACCCTGGACGACAAGTACAGCTTAGACACAGGGCACGCCTTCATGAGTGGTGTGCAAGCTTTGGTCAAATTGCCCATGTTGCAACGCCAGCGTGACGCACTGCAAGGCAAAAACACCGCGGGCTTCATCAGTGGTTATCGCGGCTCGCCATTGGGCAGTTACGACCAATCGCTTTGGAAAGCCAAAGCCTATTTGCAGGCACAAAACATCGTCTTCCAGCCCGGCGTGAACGAAGAATTGGCTGCAACGGCTTTATGGGGGACTCAGCAGCTGGGGTTTGCGCCGGCAGGCAGCAACCGCTTTGACGGCGTGTTCGGCATTTGGTACGGCAAAGGCCCTGGTGTGGACCGTTGCTCGGATGTATTCAAGCACGCCAACATGGCGGGCACCACGCCTTGGGGCGGCGTGCTTGCGGTGGCCGGAGATGACCACGTGGCCAAAAGCTCGACCGCCGCGCACCAAAGTGACCATATTTTCAAGGCCTGCGGGTTGCCGGTTTTCTTCCCTGCTTCGGTCCAAGATGTCTTGGACATGGGCGTCCACGGCATTGCGCTGAGCCGCTTTGCAGGCATCTGGTCAGGCATGAAAACCATTCAGGAAATTGTGGAGTCCAGTGCCACCGCACAGATCGACCCCCACCGCGTGAAAATTATCCTGCCCGAATTCGAGATGCCCCCAGGCGGCATCCACATCCGGTGGCCAGACCCCGCCCTTGACCAAGAAGCCCGGCTGTTCGATTACAAATGGTATGCGGCATTGGCTTATATTCGTGCCAACAAGCTCAACCACAATGTGGTTCAAGGGCCGAACGACCGGTTTGGCATCATTGCCAGCGGCAAAGCCTACAACGACACCCGCCAAGCCTTGCTGGACCTTGGCTTGGACGATACCACTTGCCAACGTCTGGGCATCCGAGTACACAAAGTCGGGGTGGTCTGGCCACTCGAATCACATTCGACGCGCGAATTTGCCACCGGCTTGAAAGAGATTTTGGTGGTGGAAGAAAAACGCCAACTCATCGAATACCAAATCAAGGAAGAGCTCTACAACTGGCGCGACGATGTACGACCCAAAGTACTCGGTAAATTCGACGAACAAGACGGGGAAACCTCTGGCGGCGAATGGTCACACCAGAACCCCCACAACCATACCTTGTTGCGTGCCAATGCGGATTTAACGCCGGCCTTGATTGCCAAGGCTTTGGCCAAAAGATTGAAAAAGCTGGGCCTGGATACCGACATCACGGCGCGAATGGATGCACAGCTGGCCATCATTGACGCCAAAGAAAAATCACTGCAGGTTTTAAACATCAACACCATCGGTGAACGCACGCCTTGGTTTTGCTCCGGTTGTCCGCACAACACCTCGACGCGCGTCCCCGAAGGATCTCGCGCGATGGCGGGCATCGGTTGCCACTTTATGAGTGTGTGGATGGACCGCAGCACTGTGGGCTTCACGCAAATGGGCGGAGAAGGTGTGCCTTGGGTAGGGCAACAACCCTTCAGCCACGATCAGCATATGTTTGCCAACGTGGGCGATGGCACCTACTTCCACAGTGGCATGCTGGCCATTCGGCAAAGCATCGCGGCCGGTGTCAATGTCACTTACAAAATTCTCTACAACGACGCCGTGGCCATGACGGGTGGCCAGCAAGTGGGCGAGCGCCCTGAGGGACACAGCGTGGTGCAAATTGCCCAAAGCATGCGCGCAGAAGGCGCCTTGCGCATCGATGTCGTCACTGATGAACCTGAGAAATACGACGGCGTTGCCTTGGCCGAAGGCGTCACGGTGCATCACCGCGATGAGCTCGACCGCATCCAGCGCGAAATGCGGGAGATCAAAGGTTGCACCGTCATCATTTATGACCAAACGTGCGCCACTGAAAAGCGGCGTCGCCGTAAACGCGGCACCATGGTCGACCCTGCGGTTCGCGTGGTGATCAATGAGCTCGTCTGTGAAGGCTGTGGCGACTGCGGCGTGCAATCCAACTGCTTGTCTGTGGAACCCCTTGAAACCGAATTTGGCCGCAAACGCACCATCAACCAAAGCACGTGCAACAAGGACACCAGTTGTCTGAAAGGATTTTGCCCCAGTTTTGTCACGGTCGAAGGCGGACAGCTGAAAAAGAAATCCAAATCAAAAACCGTCACGCCAGCGGGCTTGGGCGTGTTGCCCGAACCCACCTTACCTCTGATCTCACAAGCCTATGGTGTGGTGGTCGCGGGTGTTGGCGGCACCGGTGTGATCACCATCGGACAGTTGCTGGGCATGGCTGGGCACATCGACGGCAAAGGCATCATCACGCAAGATGCCGCAGGTTTAGCCCAAAAAGGGGGGGCCACCTGGAGTCATGTGTTGATTGCCAACACCCAGGATGATATTCGCACTACCCGCGTGAGTATGGCTGCAGCTGATTTGATCATTGGATGCGATCCGATCGTCACCGCCAGCAAAGAAACCTCTTTGCGCATGCGTGAAGGCCGCACGCATGTTGCCTTGAACTCACACGGTTCACCTACCGCTGCATTTGTCAAAAACGGCAACTGGGAAAACCCGGCTGAACAATGCTTGGCAGAAATCAGCCAAACCGTCGGTGTAGCTTTGGTGGGCGCGTTTGACGCGGATGCCATGGCCAATCAGTTGATGGGTGACACCATCTATGTCAACCCGATGATTCTGGGCTATGCATGGCAAAAGGGTTGGATTCCACTGACCCGTGAAAGCATCTTGCGCGCCATGGCGCTCAATGACGTTCAAGTACAGAACAACCAAGACGCTTTTGAATGGGGCCGCCATGCTGCCCACGATGCGGCGGCTGTCCAGCGCATCCTGGCGCCTTCACAGGTGATTGAGTTCAAAAAACGCGAATCTCTTGACACCCTGATTGAGCGCCGCGTGGCCTATTTGACCGACTACCAAAATGCCGCTTATGCGCAAAACTATCTTGCTTTTTTAAAGCAAGTGCAACAAGTTGAATCGGCATTGGGTAAGACCTCTTTGACTGAAAGTGTGGCCCGGTACTTGTTCAAGTTAATGGCTTACAAAGATGAATACGAGGTCGCACGGCTGCACACGGATACGGCGTTTTTGTCACGCGTCAATGGCATGTTCGAAGGTCACTTCACCTTGAATTACCATTTGGCGCCGCCCTTGACATCAAAGACCAACGAAAAAGGCGAACTCATCAAGCAAAAGTTCGGGCCCTTCATGCTGACTGGTTTTAAAGTGCTTTCACGCTTGAAGTTTTTGCGTGGCAGTGTGCTGGATGTATTTGGACGGACACACGAACGACAAATGGAACGCGCTTTGATAGAAGAATACAAAAAAAGTGTCTCCATTGTGCTGGGTCAATTAAGCGCCGAGAACCATGTATTGGCACTTGAGCTGGCTCGTCTGCCTGAACAGATCAAAGGTTTTGGCCATGTGAAAGAGCGCAACGTGAAGGCCGCTCGCATGCAATGGTCCGTCTTGATGGCGAAATTCAACACCTGATCTCAACCCATTGTTTCTGCATAAGCTTCACCGGGTTTGCAGAAACTCAATGTGATTTCAATTTGATACGTTGACGTCCTTCTTTATTCAGGCTGAATACCTATCTCCCGCGCCATGGCCTGGTACAACTTGGTCTCTTCGTCAAAGAAACGTTCCAATTCACTCAACGTCATGGATGGCGCTGGTTCGCTGCCGCTGGCCAGCGTCTGCGACTGAAATTGAGCTTGATGGCAAGCGGCGGTCAAGGCTTTGTGCAAGCGATGCACCTGTTCATCTGGCAAGGTCTTCGCCACAAAAATGGCACCCCATGTGCCATGAATAAAATCCGAAAGTACAGGCTCAGATTTAGAAATAGGAAGCGCTTCAGGTATTTTTTTCTGACGTGTTGGCAGCAGTCGTCCCAAACACTTTCACCTTGCCCGATGACACTAAATCTCGAACGGCACTTTGAGGTACGAAGGTCAGATCTATCTGCCCGCCGATCAAATCTTGGAGCACGGGCGGCACCCCTTTGTACGGCACTTGCGTCAATGATATTCCCGTCTTTTGTGCAAGTCGTTCACCCAAAAGATGAATCATGGATCCGTTCCCAATATGCCCGAAGGTCAAAGGACGCGAAGGCTGACTGCGTGCCAATCTGACAAGTTCACCTAAATGGCGTGCTGGCAAGTCCGCTCGGCCCAATAAAATATAGGGGGCTCTTGTGATCAGCAGCACTGGGCGCAAACGGTCACTGGTGTAACGCGCAGCGCGAACTGAGAGAGGCGTCAGAATAGATTCGGTTTGCGAAGCGATCATCAACACCGGTGTGGCCACAGAACTCGCCAACATTTTGTTGACGCCCAATGACCCGCCAGCGCCAGGCAGATTTTCGACCACGATCGCCTGACCGAGTTCACGTTGCGTGGCGACCTGCAACCTTCTGGCCAGGATATCGGTAGGGTTGCCCGCCGGTTGTGGGACGATCAAACTGATGGATGGACCAGAAAATGTTTGCGCCCTCAGTGGGTTTAAACCCAACAGGCTTAGGCCACCCAAACAAGCAATGCCTTGACGACGGTTCATTCTGTTGTCTCCTCTATTTATCAACCAGAAAGCTGATTTATTGACGCAGATTTTTTTATTTTTCTACTCACCTTGAACAGGAACCGTACAGTTTACAAATATTAATTTCTTTCTTTTAATATTTAAAACATGCCTTTTTTGCACACACAAAACGAATGTGAAGAATGGTTTCTTGCAGAATTTTTC
>Ga0164294_10003761_pt1 | contig 13447 bp, 15 predicted proteins | sample GEODES005metaG_FD_111479 | JGI IMG/M metagenome (GOLD analysis project Ga0164294, IMG submission 111479) | Oligotrophic lake water microbial communities from Sparkling Lake, Wisconsin, USA - GEODES005 metaG | ecosystem: Environmental > Aquatic > Freshwater > Lake | place: USA: Sparkling Lake... | reverse complement strand
TCAATGATATTGAAATAATAATTCTTTGTGCCTGGACCTACTTTACCAAGTACAGTAGGGAAATTCCACTGACAACTAACTGCTGCAGATGTAATAGTGATACCACGTTCTTTTTCTTGCTCCATCCAATCGGTTGTTGCAGCACCATCATGTACCTCACCAATTTTATGAATCATCCCTGTATAGCGAAGGATACGCTCAGTAGTTGTTGTTTTGCCCGCATCAATGTGTGCAGCAATACCGAAATTCCGTTGAAACTTTAAGTCTGCCATGACTGATTTAATTGTTTTGTTTATTTTATTCCTGATAAAAGGATACTATTTTATAAAGATGGAATTAAAAATTTACCACTTCTAAAATAGCTTCCCTTTTGCGGGTGCAAAGTTAGGAAATAAAAAGCACCCTAAAATATTTTTTAAGAAAATGACATCTCTCTCAGCAAAATAAAAAAAGGGCAGTCAGACGACTTGCCCTTAAAGTATATTGAAAAATGAAAATTATACGCGGAAGTGAGCGAAAGCTTTGTTAGCTTCAGCCATACGGTGTGTATCTTCTTTCTTTTTATATGCTCCACCTTCACCTTTGCTTGCAGCAACAATTTCATTAGCCAATTTATCGGCCATGCTTCTACCATTGCGCTCTCTTGCAAAACGAACTAACCACTTGATGCTCAAAGAAATTTTTCTGTCTGCACGAACCTCAGCAGGAATCTGAAAAGTAGCACCACCGATACGGCGGCTTCGTACTTCAACAGCTGGGGTTACATTTGACAATGCTCTTCTCCAAGTTTCATAACCATCTTCACTGGTCATTTTAGCTACCTTGTCAAGTGCATCATAAAAAATAATTAATGCTGCATCTTTCTTTCCTTGCCACATTACATTGTTAATGAAACGTGTTACCAAAGTATCATTAAACTTTGGATCTGGTGCTAACGGCAATTTTTTGGCTCTTGCTTTCCTCATTTATAGTAAGTTTCTAAGTTATACTTATTTTTTTGCACCAGCTTTAACACGCTTGGTACCATATTTAGAACGACTTTGCTTCCGATCTTTAACACCAGCAGTATCAAGACTTCCCCTTACGATGTGATAACGCACACCTGGCAAATCTTTAACACGACCACCTCTGATCAAAACAATAGAGTGCTCCTGAAGATTATGACCTTCTCCTGGGATATATGCTATCACCTCAATCTTATTGGTTAAACGAACTTTCGCAACTTTTCTTAGTGCTGAATTTGGCTTTTTCGGAGTGGTTGTGTATACACGTGTACACACCCCGCGGCGCTGTGGACATGCATCTAAAGCCCTTGATTTACTCTTAGACTTGATGATTTCTCTTCCTTTTCTTACTAGTTGTTGAATTGTAGGCATTCTACCCTTTTTTTAACGGGACGGCAAAGGTATGGGGAAATTTCCGAAATCCAAAGAGGAGCTTAAAAAAAAATTTCCTTCCCTATTAATTTATTTTTTTAGTCAATGTAAAGCATCCATTTCCGCGTATCCTCTACCAATCCTTCTTTAATTTCAATGAGGATATTTTTAATTTTATCGGCCATCGGCATATTTTCAGGATCAAATGTCATTACAAAATCCTTGTAACCCAACTGCTCTATTTTAGAAATCGTTGCAGCTGTTCCAGCACCAAATGCTTCAGTTAAAATCCCCGCTTTGTATGCTTCCACCAACTCATCAACAGAAATAGCACGCTCTTCAACCTCTTTACCGATGTCTGCCAAAACCTTAATAACACTGTCACGGGTAATCCCCTCAAGGATTGTTCCACTTGACAAATCCGGGGTTATCACTTTATCCCCTAAAATAAAAAAAACATTCATCGTTCCACATTCCTGCACATATTTATGTTCAAATGCATCTGTCCACAATACCTGATCATAGCCCTTTTGCTTTGCAACTACAGTTGGATGCAAGGCTGCCGCATAGTTTCCAGCTGTTTTTGCATAACCTACTCCCCCAGGTACAGCCCTTACAAAATTTTCTTCAACAGAAATTTTCATGGGTGCAGCATAATATGGGCCAACCGGACTACATATAATCATGAATTTATATTTGGTTGAAGGAGCTACTCCAAGGGCATGATCGGTTGCGAATAAAAATGGCCTGATATACATCGCATGGTCGTAATCCTTAGGAATCCACTGCTGATCCACCTCTAATAACTTTTTCATTCCTCCAATAAAAATTTCTTCTGGCACGGATGGCATTTCCATCCTAAAAGCTGATTTGTTAAACCTCAAATGATTCTCTTGTGGCCTGAAAATAGCTGCACGCCCATCTTCCATTCGAAAAGCTTTTATGCCTTCAAATATTGATTGACCATAATGAATGGCAGCCAAAGATGGATCAAAACAAATTGGACCGTAAGGAATTATTTCAGGTTCATTCCATTTCCCATCCGCATAATCTGCAACCAACATGTGGTCAGAGAAATGCTTTCCAAAAGGTAGGTGCTTAAAATCAACAGAGGATATACGCGAAGGCTCTGCTTTTGTTACCTTTATGTTTTGAATGTTATACATATCAATAATTTTCAGCAAAGAAACGAAAAAATAGCCCGTAAGACAATGACGATTAATTCAATGAACAAAAATAATAGCGAACTACTGCCATATTCTCTGATAACTTCACTCTACAAGGATGTTCTAATTGAAGACAAAACATATCTTGAAAAAAATACTGAAGAGCAAGGAACTATGCCTAAAAATGTGTTGATTATTGCTAAATCTGCTTCAACTAATTTGAATGAGAAACAGATTTTGTTTTTAACTGCAATTCTTAAAGCGTTGAAGTTGGGATTAAATGAAGTTCATTTGATCACCAATTTAGATGCAAATTTTGGTCCTTATAAAACACTGGTTTCTAAATATTCACCGAATAAAATAATCTTGTTTGGACTTGGGCCTTCAGATATAGAACTTCCGATGAATTTTCCTCCATTTCAAATCCAAGCTTTTGAGAACAAGAAATATCTTTGTGCGCCAACGTTGGAAGATATTGAAGAAAACAAATCAACCAAATTAACGCTTTGGCAGGGCTTACAAAAACTCTTTTTATAGTATGAATAAAATCATTTTTGCTTCCAACAACTTAAACAAAGCTTCAGAAATTAAACAGATGCTGAATCTTGAATTTGAGATAATAACGCTGAAAGAAGCAGGCATTTTTATAGACATCCCAGAACCACACAACACATTCGCACTAAACGCACATGAAAAGTCTGCAACCATTCATAAAATCACAGGAATGGATTGTTTTGCAGAAGACAGCGGATTGGAGGTAGATGCGCTAAAAGGAGCTCCTGGGGTTCAATCAGCCCGATTTTCTGGAATCCATGGGGATGATGCTGCGAATAATCAAAAACTTTTATCCCTCCTAGAAAATGAACAAAATAGAAGTGCTCAATTTAAAACAGTAATTTCTCTGATTCTCAATGGCCAAAACTACTTTTTTGAAGGGACCTGCCAAGGTGAGATTTCAGCAAATATGCAAGGATCTCATGGTTTTGGATATGACCCATTGTTCATCCCAAATGGATACAACAACACCTTTGCCGAGCTGAATCCAGACATCAAAAACCAAATCAGTCATAGAAAAAAAGCAGTTTCAAAAATGATTGCATTCTTACTACAAGAAACCACAAACAAAAAAAATCATTAAAAGCAACATGGAAAGCAACCTTTTTGAGGCTGATAACGACATAGTAGAAGGCTGTATATTGGGAAACCCAAGAATGCAGAAAGCATTATATGAAAAATTCTCACCAAAAATGTACGGTGTTTGTCTTCGGTATGCTGGAAATGAGGATGATGCAAAAGACATTTTACAAGATAGTTTTATCAAAATTTTTAAAAATATCAGTCGCTTCAAAGCAACTGGGTCTTTTGAAGGTTGGATAAGAAGAATAGTTGTAAATACTGCAATAGAGCATTTTCGTAAGAAAAATAACCTTACTGCTTTTAATGAAATAACTGAAGAGAAAAAAGAGGATGAAGCGGCAAATGGGTTAGACAAACTTGAGGCAAAAGAGTTGATGGCAATCATTCAATCATTGCCAAACGGGTATAGAACAGTGTTTAACCTTTATGCAATTGAAGGATATACGCACAAAGAGATTGGTGAGATTTTAAATATCAATGAGGGTACAAGTAAATCTCAGTACGCAAGGGCTAAAATTTGGCTTCAGGAAAAGATAAAAGATCATCGCTATGGAGAGTAAAACAAATGAAATATTGAAGCAAAAATTGGATGCCTTTGGCGCAACTCCACCTGATGATGTTTGGGATAACATTAAAAAAAACATACAAACTTCAGATGCTCTGTTATACAATTTTGAAATTCCCCCACCAGAAGATTCTTGGGAAAGTATTTTAGCTAAAATCAATCCTCCTAAAAGCCAACACCTCAAAATTGGGCGAACCTCAAACTTACAATGGCTTAAATATGCAGCCATTATCATCGTTATTTTAACGATTTCAACAACTGCTTTTAACCCAAATATGCGAAATGCGTTTATCAACAGCTTGAATAATGCCAACATAAAAGCTGCCCTTCCTGAAAAGCCCTATCAACTGCCTAAAAACGTGTTAACATCAGATAGTACAAGTTCTCATCAGAACTTCACCAATAAACCAGATAGTCAAAGCAAAAGCTTTAAATAATCACGCTTAAACAATTTTACGATGCGCGAAAAGAAATTGCTGTCACCCTCCCCGTATGTATTCGAGACAGATATCAAGATTCAAATTGGGGACATAAACTATGGTGGCCACGTTGGAAATGAGCGCTACCTTATTTTTGCTCAGGAAAGTCGCATGCGTTTTTTAAACACCATGGGCTATAGTGAAATTAATTTTGGACCATACGGCCTTGTTGTGGCAGAAGCGGCGATTGAATATTTTGCAGAACTATTCCATGGGGATGTAATTACCGTTTCGATTTCAATTGACAACATCAACAGAGTTGCCTTTGATTGTTATTACAAAATTGAAAAAGTACAAAATGATAAAGTAATCATCGCTGCGTTGTTAAAAACCAACATGGTTTGCTTCGATTATAAAGAAAGAAAGGTGAAATCCATTCCAGATGAAATAAGATTACAATTGACTAAAAGTCATTAAATTCTTTCGGAAGATTTTGCATTCCAAATATCCCAAGAAGCTTCAGCTTGATCAATGAGCATGTCGGCACCATTTTCAGTATCTGCGCCTAGCTGCCTTCCGTGTTTTAAAAACAATGTTTCAGATGGGTTGTAAACTAGGTCGAATAAATAATGAGAGGCACCAATCACTGTATATGAAATTGGAGGAGCTTTGTCTATTTCAGGGAACATCCCTAGTGGAGTGGTGTTGATAATCAGGTGATGGCTAGACAGGATTTCATTGTCTAACTCAGTGTATGATATTGCATCGTCAGATTTATTTCTGCTAACTTGAAGATAATCAATCCCGTTTTTTCTCAACACAAACTCTACTGCTTTTGCAGCGCCACCAGTGCCTAAAATAAGGGCTTTTTTGTGGTGCAGTTTAAGCTTTTTTTTCAAAGAAATTTCGAATCCAATTACATCGGTATTGTACCCAATTAATTTTCCGTTTTCAATTTTGATGCAATTGCATGCATTAATTTCTTTAACAACAGGTGATAGCTCATCTAAAAAAGGCATCACCTGTTGTTTATAAGGTATGGTTACATTTAATCCGCGCAGCAGAGGTTCTGAGCGTAATAAATCAGGGAGAATGTCTATATTTTCAATTGGGAAAAGCTCATAGGAAACGTTCAAAATAGATTCACGAAGAAATTTTTCAGTGAAATACTTTTTTGAAAAAGAATGAGAAAGCGGGAATCCAATCAATCCAAATTTTTGCATCCAACAATTTTACTTATCCAAAAACAAATTAAAGGTATCACCTCTCAAGCCAATGCGCATGGCTTCCAAAGGAATTACTTCACTTGGAGCGATGTTTCCTAAGTTTACGTTTGCCCCTAATAGTTCTATAAAATAAAGCTGTTGTACCTTCTGAGGAGCTTCCCACAAAATTTTTTCACCAGGAATCTGTGTAAGAATTTCTTGAATTAATCCTTCTCTAACCTCACCACTTCCTCTGTATATTCCAACATTCCCCGCTTCCCTAGCTTCAGCAATTACATAAGTGGCGCCTGCATTTAGCTCGGCCCTCATCAATTCAATCCACTTGTAAGGAGGAATAATATGTTCTGCATCTTTGCTACCGACTTCGCTTAAAACAGTACAAATAGCACTCAATTTCTCAATATAACCACATTTTTCAGTATGTGGAATTGAAATTGACCCATCGCTAACCTCAATATAATTTATTTCGTAATCTTTACAAAGGGCAACATAATCATTAAATTGATTTCTAATTAAAAATGCCTCAAATAAAGTTCCTCCAAAATAAACAGGAATTCCAGCGGACTGATATACTTCAATTTTTTCTCTCAATTTAGGTGTTACATAAGATGTTCCAAACCCAAGTTTTATCATGTCTACATGTGGAATAGCATTTTCAACAAACATTTTAGCTTCAGCCAAACTCAGTCCTTTGTCCATTACCATCGTAACACCCTCTACCCTTGGTTTGCCATTTCTTATTGGCATCTGCGATAAATTGAAATTCATTTGTTGCATTTTATTCGTGCAAAAATACAAAACTGAAAATTAATAAATTTATCAAAAGTTGGATTGTTTTAAAGTAACCGTCTGCGCTTGTGTTTGATTATGAGCTCTACAACCGTAGGATACTTGATTGAGGACGGGTATAGCTTTAAAAAATGTTTCAGTAAACGAGGTGATTTTTCAAGTGCCTTTTCCAACATTATAACCCCCTCTTTGACACTACCCTGTGCAATTTTTACAGCACTTTCGTAAAACAAAAAAATTGGTTTTTCCCCAGCCTTAAGCATGGCATTCTTAACTTGTTTTGCAGCCTCACTGTATTGAGCAGTATCAAAAAGATTATGAATAAGTGCTGACCATCCTTTTACATTTTTTGGTTTAGCCTGAACAACCAACAGAAAAAAATAAACCGCTTCTTTAGCTTTTCCAATTTTAATAAGACATTCGCCCATAGCAAAGTTGAAATCTGGCTGGAGTCTGTATGTTCGCAATGCCATTTCAAGATACTTTATGGCTTGATCATACTTATTTTCATGCATATAAGCACGAGCGATTTTTTCGTAGAGTTTGGCGTTATCAGGATTTAAATGGGATGCTTTTCGGTAATAAAATCTTGCCTGTGCATAATTTTTGATTTTTTCATAGCAGAAGCCAATTGCTTGATAAATGAGGTCTTCTGGCCGAGCCAATTCGATGACTCTTTCTAGGCTTTCAATGGCTTCTTTGTATCGATGTAGGCGCATCAAAGCATCGGCCATATTTCGATAAGCATAATCAAATTTTTCGTTGATGACTATCGCGTATTGATAAGCATCAATGGCTTTCTCAAATAATTTAATGCCTTGATAAGCTGCGGCCAAGTTGAACCAGGCCAGTTCGTTATAGGGGTATTCTTCAATAATGGCCAAATGAATGGCAATGCTCTCTTCATTTCTGTTTGTAAAATCTGTCCAAAAACAAATTTTGTACAAAGCCTCTTCGTTATTAGGTTCGTATTCTAAAATTAATTTCAGGCAATCGAATATTTTCTCAAAAGCTTCATAATCATCATAAACATCAGCCAATTCAAACAACAAATCAATTCTCTCATCCCCCTCAAAATATTGAATAGCCTCTTCGAGAATGGCTACCGCCTTATCTTGCATATCCAAAGCCAAATAGGCATCGGTTCTAAGAATGTAGATGTCAATGTCGTTTTTATCTAAAATTTCTGCTTTGTCTAACAACACAAGTGCTTTTTTGTAATGCCTTGTAGCAATAAGCAGGTCTGCTTTTTTAACCAAAAGAATCGATGAATAAGGAAACTGAAGGATACCCATATCAGCAGCTTCCATAGCCTTTGGAAGAGAATCTTGGTCGTCGAAATGATCAATAATGCGTTCAAATGATTCCTCACTGATATAGGCTAACCCTTTTCCAGTTCGGAGTTTTTCGAACTGAATCAAGAGGTCTTGCATGTCTTCATTTTCCGGCAATCGGGATTCTCCTTGCATTGTAATAGTGTTGGTGTAATTTACCTAAATACCTTGAATTATGGATTTAGAAGTAAATATTTCTGTATTTTGTTTTTTTATTGTAAATATTTGGAATCAAAACTTGCTTTTCTCAAATGGTAATGTTAAATTTGCAATATGTATCAAAATAAACCAATTTTCTTCAACTATTTAAAAAAGGGCTTAATAGCACTTATTTTATTTGTTGGTTTATCTCAACTCGCTTTAGCTGTTGATGGTATTATTGTCAAGTCTAAGTCTTCAAAGACTGCTTTTTCTAATATGAAGAAGAATCTAACCCTCACATTGCATTCTGGTTTTTCTTACCACGACAATAAGTCATTTGGGTTTAATAAAATTGAGAAAAATCGTTCTTTCAATTCAATGATCTCTTTTCAAAAAGGAAATGTCACTTACATTCTTCCTTACAAGAATAAAACTTTATTACAAAAGTTTAAAACTCCTCAGAAGCCAGGTTATCATTAATTAAATTTATTTCTTACCGTAAGTTGAAATTCGATAACCTGATTGTGGAACGTCAAATTTTTGAATAGGCACAGGGTCAAAATTTAGATTTATAGCCGTATAATTTACCTTATTTTGACCAATAGTTGATTCGTATTCGAGCACAATCCCACCCAATACAGAAAACTGAATTTCCATATCCCAGTTTTCAGGAATCAATTGTTGGGTAAAATAAACTGCTATTGCATTGCCATCCGCGCCCTTACTTTCAGCCCTTATACAAGTGTACCCTAAAATCTCTTTTGTTGAGTCCGTTACCTTGAAAATGAGAGAATCTTTCTTTTGAATTCTTTCATTCCATTGTACCTTGTTCAAAGGGATCATGATTTTTTGGTTACCAAACTCCTTTAAAATAGCTCCAGTACCTTCCCTAAGATCATAAATTGTAATTGTTTTACCAATCTCATTGGTGAGCTCCGACTTATAATGGCCGCCTTTCACTTTCTGAAGCAGGGTTGTTTCTCCAACTGATTTTATCCCATTATCTGAAATTGATACCGTGTATAAAATGCTTCCCTCAGAGAACCTTTTTTGAGCCTGATTTTGACCCAAAAGAAAAAAACTAAGTAATGACAATATCCATTTCATATTTGATATGCTGGAATAGACCATGCATCATAAAGTTATGACATTGACAACGCTAGACGATGCAATTAATGTTAAAAAAACGAATCAATTACTTTTTAGTCTTCGCCTGCATGCTATTTACCTTCTTTTGGGTTTCCTGCATTTGCTCTAACCGTTCTTGCCATTTAGACTTTGACTTAGGCTTCTTTCTGTTGTTGGAAATTTCTGCAAGAATCTTGTTATGGTCGATAATGTAACGTTGAATAACGAACTGTAAGATCAAGGTAATAACGTTGGAAACAGTGTAGTACCATGTAAGTGCGGAAGGAAGACCATTGAAGATTCCCAACAACATCACCGGAAAGATATATGGCATGTACTTCATGGCTGGATTTCCTTGGTCAGGAGTCATGCTCATGCTGTACAAAGAAGTTAAGAAACTTGTAGCCACGGCCAAAACAGTAAACATGGAAAGATGGCTACCTAGACCAGGGAAATTGAATCCCCATGTTAACACAGCGTCATAAGCTGACAAATCATGTGACCACCAAAAAGAAACACCTCTTAAAGCAATATTTGAATTAAAGAAACTATAAAGTGCAAAGAAAATTGGGATTTGCAACAGGGCAGGAATGCAACCACCGAGGGGATTTACTCCAGCTGCACGATATAATTTCATTTGCTCCATGCTAAATGCTTGTTGGTCATCCTTGAACTTTAGTTTTAAGGTATCTAATTCTGGCTTAAGTGCTTTCATTTTAGCCCCACTCACATAAGAAGAATAAACCAATGGAGAGGTTATAAGCCTGATGGCAATGGTTAGCAACATGATGGCCAATCCCATACTGGGTAAAAGGTCACTAAAAAATCCAAAGAATGGGAGTACCAGCAACCTGTTGATATACTTCACAAAAGCATAGAAGCCTTGACCAAGGTTAACCATGTCTTCCATGTCCATTTTATACTTTTTCAAGATTGAAAAGTCATTTGGACCTATGTAAAACTTATATGGAATTAAAGTTTGATTTGAAGCGGGAAAAGTAGATTTCAAGGTGGCAATGGTTTGTGCCACAATTTTTTGTGAATCTGCTGGAACACGACAATTTATTTCTGCATAGCTAAATCCATTTTGAGCTATTAGGGTTGTGTTAAAGAATTTCTGCTTAACACCAATCCATTTCAATCCTTCATCCCAAGACTTATTCAATCCATCAGACATTGTAAAATAATCGAACCCATCTGAGCCCATCAAGCCCAATTGTGTTTCGCGTTTTTCTGATTGAATATCCCTTTCTTGTTGATTGGCTTGAACCTGCCACAAAAGGTTTACAGCATTACCCGTAAAAAGTTTATCGGCGCCATTTACTACCAAATCCCACTCAAACATGTACTCATCTTTCTTTAGCCTGTAGCGATGCTCGATAGATCTACCTGTAGAATCTGTTAAGCTAAACTTAATGCTAGAGGAACCATCATCCAACTTTGTTATTTCAGATGCAGCAAAGAAAAGGTCTGCAGTATTTGCCGTTTGGTTGTTGGCAGTATTGATTAAATATGAAATTTTGTTAAACTCGTTTGAAGACAAAACAACATTTGAAGAATCACCAGATAAATACTTTTTTAACTGAACAGACCTAGGTTGACCACCTTTATTTGAAAAAGTAATTGAAACAAGATCATTTTCTATGGTAGAAAGTGATTCTTTGCCAACACCCATTTGTTGAAAACTGCCAACTTTTGCCATTGCAGGAACTGACGAATCTTTGATTGCAGAAAACGCAATAGTATCTTTTGTTATGGGAGCTATGGAAGCAAGAGAATCATTTAATTGCTTTTGTTTTACTTCCAATTGAATTTGTGCCTGTCGTGTATAAAAAAAGTAAGCAACCAAAAGTATTACTAGCAATACCATGCCGATTACTGAATTTTTTTCAAATTTCATGAGATTTCAAGTTGAGGAGATAAAGGTAATAAAGGGAAATGAATTGCCGGAGCAATTTGATAAAGAATGATTAAATCGACTATTGACTAGTTGATTTAATTGGTTAAAATGGCGGCCTTCTTTAAATGCTTTTGCTCATTAAAAATTTTTGAAGCTTTCACAAAATGTACAAAGATGGGATGTGGGTTTTCAACAGTACTTTTCAATTCAGGATGATATTGAACACCTATGAAAAATGGATGCCCCGGTATTTCTACAATTTCAACCAATCCGGTTTCAGGATTGATTCCACTGGCATTCATGCCTGCCGCTTGAAAAGCCTCTAGGTAATTATTATTAAATTCCCAACGATGACGATGCCTTTCAGAAATCATTTCAGATTGATAAATTTCAAAAGCCAGGGTATCTTTTTCAATTTTGCAAGGATATGCACCTAGACGCATGGTACCTCCTTTATTTGTGATATTTTTTTGGCCTTCCATTAAATCAATTACAGGATATGGTGTAGCAGGATCCATTTCGGTGGAATGAGCATCAATCAATCCCACTTTATTGCGAGCGAATTCAATAACAGCCATTTGCATGCCCAAACATATTCCGAAGAAAGGCATTTCATGCTCTCTCGCGTATTTAACAGCTAAAATTTTTCCATCAATTCCTCTATGTCCAAAACCAGGAGCAACTAGTAATCCATCTAAACCCATTAATTTATCATTCACATTTTCTTCGTCAATGAATTCACTGTGAACATCTACAATGTTCACTTTGCACTCATTCATCGCTCCTGCATGTATGAAGGCTTCTAAAATGGATTTGTAAGCATCTTGAAGTTCAATGTATTTTCCAATGAGTCCAATGGTGATTTCTGATGTAGGATTTCTTAATTTTTCAAGAAATCCTTTCCATATAGTGAGATCGGGCTCTGGATACCAAGTTATTTTTAATTTTTTCAAACAAATGATATCAAGCTGCTCTTGTTGCATAAGCAACGGAACTTCATAAATACTGGTAGCGTCGGCCGCTTCAATGACAGCATCAATTTTTACGTTACAAAACAAAGCGATTTTAGCTTTGAGTTCATTTGAAAGTGGTTGTTCAGTTCTGCAAACCAAAATGTCTGGATGAACACCGTTTTCACTCATCATCTTAACACTGTGCTGAGTAGGCTTTGTTTTTAATTCTTTGGCTGCTTTTAAATAAGGCACCAACGTAAGGTGCACAACCAAACAATCGCCCTCTGGAAGCTCCCATTGCAATTGACGAACAGCCTCAACAAAAGGCAAACTCTCGATATCCCCGATTGTTCCGCCTATTTCAGTAATGATAATATCATACCCATCAACTGCAAGAAGCTGCATTCGCCTCTTTATTTCATCAGTAATATGGGGAATTACTTGCACCGTTTTGCCTAAGAAAGCACCTTCTCTTTCTTTATTGATGACCGTTTGGTATATTCTACCCGTTGTAACGTTATTGGCCTGGGAAGTGAAAATATTCAAAAACCTTTCATAGTGGCCAAGGTCTAAATCAGTCTCAGCACCGTCTTCAGTAACAAAACACTCTCCATGTTCATAAGGATTCAAAGTGCCAGGATCAACATTGATATAAGGATCAAACTTTTGAATGGTCACCTTAAAACCCCTAGCCTGCAATAGTTTTGCTAAGGAGGCTGCTACAATTCCTTTCCCTAAAGACGACGTAACACCGCCAGTTACAAATATATACTTTGTCATATCCTATATTTCCAATTAATTGAAACCTTATGAAGGTTTTGGTCCGTGAAATGTAATAAATGGACCAGCTAAAAGCCTATGAATTACTTAAAGAGGTCGTACAAATTTACCAATTTATTAGCGATTATGAAAAAAAAATGGACACACATGACAAATAATGTAATATGTTTAAATTTAATCATGTTATTTTAGTTGAAATTTAAGTATTACAGTCCCTAAAACTTTTCTATGTTATCCCATAAAAAAACATTGATAGCGTTTATCGCCATCAAAATCCTATGCTTCTCTTGTATTACTAAATCTTTTACACAACAAATAGTTCCTGTTCGTGAAGAGCCAAGACATGTGCCAGTTCTCACAAATAAATATATCAGGGTTATTGACGCTGAAATAAAGGATGGAGACAGCAGCTTATTTCATGTTCATGAAACCCCTTCAGCCTTCGTATTTTTAACAGATGTAGTATATGACAACCAACTTTTGAACATGCCGTGGCAAAAAGTTACATCAAAAAAGTGCTATTCTTGGTATGC
>Ga0164294_10003759_pt1 | contig 13451 bp, 8 predicted proteins | sample GEODES005metaG_FD_111479 | JGI IMG/M metagenome (GOLD analysis project Ga0164294, IMG submission 111479) | Oligotrophic lake water microbial communities from Sparkling Lake, Wisconsin, USA - GEODES005 metaG | ecosystem: Environmental > Aquatic > Freshwater > Lake | place: USA: Sparkling Lake... | reverse complement strand
CCCATGGAAGAGCGCGATACCGAACTACTAGAGCTCGTGAATTACTACTATCGGGGAGAGCTTTGCGAAGAGCTTGAGCTCGCTGCTCTCATCTTTGATCGGGACTATCTGATTGACCGCGATACGGAAGAGAAGATTCCCATGGGCCAAGAAGATATTGTGCGAGTAGGGATTGACTTTGCCAATGAGCTCGAAATTGAAGCCATCGACTGCATCCACTTTACTCGCTTACTCAATGGCTCGACCGCATTCAAACGGATTGCGATCTACTTTAGCTACCCTAATCAAGAGAAGACCTTGGAAGAGATTGATGAATGGGCAATGCACCATGAGTGCACCATCGATCAAGCCTTACTCGATACCTTTCATCAGCTAGTGCAAAAACTGCTAATCCCAAAGAATGGTATCAATTTCTTTGATCAAGCGTTCTCCGAAGAAGTTAACCAAAAGGTGAGCGCGCCTCCCATCACCATCGAGACCTATGAGAAGAAGGGGAAGATCCTACCGTTACTCATGATCCAAGGCTATGAACTGACTCCAGAGAGCTCCAATAAGAAGATACTCATCAGAGACGCCATGGTTAAACTAATTGGCCAAAAGATGGCAGAGTTTGGTTTTCGGTACGAGGACTATAGGAGGAGGGAGTAGATATATTGTTTTAATCTTATTAATTTGTATTTACTTGAGATTCGATTGATAGTTAAAGTTAAAGATGACGTCTTTTACCTTTAACGCCATAATTAATTCTTATTTTTCTTTTTATTGGTACTGGAAGATCAAGGGCTGTATAAATAGCCCAAGTTTCATATTTATCAGTTTCATTATTATTTTTTGATGCCACCAGCTCATGATATTTTTTTCGAGCGTGATACAGCTTAGATTTAACACTCAACCCTTCAATTTTCCACTTTTTTTTAAGTTCAAGCTCTTCGATAACTTTATCTAGTTTATGAAGCGTCATAGTTTTTCGCTTTAACCATTTTTATCTTAATTGCTCAGTAAATCTTTTTGATCAATCTTTAGCTCAACCATCTTTTGCCGCAGTTTTCGAATGGCCTTAGCCTCAATCTGGCGCACTCGCTCACGGGTCAAGCTCATGGCATCCGCAATCTCTTGAAGGGTGAGGGCACTACTAGCATTGTTACTATGAACCCATTGATTATTTCCACCGCCTGAATGCATATATGTCTCCTTGCTTGGGTAATGTAAAAAATAAGCTCTATAAATATCATGACATACTTGCATTTCATTAGATGAGATAAAGCGTCAATTTCTTTCATTCTATGAAAATTTCCTAAAGAATTCATTCGCTAGCTTCAATCACAAACTCCCCCATGATCTTGCCATTGACGACCTTGGCATAGCCACTGATGGGACCATCTAACATATCGTATTCACCGGTCGATGATCCTTTGGGAACTTCAAAGAACCAAAGTTCGTTTTCTTCCTCAAGACCAAACTCAGCAAGAAACTTTCCCCAGGCTGCATTGAGATGCCCAAAGGGCAGGTTGGGAGTTAACCCTAAGGGATCGGCAATCCTATTCTCCTGTTCAGCCTCAATGAGACTCACTTTACGAACTAGATACTCGGGCTTACAGAGATAGTCTGGCTCATCAACTTCAAGTTCACGCATACGATCCTCTTTTTTCTTAAGAGCTACCCACGCTAAAAACCCAGGCCATCCCACACAAATCACCAACATGGCGAAGGAGTACACAAAAATGTCTTGCAAGTGATCTTTCAGAGTCTTACCAAGGCCCAAAGCGGAGCGCATGTCTCTAACAAATTGAGTAGGGCGGTCTTTGAGGCTAAAGCCATAGAAGATAAGAGCGGTCATTAGACCAACAGCCAAATAGACATAAAGCCACGTGATCCAATCATTCCAATGAATGTTCATGATCCAACCTTGTTATGAACAGCTCGTTGACTAATAACTAAACCTTTTTTAATCTCCAAAAAGAGGTCGTACTCATACTGACTGGCATAGCCCCCATGAACGTATTCCAAAAGCTCACCTTGGGGTAGACGGATTTCACCGGAGAACCAATGGGCAAAGACACCATCTGGAAAGCCTGGGAATAGTTCAGCGAGACCCACAATCTCATCAAAAGAACGATTAGCCTCTAAAGCCACTAAATAGAGACCTTCACCAGTCGCTTCAGATCCTTTGATCTCCCACGTTCCTTCGTATCCTCGCCAATTAGCGGTGTTCATGGATTCAAAACTAATCCCCGCAGCCCTTAAATAGGGGTCTAAGGGATTACTAAACATCATTAAATCCTTACCGTGGTAAATCAGGGTCTCGGATACTTGAGCTGTCATAGATCTCCTGAACAGTTAAACCCGCAATATGACAGAAAAAAGGCTCAAATAATGAGCTACATTTTTCTTAAAGTTACAACCTTGAGGTTATGGTGCATGCGCAGGAGGTTTGTAACCTTTACCAAATAGGTGTTGTTTCAAAATTTAATAAGAATTTGACAAAAAAACAGTAAAGTATCCCACTTAAGGTTTGATATAAAAATTGTAAGGATAAATAATGTTCGGATTTGGTAAAAAACCAGAAACTGCAATGGATAGATTTATTAAGTCTATTTATGGGGACCCACCTCCTGCTAAAAGCGCAAACTTATCAGAGGCCATTGATCTTGCCGGGGAGCTATTAATGGGCGAGGTTCCTGAAAAGGAAATATCAATTGTGGGAACTAAACTTGATAGCGGACCGATACCATATTCTACCCATGATTTAGCGCTCTCAATAGCTTTAAATTTTTTCAAAGATCCTCAATATATGCCTAATCTTGGAACGGCTCAAATGATGGCCAGAATGACAATGCTTGAATGGCTAGACGAGGATAAGGTAGTGCCAGTGCTTGTGAAAAGTTTTGAGGATACGTTATATAACTTATACAGATAGTTACTTCCAAAATAAAAGAAGCATTTATATGAATATTAAAACTCTAATAATAAATTCAAAAAGCACTGATATAGCTTTAGCTGCAAGAGATTAATAGAGTCAGTCATGATCGACAGAGCCTCTCTACTTACTTCCGCGCTTGAGCAGTTGCGTTTGAAACTACTCGATCTGACAGGACGCAATCGACTAATAAATTTCAAACACACTGTAGGAAAGTCCCTTCAGTTTATAGAGGGACACCCCGCCACTATCTATCAAAATCTAGTTGAGGCGAACACAAAGGCCAACATTAGTGTTCTTGGACTGCCCGAACCAGCCCCAAGAGACTGGGTTGAACATAATGGGCGCCTGCAACGACCGGAACCTCGAGAGTGGGCTAAGTCTAAGGGTATCTCAACGGGGTATGACATTGCGGGCATAGTGGGAGATTCGGATGAGCCAAATGTTAGAGCGCTTATGTACCCAGATGATCTTGCTAAGCACTGTCGCAAGATCGAGCGGGAGGCCACTCTGGCAATTGAGGAAACTGGCGCAAATATGTTGTTCTTGGTACTCGGTTTCTTAGAGTTCCCTGATCAACGAGACAGCGATAAGACCTTCATGGCTCCCTTGATTAGCGTCCCCGTATGCCTCCAAAAAAAGGAAACAGCGGGCATCCAGCAGTTCTCGCTGCAGTATACGGGTGATGACATCTCAGAGAACCTATCGTTGCGTGAGAAGCTACGCAACGACTTCGGACTTAGATTACCTGAGCTCGCCGAAGAACAGCTTGATGTCAACGGCTTCTTCGCCGAGATTCAGGCGATTATTAAAAATCAACCAAGATTTGCGCTGAAGCACCGCGTTTCGCTGTGCTTACTCAGTTTTAGCAACATGTTGCTGGTTCGTGACTTAGACCCAACCAAATGGCCATCAAATGTCGATGAAAACTCTCTTATCGATCACCCAATCGTTCGTAAAGTATTCGAGGGTGGTGGCGATGAAGGCGGGGTGGGTTTTAGCCTCGCAAAAGAGCATCTTGTGGAAGAAGGTCCCGGAGCGATGATTCCACTCGTTTACGATGCCGATAGCTCTCAGCATAGCGCCCTCATTGATGTCTTATCGCTTAAGAAGAATTTAGTTATCGAAGGCCCTCCAGGTACGGGCAAGTCTCAAACGATCACGAACTTGATTGCCGCTTGCATTTCTGAGGGCAAGAAGGTGCTGTTTGTTTCTGAGAAGCTGGCTGCTCTTGAGGTAGTAAAAAACCGCCTCTCACTCGCTGGGCTTGATCCGTTTGTACTTGAGCTCCACAGCAACAAGACCAACAAGAAACGAGTATTGGAAGAAATCTCCAGAAGAACTACTTTTAGACCGGTTTATTCCAATGATCTTCCTCGTCTACAACAACAACTAGAGGCTCACCGAAAAGATCTCAAAGCATATACTGACATGATCAACTCTATCGCACATAATGCGTTTGGATTGACGCTTCATCAAATCATGTGGCGAGTTGAGAAGCATCGTCAAAATCTCAATAATGAAGAAAGTAAGCTTAGTCAGATCAATATAAGTGACGCGACTCAAATTTCAGAATTTGAGTTCGGTCATCGCATGGACTGCCTAGGATATCTGGGCTCTCAATATAAGTTAGTTGGTGGTTTCGATGCAAGTTGTACCTTCTGGGGGTTTTTCCCCGAGCAACTGATCCCAGGCGATGAGGTCAAACTCACACAGTTATTCGAAGTGGCTAATACTTGGGGACAGTCTTTGGTAGACTCCGCAAAGCAACTCTCAAATATCCTTGGAGTTCGCGTTCATAATCTCTCATTGGCTTTCAGTGGGGAGCAATTGGCTGTTCTCAAGCGCTTGCTTGATACGGCTAATCAAAAATTACCTTTGCATCTCATTCCCGGTTTTTTTGAAGATGATGAGACGGGCACAAATGCTGCTCACGCAATCGAAGCGTTCGCTAAGCAGGTCAATCACTACCATGGTTTAGAAGGTGCCGTGAAAGTAGCTCTCAAACTGGAATCAAGCGTCACCAAGTCGGGTACAGATAATTTGAAAATCCTAAAACTTAAAGCCGATAATTTAGGCGTTGAGTTAGGTACACTCAACGAACTTCGAACTCTTCATCATCAGCTTGTCGAGACTGCAGAAAAGCTCTCAGTAACCAATGCAACTATTATCAGTTTTCTCGATGGGAAAAACATCCCATACGATGGTTCGAAACAGAAATTGGAGCAATTACTCAGCTTTACCAACCTTATACTAGATGCCCCTGAAGAGTATTTCCATCTCCAGACACCCGGTCTTATTCGTGATGGTGCTGTTCAAGCCATTGATCAATTACTTGCACTTCAAAATCAATGGACAGCGCTCGAGAAGGAATTGGATGATCACCTTTATTTAGATGCATTGCCACAAGAAGGAGAAATCAAACAAGCAGTGCTAGTGTTGCGTGAAGGCGATGCATGGTATCGGGTCTTCCAGGGGCGTTGGCGTAAAGCTGTGGGACTTCATAAATCATTGCAACGATCCAAGTTAAAGATACATAGCCAAAGGCGCTTGGAACAGCTCGAGCAAATCATAAAATTATTAGGCCTGATCAGACAATGGAAGTCTTCTTCGGTTTGGGTACAGTTCCTTGGTTTATCTGAACCAGTGACACCGTTACCTTTAGAGGGATATCTTGCCTTGGCAAAGTGGAATCGCGCAATTAAGGTTACTTCTCAGGAAATCCAAGCTGTGCTAATCGATCCAACCAGCTTCACTGCCGATCAAGCGCGAGCCCTAGGCCGTGAATTTTCAGAGTTCAAGCTGGATTTAATGACAGCAATATCAGCCTTCAAGAGTATTAATGAAAAGCTTAAGAGACTCTCTGAGTTCCGTGGAAGCCATTTGATTGAAAGCGTGATCGAGAAGACTCAACACTTTATTGAAGATCTCGAAGACCGATTTGAGTGGCTCGAGTTTGAGGTAAGAAGCCATGCCACATTCAGTCAGGTCATGATCGGCTGCGATGCAGCTTTAGAGCGCTCTGCTTTGAAGTCAAAAATACAAGCAGATTCCCGTGTCAAGACACTCCTTGGCGATCTTTATTTTGGTGTAGAAACCGATAGCTCAACTGCCATTGAAGCGCTTTATTTTGGTCAAAGTATTGCTGGCCTCGATTTGTCTCCACGGATCAAGTACAAACTACGCTCGGGACATCCGATTGAGACTTGTCGCACATTGATTACCGCACTACAAGATGTGCATAAAGGTTTGCAACATGTCGAAAACTTTAGTGAGGCTTTGGCCCAATTCGGTAAGTTTGAAATAGTTTCGTGGACGGGAGCGGCAGCCGATGAAGACCTGGAACTGTTTGTCAGCGCTCTGCATGGGGCAATTCAAAAAGCAGTTCAGGATCAGGACCTGCTGATCCCCTGGTCGTTGTATCTGACCCGCCGTAAGGAAGCTAGTGAGCTGAACTTGTACGAGTTCGTGGAACTCCTTGAGAATAAACGCATTAAACCTGACGAGTTGGTCGATGCGTATGCTTACTGCTCCTACAGTACGATCATACGCGAATCCTTTCGAAATATCCCTGAGTTAAGTCGTTTCACTGGGCTTAAGCACAACCAGATTCGTGATGAGTTCAAACGACTGGACAGAGAAATTATTTCATTGCGTGGCAAAGTAATTGCCCTAGAATGCTTTCAAAAGGCATCCCCCCCATCGGGAAGCAGTGGAGTCAGAGTAGATGACCGCACCGAGATGGTTCTTTTGAATCACCTCATACCTCAGCAACGTCCACGTATGCCTGTTCGAAAAATCCTTACCCGGGCAGGCGGGGCAATACAAGCTTTGAAACCTTGCTTCATGATGGGACCCCAAGCCGTAGCACAGTACCTAGCCCCAGGCGTCATTAAGTTTGATCTTGTCATCATGGATGAGGCGTCCCAATTGAAGCCCGAGGAGGCTATTGGTTCGATTGCTCGTGGGAGTCAGCTGGTAGTGGTTGGCGATCCAAAGCAGTTGCCACCGACTTCATTCTTTTCACGAATGAGCCAGGATGGAGACGCTGGAGATGATCTCTTTACCACCTCAGATGCTGAGAGTATTTTGGATGTCTGCTCATCGCATTTCAGGCCGACTCGATCTCTACGATGGCATTACCGGTCGCAACATCATTCTTTGATCGCATTCTCGAATCATAGTTTTTATCGAGATAACTTAATCATTTTTCCTTCGCCTTATGGGCAAGGTGGTAAGTTGGGTTTAAGGGCGGTTTACTTAGCTGACGCCATCTACGAGAATCAGACTAACTTTCGAGAGGCCAAACGCGTCGTCGAGGCAGTAATTGAACACATTTTAAGCCGGCCTAACGAATCTCTAGGTATCGTGACTCTCAATATTAAGCAACGCGATCTAATTGCCGAGCTTCTGGAAGAACGTCTCAAGTCAGTTCGTGGGGCCGACTCCTTTCGTGATCATTGGGCAGTCGAGGGTCAACCTCTTTTCATCAAGAATCTTGAGAACGTTCAAGGAGATGAGCGTGACTCTATCATCATTTCAACCACCTTCGGTAAACCTCCTGGCTCAACTGCAGTTCGGCAAAACTTTGGCCCAATCAGTCGTCAGGGTGGTTGGCGACGGCTAAACGTTTTATTTACACGTGCCAAGAGGTCGATCACTATCTATACCTCTCTGCGGCCCGAAGATATTGTGGTGGACGGTACCACCCCAGATGGCACTAAGACACTCCGGAATTATCTTGAATACGTTCGGACAAGTTCACTTACTACCTTCGAGGAAACAAATCGCGAGCCAGATAGCGACTTCGAGATCTCGGTTATAGAGATGCTAAAGTTGAAAGGCTATGAAGTCACCCCTCAGCTAGGAGTGGCTGGTTACCGCATCGATATCGCGGTTAAGCATCCAGAGGCACCTAGCTCATATTTGGCTGCCATCGAATGCGATGGTGCCTCTTATCATTCAGCCCTGTCTGTCCGTGATCGTGATCGCATACGACAAGAAATCCTTGAATCACTGGGTTGGCGTGGGCGCATCTGGCGCATTTGGTCAACAGACTGGTTCCGTACACCAAGACAAGAGAAAGAGAAGCTGTTAAGTTTTCTTGAGGAGCTTCGCCACAACTGGAAGCCGGAGCATGCATCAGGCGAGGCTTGGATCGAAGAAGGCCAGGAAACAAGACAGCTAGTAGCGCAGTCAACTCAAAAACTAGAAACGATAGAAAACGTAATGCAAGCTAAGATTGAGCGCGATGCAGTTAGCTCAGTATTGATTGACACAGAGGATGATTTAGAGATTGAGGTTGGCGATGTTATTCGCTACATTGATTTAGTTAATCCTAAGGATGTACTTACGGTTCAAATAACTCAGGAAAGAGACGATTTTGCAAACGGTATTGTGAACGAAGGCCGACCTCTTGCTCAAGCATTGCTTGGGGCTGTTATTGGAGATGAAGTTACGCTTCACCTAGCCGGCAGTATTTCCAGGACCTTCCATGTATTAGATATCAAAAGATAAGAAAACTAATGATTTTCCAATTAGGAGCACTCGAGCTATTTCTCTTGAAATTTATTTTAATTAATTCCTTTTAATGCATAGCGGAAAGAAAAGTGGAAATATGAGTAAAAAACTAACACTAACTTTAGTGCTGATCATTGCATTTGGGTTGGTTCTGGCAGATGAACCCTATAATCAGTTGAAAAGCCAGGTTCAAAAGTTAGAAAAGCGCGTTGATGTTTTCGAGAAGAGTGCCAAACAAACTCAGGACTCAACAAGCGATCTTAAGAGACAAGTTGGAGAGCTTGCGGTCGCTGGAAGAATTCAGCAACAGAAATTAAATGAAGTAAGCGAAAAACTTACTGTGCTTGAAGGCAGGCAAGTGGCTCTTGGCGGATCGCTGGCACAGCTGAGTCGCGAAACTGATCAGAAAACTCAGACGATCGATGAGACGATTACGACGCGCTCCCAATGGTACAGCGCATCAATAATCGCACTTCTCTTGGTGCTCGGCGGATGCTACTGGTATCTCCATCGTCGCAATGATGCAAGCGAACAATCGCTGTCCGCCCAAGTTAGGAGTGCCATAGATACAGTGCGATCAACTGAAGAAAAGATTGCCAAATCTGACACGGCACTTGCCGATTCTCTGTTCGAAATTCTGAACAAATTAAAGGTGCAGGAGATGGGCGCATCAGTCAATGGGCAAGCTAGAACAGCGGATGTTGATCATCATTTACCTTTGAAGCTTGCTGATGAAATTCATCGAATGCGCAAGCGACTGATTTCTCTTCCGGAGGACACCAAAGGGCTGACCCCGTTACAAAAGTCACTAGAACGCCTCGAATCTGAATTGGCTGAACAAGGGTATGAGATTATTGACCATACGGGCATGTCATACACGGAGAACCTGTCAGTGAACGCTCGTTTTATTCCAAGCGAAGACTTTGAGGCTGACCAAAAAGTTATTAGCAAAGTAGTGGTGCCACAGGTGAATCACAACGGCATGATGATAAGAATGGCAGACATTGAAGTAAGTATTGGATCTTAAGAGAGGAATTGAAATGAGACAAAAGATTGATTATGGTATTGATCTTGGAACCACTAACTCTGCTATTGCTCGAATGGATGCGGGCGAAGCGCTCATTATTAAGAGCGATGATAATCAAATGGATACTACGCCATCCTGCGTTTCTTTCAACAAAAAAAAGACGATGTTCGTCGGACAGAGTGCAAAGAATGCAATTGAGAGTGAGGCCTCTTCCGCATTTCGTTCGCGTCGACAAACGCTGAGCAATGGTTTTTTTGAGTTCAAGCGAACCATGGGAGCTGATCATAAATATGAATCTGTCTACATGGAGCGAAACTTTACGTCTGAGGACCTTTCTGCAGAGGTTCTGAAAAAGCTGAGAGGCTATATCCGAGATGAAGAGGTGGGATCGATTGTAATCACGGTTCCTGCCATGTTTAAGCAGAACCAAATTGATGCTACACAGCGCGCAGCTGAACTTGCTGGTTTCAAATATTGTGAGCTTTTGCAGGAGCCAATTGCGGCATCAATTGCTTATGGAGTCAAGGCCAGCACCAATAGTGGCCATTGGCTAGTATTTGACTTTGGCGGTGGTACTTTTGATGTGGCGCTAATGCATGTGGATGACGGGATCATGAAAGTCGTAGACACCGAAGGTGACAACCATCTTGGAGGGAAGAACATCGACTCAGGAATCGTTGACCAGCTTTTTATCCCTGAGATTGCTAAGCAGTGTGAGATTAATGGCATCTTGAACGACGATCTTTGCAAGAAGCTATTGCAAGATGCACTCAAGCGCTATGCCGAGCAAGCCAAGATAGCACTCTCTTCAAAAATTTCATGGGATTATTTTCTGGATGACTTTGGCTCTGATGATTATGGTAAAGAGATGCAGGTTGATCTGGTTGTCTCACTTGAGCAATACGAGAATGTCTGTGGGCCACTATTCCAGAAGGCGATCGATATATGTAATAAACTTTTGGAGCGTAACAAGTTATGTGGCAATGACCTAAGCACGATGATCTTGGTTGGAGGCCCGACTTTCTCTCAAACTTTGCGTCGGATGCTGAAGGAGCAGATTTCTAGCAGAATTGATACGACAGTTGATCCAATGACGGCTGTTGCCAAAGGAGCAGCTCTGTTTGCCTCGACCAAGAGCATACCCAGCGATCTGCAAAAGCGCGATGCCAGCAAAGCTCAACTTACACTTAAGTATCCCGAAACAACAGTTGAAACCCATGAGAACCTCGGGATCCGAATTGATCGGAACAAATCTACAGCTAATCTTCCATCCTTATTCTCGTTTGAGATTATTCGAGCCGATCGTGGTTGGTCAAGTGGCAAGGTGGAGATGAACGGAGACGCTGACATCGTTGAAGTCGTTCTTAATGACGGAAAAGCAAATCAGTTCAATATTAAACTTTTCGGTTCAGATGGTTCGATTATTCCATGTGAGCCTAGCTCTATCACCATCATCCACGGTCTGAAGATTGCCAATCCTACATTGCCTTATTCGATAGGTTTGGAGGTTTATAACACCATGCACGGCAAACAGGGTGTGTATGCGTTCAAAGGTCTTGAGAAAAACAAGACACTTCCTGCCAAGGGAAAGGGATTGTATAAAACAGCCAAAGACATTCGTCCCGGAAATCGTTCTGATAAATTCACTGTTCAGTTCTATGAGTTCTCTTATGGTGATGAGGGATCTCGGGCGATTTTCAATGATCTCTTTGGTGGGGTCACAGTGACGGGTGAACAGTTACCAGGAATGCTCCCCGCGCAAAGTGAGGTTGCATTGACGCTTAGTATTGATGCATCCCGGCGTGCATCCCTATCTATTTATATTCCAACCTTGGATGAAACGATCGACCTACAGTTTGAAAGCGGTTCACAGAAGACAGAGGATGTGGCTGATCTCATGAGTGATGTAGTGCAGGCCCGCGAGGTTGCAGAAAATCTTGAGTCAGGTAAGAAATCTGCAGATGTGTCCGAGTTAAAGAATGAGTTGAACGAAGTTGAGCGTTTGCTAAATAACAGGGGTAACGATATCGACGTTAAGGTTTTGGCGCGACAAAAATTACAAAAAACGTTTATTGCGTTAGATAAAATTGAGTCCGCCAACAAGTGGCCAGAGTTGGAGGCTGACTTAGATTCAGAAATGGTTCGCCTTCTGGCCAACGATCAGCGCTATGGCGATGAAAAATCTCAGCAAATGGTTGCAGATTATCAAAATCGTCTTCGCTACGCCAAATCTGAAAAAAACTACAACGCAGGTACACAGCTTCTCGATGAGATCCGCAGTCTTTCGCTTGCATTTAGGAGGCAAGATATTGATTTGTGGATTAAATGGATAAAAATTTATGATCAAGACTTTGATAAAACTGAATGGACCGAAAAGCATGAAGCTCGTCGTGTACTTAATGATGCGAAAAATATGATTGAGGATAATCCCTCGAAATCAAGTATTGAAAAAGCAGTTCGCACTCTTTGGTCATTAATGCCTGAAGAGAAAGCAGAAGTTGCTCAGCGTACAAGTGATGACATCTTACGTCAATGAGGTATGGATGAAAAACTACAGTACCCTAGCAAGGCTTAATGTCGTCGATATAATCCGTGGGGAATTTCCTTATATCTGCGAAAGAACTTCGGAGGAGGGCAACAACGCCCCAAAGAGATATTTGAGAGTTCATCCCAACTTAATTTTTTATTTAGACGCATAAGTTTTATATTTCGCTTTAATAGGTTCGTGTATGTGAAAAGTTTCGTAAAAGACTCACCTTAAAATTAAAGACTCAGAAAAGTCCGTATGGAATTAGTCCTGAAAAACCCGTTTCGCATACTTGGTCTTCCAGTCACAGCGAGCAGTAGAGAAGTTGCCAAGCGAGTCTCAGATCTAGAAATGTTTGCCGAGTTTGGCAAAAGTAAAGCATATCCTGGAGATTTTTCCGAGATAGGTGAGATCGATCGTTCTCTAGACTCAATTAGAGATGCAGCTAGAAGCATTGAGCTTCCTGAGATGAGAGTTTTTTACTCATTCTTTTGGTTTAACAGTGGTGATGCAGTGGATGAACTTGCTTTAGAGTGCTTGACGAATTTGGAGTTAGGCAAAGCAGATGATCTATGGAGTGAGCAACTTGATAAAAAAATGGGATTTGGTAAGGTTACATGGCGTATTAACAGGGCTGTATTTTCTATATGGATGGCAGACGAATTAGATGATTCAGAGTCTGTATATTTCGAGCAAGCGTTGAAAGATTTGGCATTTGCTTCTCAAGAACTCTACGACGATGCAATAAAATACATACCTAGTGGTGGGCAGGTCGAGCCACAAAAGATACGTGAGTTGATCGCTAATGCATTGATTGAGATGGCTATAAACTCCCGTAATCAGGCTTATGGCCCAAATGCTATTCAAGTTCTAAAGGACTGCTCATATTTTCATGATGAGACTCTGAAGCACATAACGGCTAAAGTGATAAATCCTTTGGTTAATGCCATTCATGATTCTGTTAAAGAAAGTGAATTAAAACGTAGTGAAGGAGCAACAATAGATGATTTGAGACGAAAAAATGGGCTTATCAAGGTTGAAGAATTTGTCTATGCGCTTGAAAATGCTTTAGGAGATACAGACCCAAATTTTCAGGCTATCGCCAATATCTTTGCCGATGAGGTTATTGCTTGTGCAATAAGTGCACTTAATGATCACAATGCAGTATCAACAGCGATAGTTTTGGCAGAATGGGCTGCAGAGCTACCTTCCTACGGGCAATCTCGAAAATGGCTGATGGAGCAGAGACAAAATATTTTCACTTGGGATTCTAGCTACGTTTCTGAAGAAGATTCAAATGATGACCTTGAAGATATCGAAGTAAATGTGGAGGCCGATGAAAATAAAGAGGAAGAAATTAATCAACTTTCCTCAGCGAAGAATATCGTAAAGGGTACCACAGCATGTCCAACTTGCTCTGAGCGATTTGAACCAGACGAGGTAATCGAATATACCCACTT
>Ga0164294_10003758_pt1 | contig 13451 bp, 8 predicted proteins | sample GEODES005metaG_FD_111479 | JGI IMG/M metagenome (GOLD analysis project Ga0164294, IMG submission 111479) | Oligotrophic lake water microbial communities from Sparkling Lake, Wisconsin, USA - GEODES005 metaG | ecosystem: Environmental > Aquatic > Freshwater > Lake | place: USA: Sparkling Lake... | reverse complement strand
CTCGTCGTCCTTCGGCGCGCCGAAGTTGACGCCGAGCGCCCCCGAGAACACCTCGAGGTTGCCCGAGATGGAGGTGACGGGACGGGTCGGCGTCTTGTCGTCGAAGTAGTCGAGGACCAAGCCAAGTTGGAGGTCGTCGTTCACGTCGAACAGCGTCGAAGAAGTGATTCCCGTGAAGTCGGTGTCACCCTCGCGCTTGCCGTTCTGCGGGCCGTTCGAGACGTTGCGGAAGTAACCGCCGCCGTCCTGACGAACGAACGACAGCTTGGTCTTCAAGCGACCGTCCATCGCCGACGGCAGGTTGAGCACACCGGTCGCGGTCAGTTCCTGGAAGCGACCATACGTCAGCGAGAACTTGCCGCCGAACTCGCCCGTCGGCAGCGCACGTTGGATGCTAAGCAGACCGCCGATGGTATTGCGGCCGAACAGCGTACCCTGCGGGCCACGCAGGACTTCGACGCTGTCAGCGTCGGACATCTGCATCAGTGCGCCGGTGTTCGTGGCGAGATAGACGCCATCGAGATAGACGGCCACGGCGGGGTCAAACGACTTTTCGACGTCGTTCAACTGCATGCCACGGATGGAGATGGACGCCGTGCCGTTGCCCAGCGTGGGGTCAACGATAAGGTTGGGGGCCAATTGAGCCACGCCCTGAATGTCGCGCGAATAGGACTTTTCAAGGGCAGCAGCATCCAGCGCGGTGATCGCGATGGGCACCTTCTGCATGCTTTCCTCGCGCTTCTGCGCGGTGACGATAACTTCAGCCAGCAGGTCCGCTGGATCTTCAGCGACAGCAGTGGCGGTCGCCGTAGCGGCGGCCAGCGCCAAAATGGCGCGAACGGCAGCGCGAGAATGCGAATAACCCATGGAAACCCCCTCAAATGAGCGAATAGTGGTTCTGAACTCGGGAGGGGGAAAGCAGCGACCAGCGGAACAAGACGGCAGCCCCCTACCCTTCCCCTAACTCTAGCCTGAGCCGGGGTTAACTTGCTAGCGAAAAAAACTCACGTGGTGTTTTTACAACACTCCGCATCACTACCCGGCAAGCCTATGGCGTAACTCGAGGACAGCCAAACCACGAAGTGCTCTTCGCCCTCAGCCTGCCTTTTACCTACCAACACCGGACAATCGAAAACAGTTAATGCGGCGCAGTCGCGCCCCGCCAACACCATGGCGACAGCGCATTGCTGCGCCAGCCAAGCCCTGCCCTCTGGGCCCTCAAGCGGCCACGAGCGAAACTTGCCCGTCACATCGAACAGCACGCCTGTCCCGGCGGCTGCCAGCGCTTCAAGTTCAAGGCGCAAAGTGTCATCCGCCGCGGGAGCAAACCAGCGCCCTGGCGCATGGTGCAATAGCGCAGGTGCGCCGTTGGCGGCGAAACGGACTTGGCCTGGGGCCGCCGGCAAGCCTGCCACCGGCGACCGAAAGCCGACGAACTCGAGATCCAAGACGGTCGTAGGTATTTGCATGAGGTCTCAGTACCGGCCGCGCAGGCGCTCGCCCGCAGGATCGACGTGCACGGGGGCGACTACGCGCACCTGCACATCGCGACCCCGCAATGGGTCGCGCGCCCAGAGCATGGCGCCTAACGGGGCTACGTCACGCGCGGCCAAGGCCAGCGCCACCGTTTCACCCAACTGCACGCTGAAGACGCTGGAGGTGACGTAACCCACCGACACGCGGTCTTGGGACCCCACCGTGAGCTGCGCCCCCGCCAGGAAGCTGGACTGGCCATCGACGGCCCGCAACCCGACCAAGCGCGGCCGCTGTGGCTCATGGAAGGCCGGGCGCTGCAGTAGTTCAAGGCCAATGCATGGCCCCGCTTTAGCCACCATCGCCTCCATCCCGAGGTCTAGCGGCGTCACTTGGCCCGTAATCTCGGCGGTGGTCAGGTAGCCCTTTTCCACCCGCAGGATGTCCAAGGCATCGAGGCCGTAAGGCGCCAACCCACCAGCCCGCAAGGCTTCCCACAAGGGCAAAGCCAAAGCCGAGGAGCAATGCAATTCGAACGACAGTTCCCCCGAGAACCCAGCGCGCAGCACGCGCAAGCGTTGTCCGCCCTGCCCGGCTAGGCCAACGCCCTGCAGCGGTCCGCGCCAATCCCAAAAGGCCATCGGCGATAGTTCCAGCGGGTCACGTTCGAGCAGCGTCCGCAAGGCGTCGGCGGCAGCACGCCCTGCGACAGCGATGACGGCCCAGCAGTCGGTCACATCCGCAATCGACAACCGCAGCGCAGCGCGATGCGCACGGTGATGCTCGAGGTGCGACAGCACATGCAGACCATGACCGGAACTGGTGGTCGCCAAAAAACGGTCTTCCGCCAGACGCAACACCAGACCGTCATCGAGCACCATGCCGTCCTCGCGCAACTGCACCGCATAGCGCGAGCGTCCCACGGCAAGTGTCGAAGGGCGACTCAAGTAGACTTCATCCAGGAATGCTGCGGCATCGGGGCCGGCAATCTCTAACTTGCCCAGTGTTGAACAGTCGGCAATGCCCCCGAGGGTCCGCACCCGCTCCGCCTCCACCACAGCAGCCGTCGCGGCATCTTTACCATTGGCCGCATAGAACCTCGGTCGGAACCACAACCCCATTGGCTCCGGGTTGCCGCCGTGTGCGACATGCCAGTCGTGCAATGGCGTTCTACGCACCAAACGGAATGATTCGCCTACCCGCCAGCCGGCAATCGCCTGCAAAGACACCGATGCCAACGGCGGGCGGTCCTTGCTGGTGCTCGCAGTAGCCGGCGGCAAGCCTTGCAGCTCCGCCAAAATAGCCGCACCGACGTACCCGCCCCAGCGGCCTTGGTCCGTGCCAATGCCCAGCGTGGTGTAGCGCTTGGCGTGCTCTATGTGGGTGAACCCCTCGGCAATGGCCACACGGAGATCGGCTACCGTCACGTCATTCTGCAGGTCGAGGTACTGGCGCTTTTCCTCATGCGTGGCGCACGGTGAACGCAAATAAGTTTCAGCCCTTGGAGAAGGGTCGCCTGTGGCGAGCGGGGCCAAGGGAGGTTCGGCATCTGCCGCCAGCAAACCCGACTGCTGCAGCACCGCCACACCGCCGGCATGCCCCGAGGCGACGGCCGCTGCCAAATCCAGACAGCCCGCCGCCGCACCTACGGTAGTACCCACAGGCAAGGCACGACGCGGTAACCAACCGCCACTCATCAGCAAGGCCTCGCAGCGAATCTCGCGAGTGCTTGCGGTGCCCGTTATAGATAGCACCTCGACGGAGCGCAACCGACGACCACCGCGTGCCACACGCACCGTAGAACCCGTTAGGCACGCTACTCCAACGGCTTCCAATAGCGAACCGGCGGCACGTCGCCATTCATCAGCCCCTGCTTCATCCCGCACGTGGCCAGTACTGGTGTTGAAGGGGCGCGTATCGACGACAGCCACGATAAGGGCACCTTGCCCACGCAGGCGCAAGGCCGAAGCATAGAGCCGGTCATGGTTGCCGAAGAGCACCACGGGTCCCTTCGGCACCCAGCCATAGAGCGCAGCAAAACGCTCGGCGCCGCCAAGCATCTGCACCCCCGGCAAGTCGTTGCCGACAAATACCAAGGGCTGCTCCTGGGCTCCCACTGCGTTCAGCACCTGTCGGGCATGAATGCGAAAGTTCGTGGACTCGTTACCCTCGCGATACGCCACCACGCTGTCGCTGGCGAGAGCGACCGCCGTCGTCTGCAGCAGCACGCGCACGCTGCCCGGCTCCGGACGCGGTGCCCGCCGCGGATTGCGCGATCCCTGGCGCACCCGTGCTGCGGCGGAGGCTATAGCCGCTTTCAGCCAGTGATGCGCCGCCTGGCTGTCGATGACGGACTCTTCGAACTCCGTCTCGCCGCCAATGGCCAGTTCGCGCTCCACCACCACCACCTGCAAACCGCCGCGCGCAGCAACGCGCGCTGCAGCGAGCCCCGCGGGGCCGGCGCCCACTACCAGCAGGTCACAGCCAACATGTTCCTCCGCAGGCGGGCGGTTGACCGCACTGTCCGCGGCCTCCGGACCAGGAGCCAGGCCTAGACCCGCTAAACGACGAATGAGAGGCTCAAAGGCACGCCAACCGGGGAGAAAAAAAGTTTTGTAATAGAAGCCGGCGGTAAACAAGCCGCCGCCCCACTGCAGCAGTGACGCGAGGTCAAAAGCCAAAGAGGGCCAACGGTTCTGGCTACGTAACACCATGCCATCGTGCAGCACGCATTCGGTGGCAGGCACATTCGGTACCACGTTGGGGTATTCACCAACGGTCAGCAGCGCGCAGGGTTCTTCAGGACCAGCCGTCATCACGCCGCGCAGCCGTCGCGACTTCACGCTGCGGCCGAACCACACGACTCCATTGGCTAATAAAGCCGAGGCCGCCGTATCGCCTCGCCTGCCTTCATAGGAACGGCCGTCGAACGTGAAGCGGACCGAGCCGTCCTGCAGACGAACCCCATAGCGAACCCCAGGAGCCATCTCAGCGGGATTCATGGCGCGTCCCCTACCAAGGCGACCGAACGAACCAGACCCGTGGACGGGTTACGGTCGACCAGTAACCACGCGCGACAGCCGGCAACGTGCTGCCATTCTTCGACGCTGCGCTCGGCGCTATCGACACGCAGGTAGACCCGCGCATAGGCACTAGCACCGTCAGCGATATCAGTACCAGTCGTTGCACCGGTACCGGAACCGCTAACGACGTTAGGCACGGTCTTGCGAAACAAAAACTCCTCGAGTGGTCGCAGCCCGCAGAAAGGGCAGGCCATGCCTGGCACTTGCGGGCCGTTCACAGTTTCACCGGGTACGGGCCATAGCCCGGTTCGTCCAGCAAGTGCCCAGAAGCGAAGCGCGACAAGCGATAGGCACGAATGAGGTCTGGCGGCGTGCCCTTGGCCACCAGGCTGGCACAAGCCGCGCCAGAGGCCGGGATGGCCTTGAACCCGCCGTAACACCAACCAGCGTTCAGGAACACATTGTCGTACTTCACCCGGTCGATGATGGGGCTGCCGTCCATGGTCATATCGTTGGTGCCCGCCCAGTGCCGCAGCAAGCGCAGTTGCCCCAACTGCGGTAATACCTCAACGGTGGCTTGCACCACATCCTCAAGGCGGTGCCACGCACCCTCGCGGGTATAGGAAGGAAAGCCGTCGATATGTCCACCGAGCACCATGCCGCCGCGATCCGACTGGGAAATGTAGGACTCCGCATGGCCCGGCGCGACGTAGACGAGCACCGTGTCCAGCAAGGGCTTCACGGGCTCCGTCACCATGGCTTGCAGCAAGTGCGTTTCGATGGGCAAAGGCACGCCCAGCATTTTGCCTATCAAGCCGGTATGGCCAGCGGTAGCGAACACGATGGCGCCCGCCTGCACTTCACCCTGCGAGGTTTGCACGGCCGTGGCGCTATTACCGGTGGTGTGCAGCCCCATCACCTCGCAGTCTTCGATGATGTCGACACCCAATGCCGTCGCGGCACGGGCATAACCCCAAGCCACGGCGTCGTGTCGGACGGTGCCGCCACGATGCTGCACGAGTGCGCCAACGATGGGAAAGCGGCGGCGGCGGCGCGGCGCTAAAGCGGGTACAAACTTTTCCAACGCGGCCCGGTCCATCAGCTCCGCATCGATACCCGCCAGCCGTAGCGCATTGCCGCGTCGAGCCAACACCGGGAAGTCGTCATCGGATAGGGCAATGTCCACGACGCCCCGCGGGCTGTACATGATGTTGTAGTTCAGTTCCCTCCCCAGCCCCTCGTAACGCCGCAGGGCGTCCTCGTAGAAGTAGTGGTTTTCGGGAAGCAGGTAGTTCGAACGAACAATGGTGGTGTTGCGGCCCACGTTGCCGTAGCCGACCAGGCGCTTTTCCAGAACGGCTACGCGCTTGATGCCATGGTCCTTGGCGAGATGGTAGGCGGTGGCCAGCCCATGGCCGCCCGCCCCCACGACCACCACGTCATACGCCTGCTGCAGATGGTGCCCGGTCCACAGCGGACGCCAGAAGCCCGCACCGCTTAAACGCGCGCGGAGCAAACTCCAGGCTGAGTAGTGTCGCGAGGCGCGCTTCACGCGGGGGCAAACTCCGTGGCAACAGCAAGACCGGCCACGCTATGCGGGCAGGGGGTACCAAATTTCCGATGGCGCGAAATCTAGCACGACCGGTAATGGGTTATCGGCAATGGTTTTTTTATAAAATGTCCAACACGCTCCCGGGCAGCCTATGGGCTATAGTCGATAGCTGGTAAAGCAGGGGTGAAAATGTCCGTCGAAATACCCACCGGCCACCGCCCCAATGGCCGTGAACAGCGCCGTGCCGCCCGCGGCAAGGCCCGCGCTGCGCAGTTGCCCTACATCCAGCGTCGTCTGCCCGTGGTCGAGCTGCTCAGCAGCGAAGCTGTGGATGTCATTGAACACAACGCGGAAACGCTACTGGAAGAAATCGGCGTCGAGTTCCGCCGCGACCCGGAGTCCTTGCGGCTCTGGCGGGAAGCCGGTGCCGATGTGCAGGGCGAGCGGGTGCGCATCCCCCGTGGCATGGCCAAGCACCTGCTGTCTACCGCGCCTGCAGAATTCAAGCTCGAGGCGCGTAACCCAGTGAAGTCGGTCCGCTTCGGCGGCAACGCTACGGTGTTCTCGCCGGTGGGTGGCCCGCCGTTCGTTTCCTGTCTGGACCGCGGGCGCCGCTATGGCACCCTCGAAGACCTGCACAACTTCATCAAATTAGCGCACGTGGCCCCCGCCATCCATTTTTCGGGCGGCGCCATGGTGGAGCCCATGGACATCGCGGCTGGCAAGCGCCACCTCGACACCCAATATGCCTTCTTCCGTTACAGCGACCAAGGCTGCGAAGCCACGCCGGAAACTCCGGGCCATGCCCGCGATGCCATCGCCATGGCAGAACTGCTGTTTGGCGCCGACTTCCTCGAGACGAACACGGTCGTGCTCGGCAACATCAACTCCAACTCGCCGCTCACTTTCGATGGCCGCATGCTCGGTTCTCTGCGGGCCTTCGCCGAGCGGGGCCAGGGCTGCATCATCGTACCGGCCGTGTTGGCCGGTGCCATGGGGCCCGTCACGCCAGCAGGCTGCATGTCGGAAATTCTCGCCGAAACCCTCGCTGGCATGGCCTTGACGCAATTGGTCCGCCCCGGTGCTCCCGTCATCATGGGGTCGTTTGTGGGCGCGGTTTCCATGCGCACTGGTGCGCCCACTTTCGGTACGCCCGAAGCCACGCAGATGATCTTCGCCACCGCCCAACTGGCGCGGCGCCTTGGCGTGCCCTGCCGCAGTGGGGGTTCGCTCTGTGCTTCCAAGGTGGCCGACGCCCAAGCCGCCTACGAAAGCGCCCACACCTTGCTGCCGACGCTACTGGCCGGCGTGCACTTGGTCACGCATTCCGCCGGCTGGCTGGAAGGTGGGCTGGTAGCGGGCTACGAGAAGTTCGTGATGGATGCAGACCAGTTGGCGATGATGCAACTCCTAGCGGGCGGTATGGACCTGAGCGAGCGCGGCCAAGCCATGGATGCGCTGCGTGAAGTGCCCCCTGGCGGACACTTCCTAGGCTGTGCCCATACGCAAGCGAACTTTGAGGCGGCATTTCACCAATCGAGCATCGCGGACTATTCGTCCTACGAGCAATGGTCGGCAGAAGGCAGCCTAACCGCCGAACAACGCGCGAACCGCGTTTGGAAGCAGTGGCTGCAAGATTACGAAGACCCCGGCCTTGACCCGGCACGGGACGAGGCCCTTCAGGATTTCATGAACCGTCGCCGCGCGGTGCTCGGCGATGCGGTGGAAGAGGAATAAGGCATGAAGACGCATTACCGGGTAGTCGTTATTGGTGGCGGCATTGTCGGCACCAGCATCCTCTATCACCTCACGCGCAAGGGATGGACGGATATCGCGCTCATTGAGCGCGCTGAACTCACTGCTGGTTCCACCTGGCATGCGGCCGCTGGTTTTCATGCGCTGAACGCCGACCCGAACGTGGCCGCGCTGCAAACCTACACCATCAACCTCTACCGCGAGATTGAAAAAGAGAGCGGCCAAAGTGTGGGCATGCACATGCCCGGCGGCTACAGCATTGCCACCTCGCCCCAGCGCTGGGAATGGCTGCAGGCGGAAAGCGCCATCTACGAAACGCTTGGCATTGGCGCACGTCTGGTAACGCCAGAAGAGATTGTGGCCGAATGCCCTATCGTGGCTCCCGAAGGGCTGCTCGGCGGGCTCTTCGATCCGCACGAGGGCGCCGTGGACCCCCATGGCACCACGCACGCCTTTGCCATTGCCGCCCGGCAGCGGGGTGCGGATGTGGTATTGCGCAACCGTGTACTGGCCATCGCGCCGCATCCTGGCGGTGGCTGGCGCTTGGAAACGGAACAAGGCCCCGTCATCGCCGAGCACGTTGTAAACGCAGCAGGCCTCTGGGCCCGTCGCGTGGGCAACATGGTCGGGCTGGACTTGCCGCTCACGCCCATGAGCCATCATTACCTCATCACCGAGGATCTCCCTGCCCTGCTGGCCATGGACCATGAGATGCCGTGCGTCACGGATCTCGAAGGCTTCACCTACCTGCAGCAAGAGCGCAAAGGTGTCATTCTTGGCGTCTACGAACGCGACCCGCGCCACTGGAAGGTGGAAGGCGCGGACTGGGACTACGGCATGGACCTGCTGCCGGAGGACATCGACCGCATCGCGCCCGAGCTTTCCATCGGCTTCGAGCGTTTCCCCTGCCTGCAAGACGCGGGCATTCGCAAGTGGGTTAATGGTGCTTTCACGTTTACGCCGGATGGCAACCCTCTGGTGGGGCCCGTGCCTGGCCTCAAGCACTTCTGGTCTGCCTGCGGTTGCATGTCCGGCTTCTCGCAGGGAGGTGCCATCGGCCTCGTCATCGCCAACTGGATGGTCGATGGTGACCCGGGCATGGACATCTTTGGTATGGACGTGGCGCGCTACGGCGCCTTCGCCAGCAACGACCGCTACCTGCGCGACACCACCGCCCAGTTCTATCGTCGCCGGTTCGTCATGGCCTACCCCAACGAAGAACTGCCGGCCGGCCGGCCACTGAAGATGACCCCGAGCTACGACGCGCAAGCGGCCGCGGGCGCGCGGTTTGGCGTGGTGTGGGGCACGGAAAGCCCGCAGTACTACGCTACTAACGAACCAGACTTCGTCGACCCACCGTCGGCGCGTCGCGCCGACTGCCATCGTTTCGTCGCCGCGGAAGTAGCCGCAACGCGCAGTGCTGCCGGCTTGCTCGACGCCGGCGTTTACGCCCGCTACGAAGTGACCGGCCGCGGCGCAGCAGCGTGGCTGGACGGCTTGCTGGCGAATTCCTTGCCCACCGAAGGCCGCGTCCGTCTGGCTCCCATGCTCGCACCTTCCGGCAAGCTGATGGGCGACCTCACAGTTGCCCGCCTCGGCCCTGAGCAATTCTGGCTGGTGGGTTCGTACTACTTGCAGGAATGGCACCAGCGTTGGTTCCACGAACACCTGCCTGCGAACGCGGTCGCCTCGGGCAGCGTGCAAATCACCAACCTCTCGGAGAGTTGGTTGGCATTCTCGCTTTCCGGCCCGAAATCCCGCGAGATACTGGCGGCACTGACGCGCGCCGATGTCTCCACTGCTGCCCTGCCTTTCCTTGGCATCTCACGGATGGACGTAGGCCCCACGCAAGCCGTGGTGGTGCGCATGTCCCTGACGGGTGAATTGGGCTATGAAATTACCGTTCCCGCTGCCCAGCAACGGGCGCTGTGGCAGGCCTTGATGGCAGCCGGTACGCCGCAAGGCATGCTGCCCATCGGCATGCGGGCACAAGACAGCCTCCGCCTCGAGAAAGCTTATGGTGTGTGGTCGCTGGAGTTCGCGCCGTCCTATACGCCCGCCATGTCGGGCCTCGACAAATTCATCGCCTGGGACAAGGGCGAGTTCATCGGCCGCGCCGCAGCCCTACAGCAACGCGGCAAGACTCCCGACCAGCAATTGGTACTGCTGTCGATTGATAGCCACGACGCCGACGTCCTTGGCCGTGAACCCGTGTTCTCTGCTGGCGAACGCGTTGGCTTCGTCACTTCCGGCACCTATGGCCACCACGTCAAACAAAGCTTGGCGCTAGCCTACGTGGACAGTGCCTGCCTCGCTGCCGGCGCCAAAGACCTCAGCGTTGCCATTATTGGCCAACCGCGGCCCGCGCGCTGGCTGCGGGAACTGCCCTACGACCCTAAAGGCACGCGCCTGCGCGCCTAGAGCGAAAGGACTCCACCATGACCTCGTGGTTGCCAAAGATTCGTGTCCGTTGGTGGATCTACGCCTACATGTTCATGTTCGCCGCCATGGCGTATGTGCAACGTACCAGCATCGCCGTGTCGGCCCCCGAAATGCAGAACGAACTGCATTTCACGGACCAGCAACTGGGCTGGTTGTTCTTCGCGTTCACGACGGTGTATGCCCTCTGCCAACTCCCCGGGGGCGCACTGGGCCAGAGGCTAGGCCCACGCATCGTATTCACAGTCGTCGGCATTCTCGGTTTGCTGGCCACCTTAACCACCCCGTTGTTTCCTACGGTGCTGGGCGGTTACGCCTTGCTAGTGGCCTTGATGGCCGGCCAAGCCGTGCTGGGCGCCTCACAAGGCCCCGTGTTCCCGGTGTTCGCCGCCGTAGTTGAACGTTGGTTCCCCGCACGTCAGTTCGCCATGGCGAATGGTGTGGTGGCCTCTGGAATGCTGCTCGGCGGGGCGCTCACGCCGCCCCTGCTGGTGGAACTGACTGCCTACTACGGCTGGAAAGGGGCCATTCTCTGGACCGCTCTGCCAGCCGCCCTGCTGACGGCAGGGTGGGCCTGGTATGGGCGCGACCGCCCACAGCAGCACCCAAAGGTAACTGCCGAAGAAATCGCCGAACTGGATGAAGCCCCCGCTGCCCCGCCCCTGACGTTTCGCCGCATGAGACAAGTATTGGCCAACCGCAACATTCTATTGCTGTCTCTTTCCTACCTGTGCATGAACTATGTGTTCTACATGATCAGCTACTGGTCCTTCCTTTATCTAGTCAAGGAACGCCACCTGAGCGGCCTGGAAAGCGGACTGATGGCCATGGCGCCATGGATTGGTGCCGCGGTGGGTGCGGCAATCGGTGGCGTGATGGCAGATGGCTTGGTCATCCGCATGGGGGCCACCCGTGGCTACCGCCTGTTGCCGCTGCTAACGCTCCCCATCGGCGCCGTCTTGCTGTACTTGACGCCTACTATCGCCAGCGTCTACGTGGCCGTGGCCGCACTCACCATCGCCTTCTTCGCCATGGAGGTGAATGAAGGCCCCTACTGGGCAGCGACCATGAATGTGGCACGCGCCGACACCGGTGCAGCGACAGGCGTGCTCAATACCGGCGGCAACATGGGTGGCATGCTTTGCCAGCCGGTCGTGGCTGCGCTAGCAGCCGCCGGCGCTTGGCATGGGGTGTGGATTAGCGGCGCGGTTTTTGCTGCTCTGGCAGCCGTGCTCTGGCTGTTTGTGAACGCCGAGCCGGCGGAAGCTGTGGCAAAATAGTGTTAATTTCGCGGGTCGTACCCCGATGTTAAACATTTTTTAGCGACAACGAAGAGCAGGCATTGCATGCACACACGTCCGGCTGAGTTGGTGGCTTTTATCCTCGCGGCTGCATTTTTGACTAGCGGTTGCGCTAAGACCAGTCCAACGCCTGCAAGCACAGAGGCGGCTGGAACCATCATGGCCGCAAAACGCGCCTTGAACACGGACCCTATCGGTACCGCGTCCGGTGAAAACACGGGCTCTGCCACTGTCGCTCTTGATGTGGCAGCGGCAGAAGACGCCGCCAAAGAACCTACCATCGATAGCGCCATAAAAGCCAAAGACGCTGCGAATGCCAGCGCGGGCGGCCCCAAAAATGGCGACCGCGGGCTTGACCACAACAAGTGGTGATGACGACAGCCTGACGGCGGTCTGCGGTATTGCAGCACTAGGCGCAGTGGAATGCCCAACATGATTTCGCAAAACCATGTTCTGAAAAATCGATGCTTTGCGCGTTGCTCGCGACCAAAAACCGGGTCGGTTTTACGTCTGTCGCTAGCCTCAGGGTTGGCCTCAGGGTTGGCCTTAGGGTTGGCCTTAGGGTTAGCCTTAGTGGCACTACCGCTACAGGCAGCCACCGGGCTGAGTTTCGTCGAAACCAAGGACCTGCGAGTCGTCTATTACTCGCCAGAGGGAACGTTTCTCGTTCCGCCTACCGTGCAAAACTTGACCGCAAGCCTCGAGTCGAACCGCAAGATTTTCGGCTATTCCCCAAACGACAAAATCAACGTACTGCTTCAGGACTACTCGGACGTCTCTAAGGCAGCGGTCCTGCCTGTTCCCCGCAACCGTATCTTCATCGATACAGCACCCCAAAGTGACCCCTACGAATACACCTCGGCTGGTGAACTCTTGGCTTGGTTGAGCGCCCATGAAATTTCGAGTCTGATGTCTACCGACCAGCCAGGCCCCCGGGAACAGCGGTATCGACGACTATTCCACGGCAAAGTAGGCGTCGACTCAATCCATCCAGAAAGTGTTCTTTACCGCTATCTCACCAACCCTAGACTTTCTTCGCCCAACTGGTTCCGCGAGGGAACTGCGGTATTCAGTGAAACGTGGCTAATGGGCGGGCTCGGGCGCGCCCAAGGCGGCTACGACGAAATGGTATTCCGGGCCATGGTCCGCGACAACGCACACTTCTATGACCCGCTCGGGCTGGTCGCGAACGGCACCGAAGTCACGTTCCAAACCGGCGCCGCGGCCTATCTCTATGGCACACGGTTCATGAACTACCTTGCCCTCACCTACGACCCGACTCGCTTGGTTTCGTGGTGGAGCCTGGGCACCCAATCAAAGAGCGACTACGCTGCCGACTTTCAACGCGTTTTCGGACTGCCGCTCCAACAGGCTTGGCAGGACTGGGTGGACTGGGAAAAGGACTTCCAGCAAAAAAATCTCGCAAAAGTCCGTGAAAACGCGCTTACACCATTCAAAGACCTGACCGCTGAACCGCTGGGAGCGATTTCTCGAAGCTTTCTCTCAGGAGACGGCTCGACGCTCTATGCCGCCACGCAACGCCCTGGCCAGTTGGCTAGCCTCGTGGCAATTCAGTTGGACAATGGCCAAGCCAATCGACTGCATGAAGTGGTCGGTCCGTCCGGCATCAAAGTGACTTCGCTCGCCTATGACGCAGCAAACGCGACGCTTTTCTATACCAGCGATAACGGGAACTTTCGCAATCTAGAAGCGTTTGAGCTACGTACAGGAACTGCCAAGACACTGCTGAAAAAAGCAAGAATCGGCGATATCGCATTCAATTCTGCTGATCGTTCTTTATGGGGAATTCGCTTCAATAACGGCTTGGCAATGCTGGTGAGGGTCCCGCACCCGTATAGGGCGTTCGAAGTGGTCCATCTCTTCAAATACGGCGAACGGCCATTTGAT
>Ga0164294_10003756_pt1 | contig 13453 bp, 11 predicted proteins | sample GEODES005metaG_FD_111479 | JGI IMG/M metagenome (GOLD analysis project Ga0164294, IMG submission 111479) | Oligotrophic lake water microbial communities from Sparkling Lake, Wisconsin, USA - GEODES005 metaG | ecosystem: Environmental > Aquatic > Freshwater > Lake | place: USA: Sparkling Lake... | reverse complement strand
GCCTCGCGGACTTCCGATACGCCGTCGTTGAGCGTCTTGCCGGCTTCGCGGGCGAGTAGCGCGACCAGCCGGTCCATCTGCGCTTCCAGCGCATCGCCGCACTTGCGGAGGACCTTCGCGCGGGCCGGGCCGCCGCCGCGATCCCAGGCGGGTTGGGCATGGGCAGCGCGGCGGGCGGCGAGGTCGATCTCCGCCGGTGCCGCTTCGCTGACGCCGCCGATGATGATCGATCGATCGACCGGGCTCGCGAGCGGCTGCACACCCACGCCCTTCAACAGCTTGCCGCCGACGATCGGGCCTGCCGTGAGCGTCTCGTCCACTCCTGCGCTGGTCGCCTTCGCGGCCTTCTCCCGCTCTGCACCGATCGAATAATCGCGGCCGAGCGGGTTCTTGCGCGCAGGGCCGTAGATGTCGGCCGGGAGTGCGATGCGCGGATGCGGGCCGGGCGCCGCCTCGACCGCCGCGATCGGATCGCGGACCACGTCGCGCGCCGGCACCTTCTCGTTGAGCAAGGCGTGGACGAAGCTGGTGTTCGCGCCATTCTCCAGCAGACGGCGGACGAGATAGGGGAGAAGCTCCTCATGCCCGCCGACGGGCGCATAGGCGCGCAGCTTGGCGGACGAGCCCGTATTGGCCTTGTAGAGCGTCTCGCCCATGCCGTGCAGGCGCTGATGCTCGATCGGGGTGCCCTGGCGCTCGGCCATCACCCGCACCGCCGCCAGCGTGTGGGCATTGTGCGTGGCGAATTGCGGGTAGAGCGCTGGGCTCGCCTTGATCAGCGCATCGGCGCAGGCGAGGTAGGAGAGGTCGGTCGCCGGCTTGGTGGTGAACACCGGATAGCCGGGGCGGCCCGCGACCTGCGCCTTCTTGATCTCGCTGTCCCAATAGGCGCCCTTGACGAGGCGGATCATCAGGCGGCGGCCGGTCTCCTCCGACAGCGCCTTCAGCTTGGCGATCACGTCGATGCCGCGCTTCTGATAGGCCTGGACCACGACGCCGAGCCCCGTCCACGCGCCAAGGTCCGGCTCGCGCGCCAGCCGGTCGACCAGCTTCAGCGAGATCACCAACCGATCGGCCTCCTCGGCATCGATCGCGAAGTTCAGGTTGTGGCGCGCGGCGATCAGCGCGAGGCGCTTAACGCGGGGGTAGAGTTCGTCCCAGACCCGCGCTTCCTGCACCGCCTCATAGCGCGGCGACAGCGCCGACAGCTTGACCGAGACGCCGTGGCCGTCCTCCGGCCCTTGCCCCGCCGCCCGCGCCTTGCCGACCGCCTCGATCGCGTTGGCGTAGATCGTCTCGTAGCGCGCCGCATCGGCCGCCGTCCGCGCGCCTTCGCCGAGCATGTCGAACGAGCAGAGGTAACCCTCCTTCTTCGCGCGGTTTAGCGCCGCCTCGATCGTCCGGCCCAGCACGAACTGCTCGCCCATCATCCGCACCGCCGCGCCGATCGCCTGCCGGATCACCGGCTCGCCGACCTTGGCGGTGACGCGCTTGAGGAAGCCGGGCAGGTCGCGCTTGGCCTCGTCATCGACGTCGACGAGCTTTCCGGTGAGCATCAGCCCCCAGGTCGATGCGTTGACGAAAAGACTGTCCGACTGGCCGAGGTGTGCCGCCCAGTCTGCCGCGCCGATCTTCTCGGCGATCAGCCGGTCGCGCGTGTCGGCATCGGGGGTGCGCAGCAGCGCCTCGGCCAGGCACATCAGCGCCAGCCCCTCCTGCGTGCCGAGCGAGAATTGCTGGAGGAAGCTCTCGACCACGCCCTGCTTCTTCGCGGAGGTGCGGGTCGCCTCGACCAGCCGGGTCGCCTCGATCTCGACGCGGACGCGCTCCTCGGCGGAAAGCGGCTTCAGCGCGAGCAGGCGGCGGACCGTCTCGGCCTCGTCGCGATATTTGACGTCGTCGAGGATGTCCCAGTTCAAAGCCATGTGCCTGCCTCCGTAATGTCGACGGTATAGCCTGTCCAAATCCGGGGATGGTTCGAAACTTCCGTGCCCCTGCAGAATGTTCTATCGTTTGATACACAAAATCCGGAGATGTCTTTGGACCAGATCGATCTGCGCCTCCTGCGCGCGTTACAGGCCGATGGCCGCATCACCAACCAGGCACTCGCCGAGCAATGCGGACTTTCTCCAGCCGCCTGCCTCGAACGGGTGAAGAAGCTGCGCGGGGCCGGGGTAATCACGGGCTACACCGCGCTGCTCGATCCCGCCCAGCTCGGCTGCGCACTGCTGATCTTCGTCGAAGTTCTGCTCGACCGCACGAACGACGCCACCTTCGCCGCTTTCGCCGAGCATGTCCGCCGCATGGACGAGGTGATGGAATGCCATATGGTCGCGGGTGGCTTCGACTATCTCCTCAAGGTCCGCGTCGCCGACATGAACGCCTACCGCGCCTTCCTCGGCAAGACATTGGTGTCGGTTCCGGGCGTCCGCGAGACCCGGACGTACGCGGTTTTGGAGGAGGTCAAAGTCTCGACGAAACTGCCCATCTAGAGGGACTATCGCAACCGGCGGCGACGTGATCCTTGGGCACCAAGGAGAGAGACATATGGCGCTTGCCGAGCAGCTTCGCACCCGTCTGACCCTGCCGGCCTTTGCCGCGCCGATGTTCCTGTGCAGCGGAATCGATCTGGCGATTGCCTGCTGTAAGGCCGGCATAATTGGTTCGCTGACGCGCAACCATTGCCGTGATCTGGCCGAGCTCGAGGCACAGCTGAAGGCAGTGCGGGAGGCGTTGGATCGCTTTGATGAGGGCGGCGGAAAGGCCGGGCCGCTTGCCGTCAACATCACCGCGCAATTCCCGGCAGACGTGTTTCGCGAGCATCTCGATGTCTGTCGCCGTTATGGCGTCCAGATCCTGGTAACCTCGGTCGCCGATCCGACGTTGACCGGACCACTGATCCAGGACGCGGGCCTGCTGCACTTTCACGACGTGACGACGATCCGCTTCGCCGAGAAGGCGATCGAGGCGGGGGCGGACGGCCTGATCTGCATCGGCGCAGGCGGCGGCGGCCATGCCGGTACGATCAGCCACCTCGCTTTCATCCCGCAGGTCCGGGCCATGTTCGACGGGATGATCGTGATGGCTGGCGCGGTCTCGACAGGGGCCGTGATTCGCGCTGCTGAAGTTCTTGGGGCCGATCTTGCCTATATCGGTACCCGCCTGATCGCGACGCGTGAGTCCGATGCGCCCGATGCTTACAAGCAGATGCTGGTCGACAGTGGGGTGACGGACGTTCTCTATACGCGGGGTGTCAACGGTATGCCTGCAAGCTGGCTCAAGCCCTCGTTACGCTCGATCGGGCTCGACCCCGACAATCTCTTCATTCCCGAAGCGCGGAGCACCGCTCATCTTCCTGCGGGTAAGACCCCCTGGCGTGATATCTGGAGTGGAGGGCACGGGGTCGGGCTGATCGACGATGTTCCGCCGGTCGCCGAGCTCGTCCGTCGACTGCAGCACGAATATATCGATGCTTGCGCGGTTTCCGACATGAGTGCGGCGGCCCGCGCTGCGCTAGCCGAGGAGCCCACGTGATGGGTGATCGTATCGAACGGTCCGATGGCGGCGGAATGTGCACGCTGCTGATCAACCGCCCCGAAAAGATGAACGCGCTCGACACCGCCTTCTTCGAGGAGCTCGATGCCGAGCTTGCTACCCTGGAAAGAGAGACGGACCGGATCGGGTGCGTGGTTCTACGCGGTGCTGGGCGCTGCTTTTCAGCCGGTGCAGACCTCAATGCGATCGGCTCCAAGCCTGTCGATCCGCGCTACAAATCCGGTGTGATCGAGCGGCTGGCGACGCTGCCTCAACCGACGGTCGCCGCAGTGCACGGGGTTTGCTTTACCGGTGGGCTCGAACTGGCGCTCGGATGTGATTTTATCGTCGCCGACACCAGCGCACGGTTTGCCGATACGCATGGAAAATGGGGGCTGGTCGCGGCATGGGGCCTGATCCAGCGTCTGCCGCGGCGGATCGGGACGCAGGCCGCCAAGCGGATGATGATGACAGGCGGGACCATCGAAGCCGAAGCCGCGGACGCGCTTGGATTGGTCGACATCCTTGCTGCGGAGGGCGCTCTCGACGACGCGGTGGCCACACTGACGCGCGCCATCCTCGAAAGCAGCTGGCACACCAATATCGCGACCAAGCGGCTGCTGCGCGAAACCGACGGCATGTCGCTGGCCGAAGGGCTCGCGCATGAGAATTTCCGCTATCCCGGCCCCGCGCCCGATCGTGCGGAACGCTTCGCGCGTTTCGCCAAAAAATGATCGAGAATGTTGGCGATGGTAGCGGAGGAGGGACTTGAACCCCCGACACGCGGATTATGATTCCGCTGCTCTAACCAGCTGAGCTACTCCGCCCCATGAAATGCCGGGGCCCGGCGAGGGCGGCGCTATAGGTGCGCCCGGGGCGACGGTCAACGGCTTCGGTGGGGTCCGTGGGATCAGAAAATGTCCCAGGTCAGCCGCGCATAAGCGTGGAGCTTGCCGGGGCCGAGATCGCGGTTGGCGAGCGGGTGGCCGAGGCTGGTTTCCAGGCCGAGGCGCGGCCCCAGCCGCAGGCTCGCGCCGACCCCGATCGAATGGAGCGCGTTGGGCTGGGTGAAGCTGGCGGTGACGTGGCCGACGTCGGCGAAGACGAACAGGCTGGAATCGAGGCCGCCCTTCTTGGGGAGCGCGAAATTGATCTGGCCCTCGGCAAAATAGCCCTTGTCGCCCGCGAGCGCGCCCTGCGTGTAGCCGCGCACCGTCGTCGGGCCGCCGATCTGGAAGAGCAGGTCGGAGGGGAGGCCTTGCGCGCTCGCCCATTGCCAGGCGCCGTTGGCGGAGAAGCTGAAGGGCCCACGGATCGACTGGCTGAAGGTCGCGCTGCCGCTGACCAGCGCATAATCGGCGCGGCTACCGCCATTGTCGATCTCGCCATGCGCCCAGGTGCCGCTGGTGGCGAGGCTGAAGGCGCGCGTCCGCCCCTGGAAGGTGACGCTGAGGCCGAGCGCGCCGCGCGCCGTGCTGGTCGTGCCGAGCAGAAGGCCGGCGAGATAGTTGCGCGTGTGGGTGTAGCCGCTGCTCGCCGTGCCCTCGATCAGCCATTTGCGCGTGGCGAGCAGGGGCTGGGAGAGTTCGCCGTTGACGCTGTCCGCGATGCCCTTGCTGCCGTAGGCCGCATAGGCGCCGGCGATGATGCGGGTGACGCTGTGGCCGTAGGAGAGGCCGAAGCGCGTGCCGTCGTCCCCCAGCGGTACGTCGTAGGAAGCGGTGCCCGTCACCGCGCCGCGCGAGGCGGCGAAGAGCGCGCTCAACCGATCGTCGAGCCCGAGCAGTCCCGAATGGCGATAGAGCGCGCCGCCTTCATAGGTGCCGGTCGCGCCATAGGCATGGTTGTCGACGAAGACGGTCAGCGTGTCGCGCTTGGGCACGGTCGCGGTCAGCGTGACGTCGGTGAGGCCAGGGGTATCGCCGGGCGCGAGTGCGGCGCGGAGCTGGACGTCCGAGAGCCGATTGAACCGCCACAGCGAGGCGCGCAGCGCGGTCGGATCGATGACCTCGCCGGGCGACAGGCGGGCCTGGTGCCGCAGGTAGGACTCGCGGATGTAGGCCTTGCCGTCGATGCGCAGCGTACCGAGCTTGCCTTCGAACAGATCGATGTGGAGCGTGCCGTCGTCGCCGGTCTGCGGCGGCAGGATCGCGCGGGCGGTGATGATGCCGCGCGCATCGTACAGCGCGTTGATCGCGGCGACGAGGCGATCGATCTCCGCTGAATCGAGCGTGCGACCCAGATAAGGCGCGGCGAGCCCGTCGAGTTCGGCGGGGGAGAGGAAGTGCGAGGGCGAGAAGGTGACGCGGGTGACGTGGATCGTGCCGCCCGTCGACGGCGCGGCTGCCGGTGACGTACCGGCCTGTAGCGGCTCGGGAACCGGCGCCGTCTCGCGGTGGCTGGCGAGATCCTGCTGGCGGCGGAGCAATTCCCCGGCGGCACCGGCCGGCACGGTCGCGGTCTGCGCCGCCACGGAGACGGGCAGCGCGGCGAGGAGGACGGCCGTGAGGGGGGACAGGCGCTCTATCGCTGTCAGCCCCGTTTCGCCGCGACGTGGAGCAGCGCCAGCGCATAGCCCTGCGCGCCGCAACCGGCGATGACGGCATCGGCGCGCTTCGACACATAGCTCAGATGACGGAAGGGCTCGCGCTTGTGGATGTTCGACAGGTGGACCTCGACGACGAGGCCCTCGAACGCCTGCAGCGCGTCGAGGATCGCGATCGAGCTGTGGGTGAGGGCGGCGGGATTGATGACGATCGCCTCGGCCGATCCACGCGCCTCCTGGATCCAGCCGATCAGCTCATATTCGGCATTGCTCTGGAGGAAGCGCACCTCATAGCCGTGCGCGCCTGCCGTATCGTCGCAGAGGCGTTCGATGTCGGCGAGCGTCTCGCGGCCGTAGATCTCCGGCTCGCGGGTGCCGAGCAGGTTCAGATTCGGCCCGTTCAGCACGTAGATCAGCTTCGTCATCGTTTCTCCGCCCCTTGCCGGCGGCCCAGATACAATCGTGCGCGTACTTAGGACAGGGCCAAGTGAATGACCGCGGAATGACTTTGCCGTTGGGCTCGACGAGCCACCATTCTGCCGTGTTGCGTGATCCTGGCGGATATCCGGGGCTTTCTGCCGTGCGGACCTAGCCGTCCCGTATCGTCTATGATCAATTGTGCGTTCGGGGCGCCACTATCGGAGACGGGAATGGAGAAGTGGCAGCGGGCGACCCACACGCTCATCCAGATGCAGAAGGATGTCGTGGCGTCGGTCGGCGATCTCGATGCCGCGATGCGTGCCGTGGTCCATGGTGCCGGCTTCGTGATCGAGGAGGCCGAAGGCGTCGCGATCGAGATCATCGACGAGAACGAGCAGGTCTATCGCGTCGCACAGGGGCTCTGCCATGCATTGCAGGGCCTGCGGCGGCCGCTCGAATCCGGACTTTCGGGTCTCGCCCTTGCCCGCGGGGAGCCGATGTTCTCCGCCGATATCTGGACCGACGATCGCGTCGATCAGGAGGCGGGGCAGGCGGCCGGCATCCGATCGGTCATCCTGGCGCCCCTGCCGCGCGAGATGAAGCCTCCGGCACTGCTCGCGCTCGTATCCAGCAAGCCCAATGCCTTCGAGGAGCGCGACGTCGCGCTCGCCCAATTGCTGATCATGCCGCTCCACTATGCTCTGGCGCGGACGCAGAGCCGCGCGACCGCGCGGATGTTCGAGGCGACCTTCGATCAGGCCGCGGTCGGCATGGCGCACGTCGCGCCCGACGGCAGCTTCATCCGCGTCAACGACCGCTTCTGCGAGATCGCCGGCTATTCGGCCGAGGAGCTGCTGACCGACGGCTTCCAGCACATCACCCATCCCGACGATCTCGAGGTCGATCTGGCCTACGTCTCCGATCTGCTTGCCGACCGGATCGGGAAATATGCGATGGAGAAGCGCTATATCCGCAAGGATGGCAGCGTCGTCTGGGTCAATCTGACGGTTTCGCTGGTCCATCATGCCGATGGCAGCCCCGATTTCATGGTCAGCGTGATCGAAGACATTTCAGCGCGCAAGGCGGCGGAATCGCTCGCGTCCTACGATCCCCTAACCGGCCTGCCGAACCGCCGGATGATCCTCGAGCGGCTCGATGCGATGCTCGATGCGCAGGCGCAGGGCGGCGAGATGGTGGGGCTGGCTTTCCTCGATCTCGACAATTTCAAGTCGGTCAACGACCGGCACGGGCATCTCGAGGGCGATCGTTGCCTGATGGCGATCGGCGAGGAGCTCAACCGCGGCATCCGCAAGCAGGATCTGCTCGGGCGCTACGGCGGCGACGAATTCGTGCTGCTGATGTCGGACGTGTCGGAAAAGGAGGCAGAGGCGATCCTGTCCCGCCTGGCCGCGTCGATTCGGCGGCTGGCGCAGGCGCATGATTGGGATGTCGGCGTCAGCATCGGCGCGACGCTGGCCGGATCGGCCGAAGTCGGTGGCGAGGGGCTGCTGCGCGCCGCCGATGGCCTGATGTATTCCGCCAAGCACGGCGATGTGCATGTCCTCGTTCGCACGATCGGCGAACGACGCGCACAGCTGGCCGGCTAGGCGAAAAATGTTCGGCGCTCTCGACACTTGGAGGATGTCCCGATATCGCCCGTTGCACTGCAGCGAACGGTATGGGACGCGTGACTGGGTATGGCTCAGGTTGAGACCAAGTTTTCGCTTCCGGGAGAATGGATCGACGGCCGCGGCAACAGCCGGCTGCGGCCCGCGATCCACCGCATCGTCGTCATCAAGCCCGATCACATCGGCGATCTGCTGATCGCCGATCCCGCGTTCCAGCTGCTCAAACGCTTCTTTCCCGACGCCCGGTTCGAACTGATCTGCGGCGTATGGAACGTCGGGCTCGCCAAGCGGCTCAAGTGGTTCGATGCCGTGCACGGCGTCAACCTGTTCCACGAAGTCAGCGGCCAGCAGAGCGACCATATCGTCGCGGAAGAGAAACGGCGCAACGGCGTCCGGGCGCTGCGCGATCTCGGCCTCGGCAGTTTCGATATCGCGATCGACCTGCGCTACGATCTCGATAGCCGCCCCCTGCTGCGGAACATCGACGCGAAGGTCTATGCCGGCTTCGGTCGCGCCTCGGACTTCCCGTTCCTCGATGTCGTGCTGCCGATGCACGAGAATATCCCGCAGGAAGCGCGCGAACAGGTCAATTTTCGCGGCAAGGATCTGACCGTCTTCCCGATCGGCGCCGCCTTCGAGAGCCCGCGCGTCAACTGGGGCGGCAGCTTCTCGAGCCGCCGCAGCGAAATCTCGCTGACCTTCGACATCGAAGGCGCGATCACCCCGCACGAATGCGGCGTCGAAGGCGATCATCGCAAGCTGGGCGTGGGCCTGGAAAAGGTGACGGTCATGCCCGTCGCCCCCGACGGGTCGGCGATCGGCGAGGCGGTGGAGGTCGCGCCGCGCTTCCTGTCCGGCTGGGACGCACCCGAGAAGTGGGGCAGCTGGTCGATCGCCGATCAGGCCTCGATCGCGCTGAAGCTACCGCTGGTCGACGGCGCCAAATGGTATGCAATCGACCTGAGCGCGCAGGCCCACGTCAATTCGTTCAACCCAGACGTCGCGGCCGTCATCCGGGGCGAGAATGAGGGCGAACAGGCGCGCGGCGAATGGAGCAAGGGGCGGTCGCGGGCCACGGTTCCGATCTTCGTGTCGCCCGATGTCGGCCACGTCCGTCTCGCGTCGCCCTCGTTCAGCCTGACCCCGGGCATGTACGAAGGCACGGTCCAGCTGTTCTTCCCGAAGCTCCTGTCCTCGTCCGCGACGCTGGAAGTGGCGCTCTTCACGACCAAGGGCCATGCCGAGATCCACCGCCATGCCATTTCGGTGAAGGCGGGCACGCGTGGGATCGTCACCGTGCCGATCCAGTTCAAGGGCGACGTGATCGGCGAGGGCTATTTCATCCAGATCGATGCCGCCAACCCCGGCGCGCTCCATGGCGTCCGGATCGAGCGAATCCAGTTCTCGCAGGAAGACGCGTTCAAGATGCGCACCCCGGTGTCGCACATGCGCGACTGGGCGAGCCTGCTGGTGCTTCGCGTCGCGCAGATCTTCTCGGACGTGGCGCCGTTCGGCGTGGGCGGATTGGGCGAACTCAGCCAGCTCGCGGTGCCGCCGACGGAAGAGGAGAAGCCCGCCTACCTCGTCGAGATCGAACAGCGTATCTGGGACTGGAAGGCGGAGGGGAATGCTGTCGTTGGCGTCGCGCTCGGCTGCAACAGCGAGATCCGCAAATGGCCGCTGCCCTACTGGCTGGAACTGCTCGACCGCGTCAACGCGATCGAAGGCGCGAAGCTGGTCCTGATCGGCGGCCCCGGCGATATCGAGGAAGCGCTGGAGGTTTGCGCGCACCTCGGACTCGACGAGGCAATCCATTCGACCTGCGGCAAGATGGGGCTCGACTGGCTGGGCGTGCTGCTCGCCGATCTCGACATCTTCGTCGGCAACAACACCGGCACCACCCATTATGCGGGCAAGGTCGGCACGCGCACGATCGGCATCTATGCCGGCACCAATCATCCGCGCGAGTGGGGCCCGATCGGCCAGAACGCCAGCTGGATTTACCGCGACGAGCCCTGCGCGCCGTGCCACCTCACCATCCTTCAAGACTGCCCGAACTCGCATGCCTGCATGATCGATCTGATGCCCGATCAGGTGATGGAGCATGTTGAGCCGGAGGTCAGAGCTGCGCTATCGAAGCGCCGGCGGATATTATCCGCGGCTTGATGCCGCACGGTCCATTCTCGGGAGAAAGAGACACTCATGGCGGCCCCCCTCTACGCGCCCGGATATCTGGTCGAATGCACGCGGGCGGATTTCCCCGCCAAATATCACGTCAAGGGCTGGCATGCCCCTGAGGAGAAATTCACCTGGATCAACGGGACCGAAGCGGACATCGAGATGATGATCCGTCGCCCGGCGACGCGCTACACGCTGAAGTTCGATGTCCACCCGTATAACGGGCCGCACACGATCCACACGCTGCAGGTGTTCTTCAACTACTTCCGGGTCGGCGGGTTCGAGATCCAGCACCAAAGCCATCTGGAAGTCGATCTGCCGGCCGAGCTGTTCATCCTGCCCGTGTCCAAGCTGACCTTCTACTGCCCGACCGCGCTGACCGGAACGAGCATCGGCGAATCGGACAGTCGCCGCCTCGGAATCGCGATGCACAGCTGGGTGATCGAATAAGCTCGGACAGCGGGGCGTGCAGACGGCATTGCAATAGGAAGCCATCGGCGTAGGCTCTTGAATCTGTCCTGAACCCAGGGAGGATATTATGAAGATTCTCGCCGCCGCGGCTCTGCTTGCCGTGCCCGCCTTCGCAGCCGACACCGACCTTTCGCACGGCCCTACGCCGCTCCGGGCGAATACCTGGGCTCACGAATATGACTATCCCGACGAGGTCGAAGGCACGGACCGCCAGGCCGCTCGCCTGCTCCTCGTTGTCGATACCCACGGCTATGTCCGCCGGTGCGATATCCTGGAATCGGGGGGGGCTCCTCTCCATGATGTGCGCGGTTGCGCGGTTTTGACGCAGCGCGCCCGCTTCAATGCCGCGGTCGACAAGAACGGCAAGGCTATTCAGAGCAGCGTCGCGTTCACGGTCGATTGGCGTAAGCCATTCGCTTCGGGTGGGCCGTTCGCACCGCCGGTCGATTTCGTCGTCGACGTTGCGCATCTGCCGGACAATCGTGCGCTGGCCTCGGTGAGCGTGCGCCAGATTTTGAGCGATCAGGGTACGCTGGAGCATTGCGATGTCGAGAGTCCGAGCGGGCTTGCCGCGATCGACAATCAGGCGTGCACGCTGGCTACGCCGTTGCTCAAGCTCGGGCCGGTGCTGGGGCTCGGCAATAAGCCTATCCGCGCGATGCGGATCAGCCGGCTGGTGATCGAGCGGACCGGCTGATCGTCGGATAGTCTTCGCCCGATGCTCGCCCGCCTCGCGCGACCGTCCGACGGGCGAGCTTTACGCTACGCTAATCGTCCCCACGCGGACGCTACTTGCGGCGCCGATAGGCGCCGTATCGGCAGTCTAGGACCGGGGGGTATTGGGGGGATCCGGCCCTCGACCGACCGATTACGAGACGTTCAGATTGCTCGAGACGTTGCTGAAGGTGTTCGACACCTTCGTGCCCAGCGTCGACATCGCGCCGATCGCCGCGACGGCGATGAGGGCTGCGATCAAGCCATATTCGATCGCGGTGGCGCCGCGATCGTCCCGTTTCAGAAGAGTTAAGCGCCGCATAAGTATCATCCCCACGTTGACACCAAATTGGTGTGGCGAGGGGGATGCGCCCCGCTTCTTTCGGAAGAACGACCGAAGTCGGTTAACGTTACGCTAGCAAAAAAACGCCCCGCCGCCGATCCGGCAGCGAGGCGTCAGGCTCAGGAAGAGCGGTCACGCGAAGGTCGGACGCCGGCGACGGGTGCGGAGCGCGACGCCGATCAGGCCGAAGCCCCCGATCATCATCGCCCAGCTGGCGGGCTCCGGAACCGCGCTGGTCGAGAGGACCGAAGAGGTGAGGGCGTTGCCGTCCAGCGTCGCCGAAAGCGCGGTGCCGCCGCCGTTTTCCCACTGGATGATGCGGATCGAATGCAGGCCTGCGGTAAGATTGAGCGAGCCGCTGGCGTAGGCGACGCCATGCTCGCCATCGTCGTTCACGACCTGAACGCCATCGATGAACAGCGCCGAGCCGTCGTCCGAGCCGAGCTGGAAGGTGTGCGATCCCGCGGTGGCGATGCTGACATATCCGGTCAGGTCGAGGACGTGCTGCGAGAGATTGGCGACGGTCGCCGAGATGTTGGTCGCATTGCCGTTGAGCCACGAGGCCAGCCCGTCACTGTCGTTCGAATTGCCGCCCGAGCAATTGGGGAAGCAGATCGCGGTGGCGATGAAGGTCGCGGTCGGCGTCTTGCCGGCGATCGCGCTGATCGCGCCGCTGTTCGAGCCCGGATTGGTACCGGTCGCATAATAAGCGCCGTTCAGGCCGGCGGTAGCCTGTGCGGCGGTCGGCAGGGCGACGAGGCCGACGACGGTGAGCGAAAGGGCTGCAACCGCCCGAAAAATCTTAACCATGTCTCGTAACCCTACAGAGGTTCGCCGCCGTTGGGCCGCATATCTCGATGACGGCGCCCCGTGGCCGAATGCGCAGCATCGATCGTGTAAATGATGGTTACCGGACGAGGAATGAGGGTTAACGGGAACCGGGCCGAAGTGCGGCGCTTTGTTGCCGCTTAATTGACGCATCGGCACACCGCACCTATCTGCCGCTGCAGCATCCGGGCCTGGCCGTCTTACCGTCCATGGTCCTCATAGAATTTCAGGGAAACCGCATGTTCGCCGGCATTGCCAAGGCCATCTTCGGATCATCGAACGATCGCTACGTGCGTTCGATGGCGCCTATCGTCCGTCAGATCGCCTCCTATGAGCCGACGTTACAGGCGATGGACGACGAGACGCTCGCTCACCAGACCGTGCTGTTCCGCGAGCGGCTGGCGGCCGGCGAGACGCTCGATGCCCTGCTGCCCGAGGCGTTCGCGACCGTCCGCGAGGCCTCGCGCCGGGTGCTCGGCCAGCGCCACTATGACGTGCAGATGATCGGCGGCATCACCCTCCACCGCGGCGAGATCGCCGAGATGCGCACGGGCGAGGGCAAGACGCTGGTCGCCACGCTCGCCGTCTATCTCAACGCGCTGCCGGGGGCCGGCGTCCACGTCGTCACCGTCAACGATTACCTGGCCAGCCGCGACGCATCGTGGATGGGCAGAGTCTATCGCTTCCTCGGCCTGACTGTCGGCACCATCGTGCCCAACATCACCGACGAACAGCGCCGCATCGCCTACAACAGCGACATCACCTACGGCACGAACAACGAGTTCGGCTTCG
>Ga0164294_10003755_pt1 | contig 13461 bp, 13 predicted proteins | sample GEODES005metaG_FD_111479 | JGI IMG/M metagenome (GOLD analysis project Ga0164294, IMG submission 111479) | Oligotrophic lake water microbial communities from Sparkling Lake, Wisconsin, USA - GEODES005 metaG | ecosystem: Environmental > Aquatic > Freshwater > Lake | place: USA: Sparkling Lake... | reverse complement strand
TATTGTATTAAACTAATAAAAAATGAAATTTTTTTAGTTCTTTTTATAGTAACTTAGGAATTGCGGCTACTACCATTATTCTTGCATTATTTTTTATTGCGTATTTAGTAATTTTTTTTTTTTTTTATACTTTAGTGTATTCAAAAAATATTTCTGTGTGTTTTAACTCTGTTTTTTACAAAAACTTTGCTTATTGATTGTACAATCAAGATCAAATGACTTTGTTTAATTTTAGTTTTTTAAACGTAGCCGTGTCAATTTGCTTATTTTTGTTATTGTATGTAAAGTGAAATAATTCTATTGATCTTAATCGTACTTTTGAATTGGCCTTTATTTTTCTTATTTTTGTTTGTTTGCTTGTTTGCTATATGTACTTTTTTCAGCATTCTGCAAAGCCCGTTTTAGGTTTCCTTTTTATCCATATAGGTGTTTTTATTAAATATCTCTTGTCTTTTCTTATAATGATAATACGTTTTGTTATACATGCTTTTTATTTTTTTTTCCATATTAACGTTTTTATTTTTTCTGTACTTTGTTTTTGTATTTATAGATACGGTTATTTAGTAATCTTTGAAGAATTTAATCAAGGGGAATTACGTAGATTTACAAGAGGCTTTTTACGTCGCCCGCTTCATTTATCCCACCCAATCCGTTCAGGTTGTAAGTATATCTACGATGCAATTATAAGTTCGCAAGATATATTAGTCTTTTTACGTGGACTTATCAAAGAATACACTATTCTGTTAAGCATTACCATACGTTACCATTTGAACACCCATTTTGCTAAATTACTTTGTATAAATTACCTTAATTTTTTTTGAACGCTTCAGTATATTAATTCTCTACTGTATAATAATTTATTAAGTTTATTGAAAAGAGATTACTTAGACTTACTTTTTATTCTTAGTAAGACGCCTTATAAAACGTATTATTTATTTTTTACTAAATACCTTTGTTTAGTTTATCTCAATATTTTAAAATTCTTATACTCTATATTGTATATATTTAAACAGAATGTAAAAAACTTTAGTTATTATAGCAATAGCGGTGCTTTAAGAACGGATTTCAATACTTTTATTTCTAAACTTAAGTGGTTACCTAGACACTTACTATATAGTTGGAGATTTTTTCGCATTGATATTAAAATTAATTTAATATTGATTTGTAGAAGACTTAAAAAACATATATGATAGTATTATACTGTTTTTTATTTTTAATATAGCGACTCTAATCTCACGTGTGTTTTTTTAGCTAATTAAATATTATAGTTATAATTACATAAATGTGAGGTTGTATTGCAATTGATAATAATTATTTGCCAAATTTTAGTGTTGGTTATACATCTATGAAGTCAGACGTAGTTATTCATCTAGCTCAATGACAGTACTGATGGTGATTTTGGTTTTCTTTCCTTTGAGGTTTTTACTACTTAATAACTAATCGTGTTATAAAAACTAGATTTTTAAAGTTTAATCCAAAGATACACACTAGTTATCGTTCTCACGGTAAATGAGGTGATTTTTTAGCTTGTATTGTACCTGCTATTTGGTGCTTTAATATTTTAACAAATTCTAGTTTTATACTACGCCTTATTGAATGGCAAAATGAGTCTAGCCTGTTTAGTGTACGTGTACGCGCTCGTCAATGATACTGAATTTATAAGTTTGAGTTACGAAGTTTAGTTGATATAGTTAGCGTACCTAAAAATATAGGAACAAATCGTTGAGTTATTAGTTTTGGTGGTTCTCATGAAGTTACTAGCAACTATTTTTATGCTTTAAAGTTACGAACACAAAATAATTTTTTTAAAAAGTACTGAACTACGTATGTAAATAGTATTTTAAAGAGTGCTAATAACAGTTATTACACCTTAGATTTTGATAATTATAAACTTGACAAGCAGTCTTGTGCTTCTTTGTATAGCATGTCTTTTAACGATTTAGAGGTTTCAAGTAATATAGATTTTCGTTATAAGTTAAATACTAACTCTATTTATGAAGTAAGTAATTCATTAGATACTAGTAATTATACTTCTATCTTTTTAACTAAAAATATGTGAGCAACTTCTTCAAGTAAAAATTTTTCCTCTGCGTTTAAATCTTTTTTTAATAAAAAGTCTTTTTTTAATAAAAAAAGATTTGACATTAATAATCTTGCCATCGATTCAACTATGTTTTCTTTTTTATTTAAGTACAAGCATGACTTTGTTAGGTTAGACAATAACAAAACTATTTTTTTAGACAATACTCGATTCACTAAAAAAATAACCTCAGTTGTACAACCTATTCTTGTAACTAAAGAACTTATCAACGCTTCTCGTTTGAATTCAGTATCTGAAGATACTTTTTCTTTTTTAAATATACATTTTAATAAGGAAAAAACTGTAAAAAAAAAATACACAACGAACAGACCTTTTTTGTTTTAAAACAAAAAAGATATAAGGTAAAAAAGTTTATTCCGTTACGTGTTAATTATTTAAAAGATGAGTTTGGTGTAAAAACTAAACTACCTAAGTTTTCAGACAAGCCGTTTTTGACTAATTTAAGCTTTATTAATCAGTTTGAGTTTGAATCTACTAAGCTATACCAAATGCTAAAAAAAAACAAAGCAAGATCCGAGATTTTTAATGTTCAATTGTCTAGAAGATTGTTAAGAACGCGAAAAACGTTAGTGCTTCCCGCACATGTAAATTTAACATTAGTAACTAATTCTTATGATGTCGTTCATTCTTGATTTATACCAAGTTTAGGTTTAAAAATGGACTGTGTGCCAGGTAGATCAACTCATCATAGTTTTTATGTAGATACTGTAGGTTTTTTTTATGGACAATGCGCTGAAATTTGTGGTAGGTATCATCACCACATGCCAATTAGACTTTGCATGTTGCCGTTTGAACATTTTTTTGTTTGGTGACAACATTTCGGTCTTCCTAAGTTATTAAATACGTTTTCTAAAAGTAAATACGAAAGTGACTACGGTTTTAAAGACTTTACTTGATAATTTTATTTACGTGTAATTAAAATTATATTTTATTAACTATTTACTACTTAAATAATTTGAATGGACTTTACTTTATTTTGTGTAAATTCTAATTTATACTGAGTAGGTATTCGGTACCTATATGTTTTGAATTACTTATTTGAGTTTTGACCATTAGCCTTTATTATACTTACGTTTGTTTACGTAATTAAAAATGTTATTTACGATTTAATAGCTATGCATGAGTATTTTAATACCAGGCATTCTAAAGATAGTTCTTTTCATTCAGTTTTTGGAGAAGTAGAAACACTTGATAAAAAAGTAGTTTGATATATTGTTGCAACTATTTTTGTAATACTTTTATAGTCATAAAAAGTATTTTTAAATAAATTTTTATTTTATTTTGAACTTATGGGCTTTATTTATAGATTTATTTTTATTTTCAATAACCTTACGTATGCACCAAAAGTACGCAATAAGTACGTAAATCGTATACTTGTAAAGCTTAATCTAGTTAGGCTTAAAAAAACCCCCCCCATCTACTTTGTAAATTTTAATCACTTTTTTAGTATACTATTTTTTAATTTAAAGAACTTTAACTTTAAGGTACCCCAGCGTAGTTTAAAGCTTTCTTTTCTACCATTTATTATTAAACATATGCCAACTATTTTCTTTTCTTTTATTGATAATTTTGAAAAAAGTAATAAGGTGCAACAAAAAAAGAACTTTAAGCACTTTAAGTCATCGTATAAACTTTTTTTTATTACTAATATGTTTCGAAGCCGTTTCATGACTTACTATTATATTTTATTTTTTAATAGGTTCTTTTTAAGCGTATTTTCCTTTTTTTATTTTAGAATTTTTAAGTCTTTTAATGCTAGCGATGCTACCATAAAATTTTATTTGCTGCTTACTATTTTTATTAATTTGCGTGGTAATTGTAGTAGTCTTAAATTTGTTAACACGCGTAGCATAGCAAATTATAGTATTTTAATAAATTCGTTTAATATAAAAAAGTCTGTTTTAACTAATTCTGTTACTACATTTACTTATAATAAAGTTCGTCGGTACTTTGATGCTTTTCATAATGCTGGTATAACAAACATTCAGAATAATATTAAAAGTCGGCATAGTTCGCCTAGTTTAAATAGCAATTATATTTTTAATACTGGCGTAATTAAAAGAAGTGATGTTAATAGCGTTAACGTAATGTTTATTAAGCTTAATAAAATATATAATAAAGGTAAGTTCGCACGTAATAAACAAATTTATAGGACAGGGGTTATATGGTGTTTATGATTAACAATTTTAACTATATGTGCACCTTTTTATTATTTTTATTCTTTTAATTTCATTTTTACTTATATATGATTTTTATTTTTTTTTCTTATTGCGCGTTTTGTATTTTCTTTTTTTAGTAAGAATAATACGTTAAACTACTGAGAAATAAGCACCTTTTTTAAATAAAGTAAATTTATTATTTTATTATTTTTTGCTAAAAAGTTAAGTAGGAGAGTAGTTTAATGGTAAAACTCTAGTCTTCAAAACTAGTATCGTAGGTTCGATTCCTGCCTCTCTTGTTTTAAAATGTTTTTTTATGTTTTTTTATACTCTCATAGACAAGGTTACTTTATATTGTGTGCAGACTTACGTTTATTTCGTATTTAGGCTTAGGCGTTTATTTAAGCTTAAAATTGAAGTAAAGTCTAAAAGTTACGTGCCGTATTCTTACCCATCAATAAGTAAAAGTAATTTAGACTACTCTAACTTAAGGGTGTTCTTTAAAAATGGCTTAATCCATCTTTTAGCGTATGTATACTACTCTAAGCGTGCTTTTTTAACTCATTATTTTTTTTTTTCTAATGACCTTAACTACTCTACTAAAAAAGTAGCTGTTTTAAATTTTTTTTATTTCAGTTTTTTTTTTATCTTTAAATTTTTTTTTTTATCAAGTTTACTATTAGTGCTTTTAATCTATATTTTTCTAGTTTATCATACTACACCATTTTTTAAGATAATTTTAACGTGAGCTTCTTTAGGTTTTTTTTTTTTTACATTGATTTCTGGTTTTGTTTTTTTTTTAAAAAAGACAACCTTTAGTAAGTATACTGATGTGTTACAACGTTTTTGAAAAAGAAGTTTTAGCTTATTTTGATTGATAGAGGGCGGTTTATTTTTAGTTTTTGTTTATTTAACTTTAACTTCTAGTAGTGAGTTGTTTTATAGTTATGATTCACAAAAATTGTTCAAACTTCACTTTGTTTCTTTGAAATTTTTTTTTTTTAAACTTTGTTTGATAAATCTTATTCTTATATTATTATATTTTTTACTAACTGCCTGTCAAAATAATAATGAGGGTTCTCTTTTCTTAGTTTATTTACTAACGTCCATCTTAATTGCATATATGCTGTGACTTGAATTTTATCAGTTCTACATATTTCTACAATACGTTGGTTCATTTTCTTGATTGTTTTCTACAGATAGTGCAGAATTTTCTTTAGAATCTGAATTAAAACGCAGTAGAGTATCCAATAACTTTTTTTTAATTTGTGCTATTGCGAAATTTTGACATTTTATTTTTATTGTCTTTTGTTGATTTTTTTATGTTAGTAGATATTTAGAATCAGGGTCTTCACGTATTCCTTTAATATCTACGTCTATCCAAAACTTTTTAATTTTGTACTTATTAAATCTAATAAGTATTTACCCGTATATAAAATACCTACTGCGTAAGTATATGAATGAGTCTTACACTTGATTTTTTACTGAATTTAATTATACGAAAATTAAAGTTATACTACAATTTATTACTCATTTTTACACTAACTTAATTTAGTAGAGTCATTACTGTGTATAATTAAGTTTACTCCTACTTAGTTATTAAATTATTCTTTAAATTATTTTTTGCAGACGTTTAAAGCTACTACTACCTCTTCGTTTTCTTTTAATAAGTTATATTTACTGCTTAATAAATTAAACGATTGACGCAAGTATCTACTAAAAAAGTATGCTTATACTATTAATCATAAAAGAATAGCTATAAACTATTTGTATTTTAGTATGTGAACAGGTTTATCCGGTGCTTTTTTAGCTACTATGATTCGTTTAGAAATGGCATACCCAGGTAGTCCTTTTTTTAAAGGAGATTCTATAAGATATTTACAGGTAATTAGTGCGCACGGTTTAATTATGGTTTTTTTTGTTGTCGTGCCTATCTTATTTGGTGGTTTTGCAAATTTTTTGATACCCTATCACGTTGGTTCAAAAGACGTAGCTTTCCCTCGTTTAAACAGCATAGGTTTTTGAATACAACCACTTGGATTTGTATTAATTTCAAAAGTTGCATTTTTACGTTCTCAGTACTGACATTATTATGATAAAGCTTCTTTTTTTTTACCTACTTTAGAAAAAACAAAAAAAAGAACAATTTTTCAGTATTTTTCTGAAAAAGTCGGCATATCTAGTACTACTCTTACTTCTGAAGATTCTCTTTTTTTTTTTAACTGAAGAAGCCGTAAGCCTTTAAAAATAGAAGATTATAGTAATTTTTCTTTTAACCCACTAAAGTTATTTTTTATGGAGAGCGTTATGCTTGTCCCTGAAACACTTTGATATTTGTCGGATAAAGTATCTTCTTCTAGACGAAGAAAAGTTTACTTTACTAAATGTTCAAATAGAACGTTAACTACTTCTGGTTGAACGTTTATAGCTCCTCTTTCTGCACAGACTAAGTTTACTGGCGTAGGTGCACAAGATGTTTTACTTTTTAGTGTAGTTTTAGCTGGTTTTAGTACTACAATTTCTTTTACTAATTTACTTATTACAAGGCGAACTTTAATTTCTCCTGGTTTACGAAATAGGCGTATACTTATACCATTTATCACAATTTCTTTATTGTTGACGTTGAGAATGCTTGCTATTGTTACACCAATCCTTGGTGCAGCTGTTATTATGGTTTTAATGGATAGGCATTGACAGACGTCTTTTTTTGATTTTACCTATGGTGGTGATCCCATACTTTTTCAACATTTATTTTGGTTTTTTGGACACCCTGAGGTATACATTTTGATTATACCTACCTTTGGGTTTACTAATATTATTATTCCTTATAATACAACAAGGCGATTATCTTCTAAGCATCATATGGTTTGAGCTATTTATGTTATGGCTTACATGGGTTATTTAGTTTGAGGGCATCATATGTATCTAGTTGGACTTGATCATCGAAGTCGTAATATGTATAGTACAATTACTATTATGATTTCTTTACCCGCTACTATTAAAGTTGTTAATTGAACCTTAACATTTTCAAATAGCGCAATTAAAATAGATACAGCTTTTTTATTTACTATCGCTTATATACTATTCTTTTTAGTTGGTGGATTTACTGGTATGTGATTGTCTCACGTTGGTTTAAATATTTCTATGCACGATACTTTTTATGTTATTGCGCATTTTCATCTTATGTTAGCTGGTGTCACAATTACTGGTATTTTTGCAGGTATTTATTTTTATTTTTACCAAATTTTTGGTTTAAAATATAACAGAAGTTTAAGTTACGCGCATCTTGTATATTACGCTTGTGGTGTTTGAATTACTTTTTTACCTATGTTTTTCTTAGGTTTTGCGGGGTTACCAAGAAGAGTTCATGATTTCCCCGCTATCTTTTTAGGTTGACAAGGTATGGCTACTTGTGGCCAGTTTTTAACATTAACTGGTTTATGTTTTTTTTTTCTTACTATATTTATGTCAAGGGTTGAACGAAAGCATTATTTAAGTAGTTCATTAGGTTTTGTTCGTTGACAGAAAAGAGTGCATTATTACCTTTATAAAGTTAAATGAAATCAGTACAACGAGAATATTGCTAGCGCAATTCCTAATTTTAATGAACGTATTTTTATTCGTGATAATTACTTTAGTGAGTATGAAGTTTTTAGAGTTACAATCAAATAGGTACGTTTAATGTGCCTTTAATGAGTATTTTAGGGTTTGTAACAATGTTACTTTATAATATTATTTTCATGCTCATTGCTACGCTTATTATAGCCACCATAACGTTAACGGAAAGAAAAGTGCTAGCATTAGTTCAACGTCGAGTCGGTCCAAATTTTGTTGGCTATAAAGGTAGGCTTCAATATTTAGCAGATGCCTTAAAATTATTTTTGAAAAACGTCGCTGTACCCAAAGAAACAAACAAATTTTGATTTATTTTTATGCCTGCGGTAGCTTGCGCAATTTGTTACTCTTTTTGAATCAATTCTGTATGAGGACCAAGTTTAAGTATATTTGATATAGAGTACAACATTGTTTATGCTTCGCTTTTATCTGTTCTTTTTGGCTTGTGTATAATTTTAACTGGTTATTTTAGCAAAAATAAATATGCAGTTTTAGCATCAGTTAGAGCAGGTGTGCTTATGCTAAATCTAGAAATTTTTTTAGGGCTATTACTTTTAAATGTAGTTGTTTTTGGGGAGTCTTTTTCTTTTGGTGTTTACGTAACGTATCAAGAATCTGTTTGATTTCTTATTATATTTTTTAACTTTATTGGTGCAGTACTATTAGTCTTTTTATTAGAAGTTAATCGAGCTCCTTTTGATTTAGCTGAAGCAGAGTCTGAGCTTGTTGCGGGGTATAGCACAGAGTACGGTGGTTTTTTTTTTGCTTTATTTTATCTTGGTGAGTATTTTCATTTATTTTTTTTTTCTTTAGTACTTAGCACCCTTTTTTTAGGTGGGTGAGAACTGCCCTTATTTACCTTTATGCAAGTAAGCTTTTTATATTACTTTTAACTTATTTAAAATATAAATAACAAAATAAGTTTAATTTTTTTATGTCTACTTCCGTTTTAAATTTATTGCTTTGATTCCCTTGATTAAATTTTTATTCTGAGTCCCTTTTTTTACAGCTTTTGATTGTAGTTACTTTTTATTATTTTATTAGCAGTACTAACTTATTTTATGCGTCTTTCACATTGTTTACTTTTATTTTATTACTGGGTATTTTTTTAGCCTATTATAATTTAGAAGTTTTAACTGGCTTTTTATTGGTTATTGAGTTTACTGCTTTTTTTATTATTCTTTTGTTTTTACTATCTATGAATTTTGAGTCTTTAATAAAATCTAGTGTCCTTTCATTTTTTTTTTTACTACTGTTTTGTTTAATCTTTTTTTTGTTTTTTACTATTCTTGATTATCGAAAAGATTACTTGAGTTTTTTAAATCCAATTTTATACTTAGATGACTATTACGAGTCATTAAATAACAACGTCTCAAATGATATTTTTGGTTTATATATAAGTTATTACTTTTTAAACAGCTTTTTATTTTTTTTATTTTTTTTTTTAGTTTTTATTGCTAGTTTAGTTTGCATTACTTTAGTCAAATTTTCTAAGTTTTCATTGTATAACTCTACTTTATCTTTTAGTTACATTTTCGATTTTTTTAGGAATATAAGTTCTTTCGATTTTTTAAGAAAGCAAAATATGTACTACCAAAATAAACGTAAGCCAGTTAGTAAATTAGTTAGGTTTACTAAACTTAATGTTGCAGAAGAGTAGTTATGTAAGCATTAGTGACAGGTGCGGAGTTTGGAGTGCTCGGATATTTTGTATTTACAAAGGGTCCAAACATAAATTTGCAAAGGTAGGTAGTTTTGTTAAGGTTTCAGTCCGTCAAGTAAGGCCTAATAATTGATTAGCAAAAGGAAAAAAGTCTAAAGCATTTATTATAATGACTAAGTTTAAAAATGTTAAATCTGATGGTAGTTTTATAAAATTAAGGCGTAACTATGCGGTTTTATTAAAAAAGAGAATGACCCCGAGAGGTAGAGAACTTTTTGGACCTATTACATACGGGACACATCGTAGAAAGTTTATATCAAGTTTTAGAGGCGTTGTATAGTAAGACATAACTTATTTTTTTAACTTTATGTTTTTTATGTTTAATTTTTTAAACCATTTTTTTTTAGACCTTAAAAAAAAACAGTTGTTGTTGCGTAATTTCAATCTATGGGATTTTAATTCCTTAAATTACAAAAATTATAAAACTTCTTCACTTTTAATGGTACTAGTTAGCCAGTTCAATCTTATTGATAATCAAAAGCTGTTTATTTTTAGCAATACGTTTAGTTTAGACATATTTATTAAAAAATTTTTATTTTTTATGTGTTTGCTATCTTCATTTTTCTTATTATTATGCTAGTTTTTACATTCTATTTGTTAAGCTTAAGTTTAATTTTTAAGTGCTAGGATCTTTTTTACATACAAAACGATTTATAAACTTTATGCAAAGTGGTATGTATTTTGATTACGTAATAAAAAAAATCGCTGAAATTTTTGTTCGTAATGTTTTTATATACTCAGCTACTTTTTTTGGTGAAAAGTTTATTATTGAGTTTATCTCTAAAAAAACAATAGATAACCTAACATCTTTTTTTAATTTAATTTTCTTAAACAGAACTTATACTTATTCTTTATTTTATAATAATTTGATTATTACTCTTTTATTTTGTTTTTTATTTGTTGAATTTTATTTTATTTTTTAAAAAAAAAAAAAGAATTCTTAACTTTGATTTTTTTTAGTAGACTGTCAGTTACTAAATTTTTTTATCTAGTTTTTATGTTTTTTAATGAAGCACTATAATAATAGTTCTTTACGTTTCTTCAACGTATTTTTTTTTTTGAACTCCTTTAACTTTATAGATACTTATGTGTTTAGTGCATATTGAAAGTTGTTAGACTTTACTTATGTAGCTACTCAAAATTTATGGCTGTACGATTTTACTGGTAAAATGTATACTGTTTGCGACTTTTTACATGAGAACCAATACTTTTTTTTTTATGAACTTTTTTTATTTACTACTGAGGGCTGTAGTGGTTTTAACTTGTTTACTGCTGCTATTTACGATAGTTATATAAAAGATACTTTATTTTTATTTGAAATCAGTGAAGACTCCGTACGTAAGTATGCTGCATCTTTAGATGTTACTTTATTTTCTATATACCATCCTGAATTTGGTTACTTTAAACGTATAGAAAACGGTAACTTTTTTTTTAATATGGGGTCTAGCTTACATTTTGTTATTTATGATAACATCAAAGCTTACTCTTTAGATTTACCAATTTCGATTGCGTTACAATTATACTTCTTTTTATTTTGTGTTGGTATTTTCATTTCATTTTTTTTTTCATTTTATAATAATGCTAATAAAGAAGAATGAGCGGCTGATGTAGATTATTCTATAAGTAACCTTTCTTTCGAAGTTGAAAAAGAAATTTTTGCTGCAGATGATGCTGTATATTTAATTTTAATTTTATTTTTTTTTTTTAGCGCTTATTTTGGTTTTTTATTTTTGGGAATAGGTGCTTACATTAATGATGCTAGTATTTTTTATTGGGGGTTACCTATATTTGCCGCTTTACTTTTATTTATTCCGTTAAATTTGTTATTTGATTTTGGTTTACTGTTTTCTTTATATCTTAGGGGTTCTTCTAAAACTTCGTCTTTTTTTGCGGAGTTGTGTTATGACTATATCGGAGTCGTTGCTTTTTTTACTCGACTAACTGTTCAATTTGTGAGGTTAGTTTTAATGTTTGTTAGTTATTGTATGATGCACGATGCAGTAATGCTTGGTGACGTTTCTAGCTGATTTTTACCTTTTGGCGACAGTTTATTTAACGAGATCTTAAATATTAGATACAACACCAATGGTATAACTTATTTTTTCTTATTTGTTTTACCTGCTCGTATTTTTTATTGAATGTACGAAGTTGTCCATACTTTTTTTATTGTAACCGCGCAATTTGCGGCTTTTTTTACAATTGCTGTTTGATTATTTTTACTTTTCTACACTTTTTTTGTTTTCGAAAAAATGGAAAAGCACTTTACTCATTTACGTAGTAGAAACAAGTCTGTAGGTAATAATTTTGACTACTTTTTAAAATTAAGTAGGTAGTCTTTTAAAAAGAAACTACTATTTTTTAGGTTTATTGCACATTAAAATTTTTATCTATAGTATTTTAAGTCATTTAGTATATTTTTATGAGCTAAGCTCTAATTTACATATTTACAAATTCTACCTAATGTGCCTATTAACTTAAATATTTTTAGTATAAACGTTTTATGGGGTGATGACCGAATGGTTAAGGTGGTAGACTGTAAATCTATTGGTTAATTCCGTCGTTGGTTCGATTCCAACTCATCTCAAAAAATTAAGTTAAAAAAGTTTTATTAATTTTTATGAGTAGTAATATGTTTAATTACAAACGTTTTTATTTGTACCTTTTGCGTTTTAAGCTATTAAAATTTATTATAAAAATAAAGACTTACTTTGTTTGCTGGTCAGATGTAGTTAGTGTAATTAAAAAACAGTTTTTAAAGTTGTTCATGAAAGTGAAAACTTACCCTGTTTGTTGGTCGAATGTAGCTAGTGTAGTTAACAAACTTTCTCTATCTATTCTACAGGTGATAATCTATTTATATATAAATGCTACTATTGATATGGGTGATATTGATATGGGTGATATTGATATGTACAATTATTGTGATATACTTGAGCAAATTAGAAAACTAAAAGAAGCAATACAACAACAGCAAGATTTCGATAACGCTATGGAGCTTCTAGCTGAACTCTTTTTTACTCTTTGTATTCCTATTCTAATTTTGAGTTTTTTTTCACGGTTCAACCGTTAAGGTATTTAATTTTATAAAAATTTATTTTTATTTATTATAACTTTAACTGTATCTAAAAGCTTTATAAAGGTTTTTATTATAAATATTTAAACTGTAAGCCTAAGCTGTTATTATGCACCTTTTTACTACGTTATTAATTATTTTTTAAACTTTTATTATGTTAAATCTCATTATCTTTCATATGCTAGCATACTCACTGTTTGATCTTACTATTACCATAGACGACGTTTATTATAACCATATGTATGAATTTCTCAAAGAGTACGCTATACTGGAAGGTATAGAAGACGATAAAAGGATTCGTGCTCGTGATAGACGAAATACTATTATAATGCGTTCTCTTTATGTTACTTTAGTAATACTCAACGAGGTTTTTAATTCTTAGTTAAAATTCTTTATACATTCGAGTTACAAAATTTATTATTAATTTACCCTACACAATTAAGTGAGCTTTGAATATTTTAAAGACTAGTCTTTTAAACTTTTATTTTGTTAAATTTATTTAAAGAGTTTTTGGTATTGAGTTTAAAAAGTTTAACGTATGTAATTATATTTATTATACTATTCATATTTTTAATATTAGCAATTATTTTAGTTTTGGACCTATTCTGTACCGGCTTCATCATATACGTTATATATACCCTACTTTTTAATACTAAGTACTTTTAATTGTTTTATGAGCCGTAGACGCTCTCATTATTATTATTATTATGTTTTATGAGCCGTAGACGCTCTCATTATTATTATTATTATGTTTTATGAGCCGTAGACGCTCTCATTATTATTATTATTA